>Ga0210388_10002882_pt1 | contig 13441 bp, 12 predicted proteins | sample IncBWC19OmetaG_FD_155485 | JGI IMG/M metagenome (GOLD analysis project Ga0210388, IMG submission 155485) | Forest soil microbial communities from Barre Woods Harvard Forest LTER site, Petersham, Massachusetts, United States - Inc-BW-C-19-O ... | reverse complement strand
ACTCGCCGTTTTTCTGTTCCTTCATCTTGTGGAGCAATTCGTACACGGCGTTCGCGTCGAGAAACTCCTGTTCGAGCTCTTTCGATCGGAGCCGCGTGCGCAAATACTCCACAGCCTGCTCCAACCGGTCCAGCGCGCGCGCAATATTCTCGGTGTTGGTGTGTGCCACGTCGCGCCATAGACCATAATGGCTGCCCGCAAGTCGCAGCATATCCCGCAATCCCGGACCGGCCAGCGAAAGCGGCAAACCAGTCTCGTCCGTTTCGTCCTGTACCACCCGCGCCAGCGCTACTGCCAGCAGTTGTGGCAGGTGCGAGACGATGCCGACTGCCCGGTCGTGTGTTTCCGCATCGCACCACACCGGCTCCGCACCCACCGCACCTACCAGCGCCGCGAAACCCTGCAGTCGCGGATCGGAATCATAATCGGAACCGATCAATGCATACCGCGCGCCGGCGAATAATTCAGCGTCCGCTTGCCCAATTCCGCAAGTTTCTTTCCCGGCCATGGGATGTCCGCCCAGAAAGCGCGATTGGCGCGCCGGCGAATGTTGCGCCGCGCGGCAGATGACGGCTTTGGTGCTGCCCGTATCAGTCACCAGCGCGCCATCTTTCGCCGCGGCAGCAATCGCGGGAAGCGCCTCAATCGTCGCGCCAATCGGCAGGGCCACATAGACCAGATCCGCGCCGCGCACCGCGCTCGCGAGATCCCGCGCCGTTTCGCGCACCGCTCCGCGGGCAAGAGCCGTTTGCAGAGTCTCCGCGCGGTCGAATCCTACGATCGAGATGTCAGGGAAATGTTTGCGCAGCGCCAGGCCGAACGATCCGCCGACCAGGCCGGTTCCGAGGATGGCCACGCGTTGGAAGGGAACTGCGCTCGTCGTCGAAGGCACGCGATAGTTTAATGCAAATTAGCGAAATTCGTCAGTCAGCAGGCCGTGAAACGCGCCGCGCGGTGTTCGCTGACAGCGTCGCCCGGTTCGACGACTTCCACCTGCGAGACGTCCTCCAGCTTTTCGATTTGGCGCACCAGTGTATTTTCGGCGCGGTCGGCCTGCACGGTCATCTGAATATCGAGAAAGTGGCCGTCTTCGGTGGTGTCGGCGGTCAGGTGCAGCAAATCGAAGCGACGCCGGCGCGTGACTCCCAGAATGCGCACCAATGCGCCTTCGCTCTGCTTGACGCGCACTTGTAGCGTGAATTTGATCACCGCGTAACCTCGCGCGCCACTTCATGCTGATGCAGCATTTCGGAATTCGAGCGTCCGGGTCCGACGATCGGCCACACGTTCGCCTCCTGATGAATCAGCACATGCGCGAGCACGGGACCGGGTTCCGCCAGCAGCCGGTCAATCGCACTGGAAACCTCCGCGCGATCGTCCACGCGAAACGCGGGAATGCCCATGGATTCCGCCACGCGGCAGAAATCAGGATTGTCGGAGAGATCCACTTCGCTGTAGCGCTTGTCGTGGAACAATTCCTGCCACTGGCGCACCATGCCCAGCGCGCGATTGTCGAAGAGCACGATCTTTACCGGCAAATCATAACGACGCAGCGTCGCCAGTTCCTGAAGGTTCATCATGATCGAGCCATCGCCCGAAACGTTGATCACGCAAGCGCTAGGGAATGCCAGTTGCGCGCCGATTGCCGCGGGCAGGCCGAATCCCATGGTGCCCAAGCCGCCGCTGCTCAGATGTTGCGAGGGCCGATTGAAATGAAAATGTTGCGCCACCCACATTTGGTGTTGGCCCACGTCGCACGCGACGATGGCATCGTCGCCCGCGCGATCCGAAAGGCTTTTCAGAAAGCTGGGCGCGTAGACTTCCGTGCCGGGCGCGTCGTAATCCCACGTGTGCGTTTCCTTCGCAGTGGTGCACTCGCGCCGCCACGGTTCGATGTTCGGTAGCTTGCACGCCAACGCCTTCAGCGCGTATCGCAGGTTGCCGATCACCGGAACGTCCGCCCGCCGCAGCTTGCTGACTTCCGCGCGGTCCACGTCCAAGTGAATCACTTTGGCATTCGGCGCGAATGCATTTAGCCTGCCGGTGGCCCGGTCGTCGAATCGCGCCCCCACGCAGACTAGCAAATCGCAAGTCTGCACCGCGTGATTTGCCGTTTTTGTCCCGTGCATACCCATCATTCCCAACGCAAGTTCGTGCGTGGTAGGCAGTGCGCCGAGACCTTTCAGCGTGGCGACGACAGGAATGCGTGTCGTTGCAATAAACGCGCGGAATTCATCCAGAGCATTCGCCATGCCGATTCCGCCGCCGGCGTAGACTACCGGTTTGCTGCTCTCGCGCATCAGTGCGATCGCGCGCGCGATGGATTCCGCGGATGCTTCGGCGATTTGTTCGTTCGTGTCGTCGTGGAATTCGTATGCGGCGACGGTATTCGCAATGTCTTTCGGCAAATCAATCAGCACGGGTCCGGGACGCCCCGAACGCGCGATGCGGAAAGCCTCATGCACGATGCGCGGCAGCTCCGTGGCGGTTTTCGCGAGGAAGCTGTGCTTCACCACCGGCATGGTGATGCCGAAAATATCGACCTCTTGAAACGCGTCGGTGCCCATCAACGCAGTGGACACCTGCCCAGTGATCGCGACCATCGGAACCGAATCCATGTAAGCGTTCGCAATTCCCGTCACCAGATTGGTTGCGCCGGGGCCGGACGTGGCCATGCACACGCCCACTTTTCCCGTCGCGCGCGCGTAGCCATCCGCGGCGAGCGCGGCGGCCTGTTCGTGGCGCACCAGAATGTGCCTTATCTTCGAGTCGAGCAGCGCGTCGTACACCGGCATGATTGCTCCGCCGGGATAGCCGAAAATGAGCTCGACGCCCTCGTGTTCGAGGGCCTTCACCAAAAATTCTGCGCCCTTCATTTGGCACCTCTTGCGGCCGCCGTCTCCGGCTTCAGCCAGGACATTTGCGCGCGCAATTCCGCACCGACTTTTTCGATCGAGTGATTCTTGTCCTTCTCCAGAAGCTTGTTGTACACAGGCCGCCCGGTCTGATTTTCGAGAATCCATTCCTTTGCGAACGCGCCGGACTGGATTTCCGTGAGAATTTTCTTCATGCTTTCGCGCACATGCTCGTCGATCACACGCGAGCCGCGCGTAATATCGCCATACTTGGCGGTCTCGCTGACGAACTGGTGCATCTTCGCGATGCCGCCTTCGTAGATCAGGTCCACGATCAATTTCAGTTCATGTAGACATTCGAAATACGCGGCCTCCGGCTGATATCCGGCTTGCACCAGCGTCTCCCAGCCCGCCTGAATCAATTCGCGCGCGCCGCCGCACAGCACAGCTTGCTCGCCGAACAAATCCGTCTCGGTTTCTTCCGCGAAAGTGGTCTGAATCACTCCGGCGCGCGTGCCGCCGATCGCGCTCGCGTAGGCCAGCGTGCGATCAAAAGCGTGGCCCGAATGATCCTGATGAATCGCGAGCAAGCAGGGCACTCCACCGCCGCCTTCATAAGTTCGCCGGACTAGATTTCCCGGACCTTTCGGCGCGACCATGGTGATGTCCACCGTTTTCGGTGGCGTGATTTGCCCGTAGTGAATATTGAAGCCGTGCGAGAACAGAATCATGGCGCCTTCTCTCAGGCTGGGGGCCACTTCGTTCTGATACAGAGCCGGCTGCGCCATGTCCGGCGCGAGCATCACGATTACGTCCGCACCTTCGACCGCTTCCGCAGGGCCGGTAAGCTTCCAGCCGTCCTGCTCGGCCTGTTTCCACGATGGGCCGCCGCGGCGAAGCCCTACCGTTACGTTTAGTTTGCTGTCGCGCAGGTTCAGCGCGTGCGCGCGGCCCTGACTGCCGTATCCCAGCACGGCAATGCGTTTTCCTTCCAGTGCGCGCGGATTCGTGTCGGTGTCCCAGAACATTTTCGCCATGGTCATTCTCCTTGTGAGTGCTCTTTCTACGCAGCGCTGGTTACGGCGCCCAGTGATGCCGATGTAACGAGCTTTGCGTACTTGGCCATCACGCCGGTGGTGTAATTTGGCGCGGGCGGTTTCCATTGCGCGCGACGCTCTTCCAGATTGGCCGCGACGTCCAGCCGCCGCGCGCGAACATCCAAAGTAATAATGTCGCCGTCGCGCAACAGCGCGATCGGCCCGCCATTCGCCGCTTCCGGCGCCACGTGACCCACCATCAGCCCGTGCGTCGCTCCGCTGAACCGCCCGTCGGTAATCAGCGCGATTTTGTCGTCCATGCCCTGACCCACCAACGCGCCGGTCACCGCCAACATTTCGCGCATGCCCGGGCCGCCCTTGGGTCCCTCGTAACGAATGACGACCACGTCTCCCGGCTGAATCTGGCGGCTCTGCACTGCGGCGAATGCGGCTTCTTCGGAATCGAACACGCGCGCCGGTCCGCTGTGCAACACGCGTTCGTGCCCGGCAAGTTTTACGACTGATCCTTCCGGAGCAATCGAGCCGTGCAGAATCGCCAGGCCGCCGTCGGGCTTGATTGGCTTTGCGAGCGGCCGCACCACTTCCTGGCCCGCCGTTTCGCTCGCGTCACGAATTTCTTCAAACAGCTTTCGTCCCGACGTCGTGATCCCATCGTGCAGCAGCCCCGCTTCGAGCAGCCGCTGGCCCAGCACGCGCATGCCGCCCGCGCGGAACATGTCCGGCGCGGTGAACCGCCCGCCCGGTTTCAGGTCCGCCAGCACAGGAGTCTTCGCGGAAATTTCATCGAAATCCTTCAGCACGAGCGGCACGCCCGCGTCGGAAGCAATTGCCAGCAGATGCAACACGGCGTTGGTAGAGCCTCCCGTTGCCGCCACCGAAGCGATCGCGTTGTGCAGCGATTCCCGGGTGATAATTTGCTTCGGGCGAATATCTTCTTTCAGCAGTTGCATCACCAGCTTGCCGCAATCGAACGCAGCCTTGCCCTTGCGCGGATCGGTAGCCGGAATTGCGTTCGCGCCCATCGGCGAAATTCCCAGGAAGGTGAGCGCCGTGGCCATGGTGTTCGCGGTAAATTGACCGCCACACGCACCGGCCCCGGGACACGCCACGTCCTCCAGCTCGCCCAGCTGTTTTTCCGTCATCTTGCCCGCCGCGCACGCGCCCACAGCTTCGAACACGTCCTGAATGGTGACTTCGTGTCCTGCGAAGTGTCCCGCCAGAATCGAGCCACCATAAAGCGAAAAGGAAGGGAGGTTCAGCCGCGCCAGCGCCATCACCGTGCCGGGAATCGTCTTGTCGCAACCGCAAATCGCCACTACCGCATCGAACGCGTGGGCGCGCACGACAAGCTCGATGGAATCGGCGATCACTTCGCGCGATACCAGCGAAGCCTTCATCCCTTCGGTGCCCATGGTGATGCCGTCGGAAATCGTAATCGTGTCGAATTCGATGGGCGTGCCACCCGCGGCGCGCACACCGGCCTTCACGCGCTCCGCCAGCTGCCGCAGATGAAAATTGCAGGGCGTAACTTCCGTCCAGGTATTGGCTATGGCTACGAGTGGGCGCGCCAGATCGGCGTCGGTGAGGCCGGTAGCCTTCAGCATGGCCCTCGCGGGCGCGCGGGAAATCCCCTTCTTGATGGCGTCGCTTTGCATGATCTCGCTTAGTAGGCGTCCGGCAGGGGGATAAGTCCAATTTGTAATTCTTGGCAAATTCATAAATGAGGCTTATATGTAATTTCTGCGCGCCGCGCTTGACGCTGCGGCCCGAGTTTCGTATAGTAGTGCCTGCCAAAGTTTTAAAAGGATATCAACGGCGCGTGGGCAATACGTTTTATTACCGTTTCGCTTTTACCTACCGCTTCCCTTATCCGGGGAAGCGGGCCGGCGAGACGCGCGCGGAGTACCTAGCACTCGGTAACTAGAAACCGCACTAAGTCTTTCAAGCCGGCCGCGACCCTCAAGGGAACGCGGCCTTTTTTGTTTTTGGGCACATTTTCATTGCTGGTAGAAGAGGAGAAGCGGGATGAGTGAAATCAAAATTGGCGATTGGCGCGCGAAAATTGACGCGATTGACACCACTCTGCTGCACCTGCTGAACGTGCGCGCGAGCTTTGCTCTCGAAGTGGGCCGTCTGAAGGGCGCGCGCGGCATCGCTCTGCGGGTCCCCGCGCGCGAACAGGAGATCCTTACGCGCATGAAGAAGTTGAACCCCGGGCCGCTCGATAGCGAAGCGGTCGGTAAAATCTACAGCCAGATCTTGCACGAATCCATACGCGTCCAAGCAGATCACGGCCTGGGTTCGATGCGCGTTCCCAAACGCGAGAAGGCTCGCCTGACGGAAAAGCGGCGCAAGGCGGCAGCGGCATGAAGGGCGCGGCCACAGCGCGCATCGCCTTTCAGGGCGAACGCGGAGCTTTCAGCGAAGAAGCCGCGCTGAAGCTGCTCGGCGCCGACGTCACGCTTGTGCCGTGTTCGACGTTTGACGCGACCTTCTCCGCGATTCGCAATCAGGCTGCGGATTACGTGCTGGCGCCGATGGAGAACAGTCTCGCGGGCTCGGTGCATCGCTCGTTCGACTTGCTGGTTGAAAGCGGCCTGCGCATCGTGGGCGAAGTGATCATTCCGATTGTGCACAACCTGATAGGCCTGCCCGGAGCGTCGCTCGGGCGCATCGCGTCGGTGGAATCGCATCCCGTGGCGCTCGCGCAGTGCGAGCAGTTCTTTATCGTGCATCCGCGCTTGAAACGAATTCCCGCCGAGGATACGGCCGGAAGCGTCCGCGAAGTCATGCAAGTGGGCGATCCTACGCGTGCGGCAATCGCCAGCAAGCGCGCCGCCGAACTCTACGGCGCCGTGATTCTGCAAGAGCATCTGGAAGACGACCGCGAGAATTACACACGTTTCTTTCTGCTAGCACCATCTGCCGCGCAGCCGCAGGTATTTCCCGCGGCCGATAAGATCTCGCTCGTCTTTCAACTAGCCCACAAGCCCGGCGCTCTGCATCACGCCCTCGAGCCTTTCGCCCGCCGCAATATCAACATGATGAAAATCGAAAGCCGCCCCGTGCACGGCCGCCCCTGGCAATACCGTTTTTATCTCGACCTGCAAGCGGCGGCGAGCGATCCGGAATTCGCGGCCGCCCTGGCTGAACTCGCGCAGCAAGCAGTGGAACTGAAAGTTCTTGGCTCGTACAAATCGGCGGAAACTGCGCCGGCCGGTAAATTTATCTCCGAGGGGATCCAATGATCATCAACATGGCCGTAAACGCAACGGAAGAGCAGATTGACCACGTCGTGAAGCGCATCCAGGAATGCGGTTTTCAGGCGCATCTGAGCCGCGGAGAGGAACGCGCCGTGATTGGTGTCGTCGGCAAGAGTGAAAAGCATCGCGGGGAGCTGGAAGCGCTGCAGGCGACGCCGGGCGTGGAAGAAATTATCCGCATCACGCATCCTTTTAAGCTGGCGTCCAGAAATTTTCGCCCCGAAGGTTCGGTGATCGAACTCGGCAAGGGCGTTTCCATCGGCGGGACGGAAATTGTGGCGGCGGCCGGTCCGTGCGCCGTCGAGTCCGCCGCGCAGATCGGCGAAATCGCCGAACGCGTCGCGCGCGCCGGCGCGAAATTGCTGCGTGGAGGCGCGTTCAAGCCGCGCTCATCCCCCTATTCCTTTCAAGGCCTCGGCGAAGAAGGGCTGAAGCTGATGCGCGCCGCCGCAGACGACAACGGGTTGCTGGTGGTCAGCGAGGTGATGGACCCTTCGCAGATTGACGTGATGTTGCCGTACGTGGACGTGCTGCAAGTGGGCGCGCGCAACATGCAGAATTATTACCTGCTGCGCGCACTCGGCGAAATTCAGAAGCCGGTGCTTCTGAAGCGCGGCATGTCCGCCACCATCGAGGAGCTGCTGCTCAGCGCCGAGTACATCATGTCCGGCGGAAACTACAGTGTGATCCTCTGCGAGCGCGGCATACGCACCTTCGACACCTACATGCGCAACACCATGGACATTGCCGCGATCCCCGTGATCAAGCAGCTCTCGCACCTGCCGGTGGTCGCCGACCCGTCGCACGGCACCGGACGCCGCGACAAAGTCGGCGCGATGGCGCGCGCCGCCGTAGCCGCCGGCGCCGACGGCCTGCTAATCGAAGTCCATCAAGACCCCGAGCGCGCCCTCTCCGACGGCGCACAATCCCTCTACCCCGATCAATTCGCTCAACTGATGGCCGAAGCACGCATGATCGCGCCGGCAGTCGGCCGCCGCGTCGCTGCGGAAGCAGCGCGCCAGCGCGCCGCGGTGTGAAGGAGTGGGCGGATATTCGTGGGTGGCAATTGGTGAGCAATGATTCGTGCGTGGTGACTCGTGGATCGCAATCCTTGCGCCTTGGCCCACGGCCCGCGCAACGCAGCATTGGCCTGCCCGCCGCAGGAGGGCAATCTTGCGTGTGCTCTTTCTTTTGAATTTGTGAATCGCCCTGCAGGGCGATTCATCCTGAGATCCCGCTGTGCGGGATAGCAGGGTAGCGGCCAGCTTCAGCCGGGCGCAGTGCTCTGCGCCTAACAAACGAAGCGCGCGCCACCCCGAAAATTTAAAGACATTCGCTGGGGCGGTGCGGAAGGCTCAACCACCCGCCAGATTCTTAATGTGTTGATTTGGGCGGCGTTGTGGGGGTTGCCCACTACCGAAAATTCCACACCACGAAGCGGATTCAGGTTGGCACAAGTGTTTTCACTGCGGCGGGATGGGGAGGTTCCTTCTACCTCGCGGGCGTGTTTTGTTGAGCGGTAGTGTCGGACATACATTTTAATTACCAACACGATATGGTCGCACCGAAGGTAATAAAACGGTTCGATTCTGCAGCTCTGCTTGAACCTCACGAGATGTTGACCCTGCTGTTTCACGCCTTCCCTCTCGGCATCGCTGTTTTGGACAAGGAGTTGCGCTACCGAGCCGTTAACAAAGCTCTTGCCGCAATGAACCGCGTTGCTCCCCAGGCACATCTTGGCAAAACGATCCGTGATGGCATTGGAAAGCCTGCCGTCACGTTAGAGGCTCCATTCAAAGATGTCGTCTTCAGTGGGCGCCGTGTGAGTCTGGAGTTCTGGTCTAAGTTGCTCAACAGAAAACAAGCGAGCCACTGGATTGTGAACTACTTCCCAATCGCTGGTGCAAAGGGCAGGGCGAAACTAGTTGGCGCGGTGGTAGTGGAAAACACCCGTCAAAACCAGGCGCAACAGTTGTTTCGTGGCGTCGCTGACAGGTTGATTCAGAACCTTCTTTTGACCGCTCGCGATTCAGATGCGCTGTTGCGGCAAGTCATGGATGGGTCCCTCGGGCAAATTTCAGACGCTCGCGCCGACCGCGATCGGTCTGCGGCGGTGAACGGCTTGTCAAATCAGACGTCTTTGGTCCCACGCCAAGCGATGCACGATGCATTACGAGTGCGTTCCGAATGTGACGCGAATGCCACGGGGAGTGCAATGGCTCTGACGACTTGGGAACGGGATGTTGTGAAATTGCTTGTGGAAGGAACCGGGAATAAAGAAACGGCAGCAAGTTTGGGCATAACTGTGAAGACCGTAGAAACGCACAGGGCAAGAATCATGCTTAAGCTTGGCTTACATTCGACCCGGGAGCTAGTGCATTACGCCCTGCGTAATGAAATACTTGTTCCAGTGCAGTAGCGAATCGGACCCCAGGCTCGAGCCTCAGCACTGTTCCAGTTTTCTCGGCCGCTGGCGGTCAATATCTCCAAGCGGTACCCCTTAGTGGAATTCCCTAATTTACAAACACCATCCCCGGGCATAGTTTGTTCTCGGTACATCATCCGAAGCACGCGTTTTGCATTCGCAACCTTAGCTGATCGTCACGTGCGTCGCCCAGCCCCCAGTCCACGAAAGAGGAGGGCGCTGTTGTGCGCAGAGAGGCCGGGCACGCCCACGTTGCAAAGAAAAGTTATAGCAAGCCACAGTGCATTTCCCGATCCCCTTCCGAATTGGTTCATCTCTTGCGCGAAAGGCTCTCAGCGCAAGTCCAGTCTCGAAACGTGACGCCGCCCACCCTCGAAGGGCTCACGCCAATTCTATTGGTACAAGGCTACGGCGGCGATCCAAGGTCGATCGAGGACGCGGCTCGCAGTCAGAACTTGCGCGGCCGTTCATGTGACGCTGCCAGCGGTTCCGAGCTGGTTCGCATGGTGTCGCGAGGTTCGGAGCGGACCGGCGCGGAGCAGTCGGATTTCTTGGTGCTGGACCTGAGAGTTCATGGCGGAAATGCACCTGCAATCCTGCGCGAGATTAGCAGTGAACCCATTTTTGGCGGCGTTCCGCTGACGATCCTCACATCCGCGGGCTTTGGCACCCAGCTTGCGGAACGAGAAGTTCGCGCTGCGCGCTGCGCGTGGCGGATGAGCGAGGTTTCGGATCCGGCTCAAGTAGTGCACGCGTTGAAGGCGGTGTTGCGGCTGTGGGCCGAGGGTCGGAAGCTGCGGGCCTCCTCGAAGTCGGCGCCATGATCGAAGTTGCCCTCCCGATCGAAGCGGTCGACCTACCGGTCCGGGCAGCTTTCTAGCCAGCGCACGCCGTAAGCCAGGACTGCCCGAAAATCAACAGGCCGCCGTCGCCAACTATCGACGGTGCGAAAGGACTCCGATGACCCGTCGCACGCCGTCTCTTTGGCAGTTCTTGGAGCACAATGTTAAGGGAAGAGACAGCGGTCGTTACTCGGCCATCTTTCGCGAGCAGCTGGATCGGTCGGAACTCCTCGCGACAATGGGTCGCATCGCCGATACCGTCAACTTCAAGGCCGGTGAACTGCTGATCGATGTGCAGTCTTATCTCCCGCCGGAGGCCCTGGTGCGCAGCTTCTGCCTCCGGGGACACGGCGTGGGCGCGACGCTGGCGGCGAAACGGATGAGAGCAGGCAAGACGATTTACGGCGGGACGGGATCATGAACGATCAGGGATCGCCAGCGAACGGGTCCGCAGAGCTCGCGCCGCAGCGGCCAGAGCGACTCACATCGCAATTTGCGATAGACGTCTGCGGGTTTGACCGTTGGGGGCATTTTTTTATCGAGCGCGCGGAAACCTGTAACGTCAGCGTTCAGGGATGCAAGTTCTACCTGCGCACGGAAGTGGAGCGTGAAGCGATTGTAGCTTTGCGGGTGATCGAGCGATACTGCCGCCGCGGGAACGACGCGGCGCCGGTGCTGTTTCAAGTGGCCCACATCGAGCGCGAGTCGAATATATGGAGCTTGGGGGCCTGGAAGTTGCGCGCTGAGGATCTGTGGCCGATCCGGGCTGCGCATTCTGGGGGCCGGGCGCACTCATGCGACTGATTTTCTTTCGCCTTGCCCGGCGGCGCGATCGAAAAATCGGCATTGCCGCGGCTGAACAGTTTGCGGAAAAATGCGTGAGGCCTTTGTAGCCGCGGTCGGCACGCCACCAATAGCGCACTAAACATTCACTTAGGCGGTGTGGTGGATTAGCCACCAAGAATGCGACCGTGCCGACTAGAGCCGCGAGACCACAATTAAACATGATCGCTGGAGCGGGCGCGAAAAACAGCGTGCCGGGGAGAAGCAGCAACTGAAAACGCCTTACGACTTCGTATGACAAGCCTGGTTCGTGGCTGAAGATCGATTGAAGATCCACAAAGTCAAAGAGGAACACGATTACCGGCAACGCCCACGGTAGATGTTTGAAATATTTGCGTAAAGTCACAAACTGTCCCTCTCTCCCCACTCCCGCCGGTACGCTATGTTCGCAGGCCTCGTAGATAATAATCGCACGGGAGAATTTCGGAGGAATCGATTCTCAACTCCCGGTAAGTCGGGTACAAGTAGTTTTGCCCCGATTCCACTCCGGTAAAAGCGTTAGGAATTTGGAATTGCGGGCGCGAGCCACAAAATCCAGAATCGATCGCTAGGAACGGAAATCTGCACCGTAGTCGACCCCGAGGGCAGAGTGAAAACTTCGCTGAATCGCTGATGCGAGCAACACTGAAGACCTGCCCGTGCGATCGGTTTCAGGCGCAGTCAGGTGATTGTTCTGCGTCCATGGCGATTTGCAACCTGAAAGATATTGAGCAGGACCTCTGACTGATGCGCTCGACTAGCAGGAAGGTGCCGCGTAATATACTGCACGCCGTTAGGTCCGTGGTGTCCCACGAAGGAGGAACAGGATGGCTGCCAGGACGTCACGATTGCTGTTGCTTTTGGTAGCGTCGATGAGCCTCGCCGCGTGGGCGAATGCACAGACTCCAACAATCGTCCTCATCAAAGCCGGGAGGCTACTGGACGTGAAATCCGGCCAGGAACTAACGAATCAGGACATTCTGATTGAAGGCGAGCGCATCAAGGAAGTAGGACCTGACTCAACGGTTGGTCCGCACGCTTCCAAAAATGTGCGGGTAATCGATCTTTCTAATGCCACGGTATTACCGGGACTAATCGACTGCCACACGCATCTGCTTCAAAACTATGACGGAGCGCTGGGCGAGGACGATCCGAACATGGTTTTGACTGTGGCAGGACTGAGTCCAGCCAAACGCGCACTGCTGGGCGCCAAAATGGGACGAGAGGACCTGGAGGCGGGAATCACCACCGTCCGGGACGTGGGCAATTCGGGATTAAACGGTGACGTGGCATTGCGCGACGCCATCAACGCTGGCTGGGTTGTCGGGCCTCGCATCCTGGCATCTACCCGCGCGCTGGCGGCTGCGGGTGGGCAATTCGGACCGCTACAGACCGGTGCTCAGAACCTGATAGAGCAGGAGTACGCGGTGGTCAGCGGCGTCGAGGAGGCGCGGCGCGCTGTTCGCCAAGCGTTCTATGACGGCGCCGACCAGATCAAGGTAATCGTCAACACAGGGCCGCGTGTCCTCTCGGTAGACGAGATGAAGGTGATTGTTGAAGAAGCCCATCGCGTTCACAAGAAGGTGGCCGCGCACGCGATTGGAGATCTCGCCACTCGCGTTGCCGCCGACGCAGGGGTGGACTCAATCGAGCATGGTTACGTGGTACCCGACGACGCCCTGGCGATGATGGCTGCGAAGAAGATTTATCTCGTACCCACCGATTACCCCTGGGAGTTCTATTACTCAATTCTTAAGTCCGGTAACTCTACGCCCGAACAGCAACAGAAAGAGGAAGCACTCTACAAGCAGATAGCGGACTCAAATGAGCGCCGTTTGGCGCGCGCCCTGAAGGCTGGTGTTCCGATCGCAGCGGGGTCCGACGAATACTATCAGGAACCGGGGAAAACCCGTGGTGAGAGCAGCGTCGCCATCTATCGCGCTTACATTGCTTCTGGGATGGCACCGATCGACGTCATTCGCGCGGCAACCGTTAACGCTGCTGACCTACTTGGGTGGCAAGACCGAGTCGGCACGATTGAGCCGGGCAAATTCGCGGATATCATCGCAGTGGACGGCGATCCGCTGAAAGACATTACCCAGCTTCAACACGCGAGCTTCGTCATGAAGGGCGGCGCAGTCATTAAGAGCCCGCCAACCATGCCTTAGCCGAGCTT
>Ga0210388_10002881_pt1 | contig 13441 bp, 7 predicted proteins | sample IncBWC19OmetaG_FD_155485 | JGI IMG/M metagenome (GOLD analysis project Ga0210388, IMG submission 155485) | Forest soil microbial communities from Barre Woods Harvard Forest LTER site, Petersham, Massachusetts, United States - Inc-BW-C-19-O ... | reverse complement strand
TTAGGAGGCTCCACGATGAGGCTCGGTACGGTTCGCCACTTTGGGCGCGTTTTTGTACTGTTGGTCGCCGGCTTAAGCGCTACGTTTTCTCTCGGACAGAACGCAAATACTGGAGAGATCAAAGGGACGGCCATGGACTCTACGGGCGCCGTTGTCTCCGCTGTGACCGTAACCATCACAAATGTGCAAACAGGAGTGAACATAGTTGTAAAGACCAACGCGGATGGCATTTACGACGTTCCTGCCGTTCCTATTGGCCTGTACAAGATCAGTTTCTCGAAAATCGGCTTCCGCAATTTTGTGCGCGAGGGTATCACTCTCGAGATTCAAACCATTGAGGTGAACGGGACCTTGCAGGTGGGCAGCACCAGTGAGCAGGTCGTGGTGACAGAGGATGCTCCACTCGTGGAAACGGAAACCTCGGACCAACACGTTAACCTTGATACCACCGCGGTTGAAGCCGCGCCCATCGTGGGCACGGACTGGCGCGCAGAGATGATTCAGCTTATTCCCGGCGTGAATACCGGCGGAGGAGCGGGCGAAATCAATGGCCAGGGAGTCGGAGTCAACGGCACGCAGTCCTACAACATAAACTTTCTGTCCGATGGTGGACCTGCTACAGCTCCGAGAGATTTTAACGGCAGCAACTACTATATGCCGGTTGACGCCATTGGCGAGGTAACCATCAATTCAGCCAATGCGAATGTGCAATATGGCGGCGGCCTCACCTCGATTAATGTGATCACCAAGAGCGGGACCAACCAGTGGCACGGCAGCGCGTATGACTACGTTCAGAATACTGCACTTAACTCAAGAGGCTATTTCAATCCTGCGCCCGAAGTGAAGTCTGTGGAACACTGGAATACCTACGGCGGCAGCGTGGGCGGACCGGTCATAAAGAATAAGCTGTTCTTCTTTTTCCTCTACCAGCGCAACCCTTCGTCGACTCCAACTTCCGGAAATTATACTTACCCGACCGCTGCCGAAGAAGCGGGGGATTTCTTCGGTGTCCCGGGCGCGACAGGTCCGGCTTTCAGCGCCTCGGGCACGCTGCTGGCGCCCATCGATACCGTGGCGCAGAAACTTCAGACCTACTTTCCCGCGGCAAACGCTCCGGGATGGGTTGCGGGATGTCCTGGGCCGGTGAATGTATCGGCGACCGTTGCCCAAACCTGCACCACACTGGCTAACAATTATGTGTTCAACGGCAGCAGTCCGAATACAGACACATGGTATACCGGCAAGGCCGATTACAATATCAACGCCAAACAAAGGCTTTCGTTTAGTTTCAACTATTTCCCTACCACGTCGACTTATGTGCCCGCAGATCCTTTATTTCCCAACGACGCTACTTCGACGCAAAAAGGGTTTACGGACGATCTGACCTCGCAACTCTCGGAGGTTTATACGATCAGCCCGACCGTGTTGAATGAGTTTCGTGTTGGCGCCAGCCGCGAGCTCGACCGATACACGCCGCCTTCTTTGAATAAGAACGACCCAACGACGCTTGGACTTGAGCCGACTTACGGCACCAACGCTCCGGCCAATGTGTTTCCGAAAATTCAGATCGATGCCCCTGGGGGAGGAACAGGGTCCGGATGCATCGCTGAGGGCGCCGGGTGCGGGGAGAACGGTAACATTTCTGCAGTGCTCGGCGAGGGAACCTACCTTGTTTCGGATGTCCTTACTCTCATTCGCGGCAGGCACACCATCAAAGTGGGTGGCGAATACGACCGGTCTTACCAGAACTATACCAACTGGGGCGACATCAGTTCGGGTAACTTCGAGTTCAACGGAAGCGTTACCGGAATCCCGTATGCCGACTTCCTTGCTGGTGACGTTTACGGATGGTTCGTGTACGAGTCAGACCCGACCAGCGCTCATATGAACACCACGGCCTTGTTCGGCAGCGACGACATCAAGGTCTCATCGCACCTGACGTTAAACCTGGGTCTCCGCTGGCAGAGGCAATCTGGCTGGGGTGTGAAAAACAATCTGTTCGGCAATTACGACCCGTTTCTGCCAAACCCGGCGGATGGCGGGCTCTACAAAGGGGCTATTCTCTTTGGCGGCCAGGGAGACACTGTCTATGGTGGCCCCACGACCAACATGACGACCATCCAAAACGCCGATGATAAAGAGTTCGCTCCGCGAATTGGCATCGCCTGGTCACCGCGTGACAAGTGGTCCGTCCGCGCGAGCTACGGTATTTTTGACGCGCCTCGTGATTCCGAAAACTATACCGATGGCTCGCTCGGCCTTGGCTTCAACCCACACCAAGTCGGAAACAACGGGTACAGCAATGGCAGTGCGGTATTCCAACTGGACCAGGGGCCTACTCCCGGCTCCGGCTTGATGGTCGTCTTCCCTACGCTGCAAACTCTTAGTTCGACCGTCTCGAACTTCAGCGGTGTGTCGTACTATCCGCGGAGTATGCCGACTACGTACGTTCAGAACTTCCTCTTTAGCGTTCAGCACGAGTTTGCGGGGAACCTGTTGTTGGACACGAGCTACGTCTATACCCGCGGCAGGAACCTGAACTTTCAAACCAATGTCAACCAGGCGCCTATCAGCGCATTCGGTTGCACGGGCTACAACTGCGGGAACCCGAACCCGATCTTCAACGATATCCAGGCGCAAATCTACGATGGATATTCGAATTACAACGCACTGCAATTGCGCCTACAGAAGAGGGTGTCGTATGGACTGAGCTTCCAGGTCAATTACGCCTGGTCGAAATGGCTCGATACCGGTACCGGAGGAGGTCACGGATCTGGCATCGACATTTACCAAAACGCGTTTGATCCGTCCGCCAATTACGGCTTGTCTGACGGCAACGCGGCGAATACCCTGGTCGGCCAGATCGTTTATGAAGTGCCGGTCGGCCGTGGACGCCGGTACGCGGTTCCCAAGTATGTTGAGCCAGTCGTTGGTGGCTGGCGCGTCTCCACTCTTTTCCAGTGGCACTCGGGAACTCCGTTTACTCCGGTAATCCAGTCAGGAATCGCGACTGCTCTTGATCCGGGGCTATCAGCATCCATCAACCAAGGAGGTTCCAGTCTATATCCGGATGTTGTGGGCAGCGCGAGCGTGTCGCATCGCACCAACGCAAACTGGTTCAACCCGGCGGCCTTCACCAACCCGGCGCCTGGAACCTTTGGAGATGCGGGACGCAACATCCTGACCGGACCGGGTTTCACGAACGTGGACTTCAGTCTCGCAAAGGAGTTTGCTCTTTACGAGTCCGTGAAACTCGAAGTCAGGGCTGACATGTTTGATGTGTTTAATCACATCAACTGGGCCAACCCGAATAACGACGTTGGCATTGGTTGCTCACTCGCGCTGAGCTCTCCGCCGCCGTGCGGAGCGGGTCAGGGCGTCCCCCAATTATCAAATTCCACCGCTGGCACCATCACCAGCACCGAAGGGGGTACGCGCATCATACAGCTGGGGGCTCACATCAAATTCTGATCCCGGCGGCGTGAGTTTGACGGAGACTCTGCGGGCTCGGAAGCTGCTTCCCTTCCGCCCCGCACTTGTTAACGCTTCGCCGAAGCAGCGAATTTTGCGATATCTTTCCTCCATGAAAGAGTCTCAACCCAGCAAGGTTCATGAATCCGCGTTTGTCTTTGACTCCTCTCCTGTTGTCGCCGCGAACCGGAAGTGTTTATGCAGCGGGCGGCTAATATTGGTTCTCGCGCTTTTTGCGAGTGCGCTCGCCGGCGCACAAACCGGAGTCTCTCAAACCGCAGAGATTCGCAATCACCTCGACAAGGCGGCGCAGTATCTTAAGGCAAACGAGTCGAGCGCCGCGGCTAGGGAGCTCGATGCCGTCCTGGCTCTCGATCCTAAGAACGCCGAGGCCTACGCAAACTTAGGGGTAATCGCTTTCTTCCGGCGCGATTATCGGAACGCTTCAGTGTATTTGCGCAAGGCCTTGGCGATCGATTCGTCTTTAACGAAAACGCAAGCTCTCCTGGGCATTTCGCAAAAAAGATTGGGGGATCCATCCGCTCGCGCGTTGTTGGAAAAGTCTTTTCCAAAGCTCAAGGACAAGTCGTTGCGTCTGCAGGTCGGCCTGGAGTTAGCGTCTGTCTATGAACAGGAGGGTGATCAGGGTGCAACGGCTTTGGTGATGCACTCACTGGTGGATCTCGATCCCGACAATGTGGATGTTCTGTTCATGGCGCAACGCGTCTACTCCGAACTGGCAGAGGACACGCTGAACAAGCTCGCCATTCTTGCTCCAGCTTCCGCCCGCATGCAACAAGCGATCGCCGAACATTTGATTAACGGTGGAGATCTCCCACACGCGATCGAGCATTATAAGAAAGCTTTGCAGATCGACTCACGCCTGCCGGGCGTTCGTTTTGAATTGGGTGAAGCCGTCCTTCAGTTATCGCCTCACGATTCTGCAACGCAAGCGGAGGCGGCAAAAGACTTCGAAGAAGCCGAGGCGATGGACGGCGATGCCGCCAATGCAGAGTGCGGGCTGGGAGCGATCGCATTATCGCAGTCCGACCTGGACCAAGCGCTTCGCCACTACCAGCGAGCCAATAAACTCAACCCCAACGAAGTAGAAGCGCAGCTAGGTCTGGCAAGAGTTCTGATGATGCAGCAGAAACCAGAAGAGGCAGTCAACTATCTCCGGGCTGCAATCCAAGCCGATCCGCTGAATAGCGAGGCGCATTACCGGCTCGCCTCCGCGTATCGGCGCCTTCAGCTGGACGATCAGGCGCAGAAAGAAATGCACCTCTTTCAGGAGATCAAGAAGACTAAGGATCAAGTTAAAGAGCTGTATCACCAGATGAATATTCAGCCCAAGGCACAAGGCGATGAAATGTCGGACATTGGACCACAATAATAAGGAAGGTCGGAAGACCAAGCCGACACTTTGGAGAAAAGTACATTCTGCATCGCTGTGTCTTGGCATGGTACTGAGCTTGCTCTGGAATACAGGCTGCGGCGGAGGCTCATCCGGATCCGGCACCCCGCCTCCTCCGGCGAATTTTCCGCCAGTAATTGCAAAGGTCTTTGGGGCGGCTAGCGTGTCACTAAACGGCACGACATCACTCACCTTTAGCCTGTCAAATCCCAACACGGCGATCTCCTTGAGCGGCATGGGCTTTACCGATGCTTTTCCGTCTGGGCTCACCGTAGCGTCACCCAATGGCCTGGCAGGAAGCTGCGGAGGAGGGACGATTACCGCGGCCGCCGGTTCGAACAGCGTCAGCCTCTCAGGAGCCAGCCTGGCCGCGGGTGCTTCTTGCACGTTCTCGGTCAACGTTGTAGCCACAACCAGCGGCGCGCAAAATAATGTCACTAGCGTAGTGACCTCGACGGAAGCAGGAAACGGCGGTACGGCATCGGCGCAGATCACCGTGGTCGGGCCGAGCCAGCAACCACCGGAACCCACCGACATCACCCCAATCAATGGCCAGGTGTATTACGTCATAAATCAGCTGAGCGGCTTACAGGCCGACCTCAATAACAATTCGACGACAGCTGGTGCCAACATCGTCCAGCAGCCGAGGACTTTCACCAACACGAGCCAAAGATGGGCCTTCACTACGCTTCCCGGAGGATCATGGCAGATCAGCAATATTCTCAACGGCCTTTGTCTGGATAGTTCGACTGTTTCGGGCGTGGTGTACGTAGTCCAAAATCCTTGTGCCGGTAACTCCACGCAGCAGTGGATACTAACTCCTGTAAGTGCAGGTTATTACACACTTTCTAACACTAATACAGGGTTATTGGTCGACTTATATCACGGCTCGATATCCGCTGGCACCCTGCTCGACCAAACCGCATTGAATTCGCCCGGCGTTCCTACCCAGAGTCAGCAGTGGCTGTTGCGTCCGGCTTTCTTCGGCGGCATCGACAATGCTCTTCTGGAAAAGCAGGAGGCCGCGCGGGCCTCGACAGGCTTGACCTGGTGGAAGGATGCTGGGCAACCGCTGGATTTGCTTGCCATGCTGAAGAACCATGGCATCAACATAGTCCGCTTGAGGCCGAGCTCGGCGCCTCCATATTCCAATCCTTCGCAGACTGGGTGCAGTGGAAACGCCTGTTATGCGGAGACCGATGCCCAGGATCTGGACCTTGCCAAACGCTCTAAGAATCTCGGCTTGAGTGTCGAGTTGACGCTGCTCTTCGACGGTGGAAGCTCTGTCAGCGTGCCACCGGCATGGGCGAACGACACACTCGCTCAGTTGCAGACGGATATTTACGCTTACGTCAAAGCCGAAATCATAACGTATCGCCAAGCTGGCGTGATGCCCGACTTAGTGGCGATCGGGAATGAAGTAGACACAGGGTTCCTGGGTTCGATCGGCAGTCCTACCGGAACCGACTTCAGCGGTTTTGCCTCTTTGCAGATACAGGCTCTGCAAGCGGTTGACGATGCGGCCGCGGACACGTCGATTGGCCCTGCGGTTCCGCCGCCGCTGACCTGCATCCACATCACTCCGGCTTGGAATCTAACCCAGTTCTTCACGCTCGCGAATCAGAATGGCATCACCTATGACGCAATATGCCAGAGTTACTATCCTTTCTATCACGGGCCCTTAACCGATGCACAAGCGGCGGAAAGCAATCCGCAGAGCCAACCCGTGGAGGAGGATGTACTTGTTGACGCGTCCAACAGCATAGGGAAACCGATTTTCATTATCGAGACGGGAGAACATTACGAGAACGGCTTTGACTCGAACGATCCCTGGTATTCGCCGCCAAGCATCTCGGAACAGCAACAGTTTCTGCTTGATTTACAAAGCGTACAGCAACGCTTGCCCAACAATCTGGGAATGGGCATCGAATACTGGGACGCGGCTGGGGTGAATATACCCAATTTGAGCGGGGGATTTATCAACGGGGACAATCAGGTAAATGCGATCTATAGCTGGAACGGCCTAACACTATTTAACAATGCCGATAGCTCGGGTACCACCAATGTGAGTGATCCCACTTATTCAGAATTGCTTCCAGGTATCGACGCACTCGGCGGCAATCTTGATCCCTCGTTGAGTTACAAGTTTGTCAATCGAAGTAGCGGGGAAATCCTGTCTGTCTATCAAGGCTCGAACGCGCCCGGCGCCCTGCTGAACGCCGTCACAAATAGTGGAAGTCCGAGCCTCAGCCAACAGTGGCGCGTTACGAGTGACATGGATGGCTACTTTCAGATCGCCAGCCTTAATCCAGGTGCAGGCAATACCACCAACGCCCTCGAGGACTCCGGGGCTTCCACGACTAGCGCGACAGCCATTGTTCAGTCGGTGGCCAACGGTTCAGCGGAACAGGAGTGGTCGATTGTTTCGGCGGGCAACGGATACTTCAACCTCGTGAATCATTCGAGTGGATTGGCATTGGACACAAGCGGCGGATCCGGCGCGTTGGCCGGATTTGTAGTACAGGAAACCCGATCTGGCAGCGCCCAGACGCAACAGTGGCAAATTGTCGCTGTGCACTAGACCATTCGGCGGTGCTGAAGGTCTCGGAAATACCGTTCTCTCACGGCTCGAAGGAGATGAGATGAAGAAAGTCAGCCCACTCAGCGGTTCTATGAATCGGCGCGAACTGCTGAAAGGTGTGGTTGGAACAGCGGCATTAGTCTCAGTGTTTCCGACCTTAGGTTCCTCCTTTGAGGAGTCGCGTACGGAAGACACTGGACAAAGACTCCGAGAGAATTTTGACCGCGGTTGGAGGTTCCATAAAGGCGACTTTCCGGGCGCGGAAGTACCAAGGTTGTCCGACGCAGACTGGAGAATTTTGGATCTGCCGCACGATTGGAGCATCGAAGGGCCCTTTGACGAGAAAGAACCATCCAGTTTTTGCGGTGCATATCTTCCCACTGGCATTGGCTGGTACCGAAAGAGATTCCATCTGCCTAATTCGTACAAGAATAAGAAACTCACCATAGAGTTCGATGGGATCTATGAGCTCAGTGCTGTGTGGGTCAACGGGCATTTTCTTGGCCAACGCCCTTACGGATACGTTCCATTTTTCTACGACCTCACGCCCCACGTAGCGCTCGGGGACGAGAACGTGATCGCGGTGAAAGTCGACAACTCACGCCAGACCAATTGCCGCTGGTATTCAGGGTCGGGCATCTACCGCCACACGTGGCTGTTGTCTACGAACAAAGTCCACGTCGCCCATTGGGGGACATTCGTCAGTTCATCTCGAGTATCGAAACAGGCAGCGGCGCTTCGCATCAGTACGAGGATTAGCAATGAAAGTGAGAGTCCAGCCGGCTGCACGCTCGTCACCAGCATTATTGACGGCAATGGAAATGTGGTCGACAGCGCCGAGGCTAGCCAGGACATTGCCACCGGTCAGGAATACGAATTCCTACAGGAAATAAAGGTGAACCTTCCACACCTTTGGTCGGTCAACGATCCGTATTTGTACAGAGCCCACAGCACGGTGCGGACCGGAGGCCGGACCTCGGATGAATACGATACGCCGGTCGGCATTCGCGAGGCCGTTTTCGATGCCGATAGCGGATTCTTGTTGAACGGCGAACGCGTGAAGCTCAACGGAGTTTGTCTCCATCACGACGGCGGCAGCGTGGGCGCCGCGGTTCCGGAGAGGATCTGGGAGCGGCGACTGGAGATTCTTAAGGAGATGGGGTGCAATGCCATCCGCACCAGCCATAACCCCTTCGCAGCAGAATTTCTGGATTTATGCGACAGGATGGGATTCCTTGTAATGAACGAGGCTTTCGACGAGTGGAAGGTGCCGAAGGGCCAGATTGGTCCCAACGGGTACGCCAAATACTTCGACGAATGGTACGAACGCGACGTTCAAAACCTTGTGCGGCGCGATCGCAATCATCCTTGTGTGGTGCTCTGGAGCGCTGGTAACGAAATCGGAGATCAGGGTAGTCCGCAGGGCGCGGAGACTCTGCAACAATTGCTCAAGGTTTTTAACACGGAGGACCCCACCCGGATGGTGACTGCGGGCTGCGATCACATTCACTCGGAACCTGCGTCGGAGGCCGCGCGGCCAGAGTTTCTCGCTCTTCTTGATGTTGTGGGCTACAACTATGTGGACCGATGGCGGGACCGAAAAGAAAAGTATTACAGCATCGACCGACACGCCTTTCCGCGAAGGCGCTTCGTTGGGACTGAGAGCGAGGCGATGGGCGGTGTCCGCGGCGAGTACCCCGAACTGTTCGCCGCGAGTGCCCCTGTGGCAGGCTTCTTCCAGTTCTTGGGCGGAAGAAACGTCGATGTGGAGCAACTGTGGAAGTTTGTCAGCACTTATGACTACGTTGCTGGCGACTTTATGTGGACGGGTATCGATCACTTGGGCGAGGCACGATGGCCCATGAAAAGCTCGTCCTCGGGCGTGATCGACACCTGCGGCTTCAAGAAGGACGGCTATTACTTCTATCAGAGCCAGTGGACAGACAAGCCAGTCCTGCACCTGTTTCCCCATTGGAACTGGAAGGGGAAGGAGGGTCAGATCATCCCGGTGACCTGTTTTACAAATTGCGATACGGTCGAGTTGTTCCTCAACGGCCGGTCACTTGGAGTGAAAGGGTACGAGTTCCCTCGCCTCGGCATGGAGGTCAGGTGGGGCAACCTGCCGGATCGCGCAAAAGTCTTACGGACGACTGCTGACTTGCACTTGTCGTGGGACGTACTCTACGAACCCGGAGCGCTGAAGGCGGTTGGGACTAAAGACGGGAAGATCTTTGCAACAGATGAGGTTTACACGACGGGAGATCCGGCGTCGATCGGCTTGTCGTCCGATCGGGCGTCCATTGGGACAGATCCAAGCGATGTGGCTCACGTCACAGTCCATATCTTGGACCAGAATGGCCGAGTGGTGCCCATCGCGGATAATGAAATTGCTTTCGAGATCGAAGGTGCAGGATCACTGCTTGCAACAGACAATGGAAACCCGGCGAGTCTCGAAGACTACAAATCGAATCGGCGCAGGGCTTTCAACGGATTGTGTCTCGCCATCGTGAAGTCGAATGGCAAAACGGGTGAAATTCAGGTCAGCGCTGTTTCGCCGGGACTCCAGGCAGCCCGTGTGAGTATAGGGACCAAGGTGTGAATGCTGATACGGTTCGATCGATTCAAGCGACCGATAATCGCGCTGAGGAGATTCAAGAATGGGCCTGACCAGCATTGACTGGGTCATCATGGCGGTGTATGCCGTCTTTGTTCTTGGGATCGGTGTAGCGCTCAAACGCTACATGAAGACCAGCACCGACTTTTTTCTTGCTGGCCGTTCGATTCCGGCGTGGGTTTGCGGCCTGGCTTTTATCTCGGCGAACCTGGGAGCGCAGGAAGTGATCGGCATGGGCGCCTCTGGCGCCAAGTACGGCATTGCCACCAGCCACTTCTATTGGATCGGCGCCATTCCGGCGATGGTATTCGTTGGCATCTTCATGATGCCGTTCTATTACGGATCGCGCGCGCGATCGGTGCCGGAATACCTGCGGCTGCGTTTCGATGAAAAGACTCGCGGGCTTAACGCCATCTCTTTTGCCACGATGACGATTTTTTCGTCTGGCATTTCCGTGTACGCCATGGCGAAACTCATGCAGACGCTGCATATTCTCGATTCTCCCCTCAAGAGAATGGGCCTGCCGTTGTCGGCGGGTTTTCATATCAGCATAATCATCTCGGCGATCGTCGTGCTGGTCTATATCTTGCTGGGAGGACTGGTCAGCGCAATCTACAACGAGGTGCTTCAATTTTTTCTGATCGTGGCCGGCTTTCTGCCTCTGGTTCTTTTGGGTCTGAAAGATGTCGGAGGGTGGAGCGGAATCAAGCAACAACTTCCGACAGCCTACACCCACTCCTGGCAAGGGATGAGTAATCCACACACCAACCCGCTGGGCGTTGAGTGGTTTGGTCTGGTGATGGGACTGGGCTTTGTTTCCTCCTTTGGTTATTGGTGCACGGATTTCTTGGTGGTGCAGCGTGCGATGGCCGCAGAATCCATGAGCGCAGCCCGCCGGACGCCATTAATCGCCGCTATTCCAAAGATGGTGTTTCCGTTCCTCGTCGTTCTTCCCGGATTAATTGCGATCTCACTCCCCGCACAACGCGCTAGTCTTCTCCCAAGTGCTCACGGGACGGACACGATGAAGGGCGAGATGGCAGTGAGCGGCCAGGGCCTCATTCCTCCGAAGATAAATGAAACCACCGGGCAGCCGATGCTGGACGCGAACGGTAAGCCTCTGCTTGACTATGATCTCGCTGTCCCTAACATGCTCGTGCACTATCTTCCCACTGGGTTGCTAGGCTTGGGCATAACGGCGCTGCTCGCCAGCTTCATGTCCGGCATGGCGGGTAACGTGACGGCATTCAATACCGTCTGGACGTACGATATTTACCAAGCCTACATCCGCAAAGGCGCGAGCGATCAGCACTATCTCTGGGTAGGTCGAATGGCGACTGTATTTGGAATTGCACTTTCGGTTGCTGCCGCCTACGCCGCTACTCACTTCAACAACATCATGGATTTTCTGCAACTTGTGTTCGCTTTCGTGAATGCTCCTCTGTTCGCGACGTTTCTGCTGGGAATGTTCTGGAAGCGCACAACCGGGCACGCCGCGTTCGGAGGGTTACTATCAGGCACACTTGCGGCAGCCGTTCACCACGGGCTGACACTTCCGGCGGGGGCGGTCGCTGGGATCAAAGGAGGTTGGCTCGCAACTGTGCACGTTTATCCCAGCGAGATGGCTCAGAACTTCTGGACAGCCATCTGGGCGTGGTCTGTTTGTATCGTGGTCACCATTCTAATAAGCCTGGTAACCCAACCTCGCAGAGAAGAGGAACTCGTTGGACTGGTCTATTCTTTGACGCCGCGGATTTCCGAAGGTCATTCACCGTGGTATAAGAGGCCGGAAGCATTAGCGATTTTGGTCGTTGTGTTGGCTTTGATACTAAACATTATTTTCTGGTAGGAGCTGCAATGGGACTGGACATTCGTTTGCCGATCGGCCTGCTCTTCAGCGTGATTGGCTTATTGCTGGTGGGATTTGGCGTTTTCGCTGACAAGGTGATCTACCAACGCTCGCTCGGGCTCAATGTGAATCTGGTTTGGGGGGCGGTATTGTTCGTCTTCGGGCTGATCATGCTGCTGCTGGGAAGGCGATCGAGTGCGAGTCATCCGCGCGCCGGATCGTCTCCAGACGGCGGGCGCCCGGCGGGTGGGCAACGATAGCTTCCCTTCCGCGACGATGAAGAAGAGTAAACGATGCGCGCTCGGGCCGACTTCAAATCATCCTGCGCTGCCTCGTCCCAACATCTCCCCGAATTTTGTCGCGATCACGACTTTTTTGCGTTGCTCACGGGTCAATCTGCATAAAAAACCGCCGAGTCTCGCTTCACTGAATACATTAGGAAGGAGCTGTGTCGAAATAGCGAATCCCAAGCTCGAATGCATGTTCCAGGAAACTGAACGCCTCCTCTTCCGTGGGAACTTCGGAGGCCACGAATCCCCAAGGTCGTCTGATTCCAAATGAGTCCACAACCCAGAGCTATTCGATACCTCTTCGAGGGCATATTTTAGCGGCACCTGCACTACCTGCCGGGGAAGGCCCCTCCATTTCCATCGTAGCATCCTGAATAAGCGCATCTCGGCCCTTCGATCCGATCGCTCCATGTTGCGCGGCTGGTGGCCCGTCAAACGAATTGCGCGACCGAATGCCAACTTTCTGTATCTAAACAGCTTCATCCAGCAGCCTCTCCCGGGGAATGCCGAAGTGTGGCATCATCTTCTTTATCTCTTGGCCGGCAAGCTTGCCTGGCAGTTTTCCTGGAATCGGGACCGAGCATGGCGAAACCAATCTTACTGAGCGTGGATGACGACTCTGATGTTTTGCGGGCGATCGAGCGCGATCTGCGCTCGCAGTATGGCGCGGAATACCGGGTGATCGGCAGCGATTCGCCCGAGGGGGCACTTGAGCTGCTGAAGCAGTTGAAGGTGCGCAATGACAGCGTGGCCTTGCTGCTCGCAGACCAGCGCATGCCCCGGATGGACGGCGTCGAGTTTCTGCGGCAGGCCATGGGAATTTTTCCGATGGCGAAGCGGGCATTGCTCACCGCTTATGCGGACACGAATGCCGCGATTAGCGCGATCAATCAGGCCAGCATCAATTTTTTCTTCCTGAAGCCGTGGGATCCTCCGGCGGAGCACCTTTATCCGCAGCTTGATGATCTGCTCGATGACTGGCAGGCTTCGTACCGTCCAACCTTTCAAGGGATCCGGGTGCTGGGCACGCGCTGGTCGCCGCGCTCGTATGAGTTGCGGGACTTTCTGGCACGCAACCGCGTTCCGTATCAGTGGACGGACGTGGAGCTTTCCGCGAATGATCCAGAAACCAAGCAACTGCTGGAAGTTTTGGGGCCGGAGGCGGCGAATCTGCCGGTGGTGCTGTTTCCCGACGGGACGAAGCTGCTGGAGGGCGCGCCTG
>Ga0210388_10002880_pt1 | contig 13443 bp, 11 predicted proteins | sample IncBWC19OmetaG_FD_155485 | JGI IMG/M metagenome (GOLD analysis project Ga0210388, IMG submission 155485) | Forest soil microbial communities from Barre Woods Harvard Forest LTER site, Petersham, Massachusetts, United States - Inc-BW-C-19-O ... | reverse complement strand
CCCTTTCAATCTTGCCTCACCTCCACCCATCGCTACTTTCTGCAAACGGGTTTTCAGATGATAGCAAAGCATCTTCAAAGAATCTTCATTTTTATTAAATTCTATATTCATAAAAATTAGTTTTACTTTTTCTATTAACGAAAAAAAAGAAGCCCCGGATATTTTTCCAGGGCATAATTATTTAGCTCTTAAAACAAACTTTCTTCTGATCTATAAATCTTAAATTTATTAAGGCTTAGGTTTTGTTCCTAAAGGCTTAAGGAAATAACGTGGATTTTTATCAAAATGTTTTAAGAGACTATCCAGATCAACCAGCGTTTTGTTCAGATTATCATAAACGGACTTATCATTAATAAGAGCCCCCATGGTTCCTTCGCCTTTACTGATTTTAACAGCGGATTTATTCAACTCAGCCAACAGCACATTTGCATGATCTACCGTTTGTTTTAATTCTATATCATTCAAAGAATCTGCTAAAGCAGAAAATTTTTGCAAAATGGGTTTCAATTGTTTTTCATCTTCCAATAACTGAGAAGAAAGGGTATTCATATTTGTAACCATCTGACCAAGATTATCCTTGCTGGTTCGCATGGTCACCTTAAAATCAGATGAAATAGCTTCAAAATTAGAGATTGTACCATACAGTTTTTTCCGCATGTTATTATCAATTAACCGATTTAAACGTACGATAGTTGTATCAATATGTTCTACCACCGGATACGCTATATCTTCAAGGATTTCGCCGATACTTGGTTGGAAACTCCCTTTTATTGTATCTCCATTCTGATAAATCTTTGTGTTATGATTCATTTTAAGAATAATACTCATTCCCCCCAGAAGATCCTTTGCTATCATCGCAAAAGAAGAATCTCCGATCTGAATATCTTTACTTATATCCAGCGCAACAAGAACACTATCACTCCTATTCTGTAATAATTTTAATGACTTAACTCTTCCAACCGGATAGCCATTAATTGTTACCGGATTAGAAGGTGCTAGTCCGTCTACCTTGTTATAAACGGCATAATAAGTATTGTTGTGAGAAAAGAGGTCAGAACCTTTTAAAAAGTTAAACCCTATGTATAATATGGCCCCGGAAATAACAGCCATAAGACCTACTTTAAATTCTTTGCTTATTTTCACTTTATAAAGATACGTTTCTAATTTTCAATCTCAGTTTTATATTCCTTTATTGCTCTGTATATACCCGAAGCAATTAATACCTGATTATCTTTATGAGTCAAATATTTTTCCTCTGTTTCATTTGTCAGATAACCAATTTCAATTAAAACACTCGGCATGGCCGTTTTCCATAATACCAAAAAACCTGCCTGTTTTACTCCTCTGCTTGTTCGGCCCACTCGTTTTGAAAATTGATTTTCAAGCTTCGTTGCCAATAAAATACTGTTCTCAATATACGCATTTTGATATAGTGAAAAAAGAATATGTGCCTGAGGAGAATTCGGATCAAAACCATCGTAATTTTTACTGTAATTATCTTCTTTCAAAACAACTGCGTTTTCTCTTTTGGCTACTTCCAGATTATCTTCTGACGAGTGAAGACCCATTACAAATGTTTCTGTTCCATGTACATGTGAAGGACCTGAATTACAGTGGATAGAAATAAATAAATCAGCATTGTTACGATTGGCTATTGACGCTCTATCATGTAATTCTACAAAATTATCGGTCATGCGGGTATAAAAAACCCGTGTGCCGGGAATATTTTCTTTTATAATCCTACCCAACTCCAAAGCAACTGATAATGTTACATTTGCTTCTATTCCTTTTGTCCCGTGACAACCAGGATCTTTTCCACCATGACCAGCATCGATAACTATGGTACGGACTTTGTATGAATGCTCCCCGAGTGGGGAAAATGATGATAAAATCAGAAAAATGAATAAAAAAATGATAGAAAGTATTTGTTTCACCTTATGCCTTTTATGAAGTTAATAGAATAACTTTGTCCCAAATTTGTGAATTTTTCTTTGAATCTGAAATACAAGAGTTCTATACTAAGCTTTATAGCATTGGTTTTCTGTATATTACATACAGAAAAAATCAACGCACAATCTGCTATTTCCGATTCCATAAGCACCGTACAAAAAGATTCCCTCAATAAACCTGCATTAGAATCCTCCGATACAACTCATAACCAGCAAGTTATTACATCAGGTTACGATATTACAGGTGATACGCTACGAAAAAGCTCGGATACTTTATCACTTCCTCCCAAAAAAGATATTGAAACAGCTATTATCTATAGTTGCCGTGATTCCATTCGCATGAATGTGGCTGAAAAAAAAGTATATCTGTTTGGGGATTCAAAAGTTGTATACGGTACACGAACCATTACAGCGGAACGTATGGAAATTGATTGGTCGAAAAACGAAGTTGCTGCTTATGGAACAGTTGATACTATAACCGGCAGACCAATTGGAGAACCAGTCGTGCATGAAGGATCAGAAGTATATACATGTGAATTTATGCGTTATAACATCAAAACGGGCAAAGGCTTTATTAAAGGAATTGTTACCAAACAAGGAGACGGTTTTGTGCATGGGGGGCCTGTTAAAAAAATGCCTGAAGCCGTATATATCAACCATGCTGTATATACAACCTGTAACCTTCCACATCCACATTTTTCTATTAATGCCTCTAAATTAAAAATTATTCCGAGTGATAAAATTGTGAGCGGACCATTCCATATTCAGATTATGCACATACCGCTACCTATCGGCTTTCCCCTTGGTTTCTTTCCTGCCAGCAAACGAGCCAAATCAGGCTTTATTATTCCGAGCCCGGGACAACAGGCTAGCAGAGGATTCTTTCTGAGCCAAGGCGGTTATTATTGGGCCGTAAATAATTACTTAGGTATACAGTTTATGGGTGATATTTATTCAAACGGTAGTTTTAATACTTCTCTCTCCGGGAACTACATAAAGCGATATACAAACCAAGGAAACATCTCATTAAGTTATAGTCAGCTTAAAACAGGCTTTGATCCGGGTGGCGTACAACAACAACTTTATAAGGTTCTGTGGACTCACCGAACCCTTAGTAAGAAAGGATCAAACTTAACTGCAAATGTCAATATCAGTTCGAGTAATTATTATTCAAAGCTCAGTTATAACACTACTACTAACACTCAAGGAGCTTTTAACTCAGGTATAACGTATAATAAGACGTTCCGGAACACACCTTTTAACATGAGTGTTTCATTGAATCAAAATCAAAATACTACAAGTAAATTAATGCAGGTGACTGCTCCAAACATCTCCTTGAACATGAACAGGGTTTATCCATTTCGCTCCAATCGTGGTGGCTCAACAAAATGGTATGAGCAAATTGGAGTTTCATATCAGGGGCAAAGTCAATATCAATTAAGCAATAATGTACATCGCAATGGTGATGTATATCATGATACGATTCTTACTCCAAATGCAAGTAATTATAATCTTATGCTTCAGAATGGACAATGGGGGGCCATGCATTCTATACCTATTTCAACCACTTTTAAGTTATTAAAATTTCTCAACTTAAACCCTACGCTAACGTACCAGCAATGGTGGTATATGAAACAACTGGAATACAGTACATATACGACAACGAATGCTACAAATGGTGCCACATCTACGAATGCCAAAATAACAGACACCCTTAAAGGCTTTAACGTACTTCAGAATTTCAATTTCAGTATCTCTTTAACAACTCGTGTTTATGGTATGTATAAAATAAAAAATAAGGTACTGAAAGCGATCCGTCATACTATGAATCCAAGTATTACCTATAGTTATGCACCCAATTCATCTTCCAACAGATCCTATTTTCAGACTTTCCCTGGGCAAATAATGTCCAGTGATAATAAGCCAACTCCATATTCAACACATAGTGGTTTTTTATACGGCGGTGGCCCGGCTTCCTTTCTAACCAACCAGGTATCTTTCTCAATTAATAATGTTCTGGAAGGAAAAGTACGGAATAGAAAAGATACGACTGGTGAAAATGCCTTAAAGAAAATAAAATTACTGGATAACTTTCAGCTTTCCGGAGCCTACAATTTCGGAGCAGATTCCCTTCGTTTATCTAATATTAATTTGAGCACAAACAGTCGTTTTTTCAATAAAATTGACTTCCGTTTTGTAAGTTCGTTCGATCCTTATTTGTGGGTTGTTGACAGTATTACCACGGGAGGAATTGTTGTACAGAGACATGTGAACAAGTTTGTTTTTGATCAGCACGGAGCAGAAAAGAAATTAGCAACATTAAATATGTACAATTTATCCTTAAGTACAAGCCTCAATCCTCAGGCGAGAAATTCACCCATGCAGCCATTACCTCAAAATCCTAACCAGAATGGCAATATGATGAACAATAGCTTAACTTATCTAAGTCCATATGTAGATTTTAACTTACCATGGAATCTATCATTAGGTTATGTACTGAGTTATCAGAAAACAGGTTTTGCACCATCGTATTATACCCAGTCCTTATCGGTGAGCGGTGAGGTAAAGCTTTCGGATAAATGGAAAGTTAAATTTACATCTGGCTACGATTTTGTACACAACAGCATTACCAATAATACATCCATACAGATATTCCGGGATCTTCATTGCTGGCAGATGAATATGTCCATCATACCATACGGAACCGTTCAGTCGTTCCTGTTTACACTCACTGCCAAATCTGCTTTATTAAGAGATGTTAAGGTTAATAAACGAAGTTCTTCTTATAACAGCGGTTATTAAAATATATTATATGATCTAATGTTGAATTCTTATCAGATTTTATGAAACGGCTATTTGAAAAACTGAATGACCTGGATGCCCTTGCAGTACCTTTATTCGGAAAGATGAGTGCTCAACACATGGTGGAACATCTTGGTATAATCGTTGATTTTTCTAACGGAACATTAGTCGCAACGTTACTAACACCGCCCGAAAAATTAGCAGGAATGCGTGCATTTTTATTGAGTGATAAAGAACTAAGCCAAGGTTTCAGATCTCCTTTTATGCCTCAGGACGGAACGCTACCAGATCTTATATACATTGATATTGAATCTGCCAGAATTGCCTTATATGAAAAATGGCAAGCCTTTGAGCAATATTTCTCAAAAAATCCGAATAACACTTTTATGCACCCGTTTTTTGGTGAATTAAATTATGATGAATGGATACAATTTCATAAAAAACATTTTATACATCATCTGAAACAATTTGGGTTATAAATTAAGGCTCAATCACTTCAAAACAGATACATTACTAAACCTACCATAAATACTCAACGGGAGCTTTTTATGAAACGAATCTTCTACAACCAGTTCTCCTATTTCAATATTTTTCACATCTCCATAAATCCTGTGAATAAGGGTTTCTACAATAACAGCGGAAAAACCAATGGCATATAAATTCAGGATATAAAAATGTTCTGAAGGATCCAAGAGTTCTGCACACAGTTTCAATATTTCATTCAGATGTTCTTCAATGATCCATTTTTCACCTTCAGGACCACGCCCATAAGCCGGAGGATCCAGAATGATTCCATTGTATTTATTCCCTCGCTTTACTTCGCGTTTAACAAATTTCAATGCATCTTCCACCACCCAGCGAACATCTGTAAGGTTGCTAGCTTCCATATTCTCCCGTGCCCAGCTTATTACCTGCTTCACTGAATCTACATGAACCACTTCTGCTCCGGCAGCACGGGCAGCAATAGATGCACCTCCGGTATAAGCAAACAGATTTAATATTTTAGGTTTTTCTGTTTTCATAGCTGAAACCTTTTCAAAAATATAATTCCAGTTTGGCGCCTGCTCAGGAAATAACCCTACGTGTTTAAAAGATGAAAGTCCTAAACGAAACTTTAAATTCAAAGTATTGAATTTATACTTAATAAACCATTGTTCTTTCATGGAATCCTTTAAGTTCCATACTCCTTTTTCAGGATTAGCCTTATCCCGAACAAATTCTGCATGAAACTGATTTCTCCAGTCTTTATCCGAAAGCTGAGGATCCCATACGGCCTGTGGCTCTGGCCGGGAAAGTATAAAAGTCCCAAATCGCTCAAGTTTCTTATAATTTCCCGAATCTATCATCTGATAATCTGAAAAGTGCTCAGGTTTTAGTATATTCATCATAATATCATTAAAGAAATCTATTTTCCCATATTGTTATTAGTGAGGGAATAATATTTTTATTTTCCGAAAACTTTAACACTTACGGGTATACTTGCGTATCAGTATGTGTATTATTAAATGCTAAATTACATAATAATAAATCTGTAATATGTTTTTTCAATCATTGATTTCAACATCTATATATGGTTAAGTATTCAAATCCATTCATTGCAAAAATATTCCGGTTACGAATTTTACTTTTAATTCTACTGATCTTTATGATGTTCATCAGTATAGGCTTGTTCTTCACGTTTGATACAGGATCCGGACAAGAAAGCAAAAACAATTCTTACATTTATCAGACTTGGAAAGTAGAACGTTTTTATAAAAATGGTAAGCTGGTTATCAATGATAGAAAATTTCAAAATCTAAGATTTCGGATCAATCCGGACAGTACTGCTGAATGGATCCGTCCGGGAAATAATCTTAAAATGAAAATGTGGATCAATAATAATGGTTCCCAATTAATTAAAGATATGGGAGCGACTATTGACGATATTGAAACGATTTATGAATTAAAAAAAGATAAACTCCGCTTCGGAAAACGGAATGTTATGGCTCATTATGAATATGTAATGGTTCCGGAAGGAAAGTAAACAATGAATAGCTTGTATTTAACTTGACAACAAAAAACCTGAAAATTATTTCAGGTTTTTTGTTGTCAAGTTAAAATATACTTGTTTATATCATCCATGTCTTCACCTCTTCTGCCGTTGGATTTTGTATATCCAATTTCATTTTTTTTCTGAGACCGCAAAGATCGTTGAATAATTTATTGGGGTTGGCTTTTTTCAATTGTTCAACGGAGGAAATCCCTAACTTCTCCAGTAGTGGTACTAGCTCTTCTCTTATTTCAATTCCTTCAAAACCATTTGATATGACACCCTGTGAACCTGTTTCAGGGCGCATCTGAGGGAAAAATAATACATCTTGAATAGAGGCTGAATTCGTCATAATCATGGAAAGTCGGTCGATACCAATTCCTAAACCAGCTGTTGGTGGCATACCATATTCCAAGGCACGAAGAAAATCTTCATCAAGTACCATACTCTCACTATCACCACGTTTACCAAGTTCAAGTTGTTCTTCGAAACGCTGACGCTGATCAATAGGATCGTTCAGTTCTGAAAACGAGTTACATATTTCCTTACCATTACAAATGGCTTCAAAACGCTCCACAAGGCCTGGTTTGTCTCTATGCTTCTTAGCCAACGGAGACATTTCCACCGGATAATCGGTAATAAAAGTTGGCTGAATTAATAACGGTTCACATGTAGCACCAAAGATTTCATCGATCAGTTTACCTTTACCCATTGAATCATCAACCGCAATGTTTAAAGACTGACACGTTTTACGAAGCTCGACTTCGTTCATCTCCCCGATCTCAATACCAGTATAATGCTGAATAGCTTCAAACATAGTAAAGCGTTTCCATGGACGCTGAAAGCTGATAATATTTTCTCCAACCTTAACCTCTGTAGTCCCATGCAAAGCAATGGCTACTTTCTCAACCATTTCTTCAACCAGATCCATCATCCAGTAGTAATCCTTATACGCCACATATAATTCTACCTGTGTAAATTCGGGATTGTGAAAACGAGACATCCCTTCATTACGAAAATCTTTAGAGAATTCATAAACACCATCGAATCCTCCAACAATTAATCTTTTCAGGTATAATTCATTTGCAATACGAAGGTATAGTGTCATATCCAATGTATTGTGATGCGTTTTGAATGGGCGCGCTGCCGCACCACCATACAAAGGTTGAAGAATGGGTGTTTCCACTTCCAGATACCCTTTGTTGTTGAGATATTCACGCATGGTATTAACCAAACGTGTTCTTTTAACAAACGTATCACGTACATGCGGATTCACAATAAGATCTACGTAGCGCTGACGATAACGCTGTTCAGGATCGGTGAAAGCATCAAATATTTTTTTATTCCCTTGCTCATCTTCAACCTCTTTTGGCATTGGAAGCGGACGCAGGGCCTTCGTTAATATTTTAAATGAAGTGACATGAATGGTGATTTCACCTGTTTGCGTTGTAAAAACATACCCTTGAATACCAATAATATCACCAATGCTGACAAGTTTTTTGAATACAATATTGTAGATCGTTTTATCTTCATCCGGACAAAGATCATCCCTGCGAAAATATACCTGAATACGTCCTCCGGCATCCTGAATCTCTGCAAAAGAAGCATTACCCATAATACGACGACTCATAACACGACCAGCAATAGAAATATCTTTATAATCCGTCTTTCGCTTTTCGTAATTCTGATGAATATCTTTTGTTGAAACGTTTACATGGAAAAGTTCTGCTGGATATGGTTCGATACCCATTTTCATCAATTCTTCTCGTTCCTGGTGACGTACCAGTTCTTGTTCACTCAATTGCATGTCGTTCGTAATTATAATAGAACCTCAAAATTAAGCAATTCAGATCAATTTCTAAGAATATTGTTGATATCGTATTTTGCTTATTTACTGCTTGTTGTACATCAATCTGATAGTTATACATTGGATGACGCAAATAAACATGATCTGACTATATTTAATTACGGAATTGCATAATTTTGAATGTCTGATTTTTATTTTTTCAAGCTGGATTTTTAATGATATTACTAAAGAAACCCAAATGTAAAGTTGGATTATAGACGGAATATACCCGGATCATAGGCGGAATATATATGAAGGAGACTCAAAGAAGCTATGAATTAGCTACAGAGAAACCACGAAGAAGGCTACTGCAATCCAAATAAATGAGCCATTGTTTTAGAAATTTGTTTCAAAAACAACTTTCTTAGATTTTAAAAGAAAACGCAACAACAAAATAATAGAAGCGAAGAAAAGTCCGGTGGTTAAACCAATCCAGATTCCATAGACTTCCATACCCATTTTAAATGCCAGTATCCATCCAAGAGGTAATCCTATGATCCAGTAAGCTGTAAATGCTATACTGGAAGGAATAACAACATCACCCATTCCACGCAGAGAACCCATACTCACTACCTGAATGCCATCTGATAACTGAAACAAAGCAACAAAACATAATAAAATGGAAGCAATCCGAATCACTTCTGAATCATCCGTATAATAAGATGGAAGAATAGATCGAAACAAAGCAAATAGAAGGGCTGTCATACACATAAACATAATTGATATACCGATAGCCGTATTCCCAGCTCTTTGCAAATCTGTTTTTTCTTTCCTTCCATATTCATATCCTACTCTTACGGTAGCTGCAGCAGCAACTCCAGTTGCAACCATATAGGTTACTGAAGCAAGATTCAGTGCAATCTGATGTGCCGCAAGTTGTGCCGTTCCGAATGTACCGATAAAAAGTGCCGCCAGACTGAAGGCTCCGGACTCAAAAGTCATCTGTAAAGCAACGGGGTAACTTTTATAAAACACCGTTTTAAGATCTCTTATATGAAGAGGAACATTTTTAAATAAGGCTCTATACACTTTATATTTTTCATCGTAAAAGAAATATATAACCATTGCTGATGCCATCGCACATCTTGCAATCATGGTTGCATAAGCAATGCCATACAATCCCATTTCAGGTAAACCAAACCAGCCATATACTAAAATCAGTATCAGTACAACATTTATAATGTTTCCCATAATACTCACCATCATGGCCTGCTTAGTCTGGCCCAGCCCTTCAATAAACTGTTTCAGAATCTGGAAAATTACAATGGGGAAAACAGAGACAGCAATAACAGAAAAGAAAAGTGAGGCCTCTTCTACAATATGTTCGGGTTGATGAAGCAATGGTATCAGAAAAATACCGAATAATAAAGCAATGGTTAATATAGTTCCAACGATCAGATTCAACCAGACAGCGTGTTTAAAAATGCGTGTAATTTTATAATCATCCCCTTCACCATGAGCCTGAGCGATAAGTGGCGTAAATCCCTGGCTGAATCCAATGTACATCATAAACAGAGGGAAGAAAACACTTAATGCTACAGTTGCTGCAGCCAGAGCATCTCTACTAATCTGTCCGGCCATGAGTGTATCAACTACCCCAACCGATACATGTCCAAGCTGACTAAAGGCAACAGGACCAGCCAACACGATTGTTTCTTTAATGTGTTTTTTAGTAATCAAGAGAAATTATCCTTTCAGAAACGGTTAATCTTTTAAGAGATCATTTAAAAATAACAACGACAACGAAATACCTGTAAAGGCGACAGACAGCAATACATATTCAACACCGGATAAATTGACCGTAACAGACATAATCTGTATGGCAAGCAATGTACAGGTGAATATCAATGAAAATGAATTCAACATACCGCTACCTTTAGTTCCTTCTTTATAAAATACCCAGAACAAATACAGACAGGTAAATGAGTACATTGCCAGCATCGTTCGGTATATATAATAATTGCCTATATCAAAAGCTTGTACCAGGATCGATAATATGATCAGACCAACAATGCCTATGTTAATTTCTTTTTTCACGATTTATTTCAGAATAGTTTTTTTAATAAATAATGTCAGCTCTTCTGCCATTCGAGTATGTGTGGTCAATGTAGGGTGACAATCTTCTCCATACGGTGGTTGCTGAGGTGTGAAGAAAAATGAATATATTTCTTCATGACCCTTTGCATGAAAATATTCGCATACTTTAGCGATATTTTTCTGTATACGAGACCAACACTTACCTTCCGGCCAATTATCATTCAACATAGAACCATTGGCACAAATGATTTTTGCATCCGGATAATATACAAGTAACTTTTCTACAAATTGAATATATGTTTGTACAAACAAAGAATCATTTAATGGTTTGTTTTTAGATTCCAGAAAATAATCATTCGTCCCCAAATTAATAACTATGACATCAGGCACTTGCTTCGTATGATCCCAATGGTTACTTGTTTCATTCTGAATATGAATACGATCGTATATTTTGGGTAAGGTTTCGTTGGTATCTCCGTCAACATTGCGGTATACACCTCTTCCGGAAAAGCATACCAGCATAGAGGAAGCATCCAGATTTCTGGCAGTTTTCATAGCATATGCCTCATATGCATTTTCATTTTTGGAATGAAAAAAGTTTAAAGGATTACCAGGCGGATTTTCAGGAAATGTTACCATATTACCGTATCCGCACGTAATAGAATTACCGATAAACTGAATATTCATCGTATATCCAAGATCAATAGAGGATTTCACTTTTAAAGAACCGGATAACTCAATTCCATATATTCTTACTTCTCCAATCCCTGCTTCGGTAGCCTTTATGAACGTTATTAATTTATTTTTGTTCGATTGAACATCAATCACATATAATTTCTTTCCAGGCTTCAACTGAATTCGGCTGTGATACTTTCCATCTACCAAAAGATTAAACCAATTGCTCTTTGTTTCTGTTGTTGCCATATCCTCTATCCAGATAGAAAAAACGGATTTCGGTGCCTCAAAAGTAAGCGACACGCCAGATCCCGAAAAGCTTATATAATCTTCGACTATTTCATATCGGCCAGAAATAATCTGAGGGATTTTAGTTATCGCATTAAAGCCCTTAGAAAGAGTTATTGTATCCTTAGAAAGAGCTATTGTATCCTTAAAAGAACATCCTGAGAGTTGATTAAAACATAGAATAGCTGAAAATAAGAAGATAAGGAGCCGATATAATGACATCGTTATAGCAAGGATAAATTCACACTGCAAATTCCAATAAAATCCAGTTAAAACAAATTGAAGTTCTCATACTTTTCCATTTTCTCTTCTCCGTGCCAACTCCATCTCAATGTATTTTACTTCCCTTGTTGTTTCACCTGTCAATGATTTGTTTTCATCTGCCCTTCTGAATAAGTATGGCATCACTTCCTGCAAAGGCCCGTATGGCAAATATTTGGAAACTTTATATCCTCCGTGTGCCAGATTAAAACTTAAATTATCGCCCATGCCAAACAATTGCGCAAAGCCCGAAATTTGTTCGTCTTTAGGATCCATTTCACGCACCGCCTGTTCAATACTCAACTGATTGTGTGTGGCAATACATACTGCAATATCTTCCCGCAGACAAAACGCAACCGCTTCGTTATATAAATTATCTGTTTGCTCCTTGGTGTCATTAATCGGAGATGAATAACCCAGTTCTTTGGCTCTTTTTCGTTCTTTTTCTATATAAGCTCCTCTAACAAGTTTAAAACCTATTTTAAAGCCTTTTTCGTTAGCAATCTGATAATACTGTTTTAACCTATCTAATCCATCTTTACGATACAGCTGAATAGTAAAAAACACAATAGCAGTTTTCTGATTATACTTTTCCATTTTCCCCAGGATCAACGAATCAATTGCATCCTGTATCCAGCTTTCTTCAGCATCCACCATCAGTCTTATATTTTGCCTTTCTGCTTCTGAACACAGTCTTGATACTCGTTCTTTAACCCGATTCCATTCTTTTTCTTCCGGAAAAGAGAGCTCTTCGTTGCGTTGCATTTTTTCCAGCAAAGCAAAACGAGCTATTCCGCTCATTTTAAATACGGAAAACGAAACCATTGGCAAACCTGCCGCGCGATCCAATCCATTCAATAACTCTTTGGTTGTCTGATCAAAAGATAGATCATCTTCCTTTCCTTCCACACAATAGTCCGGAATACTGAAGACACCCTTTTCATAGAGTTTATCCATGGTTGTACCACATTCCCAGAAGGTTTCGCCCCCACAGAATTGCTGAAAGAGTGTTTTTCGAACGATATTTTTGATCGGAAAATGGTATTTTAGTGCGAATTTTAAGAAAGAAACACTTATATTTGTGATCTTGCTCCAAGCCATTGTGTGGAAAAGAAACCTCATGTGTTTCAATTCTTTCGTCGATTTTGAAGCAAAGGCGATCTTTGTATCGCTAAAGTTTATAGATAGTAACGTTTTCATCTTAATACAATAGAACGGAATATACGTGAATATTGTTAGAAGATGACCAAAGGTAGAATATGAAAGTAGAACTTAACGTAAACCCGATTGAGAACTGGGCAAAGACAAATCATAAGCCCTTAATCATCGCCGGCCCTTGCAGTGCCGAAACTCCTGAGCAGTTGATGTCAACTGCCCGTTTATTAAAAGATTTAGGCAAAGTTGATGTATTACGTGCCGGAATCTGGAAACCAAGAACAAGACCAAATGCTTTTGAAGGCGCTGGAGAAGAAGGTTTGAAATGGCTTGCCGATGTTAAAAAAGAACTAGGCATCATGATTGGTACAGAAGTTGCGAATCCTCAACATATTGAGCTT
>Ga0210388_10002879_pt1 | contig 13444 bp, 12 predicted proteins | sample IncBWC19OmetaG_FD_155485 | JGI IMG/M metagenome (GOLD analysis project Ga0210388, IMG submission 155485) | Forest soil microbial communities from Barre Woods Harvard Forest LTER site, Petersham, Massachusetts, United States - Inc-BW-C-19-O ... | reverse complement strand
CCTTGTCATAGATGCCTTGAAGAGCGCCGTTGGGCGCCAGGTCCAGCGATTGCTTCCAATAGTCCAGCGCGGTGCGGGCTTGATCGGCGCGATAAGCCGCTAAGCCGGCAAGCAGCAGAAGGTCGGGGTTCCTGGGATCGCGTTTGAGCAACGGTTCCAGAAGTTCAAGTGCCCGGGAAGGCTGATTTGTTTCTAACAACTGGCTGGCTTGTTTCAGCGCGGGGTCAGTGGAACGCGCCACCACTTTCTTGGACTCCGCTTCCACTGGATTGAGCGCGCGAGAAGAATCCAGCGAGGCTGCGGCGGTACGCTGCTGCTCGAATTGATCGACATTCGAAAGCGCCGAGGCCCCAACATAGCCCACCACTGGCTTGCCATCGACGGTGGCCGCGATCTTAAAACAATCCGAGCCGTCGGCCACCCGGAAACGCACTTCGACAGTAGTCCCAGCCGCGAGTGTGGCGATGGTTTCGTCTCCGGCCTCGCAACCGGACCGGAGCGGAGTCTGATCCTGCTTAACGGCTAGCGCCGCCAGGAAGAAAAAACCATGCACCAGCATGTCTCGATACTAACGTTTTTGTCGTATTAAGTCGCTTGGGTGAACACCTTATTGGAGTACTAACCGTACCGCGTTGACCAGCCTGGATGCCCAGGCGTAACATACAAGAACCTGTGTTGCAAGCACCTGTGTTGCAATCTGTGCAATGGATTCGGATCGAGAGCGGCGCGTACTGGTTTGTGTTCGTCGCTGCTTTCCTGGCCTGCGCGGTCTGGGAATCGTTCCGGCCCAAACGCGACTTCAACGGCACGGAGCGGCGCTGGGGTAAGCACGGAATTTTGCTGGTAATCTGCACCGTTGCATCGGTGGGGTTATGCCGGATCAGTCCTGTGGTTATGGCGGTCAACGTGAGCGCCAGCAGGTTTGGGCTGCTGAACAAAACCTGGCTCCCGCTCGCGGTACGCTGCGTTATCGCTATCCTGGCGCTGGACCTGCTGCGATACAGCACCCATCGGCTCCATCACGCCGTGGCCACTTTATGGCGATGGCATCAGATACATCATTCCGATCCGGATTTCGACGTTTCTACAGGCCTTCGGGTGCATCCCATTGAGGTGGTGCTAACGCAGGGCGCGTACCTGGCGGCAGTGGCGATTCTCGCGCCTCCGGTGGTTGCGGTCTTGATCGCTGAAGTTGCCAGCGCCCTGCAGAGCTTTTTTTCCCACGCGAACGCGTCTCTTCCACTTTGGTTGGAGAAGCCGCTTCGTGCGGTTTTGGTCACGCCCGACATGCACCGCATTCATCATTCCGACGAAATGGGGGAGCAGTTCAAGAATCTCGGTGAGATTTTCCCCTTTTGGGATCACCTGTTCGGAACCTATTTGGCGAAGCCGGCGGCTGGAGAAGAGGGGCTGGTGACGGGACTAAAGGAGTTTCAGAACCACGGCACTCTGGATCTCAGATTCATGCTGGCGCAGCCCTTTCACAAAGAGAACGGGCAGGCCATTCCGGCAAGCTCTACCGTTACTAATGGGTAAGCCGAGCTCGGCTGCTTTTATCGCCGAGCCCGATCTCGGAGAAGTTTGTTTAGCTCTTGCGGCGAGCTCTGATCACCAGCAGTGCGCCAGAAAGCAGGGCCAGGGCGGACATTCCCGAGCCGGGATCGATTTCGGGGACAGGGGTTGCGAGCGCCACTCCCGCGCTTCCGATTAAGAGTAATGCGAATCCGATGTATTTAGTCATCTTCTTTCCCTTTCGTTAATTATTTCTTTTGGCGCGCTTGACGCGCGCGAATGATAAGCAGACCGCCGGCCAGCAAGGTGCGCACCCACGCCCGCGGCGGCGTCAATCTCTGGCGCTGTAACCGCGCACGCCGAGACGGATCCAGCCATCGCCATCAACAGCAACACCAAACCTGTAAGTTTCACCACGGTCTCTCCGAAAATCTGTCGATTGAGATTGCATCAGCATAGCATGGCAGCTAACCCGTTACAAGAAAAACTTCTTCCTGCCGGACTATGGGTACTAGCGTGGTGTCTTCAATGTGGTGTCTTCAATGTGGTGTCTTGAACGAAGCGTGGGGCGAACCCCTGGTCCGCAGCCGACGCCCACGTCAGCCTGTTGGTGCGATCGAAGAGCGGGTCCCGGGGGACCCGCGCGGACCAGGGGCCCGCCCCACGCTGTTTTCAACCCATTGGGTGGGCTGCACGCGGGAATGCTTCAGCAGTTCTTAAGACGCAGGCCCTAAACTAGCATTTATGCTTCGACTCGCCGGCCTCGGCGTTGTACTGTCGCTTCTGACGGGTCCCCTTCTCGCTCAGATCGCGGTTCTGCGCGGAGCGGTAACGGATCAAAGCGGAGCTATTGTTCCGGGAGCGAAAGTGGTGCTGACGGCGCCGGACGGAAGCTCGAAGACGGCCGCGGCGGACCAGAACGGCCTGTACGTTTTCGCTGGATTGTCTCCCGGCGCATACGCTGTAACCGGAACGGCGCCGGAGCTGGCGACATCACAGCCGGTCAAGATTGCCCTCAGGCCCGGCGCACAGACATTGAATCTTCAATTGACAGTGGTGGCGACGGCCGAGCATGTCACGGTGGAGGAGAACGTGGGCCCCACCGTGAGCACCGATGTAGCCAACAACGCCAGCGCCCTGGTGTTGCGTGGTGACGACTTGCAGGCGCTGGCCGACGATCCGGACGATCTGCTGGCGGATTTGCAGGCCCTGGCCGGTCCTTCCGCCGGACCCAGCGGTGGTTCCATCTTCATCGACGGATTCAGCGGCGGTGAACTGCCGCCTAAAGAATCCATTCGCGAAATCAGAATCAACCAGAATCCGTTCTCGCCGGAATACGACAAGCTCGGCTATGGCCGCATCGAGATATTCACCAAGCCCGGCACCGATCGTTACCACGGGACCATGGATTACAACTACGCCAACGACATCTGGAACTCGCGCAATCCTTATTCCGCTCAGAAAGCTCCGCTGCTGCTCAACGAGCTGGAGGGCAATATTAGCGGACCCGTCAATAAACGCACCTCCTTCACGTTGGATGTGCAGCGCAACATGGTGGACAACGGTTCCATCGTCAACGCGGTCACATTGACTCCCGAGACGCTGGCCATCCAGCCGTTCCTTAACATTTTCAAGGTGCCGCAGCGCTTCACCCGGGTGAGCCCCCGGATAGACTACCAATTGAATAGCACCAACACGCTGATATTCCGCTATTCGTTCACGCACTCCGATATCAACGGCGCCGGGATCGGCGGCTTCGATCTGATTTCGCGCGGGTACGATTACCAGTACACCAACCAGACCGTGCAAGTTACGGATACCGCCGTGTTTGGATCCAGCATTAACGAGACGCGCTTCCAATACTTTCGTAGCGCGCAACAGCGTATCGCTCAGAGCGCGGAGCCGGAGATCCAGGTGCTGGGATCTTTCAACGACGGCGGGTCACAGTTGGGCCGTTCGTTCGATACGCAGAATTATTATGAGCTGCAGAACTACACCACCATCCCCAAGGGCGCGCACGTGTGGAAGTTTGGCGTCCGGCTGCGCGGGCAAACCGACGACAACATATCGCCGCTGAATTTTAACGGGACCTTCACGTTCAGCTCCATTGAACAGTATCAGCAAACGCTTCTTTTCGAGCAGCAGGGATATTCGCCCGCGCAGATCCGCGCCATGGGCGGTGGGGCCAGCCAGTTCAGCATCAACGCCGGAATTCCGGAGCTGGCGGTGCATCAGGTGGATGTGGGAGCGTTCCTGGGTGACGATTGGCGAGTGAAACCGAACGTTACGGTGAGCGCCGGTCTTCGTTACGAGACCCAGACCAACATCCACGACTGGCGGGATTTCGCGCCTCGCCTGGCCATCGCGTGGGCGCCGGGTGCGGGCGGCCAGAATTCCAGGCCGAAGACCGTCATCCGCGCGGGATTCGGTATTTTTTATGATCGTTTCGCGCTGGCGAACATTCTTGCCGCGCAGCGTTATAACGGCAAGGTGCAGCAACAGTATGTGATCACCAATCCGGATTTCTTCCCCAATATCCCTTCGCTTGCGGGACTGGAATCCACGCCGCAGGCCATCCAGGAAATCAGTTCCAGCTTGCGTGCGCCCTACATCATGCAGTCATCCGTGACGGTGGAGCGCCAGTTGCCGGCCCACACCACATTAGCTGTCACGTACACGAATTCGCATGGCTTGCACCAGATAATGTCGAACGACATCAATGCGCCTCTGCCGGGCACATACAATCCAAGTGTTCCGGGCAGCGGGGTATTTCCGTTGGGTCAGCCGGGGCCGGTTTTCCTGGTGGAATCCGCGGGCTTGTACAACCAGAACCAATTGATCACCAATGTCAACGCCCGGGTGAACGCGGGCTTCTCCCTTTTTGGTTTCTACGTTTTGAACAAAGCCATGAGCAACACGGATGGTCTTACGACGTTCCCGGCAAACCCGTATAACTTCACCGGCGAATATGGCCCGGCGTCAACGGACGTGCGAAACCGGGTGACCACCGGCGGATCCATCAACACGCGCTGGAACATTAGGATGAGCCCGTTCGTGACACTGCAATCCGGGCCACCGTTCAACATCACCACCGGCAGCGATGTCTTCGGCACCACCATATTCAACGCACGGCCGGGAATTGCGATGGATCCGAACCTGCCGGGTTTGATTGACACGCCTTATGGTTTGCTCGATCCAAATCCAACGCCCGGCGAAAAACTGCTACCACGCAATTTCGGACGCGGGCCGGGGCTTATCAGCGTGAATCTAAGGTTGGGCAAGACCTTCGGATTCGGGGGCGAGCGCGGGGGGGCGAGTTCGCGCGGCGCAGCTGGCAGCGGAGGCGGAGGGAACCCCACCATGATGGCCGGAGGCCGCGGTCTGGGATCCTTGATAGGTCCCCCGAGTACCACGCAGCGCTACAACCTCAGCGTCTCGCTCTCAGCGCGAAACATCCTGAATCACACTAATCCGGGGCCGATTACCGGCGACATCACATCGCCGCTATTCGGGCGCGCCAACCAAATGTACGGCAATCTAAACGGCGAAGGATTCTCAGAGAACGCCAACAACCGGCGTTTGGAGATGCAGTTCCGCTTCACGTTCTGAAAACGCTGCGCGCTCCGGCGAGCGCTGCAGCGGTTATTCGGTTGTTCGGTTATTCGGTTTAGCGGCCAGCCGAACAACCGAAGCAACCGATGCATATTAGGCCGCGCGACGTAGTTTCCGCTGAACCGCCGCCATGGCCATCAAGCCGAGTCCGATGAGCATCACGTTCTTAGGTTCCGGCACGCCCGGTGTCGAGGTCTGCACGTTCCACGATCCACCAGTGCAGCTAACGCAACTCCCGATCTGGGGCGATTGGCCAACCCCGGCGACTGCTGCATACGTATAGTCGGACTGTGTCGTGAGGTTACCGAATGACTCTAATTGGGCGGTGGCGCTGCCCGCGATCAGAACCCAATTGGTGATGACCCCGCTACCGTTTGTTGTAACGTCCAGCTCAAGAGAAGGCGCCGAGAAAAGGTTGCCTGCATTTACGGTGGCGGTGTTGTCAGTGAAGGACCAGGACTTTATGTCGGCCGGTTCACTGGCGGTCAGATCGCCCGTGCTGCCCCCCGACAAATTATCTCCCAACGGTGTTGTCAAATCGAACGTAACTGTCAGGTTGTGCGTGTCACAGCCGGCGCCGGCATACGCGCCACTGCAGAAATTGTAGGCGGGTCCGGTGTACGTGTAGATCGTATCGGCCATTACGGGCAGTGTCAGAATGAAGGCGGCCAAGCCACCCAAAACGAAAAGCGGTAAGCGAATGGTACTTTTCTTCAACATGTGAACGTAGAGGTCCCTCCAAGGACTACCTTTTATAGCCCTGGGCGGCATAAAATATACTTAAGACCGTTCTGAAATTTTCTGAAGGCGCCATTTCAATGAGTTCGGGGGGCACGAGAATCGCCGGACACCCGGCGAAGTATCAATTCGGTGACTTCGAGTTGTTCCCCAACCAGGGAGCACTCTGGCGCGCGGGCGTGCGAGTACCACTCATGCCCAAGCCTTTAGCGACTCTCCTGGTGCTGGTGGATCGCGCGGGCGAGACTGTATCGAAGGATGAACTGCTGGCCGACGTCTGGAACGGCATGGCAGTGGAAGAGAACAACCTCACCCAGAGCATCTCGACCCTTCGCAAGGCGCTGGGTGAAAAGCGCGGGGAGAACCGCTTTATCGCCACTGAGCCGGGCAACGGCTACCGGTTCGTAGCCGCCGTTACCAGGATCGACGACCCGCCGTTCGCCACCACGGAAGCCATTATCTCATCCGGGACAAATGGGACAACCCACGAACCGGCGGCTACCCGGCGTTCCAAGCTGCCGCTTTTTCTTGCCGCAGCCGGCCTGCTGACGCTGATAACGGTTGCATTCTTCTGGACGCGGCACTCCGTGGAAAAAGCGGTAAGACGCAAGTCCATCGCCGTTCTGCATATTCGCGATTTATCGAAAGCGGGTTCGGAAGCGTGGCTTCAAACTGCGTTGTCCGAGATGCTCACGTCGGAACTAGCCTCGAGCGGAAAGCTGCATGCCATACCGGCCGAAGATGTGGCCCGTTGGCGATCCGACCTGGGTGCCACGTCGGAACACGCACGTCAGGCAGACTTGTTGCGGCTGGCGCGAAGCAGTTTCGGCGCGGATACATTTGTTCTCGGCTCATACGTGGTAACCGGCACCTGTCCGGAATGCCGGGTGCGAGTGGATCTCGGATTGTTCGACGCAGGCACCGGCGATCAGATCGCGACCATTATCGATGAAGGCCCGGCGCAGGATCTGCTGGATCTCGCAACGCGCTTGGGAGGAAAGTTGCGCTCGGAACTTGGCGTTGGTGCAACGCCTTCGATGCCCGCGCGATGGCCTGCGCCGAGCGCCATGAAGGAATACGCTGAGGGTCTGAAGGCGCTGAGAGTGATGGATCCGATGGCGGCGCGGGATCATTTACAGGCGGCTGTGGCTGCGGATCCTGGAAATGCTCTGATCCACTCGGCCCTGTCAGACGCCTGGACAGCGCTCGGCTACGGATCGCGCGCCATTGACGAGAGCAAGCGGGCCTTTGAGCTTTCTACTTCTTTGGGACGCCTCGATCAACTGGGAATAGAAGCGCGCTACCGGGCCAGTTCCCAAGAGTGGGACCGCGCTATAGATATTTACCGGAACATTTTCCGGCTATTTCCCGACAGCCTGGAGGACGGTCTGAATCTGGCCAAGGCCGAGTTTCGAGCTAGGAAGTTTGCAGATTCCCTTGCCACCTTGCGGATTTTGCGACGGCTTCCCCCGCCCGCCGGGAATGATCCGCGCATCGAACTGCTGGAAGCGCAGATCGCCGGGAGTTCCGACGATTATCCCAAAACGCGCGAGTATGCTCACACGGCCGCAATGGAAGCGCAGTCGCGCGGCGCGCGAGACCTCTTCGCCCGCGCACGATTGCTCGAAGGTGGCGCCATGCAAAACCTCCACGATCCTGATTTTTACGCCGTGCAGACGGAAGCGCGTAAGGTCTGTGAAGAGTTGGGAGATCGGCAATGTGTCAGCCAAACTTGGCGGATCCACGGCAACTACCTGTACTTCAATGGGAAATTCGCAGAAGCGCGGGAATCCTATCTGGCCGGCGTCAGCGTCGCCCGTGAGCTGGGCGATCGTGCAGAGCAGGCCAATCTTCTAACCGGTCTCGCCGTGGTTGCCGAGTCAAATTTCGAATGGCCGCAGGCCGAACAGAATCTCCAAGAAGCGATCTCTCTTAAGAAAGAGACCGGCTATAATCCCAGCCAGACACAGCTAGAACTAGTAGAGCTTTACCTGCGATTAGGAAGGTCTACCGATGCCGCCCGCACGGCGGATGAAGCATATTCGGAGGCACAAAAGAACAATGCTCATGAAGATTTGGGTACCTTGTTCCAGATGCGGGGAACGCTGGCGCGGCTGAAGGGACGCTTGGATATTGCCCAAGAGATGGGTGAGAAGGGAGTGGCCGAGCTGCGCGTTTCAAAATCCCCCTTTACGCTGGCGCTGGCCCTGGCGCCGCTCAGCTCCACGTTCATCGCGCGTGGTGATTTGGTAGCCGCCGAAAAGAGCCTCGGAGAGGCCCCTCCCAGCACCGTTCCGGAATCTGAGGGAAGCGTGGAGCTGGCGCGCGCCGAGTTGCTGCTGGCGCAGGGGCAATTTCAGAAGGCGGAGCAGCAGGCGCAGCAGTCGGCCGCGGATTTCAACAAGGCCCATCTGGACGAAAAGTCGGCAGAGGCGCTGGTTACCGAAGCCGATGCACTGCAGATGTTAGGGCGGAATTCGGACGCGTTGGCATTGTGCCAGGAAGCAGAACGGAGAGCTGCGCGAATCCCGGATCCAGTTCCAGTCTTGCGGGCCCGCCTGGCCGTCTGGAGCTTGACGGGAGACAAGGATTCGAGCGTCCCTGCGGATCTGCACGCGAAAGTGGTGAGTCTGAAGAATCCCGAGCTTGCGCTCGAGGAGAATTTCGATAGGGCCATGCGCGCCAAACGAACGGGTGCGGCCAACGCCAAGAGTCTGTTCGATGCGCTAGCGGGTCAAGCCGCAAGCCAGGGATATCTTACGATGTCGCGGCGCGCCCGTTCGCTTGAACGATAGCCGGGTGCGTGGTCCAAAGCACCCACGCTATGAAAACCAACTGCAGCGGCAGCCGGCCCCAGAGAACCAGCGGTGAAAGAGATGCCGCACCGGCCGCGACGGGATCCGTAACCATATAAATGTTGGCTGGAAAAACGGCGATGAGCAGCGCTACCAGTCCCCAGGCGGCCGCGCGGCGGACGGCGGGAATCAGTAATCCGAGCCCTCCCAGGATCTCGCACACGCCACTGATCTGAACCATCGCCAGATGCCAGGGAATGTACGGCGGCATGATCTTGAGATAAAACGAGGTTTTGGTGAAGTGCAGGATGCCGGCGCTTATATAGAAGATGGATGCGAGAACCAGCGCGATCCGCTTGGGCCACGAAAGACTGCGCACTGCGTTTGATTCTAACGCAGACTACTCGTGGTTGGATCGATTCAGAATATGCACGGTTCTACCCGCGAAGTAGCCGGCCACAATCGCGAGCACGAAGCATAGAACTGGGGAAAGTGGGTCCACATATGTATATCGGCATACAGTGGAGTGGACTGTATGGTTTATGTTGGCAGGCGGAAGCGCCTGCCCCACCTGGCTCGCAACGCTCCTAGGCCGCTCGCCGGAGCGCGTGGTAAACCAGCAGTACCACCACGGCACCTACAACGGCTACTAACAAACTGTAAAGATTCAGCCCGGTTACACCAATCGCGCCGAACCTATTGAAGAGCCAGCCTCCAACCACGGCGCCCACCACTCCCAGAACGATGTCCAGGAACATTCCTTCACCCTGTTTATTCACCAACTTGCTGCCGATGAAACCTGCCAGCAGCCCTAAAATGATCCAAGCAAAAATTGACATGCGCTTTCCTCCCCGGCCAAGTATACAGGAGAATTGTATAATTTGACCACGCGATCCTCGACATTAGTACTGACCTGGGGTGTAGTCCTGTTGGTATCCTGCGGCCAGCCAAAGCCCGCAGCGGTTCAGGATCTGGCGAGCCACGAAACGCTGTCCAGCTTCACGCTACACTCGGTGGCCGGCACGCGGGATGGTGACCGGCTGCATACGCAGGCGATCTTCAGCGACAGCTCGTCCATTCTCACGATGGAAATGCATTTTGCGATTGGCTCACCCACTACGCTGGAATCCGGCGTGTGGCGCTGGTCTCGCAGCGGGCAGCTTTTGACCGGCGCGGTGGCCTCGCGGTCCGTGACATTTTTGGGCGGACAGGATGGTCCACCCAGCATTGGCGGCACGTTCGACCTGCTGGGTACCGATGGCCTGGCGCGGTATCGCGTCAACATTCCGGTGACGCAGTTGAAGACGCGCTGGAAAAGGTCTAGTTAGAGCGCTAACGCCAGCGCGATAGCACCCAGCACGCCGGCGCGCGAGCCCAGCGTGGGCGGGACGATCTCCGGCGCCTCGACGTAACCGTTGAGTAGCTCGCCGACTTTCGACTGCACCAGCGGATAAAGCTTCTTGCGGCTCAGTACGCCGCCTCCCAGAACGATGCGCTGCGGAGATAGCGTGCAGATCCAGCTGGCGATACCGAGCGCCAGGTACTGCGCTTCCAGGTCCCAGGCTTGGTGATCGTCGGGCAGGCTTTCGCCGGCTTGCCCCCAGCGCGCTCGGATGGCGGGAGCGCAGGCCAAGCCTTCCAGGCAATCGCCGTGATACGGACAGGTCCCGGCAAACGGGTCCAGCTCGCGGTCATGCGGGATACGGATGTGGCCCATTTCCGGATGCGTTCGTCCGTGCATCAGGCGGCCATTCACCATGCCTCCTCCGCCGACGCCGGTGCCCACCGTGAGATACAGGAAATTGCCCAGGTCCCGTGCGGCGCCCCAGCGGAATTCGCCCAGCGCGGCGGCATTCACGTCGGTATCGAAGGCCACTTTCACCCCCAAGGCCTCGCGGATGGCGCCCGCGAAGTTGAAATTCCTCCAGGCCAACTTGGGCGTAGCGGTGATAAAGCCGAAAGTTGGTGACGCCGGATTCGGATCGATGGGGCCGAAGGAGCCGATGCCGATCGCGCTCACAGGTTGCCGTGTCTTGAAAAATTCAACGGTGCGTTTGATGGTTTCTTCAGGCGTGGTGGTGGGAACCTCACCCACTTCGAGATCGTCCGGCCGGCTTCCGACGGCACAGACGAATTTGCTGCCTCCCGCTTCTATTCCTCCAACGCATGGCATGAGTTTCAGTGTACGCCCTCAACCGGAAGGGAATCTCCATGGGCCTGCTGGCCCACCAGTGGCGCGGACTCTCAGTCCGCTGCGCCGAGACTCGTCTCGGCGTCGGGCGGACATCGACGGGAGTGTGTCGCATAACAACAGCAATGAAAGCCATTCACGGCGCTGTGGGGCGGACGCCCCGTCCGCGCGGGTCCCCCCGGACCCGCCTTTCCGAGGTCTGACGGACTTCAGCAGCAGGCCGACGTGGGCGTCGGCCGCGGACCAGGGGTCCGCCCCACTTCGCGTCCAAGATGTTTTCGAGGGTGCGTGCGCCACGCGGGCGTCTTCAACGGCCGGGAGAAGCACCCACGTGTGGTAGCGCTTCCTTGCGGTCGCGGCTCGGCTAGTTCGTCGGGTCGGCTACAATGAAGGCGTCAATGAAATTATCCAAAACAGCTAGATATTTGTGCCTAATTTTCGCCGCCGGACTGGCCGTGGCGCAGCAGCAGCCGGCGAGGCCGGCCCCCAGCCTGGCGAAACCCGCCGACAATGACGCCAAACCAGCGGCCACAGTGGCTCCGGAAGCCGTGGTAATCACGGTGGGTGCGGAGAAAATCACGCGGGCCCAGTTTGAGCAGATTCTGGCGGCCCTGGCTGAGAATGGCCGGGCTGCTACCACGCCCGCGGCAAAACGCCAGCTTGCCGATCAGGTGGGCGAGATCATTGGGTTGGCGCAAGAGGCTCGCAAGCGCAAGCTGGATCAGGCGCCGGGCGTCCAGCAGATGATCATGATATCGAGCGATCAGGTGCTGGCCAATATGCTTGGTAATCGCGTAGCCAGCGAGTTGAAAATCGACGACGCCGGGTTGCATGCCTATTACGATGCGCACAAGGCCGACTTTGAACAGGCCAAGGCAATCCATATCCTGATTCGCTTCAAGGGGTCTCGTGTGCCGATCAAGCCTGGCGGGAAGGACCTCAGTGAGGAAGAGGCGTTGGCCAAGGCTCAGGATATCCGCAAACAGCTTTTGGCGGGCGGGGATTTCGCCACCATTGCCAAGGCCGAATCCGACGATACGGTTTCAGCGGCGGACGGCGGATCGCTGGGACCTGCCTCCGGCCGCGGGAAATTCGTTCCTCCATTCGATCAGGCGGTGTTCAGCCTACCCATCGGTCAGGTCAGCGAGCCGGTGAAAACGCCTTTCGGCTATCACCTCATCAAAGTAGAATCGCGCGGCGCGAAGCCGTTCGAGGAAGCCAAGCCGGACATCGAGAAAAAGATGAAGCCGCAGATGGTTCGTGAGGCGATGGACAAAGTGAAGAAGGACACCCCCGTTACGCTCGACGATTCCTATTTCGGGAAGTAAAGGCACCGGTCGCTTTACGCTCGCGGTTCGGTAGCGGAGCCAAACCGCGACCGTGAGGGAGTCGGTGCCTCGGACATGCCGTCGGCCCATTTCAAAAAGCGCCGGAGTTCCTGGCGGTGCCGCCACGCGAAGCGCCAGAAATCCGTGAACCGGATTTCATCGGCGTGGATGCCCCAGTAGGTCTCCATGCGCCAGCGCAAATAGGGACTGCGCCAGGGGCGCAACCGGTAGCCTCGCGTCGCGCGCCACACAAAACTGAGCATCAGGGAGTGGAACTGCCGGCTTTCTTCGAGTCGCGGTCCGCCGTGGCGTAGTAACCGGTGCGCGTACGGACTTGGGGGTGTCCGGGGCCATTCACCGTAACTTTGATTTGCCGGAAGCTTCCATCGCGTGCGTCATTCAACGGTGAATAGGCGATGGTATATTGGTTGCGAATTTCGTGCGCCACTTGTAAAGCGATGGCGTCTACCTCAGTCACACCCTTCGGGTAGAAGGCCAGCCCTCCGGATTCCTGCGTCAGGGCGTTCAGCGCGCGCTTGGCCGCCTTGGCTTCGCGGCGCTCTTCTTCGTCCAATAGTCCAATGGCGTAGATCAGGACTTCGCTTTGACGCGCCCGGTTCACCAGGCGCTCTAGCCCGACGGTGCTGGCGTTGTCGTTGCCGTCGGTCACCACCAGCAGGACTTTTTTATGGTTCTTGCCCTTTTCTTTCAAGTAATCGATGGACATGTTGATGGCTTCCCGCATAGCCGTGCCGCCGCGTGAATCGATACGCGCCACGCCTTCTTCCATCTTCTTGATGTCGTTGGTCATTTCGACGTCCAGGTAAGCTTCGTCATTGAAGTTGACGATGAAAACTTCGTCGTGGCGGTTGGAGGCTTTCACCAGATCCACCGAAGCCACTTCCACCTTCTGGCGCTTCTCCCGCATACTGCCGCTGTTGTCGATGATGATTCCGAGCGAGATGGGCACGTCCTCATGCCGGAAAAGCTTGATGGGCTGTTCCACGCCGTTTTCAAAAACCTTGAAGGATTTCTCCTGCAGATCCGTAATCAGCTTCCCGTTCTTGTCGGAAACGCTGACCGGCAGTAGCACCCAGTTGGTCTCGGCTTTAAAGGTGGCCGGCTCGTCGGCGGTGGCCGCGGGCGGCTGTTTGGATTGCCCCGCGGCCAGCCAGCTCAATAGAAGCAGGCTACTGAGAAGGCGCATAGTATCCAAGGCGGAAGAAAGCTTTTAGCGGTGGAAGGCCTTTTGGCTGCACCAGTTTGAC
>Ga0210388_10002877_pt1 | contig 13445 bp, 12 predicted proteins | sample IncBWC19OmetaG_FD_155485 | JGI IMG/M metagenome (GOLD analysis project Ga0210388, IMG submission 155485) | Forest soil microbial communities from Barre Woods Harvard Forest LTER site, Petersham, Massachusetts, United States - Inc-BW-C-19-O ... | reverse complement strand
CGATAAAAACCACCAGAGGGATCGACATGATCAGCAGCAACATCAGCGTCAGCTTCCCCACCAGATGAATGCCCCGCACATTCAAATAAGCCACCAGCACCAGAAACGCAAAAGCCACTCCCCAATGCTCCGCCCGCGAATGCACCGGAAACCAATATTCCAGGTAGTCCGCCATCCCCACGCCATAAGAAGCACTCATCAGAAACGTCCCGGTCCAGTTCCACCAGCCGCACTGAAATCCCCAGAAGTCTCCCAAAGCGGCGCGGCTCCATCGGTAGAACCCGCCCTCCACCGGCATCAGCGTCGTCATTTCCGCTGTGGCCAGCGCAATCGGAACCGCAAACAGCAGCGGCACCACCAGAAGAAACGTCAGCCCCAACCCCGGCCCCGACGTCGATATCATCGACTCCAGCTCAAACGGCCCGCCCGCGCAATAAGCAAACAGCACCGCCACAAAAGGCGCCAGCCCGATCCGCCGCAGGTTCTGCGTTGGCGCATACAACGACCCAGGAGTCGATGGATGAAAAGATGGACCGGAACCAGCAGATGGATGGGAACCAGAACGCACGGGGCCAGAACTCATTCGCTCCTCAACTCCGCAAACCAAAGCACCTTGAGGCCAGAAGCCTATGAGTCCCACGCAAACAAGTCAACACCAGCAGCCGTGCACAAGGCAAAAAGAATGGTTCCTCAGGTAGGACTCGAACCAACACTTAAACGTAATTTCACCAGATGCAGGTCAGCGGATGACACCCAAGACCACGAAAAACACTGATAAACCATTAAACAGAGCGCAATCAGAGCGCGGTTTCCGCGGCTCGGTGTCGTGGGCGGGCACCTTCCAATTCCTCCCGTTACACGAAATCAAGAAAGAAATTACGCCTCAGCAGGCAACTTATCTCAAACGATCGCCACTCTGTGTAGAAGAACGTCGGCAATAACGCGGCCTGCCCACCAGGAAGAGTCGGATCCGAAAATGATGACATCAGGCAAAGTCGATCAGAACCCCAGCAGAGAACCGAAACTTCAGCTCCTGCTGACCGATACATTTGTGCCACTGTGGAGGTCGCTCTTTCAGGGCTTCAGGGAGTTCCTCTTTCCTGCCGAACATCCCCCACTCAAGCTTGAATCGAAGCCAATCCCGGTCGAGGATATTTGGGGCTTCTACAACTACAAGAAGAATGGCGCTCTGGGTTCAACTGCGGCTCACGTGCTGGTGCTTGGGTTGATCTTCGGCGCCGCATTTGTCACCGCCCGCCGTCCGGTCCCCGCCGCACCCACCCACCAGAATCGGACTACTTTGATTGTCTCCGACTATCAACTAAAGCCCGCGAAGACCCAGGCCGGTGGTGGTGGTGGTGGCGGCGACGGCGATGTGCTAAAGGCTTCGGTGGGTCGTTTGCCGAAGTCCTCGATGTGGCAGATCACGCCGCCGGCCGCAGTAATACGGAATCCAACTCCCAAGTTGGTAGTTGAGCCCACCGTGATTGTCCCCCCTGATATCAATCTGGCCATGAATCCCAACATGCCAAACCTAGGCGACCCAAAATCCTCCGCCGTGATTCCGTCGAATGGTCCGGGCGCAAACAGCGGTATCGGTCCAGGCTCCGGCGGTGGCGTTGGACCGGGACGCGGTCGTGGAGTTGGGCCGGGCGACGAGGCAGGTACTGGAGATGGTACTTTCCGTGTCGGCAAGGGAGTGACACCGCCGCGCGTCATTTATCAAACCGACCCTGAATTTTCCGAAGAGGCACGCAAGGCGAAGTACCAGGGAAACTGCGTCCTGGGCCTGGTAGTGGACTCCAGTGGGCATCCGACAAACATACGCATACTTAACGCGCTCGGCATGGGCCTGGACCAGAAAGCCATCGAGTCAGTCAAGAACTGGAAATTCGAACCGGGCAAGAAGGACGGGCACGATGTAGCAGTCGAAATCGCCGTGGAGGTCGACTTTCACTTGTACTGAGGCGCAAAATTCGGCTTTAGCGGCCTGGCGGCGGACGGAGTTGCACCGCAGCCAACCGCGGACGCGAGAGCGCGACGCGAGCCCGTCACACAACGACCGGAGACAGTTACCGCCGGCCGTTCCATCCCCCGTTCCAACCGGCGTTATTCCAATTTCCACTACCCCAGCCGGAGAATTGTGACCCATCCACCAAACTGTATTCACTGTACTCGAACATTTTCTCGTCACCGCGCGGTCCGCGGGCCCAAATCCGTAGAGTCTTAATGCTGCCCGGCGCCGGATCCACCCCGAGGGTTTTGTTCAGCAACTGGAAAAATGAGTTGCTCTTTGCCAGGTCTCGCAGTCGTTGGGTCACGTCCACATTCCTCTTCGGCGTTCCATACCAGGCCCCCAGAATCTGATACTGAACAGTGTCGCCCCACCTGCCTCCACCCCAGCCCGAAAACTGCGAGCCATCCACGATGCTGCCTTCGCGATATTCAAACACTCGGCTATTGCCCCCAGGTCCGCGAGCATGGATGCGCAGGGTCTTCACGTTGCCCGGCGACGGATCGACGCCGAAAGTGCTGTTGCCCATTCGAAACGAAGCGTTCGAGCGGGCTAGGTCGCGCAACCGCTGGGTGACGTCGATGCGCTGTTTGCCGTATCCGTAGTCTGCCCGAAGGATTTGGTACTGCTGCGCCGCTGCAGAGCCAGCCAGCACTAGCGCGAAAGTACCCAGGGCAAGGCTCCGACTCAAGATTCTTCCCAAACGCATAATGTGTTCTCCCTTTCCCAAGTTGTCGAAACTGCGGCGTAACAAATTTGCTCTGGCATTGCGACAGTGAGGCTTCTTCTTGATGCTGTAAAGCCGGAGAAAGTCGTTCAGAGAATCGTCGGGTGGCAAGCCCAATTTCTTCTTGAGCTTGGTTCGACAGCTGTTCGTAACCCCGGCCCGCAGATGACTATGAGGCTTCATGCATTTGGGGGGAACTCGGGAAAGTCCCAGTGGTCAAAAGGATTGTTCCCGAGGGGAGCCAAAGGTTGGAACGTACTGTCCGAACGGCATTGCATCCTTATGGAATCGAATCGCGCAGCTGGAGCAGCTCTTTATCGGCGGCATCTGCTTTGATCAGTCCATAGCGAGGGTTATCGAAATCAAAGATGGCATAGATAGTGACCGAAATAACCACCGCATAAAGGAGGATATGGAGCCAACTTCGCCTCCGGCGCTTGGACATCGCATAGCCAGCGAGCAGACTCGTCATGAGCGCGACGCAAATCAGCAGGTAGAACACCAGCGCAGGGAGGTGGGTCTCCAATGCGACGGAACGCGCGGTGGTAACGTCAATCATCTCGTTGACGGCGGGCAACAGAAGCCGGGCTGAGTTTTGAGTCTGGTCCACTTGGCTGGCTGTAAACGCCTGAGACCAAATCTGCCGCTGAAATTCAGACGCCCGCGCAAATTCCTGCGCGGCGGCTTCTCGGTGGGCAAACTTCTCATAGGCTCGGACTCGCGCGTCGAGATAGTCCCGGAATAAATGGCGTATTGGGGGCTGGTCGCTCGGAGGCAGCAGGTCCAGGCGAAGATACGCCGTACCGATGGCGTTAGCCTCTCGCACAATGAGCTGGTGTCTGAATTCAAGTCGGGACATCGCGCCGGCAAAGCTGAAGCCGAGGAGGAGACCTAGGAGTGCGAAGACGGCCGCATCTATGGCGCCGATGCCTTCATACGCCAGTTCCTGATTTGTCCTTGAGCTATTGAGCCCAACGCGATAACCAATCTCGAAGCAAGCCAATATGCCGACGAAGAGGCCAAACAACAGTCCCAAGACCGCCGACCCATAAGGGCTCATGAATGCGCGTCGTCCTCGTTCAGTCTAGAGAGTTTCGAATCTCATGACCTATCGTCCGCTGCAGATTATAAGCGCTGCCGCCAACAGGGTGATTCTGCTGGCAGAATTTGCGCTCCCGCTGTGCGGTTTGATCAAGCGCTTGCACCAAACCTTTACTGCTTCTTGCTTCCGAGCAGGCCGCCCAATGCATTTGCAGGGTTTTGTTTAACGACATTCTTTCCGACTCCCATTGCATTTTGCGCCACACCCCCTACCATGCCCCCCACGTCCGGAACGAAGTGGGGGTTTGCTGTGGTTCCTTCGATAGCAAAAGGAACGCCAGCCTTACCACTTCCGGCGGCCGCCACTTGCGACAGGCCGCCAACCATGCCACCGTGCAGATTGGCCAGCATCTTGAAGTTGAGACCTCCCGCCGGACTGACCGTTCCCGCACCTGTAATCACACCGATCGCCGGAACGTTGAGGTTGATGTTGTCCGCTTTCGTTCCCTCAGGTGCCACGCGCGCGTCGAGGCTGGCGTTTTGGACCGACGTATCGGGATTCGAGACCGACTTCCCGGCAAACGCCGACAACGCCCCCATTTTCGCTCCCAGGTCGAAACCAGAAAGCACAGTATTCGCAAGCCGCACCGGCCCAGTGATCACAAGTTTATCCAGCGGCCCCACGATCCCCAGGTTCGCCGACAGCGTCCCGCCTTTAAGCCGCGACCCCGAGGGAAGCACCACGCCCATCGCAGGCAATATCGCTTCGAGTTCGTCGACAGACATTTCCGGTGCATTCAGTTTCAGGTTGACCACTTCCGCCTCGCCCTGCGTCTGAAATGTTCCTGTCAGATGCGCCTGCGCACTCCCGATCGCAACATCGCCTTGAGTGATAGTTCCAGACTGTTTATCGAGGTCGAAATCAACCGTGTGCTTGATCACCACCGTCTTGGCTGCAGGCGTACCTTTCGGCGAGAACTTTAACTGGTTCCCTGTGAATGTCCCAATCGCCTTGGCCTGGCTGCCGTTTGAGTTCAAGGTCCCGTCAAAATTCGCCAACCCCGCTATGCCGCTCGCTGCATCGATCACCCCGAGCGCGCCAATGTTCATGTTGTTCACCTTCACCTCGGTTTCAAACGGAGTCTTGGCGGCATCCTCGGCATTGATGGGTCCAGCCTTCCCCGCAATATTCGCGTTCCCTCCACCCGGCAGGTTCGCAGTGAGGGTGAACGGAAACTGCGAAGTGCTTGAGAAATTCTTCACCTCAATGTTCACATTGTCGTAGACCACCGGCTTGGCCGCAGAGTTCACCTTCCCGACAATCAGCTTTCCATCTTTTATATTCAACTTCGCCACCGCAAGGTTCGTCGGTGTCGATTGGCCAGAGTTCGACGACGACGTTTTTTTCGCACTGGCTCCGCCGATGCTCGAGAAATTCCACGTCCCGTTCGCCGCCTTCAGCAGCGTGATCTGAGGATTTTCCAGCGTGATGTCGGTAACATTCAGCTGCTTGGAGAAGATCAGTGGCATCAATTCGACACCGACCTTCAGCCGGTCGGCTGTGACAAAGGCTGCCTTGCTAAAAGCCGGATCATCAGCGATGACGATGTTATCCACGCCGACTCTGCCCAAAATGATAGACAAGCTCAGATTCCCGACGGTGACCTGCCGCCCTAATGCCGTGCTCAATGCCGACTCGATCTTCGGACGGAAGCTGTTCACGTCGATCAGAAACGGCAACGCGATGAGGAGCACAAGAATCACTGCGACCGCTATCCCGGCAATGCGCAACCAACGATTTTTCATAACCTTGATTCCTCTCCCCGAGTTTCCCCGGTGGCAATTGGATGTCTGCCCCTTTCAAAGCGACGCTTCGGCAACTTTGCCACGACTTCGAGGTCCTTCATCGAGTCTCACGCAGTTGCTTTGCCCTTGACTAAGCGGTAAATCCACAGAATCAACACCGCGCCGAGAACTGACATGATGAAGCCGGCGGATTGCCCCTGCTTGTACCAGCCAATCATCTGTCCTACAAAGGTCGCTCCGATTGAGCCCGCGATTCCAATGATGATGGCGACCAGCATGCCGCCAGGGTCCTTACCCGGCATGATCAGCTTAGCTACAACTCCAACCACTAACCCAATTAGTATTTCCCATATCAGCGCAAACATAGACTCTCCTCTTTCTCTCGCTTCGTGGGGCGCACAAAGACCCCAGCCCCGTCAGCGCGTGCAACTTAGGCGCTTGACTGGGCCCCACCTTAGCGCGTTTTCCCAGACTCAGGCAGCTTTTTGTCCCTCGGCGACCTTGGCCAATGCGATCGAGAGCGCCGCCCCGCCCAGCGTCTTCACCAGCGTCGTGTGCTGGGCATAGAAGGTGCTCGCCTTATCCACAATCGAAGGATCTGTCTTCTCCGCGTGAGCGGCCATCTGTTGCACGAGTTCTGGAGAAACGTTCTGCGCCTGCTCGGGAGTAACTTCTTTTGCTCCTCCCAGTACACTCGCTAGCATTCCTCCGCCTGCGAACTGTGCCAGAGCGCTTGGGCCGACCGACGCGACCAGTTGATTTAACATGCCGGCTTTCTGTTCGCCATTGGACTGGCTGAACAAGCCGCTAACCAGGTTACCGAAAGCGGGCGTCTGGTCTGAGCGAAACACAGCCGAAAGCCCCTCTGCTATCACACTCTGCGGCGCGGTTTGTGCGACTTGATCGAAGTGATCGGTCGCGTTCGCTACGTTTGGAGTTGACCCTCCTGTGTACTGCTTCAAAACATTGCTGACTTGATCGAGTAAGCTCATTGCGATTCTCCTTTGGCAGGTTCGCTGCCGGTTAATCTGTTGCCGCGGAAGTCTCGGCGCGGCCCCGAGCGTATCGTCATGACTGCGCCAAAAGTCCTTATCTGAAACAGCGGGCGGCGGCCGGCGCCGCCCGTCCAGGAGCCTGTTTACGCCGCGGGAATAACGAGTTGCTGTCCCACCTTGATTTTGTCTGGATCGTCAAGATTGTTTGCCTTGACAATCTGAGGATACTTATTCGCGTCTCCGTAGAAGCGCTTGCTGATCTTTGATAGGTTGTCGCCAGCCTGCACCGTATAGGTTTGACTGCCTTGACGAAACTGAATGTCATGCTTCAGGTCCGTAAAGTTGGGATCGACGGCCTTGATCGAATCCCAGATCCGGTCCTTGCTCGCTTCCGAGACGGCTGTGGCCTTCAGATAAAGCTGATTTCCGTCGAGATTGAGATTTTGGAGTTCGGCGCCTTCTCTTTGAATCGTGTCCAGCACCGGCTGATATTTCTGCTTTAGTTGGTCAAACAGATCTGCCATACATCTACTCCTTATCTTCTGCTTCGGCCCTAGCTTTGTGTTTACGGGATAACCCGGTGTCAGCAATTGTCGCGCAGCGGGGTCCGCGGTGGAACTCGTAGAAACCCCAGTATCAGCGGAAATCTTTGCGAGGATAGGGGTCGCGACCAACTTGGTGGCGCCGAGTGACTTACCTCACACGGGATAGAGGACTTCTCAGAACTGGACGGAAACAATCCCGTCAAGTCCGGCACAGGCTACGATATAATCCCTCGCAAGGTTCGGGCCTCCGGCCCTTTAGAAGTTGGGCGACCAACGGCATTCTCATATCCCTGCCTCGAGTGAGAAGCGTTGGCCGTCTTGGCGCGCAGTTATGTCCCGCTTTTGTATCTTCGATCGGCGGTTCCTGGCATTTGCCCACTGCCTTGTGTCTATTTCTTTGGATAGTGCTCATGCGGCAGAACCCAAGCGCATCCTTATTGCCCTACACGGGCAGAGGTCACAACCCCTGCCGCCATTTTATTCGAGTCGGGCGTCGTTGAATAAGCCTCAGTTGGGAGACCGATGAGCCGAGCACGGGTACTTTTGGCGGATGATCATTTGATCTTTCTGGATGCGCTGACGAAACTGCTGGAACCCGAGTTTGAAGTCGTTGGTTCCGCCACCGACGGTCGGACACTGGTCTCTAAGGCGTCCGATCTGAAGCCCGACGTCGTCGTCCTCGATATTGGCATGCCGCTACTCAATGGACTGGACGCCGGCCAGCAGGTGAAAGCCAAGCGATCCGAGACACGGCTCATCTTTCTCACCCAGAATCAGGACCCCAACCTTGCCGCCGAAGCTTTCCGCCGCAAGGCTTCGGGATATCTGCTCAAGAACTCAGCTGCGGCAGAACTCGTGATCGCAATCCGTGAGGCCATGAGAGGCCGCACCTACGTTTCCCCTATGATTGCTGAAGTGATGCTGTCCCGCCTCTCCGACCCCACCCGGAAGGATCGTATTGAGCTGACCCCACGTCAACGGGAAGTGCTGCAGCTGCTGGCAGAGGGCAAGTCGATGAAAGAGGCAGGAAGTATCCTGAACGTAAGCACCCGCACGATCGAGTTCCACAAGCAACAAATCATGGAACACCTCGATTTGAAAACCAACGCGGAGCTCGTCCGATATGCCGTCAAAGAAGGTCTGGTTTGATTCCCTCGTGAACCCAGCCCGTAATGTTTCGAACGGATACTGGGGAAACCCCTAGTCGCATTCGCTTTTCGTTTCCGCTAATTTACCTTCTTATGAAGGGAAGATCTTTCCCACGTCCGTCCATCCTATTGGCGGACGACCACCGCGCGACGCGGGTAGCCGTCGCATCGTTCCTGGAAGCCAGTTACAACGTGGTCGGCGCTGTAGGTGATGGTCTGTCTCTGGTTGAGGCCATCGAGAAGCTCAGCCCAGATGTGGCGGTAGTGGATATCTCTATGCCTCGAATGACTGGTCTGCAAGCTGCCCTGCAAATGCGCGAGATGAAGTCAAAGACAAGGGTCGTGTTCCTAACCCTTCAGGGCAACCCAGAATTCTTGCATGCTGCTATGGCAGCCGGTGCGCTCGGATATGTATTGAAGTATCGTCTGGACTCCGATTTACCTTTGGCCATCGAAGCTGCGCTCGCAGGGCAGCGTTTCGTCTCGCCTCCGCTCTCCGACCTCGAGTTCTGATCCTCCCGCCTTCATCGGCGATTCATTAGCCCTCAGGTAGAATCAGTTGGTCTACGACAGAGGAGTCGTGAAATGCGCATCGTGCGACTAAGTGCCGGCCTGATTCTGGCGCTCGTTAGCGTCTGTCTGCAGGCGCAGCCACAAGAACAAGAAATAACGGTGACAGGGAAGCTCGTTCGCGCAATGGCCGTAGGAGGCGAATCGACAGGCTGGTCTCTGGAACTCGAGTCCGCAACCACTATCGACGGCACGCAGGTGAATTCGATTCAAGTTAGCTATCGCAAGACCGGCAAACTTGAGAAGCTGGAAAACAAGCGCGTGACGGCCACGGGTAAGCTCGCTCATCGGCACGGAGTGGAGACGGGCGAACAACCTTTTCTCGAAGTTTCCTCAATAAAAGAAGCCGAACCTGGAGCCCAGCCAGCACTCGCGCCACCGGTTTCCTTCAGCCTTTCAAACAGCGAATGGCTCCTGGAGGATCTGAGTGGTAGCGGGGTGCTCGATAACGTTCAAGCGACGCTCACGTTTCCAGAAGCGGGTAAGGTAGCGGGCAGCGGCTCGTGCAACCGGTTCTCTGGCGCGGCGGAGATTGATAGGAATGCCTTGAAATTCGGCCCTCTGGCTTCGACGCGAATGGCTTGCCCCGAGCCAGTGATGAATCAGGAGACGAAATATCTGGAGGCGCTCCAGGCCGCCGAGCGTTTCGAGTGGAAAGATCCGTACTTACTCGTTTATTGCAAGGGCCTCGAAAAACCTCTGCGCTTCACCCGGATGGCCCCAGCGAAGCCTGCGACGCCGTAAAAGGAATCACGACTTTCTCTCCAGCGCCTTCGGCGACCGGCAGAAGAATTCACTATAATGGCGCGGTGTTCCCAATATGTTGGGGGATGCCGTTAGCCTCTCGTCTGAGTTTGGGCCAGACATGCAGTCTTCAGTGCCACAGGCCGTCCGGCGAAAAAGCGAATGGTGGTATGCGATCGCCGCGACGATCATAACGATTCAGTGTGCGCTGACGCTTTATCTAAAACAGGGCTTCTTCCTCGCTGCATATTCGAACACCAGCTACTTCTTTCTGATACTTATCGCGGCCGGGATGGCGACACAGAACGCGGTGAGAAGCAGGCAGGCGATCCGGCTCTTCTGGTCATTTCTGGCCGCTGGTTGCGCTCTGTGGGCGATGTGCGCCTGGTTATGGATGTACGGAATCCTGCGCGCGCGGAGTATCGTTGTGCCGGACTTTTCCTTGGCCGCCCCGCCTCTGTTTACGCACATCGTCTTATTTATGGCCGCGGTCGTTACGCGCCCTCATCTGAAGTGGTCGAGCCGGAAGCTTTATTACACAACTCTGCATTTCCTTCTCCTGCTTTTCTTCTGGGTTTTCATCTACGCCTTTCTCCAGTTGCCTTACCGTCATAGCAACATCGAACCGCTGCGCTACGCGATCTTGTATTTTCTGGAAAACCTGGTGCTCGTCGCCGCTCTCGGCAACCTCGTCACTCGAGCACATGGTCCGTGGAAGACGATTTATCTGCATCTTTTTGGGGCATTCGCCCTCTACGCGAGCGTTTCTGCGGTCGTGAACATTGTGTACGCCACCCTCGGCTACGTAACTGGGATGTCTGAGATACCGTTGGTCATCGCTTTGTGCTGGTTCATTTGGGCAATCCTAACGGGCGGTAAGACGGCTCATGAACTCGAGCGAACGCTGGAACCTGCAACCACCGATCCAGAGTATGTTTCACTGCTGGCGATGCTGACCGTTGTCGCCATACCGGTGATAGGTCTGTGGGAACTGTTTCGAGCGGATGAGCCGCCGGAAAGAAGATCAATTCGCCTGCTGATCACATTCGTCGCGGCTGTGCTTCTGGCTCTCTCCGCGTTTATTAAGGAACTCTTGGAGCGCCACGACGTGACAGCAGACCTCTCCGCTGCGGTTTTGCAGAGAACCCGGATGGAAGAAGAGCGCTTGGAACTGAGCGGCCGGCTGATTCATGCCCAGGAAGAAGAACGCAGCCGGATCGGGCGGGAGCTGCACGACGATTTGAATCAGAGGTTGGGTTTGCTGGCTTTCCGCCTGACGCAACTCTCGGAGAAAGTACCGAACAAAGAGGAGAACCAGATCATTCAAGAACTTTGGAAGCAAACCGCCAGCCTTTCAAAGGACGTTCATCGACTCTCACATGAGTTACATCCGTCGGCGCTGGGACCCCTGGGGCTGGTCGTGGCCGCGCGCGCCCTTTGTGATGAACTTTCCAAGCAACAGAAAGTAAATGTGGAGTTCACAGCAGTGAATGTCCCCGTCCAACTTGCTCCGGAGCTATCTCTCTGCCTCTTTCGGATTCTCCAGGAAAGCTTGAACAATGTATACAAGCATAGCCATGCCAGTGTTGCATGGGTGCGGCTGGCGGGAGGGCCTGACGGAATTAGGCTGACCGTGCGCGACAATGGCATCGGGTTCGACCCCGACAAGCGCAATCGTGGTGGTCTTGGACTCCTTAGCATGAATGAACGATTAAGGTTGGTGGGTGGCACAATCAGGATTGAATCTATTTCTTCGGCAGGTACTACGGTAAATGTCTGGATCCCGATCAACGCGGTGGAAGACTCTGGGGATGGATCCGCATCCGGGCAGCAGCGATCGTCGGTAAAGTGGGGACGGCGAGAAGGCGATCAGCCGCGCACTGGCACTTTTGGCTGATGATCACCCGATTTGTCCGGATGCGCACGAAACTGCCGGAGCCCGCTTTAGTCTAGTTCCGACAAAATCCTCCGCCAGTCTTGATGATCAAGCAGATCTCCCTATCCACGGACGTCCGGCGAGGCCGTCGACGTCCTGGGTCGACGTGAATTTTCTGCGGGGTCCCTCAGGAAATCCCCAAAGGCGGCGGAGGTAAAAATGTCCCGCCCGCAGTAACCGATGAAAAGAAATGGCTCCTCAGGTAGGACTCGAACCTACAACCCTTCGGTTAACAGCCGAATGCTCTGCCATTGAGCTACTGAGGAGTGGGTGAAGCGCGCCGAAGGCGCGCTTCAGCGATTATCATAACATCCGGCGGCGGGGTCTGAGAATACTGCGGCCGGCGGGGTCTGAGAATACTGCGGCCGGCGGGGTCTGAGAATACTGAGGGTGGCGGGGTGGTGTCTTAAATGTCTGGGACACTACCTGGCTGGGGTGGGTCCGTTTTAACGGAGCCACTGGGGCTGGGGGGGGGTGGAGTTTGGTAGGCTGGCGATGAGTTGGGGGAGTGTGATGAATCGGCGGACGGTCTCGCGGGGGGCTGCGGAGCTCGTTGTGCGCGGGCGGGGTCGTGGGTTCGGGATGATTGCTTTCCTGATCTCGATCTCTCTTTTTGTCTTTATCTTTATTTTTACGTTTATTCCTTTCTTTATTTTTGCCTCCCTTTTTGTATCTAGCTCTGGGGTTTTTGCGGGGGGTGGGCAAGGGTCCTTGCAGGGTGGTCCTCCTCGGGCGGAGGTGCGGGCTGTGGAGGAAGAGCTGCATGGGACTAAGGTTGTTGATAAGTACCGGTGGCTGGAGGATGGCAAGAGTGCCGAGACGCAGAAGTGGGTGGGAGAAGAGATGGCTTACACGCGCTTGGTGCTTGATCGCGTGGCGGGGCGGGACGCGATTCACAAGCGGCTTGGTGAATTGCTGAGTACGGGAAGCATTGGGGTTCCGAAGGTTGCGGGGAAGTTTTACTTTTATACGCGGCGCGAGGGCATGCAGAATCAGCCCGTCCTTTATGTGCGGGAAGGGGTGGATGGAAAAGAGCGCGTACTGCTCGATGTGAACCAACTCTCGGCTGATGGCACGGTCTCGCTGGACTGGTTCGACGCTTCAGAGCACGGGAAATATCTGGTGTACGGGACGTCGCAGAACGGTTCGGAGATGAGCACGCTGCACATTCTGGAGACGAAGACCGGCGCTGCTTTGCCGGATACGATCGAGCGGACGCGGGCGGCCAGCATTGCGTGGACGCACGACAACGCGGGCTTTTACTACACGCGGTATCCGAAGAAAGGAGACGTGGCCGAGGGGCAGGAGGTCTACAACCGTCACGTTTTTTATCATCTTCTGGGAACGGATCCGGCGACCGACGACCCGATCTTTGGGGAGGGCCGCGACGCGGAGGATTTTCCGACCGTGAGTCTCGACAATGACGGCCGGCTTCTGCTGATCACGGTGGCGCAGGGATGGACGAAGAGTGAGTTGTTTTTGATGGATTTGAAGAAAGGCACGCCGCCCACGCGGATCACCACGGGCAAGAATTTTCTTTATAGCGCTACTGTGTACAACGGAAGGCTTTACATCCTGACGAACGAAGACGCTCCGCGCTTCCGCATGTTCATGACGGAGGCGGGTAACTACGAGCGCGACGATTGGAAAGAGATCATTCCGCAGACAGGCGGGGTGTTGAAGGAAGCGTCGTTGTGGGGCGGAAAGATTTTTGCGCAATACGAACAGAATGCCGCTTCACAAGTGAAGGTGTTCGATATTGAAGGCGAAAATGTCAGCGATGTGGCGCTGCCCGCGATCGGTACGGTTTTCGGGGCCGGGGGCAAGTGGGATCATGACGAAATCTTTTACGGATTTGAGTCGTTCACGGTCGCTCCTACGATCTACCGTTACGACGTGAAGAGCCGCACGTCGCCGGT
>Ga0210388_10002876_pt1 | contig 13447 bp, 10 predicted proteins | sample IncBWC19OmetaG_FD_155485 | JGI IMG/M metagenome (GOLD analysis project Ga0210388, IMG submission 155485) | Forest soil microbial communities from Barre Woods Harvard Forest LTER site, Petersham, Massachusetts, United States - Inc-BW-C-19-O ... | reverse complement strand
CGAACCCGCGGGATTCGAGTAGCCGTTCGCGAGTTTGTGCGGAAAGAACGGCGAGGAAATGATCACCAATTCCTCCAGATCATCGCTGGGCGGATCGAAGGCGCGGCTCACCAACGGACTTTTCAGATAGCCCAAGACGCGTATCAAATTGGCGTTGTTTTCGAACGCGCCGAGGAACTGCCGGGTCGCGCGCGAAAACACCAGCGGTCCGTAGACGAAGTACGAGGGGTATTCGCCATGCAGGTCGGACACCAGCGTCGGATACTCGGCCGAGACGGGAAGCTCGACCTTCAGCGTCTTGCCGGCACGCACGACGGTGAGGGGCAGCTTGCCGTCCTTGGCCACCTTTTGAATCATGTAGCCAAAACTCACGCGCAGATCCTTGTCGATCTTGACCATGCCCTGATTGTCGATGGGTGTATCGCCGATGCGCGTGAGCACATCCCATTCCTTGAGCGGATACGATGCATCGGATTTGTCGGGACGATGCACCACCATTCCTTCCACGCTCTTGTCCAGCTTCAAATATTCGCGCAGCGCCGGATTCTCCAGCGTCTGCAGGTCATCGTGCATGCTGGCCTTGCCGACATAGTGGCCGCTGGCGATATCCTTGAGGAATAGATCCACCTCTTCGTTCGGAATGATGTAGCCGATATTCTGGCTATCGCCGCCCAGCCGGCTGAAGGCGAGGCCAATCATCTTGTCGCCCGCGATGGCGGGACCGCCGCTGTTGCCGGGATTGATGGCCGCGTCGATCTGAATGCGCAGGCCGGACACCGGATAGTTGTACGCTGCGAACTCGATGCGCGACACGATGCCCTTGGTGATCGACAGCGATGAGCCCCCGGTCGGAAAGCCGTAGGCGAGAACCGGATCCTTGATCTGCGGCAGTTTGCTGGCGCGCGCCACCGGCGGATGGGTATCGAAGAAACTCGGATCGTCGAGCTGCAACACCGCAAGGTCAATGCCGGGCGCGACGGCAAGCACCGTCGCCGATAGCTTGTCGCCGGCGGCATTAGCCTGAATCTGCACCTGGCTGGCGTAGAGCACGGCGTGCGCGTTGGTCAAGATGCGCTTGCCCTCGATGACCACGCCCGAGGCCGTGGCCTCGCTGGGCGCCTGCTTGGTCCAGGGTTTGTATGGATCCGGATAGCGCATGGTCGAAAAAATCTTGACCACCGAGTTCTCCAGCGCCGGAACTTCAGCTTGATCGGCCGCATGGGTCGCGGCGAATGCCGCGGCCGTGAATAGAGCGCCGACGTGTAGAAAAATGATTCGCGCGTAACGTGCCATGAATATTTATTGCGTCCTTAAAATTTGCTGCGGCCTATTTGCCGTCGACTGAAAACGCCAGCAGCGTATTGCCCGAAATGAGGTAAACGCCGCCGTTGACGATGGTCGCGCCGCCATGGTCCAGGGGACCGCCGCTGGCGCGCACGCCATTCTGCGTTTGAAATGCTTTCGCCGTATCGAAATCCCAGAGAACTTTGCCGTCGATGGTCGAATAGGCGCGCAAGTGCCCATCCATCGAACCTGAAAACACACCGCCGGGCATGACCGTGACCGCTTGCGATTGCGCATGCGAGCACGGGCCTTCGCTCCAGGAGCACGCCGGCACGGGCGCCGGCGTGTGCCAACGTGCAGTGCCGGTTTTCGGATCCAGTGCCCATAGGCCGCCGCTTGAGTTGATTGGCTGCGCCAAAGCACCCGACAAGGCGACATACCAACTGCGGTGATCGGCCGCGGTGCCCCAGGCGACCCCGCCATCGCCACTCGCGTCGGCGCCGCCGGGCCTGCCTTGCCACAGAATCTCGCCGCCGTGATCCGGATCGAGTCCATAGACCACGCCTGAGTGCTGTGCGGCCAAAATGACTTCATTGCCGCTTGCCAAGGTGCGCAATACCGGCGAACTGGTGAAACCGCTAATGCCCGTCTGGCCCATCACCTTAAGTTGTTTGACCCATCGCAGCTTGCCGTCGTTCAAGGCGAACGCGGCGATCGAATCGGTGAGCGACTGTTCGATTCCAGTCGTGGATCGGCCCGTGCCGACGTACAGCACGCCGCGCTTGGCGTCGATGGTGGGCGAGGAGGCAATGGCGGCGCCGGCAGGGCCCCATTCCTGCACGCCGGCACTGTTCTTGCGCGTCGGCTGCGGCTCCTCGAGCACGGTATAGCTCTTCCACAGAACACGGCCGCTGGCGATGTCGAGCGCCGCGACGCTGCCCCGAAACGTGCAGCAGCTGTAGTTTGGGTTTCCGGTGTTGTTGTCCTCGTTGGATCCCACGGCGACATACAACCGGTCGTTGTACAAGGTGGGAGATCCGAGGATGCGCGCCGTGGGGTGCGTGTCGACTTGCGACTTCCACAGCAGCGTTCCTTTTTGCGCATCGAGCGCGTACACGGCGCCGGTGTCGTCGCCGAAAAATGCGGCGCTCGGGGCTTTGATGACGTCCAGATGCGCGAGCGTGCGTTTCAATTTTCGCGGTATGGCGGCGCGCTTCGACTGGCCCAGCTCGCCGATCGAAATCGCCGTGCGGCTGCCGGCGGGAGCGTCATAGGTCCAGTAAGTGCATCCGGTCTTGGCGTCCAGCGCATAGATGCGCCCAGACGAACTCGTCACGAACAGCCTGTCGTCCACCAGGGTGGGCTGGCCGAATTCGTTGCCGCCCTGAAACCCAAAGGCCCACTTCAAGCCAAGCTTCGGCACGTCCATGGCGCGAATGGCCGGTTCCGGTTGATAGCGCGTATTGAAAAGATCGTGGCCCCAGCCGTTCCACTGCACGCTGCCGACCGACACGGGATCCGCACGCGAGGCGCAAAGATTTTTTTCGGGCGTCAAGGCTGCGGGAGGGCGGGCATTTCCCGGCGGTGCCGGCGGTGCGCCAGGTTGATCCTGGGCCGCCAAAGCGATGCCGCCGATCAGCAGGAGCGGCAGGCATTTGACGACCGAACTTAAAACCAGCACGATTCAGCGCTTTTCGATCGGCTGATAATCTCGCTTGGTGGGACCCGTGTAGAGCTGGCGCGGCCGGCCGATTTTCATATGGGGATCCGAGACCATTTCGCACCAATGCGCCACCCAGCCGGCCGTGCGCGCGATGGCGAACATGACCGTAAACATGGAGCGGGGGATTCCCAACGCGCTATAAATGATGCCGGAGTAGAAATCGACATTGGGATAGAGCTTGCGCGACACGAAATAGTCGTCCTTCAGCGCGATCTCCTCCAATTTGAGCGACAGGTCAAATAGCGGGTTATTGCCCTTGCCCATTTTCTCCAGCACCCGATAGCACATGTCGCGGATGATCTTGGCGCGAGGATCGAAGTTCTTGTACACGCGATGACCAAATCCCATGAGCCTCACGCTGTCGTTCTTGTCCTTCACTCGGCCTAAAAACTTGTCGATGTTTGCGACCGAACCGATGCTATCGAGCATGTCGAGCACGGCTTCATTCGCGCCGCCGTGGGCCGGTCCCCACAGGGCGGACACGCCGGCGGAAATGGCGGCGTAGGGATTTGCGCCGGTACTGCCGGCGAGCCGTACGGTCGAAGTGCTGGCGTTCTGTTCGTGGTCTGCGTGCAGTATGAACAACAGGTCGAGCGCTTCGGCTGCGACCGGATCGATCTCGTACGGCTCGCAGGGAACCGCGAAGAACATATTGAGCATGTTCGCGCAGTAGCGCAGATCGTTGCGCGGATAGATGAATGGCTGTCCCAGCGTGTGCTTGTACGCGGCGGCGGCGATCGTCGGCAGTTTCGCGATGATCCGATGCGCAAAGATTTCCCGATGCCTTGGATCGCCGATGTGCGTGGTGTCGTGATAGAAGGCAGCCATCGAGGCCACCACCGCCGACACCATCGCCATCGGATGCGCGTCGTGATGGAAACCGCGGAAAAACCCGAGCAATTGCTCGTTCACCATGGTGTGCCGCATGATCGAATTGGTGAACGCGTCGAGTTCGGCTTTGGTCGGCAGGGTGCCGTTGATGAGCAGCGTCGCAACTTCGAGAAAGCTCGACTGCTTCGCCAGCTGCTCGACCGGATAGCCGCGATACAGGAGTATGCCCGCGTCGCCATCGATGTAGGTAATTTTGCTTTCGGTGCTGGCCGTGGCCATGAATCCGGGGTCGAAGGTGAAGACGCCCTGGTCCTTGGTCAGGTTCGAGATGTCGAGCACATCGGGCCCAATCGTCCCGGAAATGGCGTTCAGCTGGCTGGTCTTTCCGGTGGAGAGATTCTTGAGTTCGTATTTCGTGCTCATTCGCTGTATCCGACGGCTATGTTTCGATTGTTTCAGGCCGCAGCCTTGCACGGCCGTACAACGGAATCAAGCGCATGCGTCGCCGAAGCGAGAACCCCGTCGCGGGTTCGCGAGGAGGTTCGCTTTTGCGTCGCTTAAAGATGCGCGGCGCTCCGCGCGCGAAATAAACTGCCCGTTAGGCTTTTGCCGGCGCCGCAGGTTTTGCGGGCGCAGCCGGCGCGGCACTCGCGTACTTCTTGCGGAACTTGTCGACGCGGCCGCCGGTATCCACAATTTTCTGCTTGCCGGTGTAGAACGGATGGCAGTTGGAACAAACTTCGACTTGCAGATCTTGACCGATGGTCGAACGCGTCTCGAACTTATTGCCGCACGTGCACGTGACCGTGATCTGTTTGTAATCGGGATGGATGCCGGCTTTCATGGAAACCTCGTATTGCTGTTGCGGCAGAATCGATGTGCTTTTTTGAGGAAGTCGCATCGCCACGCCTTGGACCCTTATTTGCTGGCGAAACCTTGAGATTTCAATGCCAAACAGGGCCGCGCATCATATGCGCACGCCTGTCACTCCACAAGAGTTATCCCATTGCGCATACGAGGGCCATTCCGTTGCACATATTTGTCCACAAAAACTGTGGATAAGTCTGTGGACGGCGTCCCGGGTAGGTGGCTCGCACTGCGGAAATTCGCGTAATTGTTAATTTGATCAAAAAATAGACAGGCTAGTTTCTGTTTTTAAATCAATCAGTTACGAGACGCATCTGACCTACTGCAGATGCAATGTGCTGTAGGTCTCACTTTGTTCGGGACCCCAAGAGCGGTGTGTATAAGCTTTTAAGCGAGGAAACTGGCCTGAAGATCGTTGAGGAAGCGTCTGCCAAGTTCGGTGGGCCTCCAGCCGGAGTCCATGGGTTCGAGCAGCCCCCGCTCTTCTGCCCGCGCCAGCTTTTCATCGAGGTTTTGTAGAAGAAGTCCGGTGCGCACTTGGTAGCAATCGCTGCTAAATCCATCGTTTAGGCGCAGCGCATTCAGCATGAATTCAAACGGCAGGTCTGCGGCGGCGATGAAGCTGCTCTCGCCGGCGGACAGCGCTGCACGGCCGATCTCAGCCTGATATTCGCGCGGTTGTTTTGGCTTGACGGTGCGCAGGATTTTCTCCGGCGTCTTCACACTCACCTTGCCGTGAGCGCCGGCGCCGATGCCCAGATAGTCGCCGAACTGCCAGTAATTCAAGTTGTGCCGGCATTGCGCGCCTTCCTTGGCGTACGCCGACACTTCGTATTGGGCGTAGCCGCGGTCCGCCAACATTTTCTGGCCCGCGAGTTGTATCTGCCAGGCTGCATCCTCGTCAGGTAAAGCGGGGGGCCGCGAGTGAAACACCGTGCCAGGCTCCAGCGTGAGCTGGTAGTAGGAAATGTGCGAGGCCCCAAGCGAGCAGGCGATCTGTACATCGTTCAGCGCTTGCTCCAACGATTGCTGCGGCAGCGCGTACATGAGATCGAGATTGAAATTGCCGAATTTCGCAGCGACGAGTTCCTCCACCGCTCGATACGTGTCGTCGGCCGAATGAATGCGGCCCAGCACTTTAAGCGCGTTCGCGTCAAAGCTTTGCGCGCCCAAGGACACGCGATTGATGCCCGCCTCGGCATAGCCTTGGAACTTGCCGCGCTCAATCGTGCCTGGGTTCGCCTCCAGCGTGATTTCCGCGCCGTCCGCGAAGTCGATGCGCTGCTTGAGCGCATCGATGAGGCGCGCGAAATCCGCAGGACTGAACAGGCTCGGCGTACCGCCGCCGAAAAATACGCTGTCGATCCTGCGCCCCCGCACGCGCGGCGCCTCGAGGTCGAAATCCCGGATCAGCGCGTCGATGTAAGAGGTGTCGGGCTGGCCCGACTTCAGCTGATGCGAATTGAAATCGCAGTACGGGCATTTGCGCACACACCACGGCATGTGCACGTACAACGCCAGCGGCAAATCGATCACAGCGGCGCCGCCAGCTGGTCGCGCAGCGCCCGTAGCGCCTTGCCGCGATGGCTCAAACGGTTTTTTTCCGAAGGCGGCAGCTCCGCCGCGGTCTTGCCCAATTCCGGCAGCCAAAAATAGGGGTCGTAACCAAAGCCGCCGGCGCCGCGCGGCGCATCCAGAATGAACCCCTGCCAGTCCGCCTCGGCGATGAGCGGCGCCGCGTCCGCCGCGCTCCCGATGAACACCAGCGCGCAGCGATAGCGCGCCCGCCGCTGTTCATGCGGGATCCCTGCCAGCGCGCGCAGCAACTTGGCGTTGTTCGCCGCATCGTCCGCACCTTCGCCCGCATAGCGCGCCGAGTAAATGCCCGGGGCGCCGTTCAAGGCATCGACTTCGAGTCCCGAGTCGTCCGCGACCGCCGCCGATGCGCTCAAATTCGCAGCATGACGCGCCTTGAGCAGGGCATTGGCAAGAAAGGTTGCGCCCGTTTCCTCGGGTGAGGGCAGCCCAAGTTCGGCCGAGCTGGTCAACTCGAATGGCAGCCCGGCGAGCAGGGAACGAAATTCGCGCAACTTGCCGACATTGCCGGTGGCGATCACCAACCGCCTAGGAGCCATCTTGAGCATTCCGCGTGGCCGCGAGCGTTAGGCGGCGCGGGCACTGAGTTGTGCGGCATGCAATTGCGCAATGCCATGCGTTGCCAGGTCCAGCAGTTGGTCGAGTTCGTGGCGGCGAAACGCGTGTCCCTCCGCCGTTCCCTGGACTTCGACGAACCCACCGCCGCTGTTCATCACCACATTCATGTCGGTTTCCGCGTTCGAGTCCTCGGCATAGTCCAAATCCAGCACCGCCGTTCCGCGGTAGATGCCTACCGACACCGCGGCCACCTGGCCATGCAAAGGGTTCGCGGCGACGGCGCGTCTCTTGAGAAGGGTATCGATGGCATCAGCCAAGGCCACATAGCCGCCGGTGATCGCTGCGGTGCGCGTGCCGCCATCGGCCTGCAACACATCGCAGTCGATGGTCACCGTGCGTTCCCCGAGGCCTTTCAAGTCGACCACGGCGCGCAACGACCTGCCGATCAGACGCTGAATTTCCTGCGTGCGGCCGCTTTGCTTGCCGCGCGCGGCCTCGCGCGCGGAACGGGTATGCGTGGCTCGCGGCAACATGCCGTATTCGGCGGTCACCCAGCCCTGGGCGGACCCGCGCAGGAATCCGGGCACGCTTTCTTCGATGCTGGCCGTGCAAAGAACGCGCGTCGAGCCGAAGCTCACCAGCACCGAACCTTCCGCATGCTGGGTGTAGCCGCGTTCGAATTTCAATTCGCGCAACTGGTTGGCGGCGCGCCCGCTGGGTCTGTTGCTCATGCCGCCTTCCAACGAAGCGCGGCCGCGCTCGTGTTGTCGCTATAGGGCGCGGATGCCTCCACCGCGCGCTTCCCTAAATCGTTGAGCGACTCGCGCAACGGCTTGGCCTGGCTCTGCGCGAAGCGCCCCAAATCCTGATCCTTTAAATTGGCCCACAGCCCATCGGTGCAGAGCAGCAACACATCTCCCGCCTTCAATTTGTGGCGCGACGAGATGGTCATTTCCGGCAACGCGGCATCTCCGCCGAGACAGCACTCGACGTAATTGCGCATCGGGTGGCCGTGAACCTCGGCCTCCGTGATCAAACCCTCGCGCAGCAGCACCTCGACATGACTGTGATCGCGCGTGCGCTCGAGCACTTGCGACTGGCGCAATTGGTAAACGCGGCTGTCGCCGACATGCGCCCAGTAGGCCGCGGAGTCTTGCACCAGACATACCGCGCAAGTCGCGCGCGGACGCGCTTCCGCGCTCAGGGCCGAGCCGAGCTTCACGACTTCCTCGTGCGCCCTGCCCAACGCCAAATGCAGGAAGGTCATGGGATCGAAAATTGGATGGGGAGTCTGCCAGAAAGCCTCGAGCATGGTTGACAGCGCGGTTTCAGCCGCCCGCGCGCCATCCGCATGGCCGCCCATGCCGTCGATCACGACCAGGAGCACGGCCTGTTCTGCGGCCGCAATCGCGACTCGGTCCTGATTTTCCTCGCGGTGCCCGATGAGGCTCACGTCCGCGGTTTCGATCTGCAATGCCTGTTCCTCGTCTGCTAAGCTTGCGATCCGCCGATTATGGCCGATTTTAGCGACGACCCCCATGATTCGTAGCATGACCGGCTTTGCCCGACGCGAGAGACAGTTCCCCTGGGGACTTCTGGCGTGGGAATTGAAGACCGTGAATCACCGTTTTCTCGAGCTGGGATGCCGCTTGCCCGAGGAATTCCGCGCGACGGAAGCGGATTTTCGAGCGGCGGTCGCCGCCGCCATCCGCCGCGGCAAAGTCGAATGTTCGCTGCATTTCAAGCCCACGGTCGTCTCGACCGCACTCGAAGTGGATGCCGAATTGCTCGGCAGCCTCACTTCGCGTGCACAGCAGCTTGCCGCACAAGCGGGCGCGGCGGCTCGAATCGACGTACTCGATCTCCTGCGTTGGCCCGGGGTCATCCGCGACGGCACGCGCGACACCGCGCCCATGATCGCCGCGGCGCAAGTTTTGCTCGCGGAGGCCCTGTCGGAATTAACTCGCTCCCGCGATAGCGAGGGAGCGCGCCTGCGGGACGCCTTGCAGCAGCGCTGCGACGGGCTGCTGGAGTTCTCGGCAAGAGTCACCGAGCGGCTGCCGGAAATCCGAGCCCGCATGCGCGCGAAACTGCTCGACCGCATCGCGCAGCTCGTCAGCGATGTGGACCAAGACCGCCTCGAACAGGAACTCGCCATCTTGGCCCAGCGACTGGACGTCGACGAAGAGATCGATCGCCTGCGCGGACATGTCACCGAAGTCCGCAAAACCTTCGAAGGCCAGGAACCCGCGGGCCGGCGGCTGGACTTTCTGATGCAGGAACTCAACCGCGAGGCCAATACGCTGTCATCGAAGTCCCAGGACATCGAAACCACCCGCGCCGCGGTGGATATGAAAGTGCTCATCGAACAAATGCGCGAGCAGGTGCAGAACATCGAGTAGCTGCCGGGGCTGTTTGTGGCTACCGCCCCTTCGCTCGCATTTCTCCATAAATCAAGCAATTATTCGCAAGCGTCGTCCATGGACTTCCAGGCCCTGCCGGGCTAAAGTCTGTAGCTGGGCGCGTAGCTACAATGCTAGCTACAGCCGGGCGAAACTGCGTGTTCCTGGTCCAGCTACGACATAGGCGTGCACATGGCGCGGGACAGACTGACGGCGCTGCAGGTCAAGCGAGCACATGAGAAGGGCGAACCCGTGCTGCTGCCCGACGGCGCGGGACTCTATCTTCGCAAGCAATCCGCGTCTGGCACGGCTTGGACGCTGCGCTACCGCTTTGGCGGCCGCGACCGGTGGATGGCGCTCGGCAGCTACCCTGACATGGAGTTGGCGGACGCCCGCAAGGCCGCGCGCGCCAAACGCACGCTGGTCGACGCAGGCCGCGACCCGCTGCTCGAGAAGCAGAGCGAGATCGACGCACAGCTCAAAGCCAGCGCCGCCAAGAAGGCGCGCGGCAAGTTCAAGGAGCTGGCCGAGGACTGGTATGAAACCGAGATCAACGGCGGACATCTCAAACACCCGGCCGTGCCGCGCCGGTATCTCGACAAATACATGCTGCCAGAATTCGGCAACGCAGTGCCCGCCGAGATCACGCCGGCCACGGCCGCGCGCTTGCTCGCCCGCGTGGGAAAGAAGGCGCCGACAGCGGCGAATGATCTGCTGCGCTACATGCGGCGTGTTTTCAGGTTCGCCGTCCGCAGGCATCTGATGGCGTCCAGCCCGGTGGCCGATTTCAATCTCAGCGACGCCGGCGGCCAAGAGTCTGCGCGACAACGATCCTTGAGCCGCGAGGAGCTCGAGCGGCTGTTCAATGCGCTGCGAGAGTCGCCGAGCTTCGGCGGTACCAATCTGCTGACGATCAAATTGCTGCTCGCCCTCGGCGTGCGCAAAGGCGAATTGTTGGGCGCCAAGTGGAATGAGTTCGATCTGGATGGCTCGACGGATTTGGGACCGGTGTGGCGACTGCCGGCCAAGCGCACCAAGACCGCCGCTCCGCTGTCGATCCCATTGGTGCCGGCGGTGGTCGGATGGCTGAAGGCCCTGCACGAAGTTGCCTGCGGCAGCGAATTCGTACTTCCAAAGCGGCGCAGAGACCGCCGGCAACGTGCACTGCATGTCGGCATCGACACCTTGAACGCCGCTCTCGCCGGCGTCGATCACGGCCTGGACGAATTCACGATCCATGATTTACGGCGCACCATGCGCACGCATTTGTCCTCGCTGGGCATTCGCAGCGAGGTCGCGGAGCGCTGCCTCAATCACAAGTTGCCCGGCCTCCAGGGCGTCTACAACACGCACGATTATTTTGCGGAGCGCAAAGCCGCGCTCGAAACATGGACGGCGCTCCTGCTGGAAATCGAGCGCGGCGAGCGAAAGGTAACGCCCATGCGATCGCGTCGCTCCAGCTCGTAGCGTTAGGCATCGAAGCACCACTGTGGCCGATTCATGTCTCAGCCGACCGCCGAGGAGATGGGTTCTTTAAGGTTACAAATTGCAACCTTAGAGATCGGCGGTGACCAGCATCACAAGTGGAGGAGATCAGTTTTTAAGATCGCAAACTGCGACCTTTAACGCTGGCCGCGACGATTTTCAATAGCACTCGCGCCCCGCAGAGACGGCGGGTCGTGTGTCTCTTGTCGACCCGTTGCTGGCGGTCACCACCGGCAGCTTCGCCGCAGCCAATTACGTGCCTTTATTCGCGAATACTGAATCGACCGCACTACCTAGTCATCGCTTTCAACCGCTGGATTTCCGCCAACAACTGGGGAACATCCTGCCGGGCGTGTGCAATAAAATCTTGATCAGCCACGGAAGCCCCTATCAGTTCAATGTCCTCGCCGCTCGTCATTATGAAGCTAGACCCACTGTCGTGATCTCTGCCTTCGACGTACGATTTCCATGGTCCTGGGGTTGCCATGATGCACCTTTGGCGTATGGCATCCATGTCGAGTATTACGGGCGATGCGTTGTCGTCTGCGGGCACGGACATCTCCAGCTTTGTTTGACTACGGCACTGTTGGCGCAGCCTAGCTCAAGTTACGAGCGACCGCTTCGCTGGTGAACTCACCCTTCCGACCCTATCCAGTCGGTCGTCAAGGGCGGCTTCGAGGGAAGCCAAACGTAAGTGGCCTCGAAAGAATTTTGACCCTCGAGTCACGCACTTCGGCACGAAAAAGCCGCCTAGCGATCAATGGCGAGCTTTTCTTGCCGCTGGATTGGCTCGTCCAATGTGAGGCTGCAGTGGGGACACTTGATGTCGCGCAGCGCATATCGGGTAATTCCTATGCCAGGACGACCCCTAGGACTCGTCTGCGCTTGAGCGCCAATCCCCAGCGCGCGATGGCATCGGGGACATCGTATGCGGCCGAACGCCAGCAGCACTATGACGATGGCGATAGGGAACGTGGCGTCGAGCGCCAACCGTGGAATCCATGTCACTCTCTGGAGGATTACCGGCGCGATCAGGCCAGCAAAGAGCAGCGGCACAACTACACGCCCGACGACTCGGTATCGCTGACTAAGGTATTCGCGCATAGTTTTCACGGCGCGCGATTCTACTCACTGTGGAGCGCAGCGCAATGCTCGCGTCAGCCTGAGCGAGAGGCGCGTCTCGACCCAAAACTGACGTACGCGAGCGGCGGCTTTCTGGAAACGAAATCGCTGAATGGCAGTAGATCTGTCAGACGCCGAAAGCTAGCTTTGTGGAGTCGAGATTTTCAGAGCGTGTTTGACGTCAGTGATTTGCGAAATACCGATACCTCTGACGCAGCCACTGAAGAGTCTTATCTGCATTCGGATTTCGTTCTGCCCTTGCATCACGTAAATATCGTCGCCGTCACTTGAGGACCGGCGAAATCGAATGCCGCGCCGATGTAGTTCCGTTGGCAGCTGTTCCCGTCGGACGCAGAGGTGATAGACATCTACGGTCAGCCAAAGCCTCGCGCTTCTATTGGCCGGTACCGGCGGGACATAGGAAATAGCGCCGAACGGAGAAGGCTCCTTTCCGGTGTCGTTGACGGAGTACTCGAAGGATATCGGGTCTATTCCGGGAATAATGTTCTGCAATTCATAGTGGACGCCAAAGGCGCCTGGCCCCGCCGTGGTAAAGCGGGCATGCAGTACACGTTCTGTGCGTGCGACATCGCGGACGTCGCCGCTCGCGAGCATGGCACCGATGCTTCGCACCAAGGGGGTGGGTGAAATCAGGTCGCTGTCGGTGTGCGATGAGAACGGCTCGCCGGATTCCTTATTCTGCGAAAGAAACATCTGGCATCCGCCGCCGGTCGAATAACCGATGTTCACCCTAATCCCGTGCTCACCGCCCCATTGAAAGTCGGTACCGTGCCCATTTCCATGTGGATCCGTACCGGAAGTAGACGGGATTTTCCAGCGCGCGGCCCAAAGGGCGATATCGGGGCATTCGATGGGAATAAACTCCAAGATCAACGCCGACCTATTCCCGGCTGCATCCGTCAGAGATCCATAGTTAAGTCCCTGTATTTTCAGAGTCTTCGGCACCAGGGTGGGCGTCACTAATACGTGTAGGCCGTGATCGTCACCGTGGGCGTACGGCGATGGCACCGGCCGAGTAACCCGATATCGCAGACCCAAGGTATCTTCCAAGAAATCAATATCGGCAAGGTCGCCGTGAATCAGAATCTTGTGAATCTGCTCCTCGAACACAGAGGGCGGGTGCTCCGTAAAATTAAAGTTGGCGTATGGGCTCGGATCGAGGCAAAGGTTGATGCGGTAGTCGGTGGTGGGCTCGTGAGTTACGGCACCACAGGGCACAAGCTCGAACACAATGCTTACCGAAACGTTTTTCTTGTAGTTTTCACCGGGCTCGAATTTCGTGCCTCGGAGGATCTTCTGGGCAGCCTCCTCGAGTCGAGGCGTTGCATCGGTCAAATCTCGGTCGATCTTCATCGGAAGGTCTAAGGCACCGGATGGACTGATCACGAGTTTCACCACTACGCGACCCTGCTCATGAGCCCGTTTGGATGCGTCTGGATAATATTCCAAAAGCTTTTGGCCATCGCGCAATCCTTGAGGGAGTGGCGGAACCCCAAGAGGGCTCGCGATAGGCGACTCTTGTGTGTGCCGGTCAGCCACACATCCGCCGGTGAAGACC
>Ga0210388_10002873_pt1 | contig 13449 bp, 10 predicted proteins | sample IncBWC19OmetaG_FD_155485 | JGI IMG/M metagenome (GOLD analysis project Ga0210388, IMG submission 155485) | Forest soil microbial communities from Barre Woods Harvard Forest LTER site, Petersham, Massachusetts, United States - Inc-BW-C-19-O ... | reverse complement strand
GTCAAACGATACGGCGAGCTGGCGAAAAACCGTGATCGGGACGGTCCATGCGCCCAGGCACGGGGCTACCTGGGAGTCGATCTGCCGTTCGTGGCCATGTTTGGAATCGCCAGTGGGTACCTCGCGGTCTGGGTGCTCGCGATGTACCTGACCACCGAAACCCCGGCGCGACAAATTTATGACCGGCCCGTCTTTATCAGTCTGACGGGCATGCTGCTCGCCTACTGGATCAGTCATCTGTGGCTGGTGGCCAACCGGGGAAAGTTGACGGATGACCCGATTGTGTTTGCATTGCGCGACCCGGTGAGCCGGATTCTCGTGGCACTCATGGGACTGTGCGCGTGGCTCGCGGTCTAGTGGGAAAAAGTTGGCCGGCAATGGTGGCAGGTGCCTCATTCATCGTGGCATCCGCGGTGGCTCCAGCGATCACCATCGTCGACCTGCAGCCGGATCGGACCGTAGTGCACGCTGAAATTCGCCGCGCACCGAATGAGATCGGCACGGCGAGCCTCACGAATCTGAATCCGCACATCAACAGTTGGTTCGTACTCACGCTCGACTGGCCGGTGAGCGGCGAGCACGAGAGCTTTCACCTGGAAAATCCGGATTCCAAGGATGCGCTGACCTTGTCAGCCAACGCGCAGGGGTCACTGCGACTGGAAATCGGCCGGAACCCGTGCGAACTCGAGCTCGGTGGCACTGCGCCGCCTGGTACCTTGGAGGGGGCGCGCAAGTCTGGCCTGCCCTATGTGCCACTATGTGACGGGCGGCTATACCTGCGAAACCAGGCTGTCGGGCACGGAACCGCACTCGAGAAGGTGACCGACTTCCTCCGCAAACATGTCGTGGGAGGCGAGAAGTTTGTCACGCTGGTCAAGAAGGAGGTCTATAGGGACAAATTTCTCGAAGAAGCGGCACCCCAGGTCCAAAGCGGCTCCCTGGTGGCCCCGGCAGAGTCTCCTGCGCCAGCTACCCGCGCTGCCACGCGAGCAGCGCTTGCCGTCGCGCCGCCGGATCTCGGCATTGAGATCGAGGCGCCGACGCAGTCCATGGTAGAGGGCGAATGGTATGCCGTGCGCGATATCCCGAATGTGTTCGTGAGCGTGATGGCACCGAACGCTATCGCGCCGGCTATTCTGCATGACCATAGTGCGAGTGTGAGTGACTTGGGTCCGGTGGAGTCGGCGGCGCTCGCTTACCTGGTCGCCTTCGAACTCGACCATTTCGATTTGCACTATGAGCTCGGGACGGATCATCCGGAACTCGGATGGTCGTCACGGCCACCGCCTGCCTCTGAAGATCCGCGCCTGCCCGGGCCCGACGGCATTGACGCAGCCGCGCCGTTGGCGCGGACCGGGATGGTCAATCCCGCACAGTCCTCCCGTACCGTGGCCGCGTTTGCGGCAGGCTTTAAGCGCGACCACGGCGCGTTTCGTTACGGACCATTCGCCGTGCGCAATCACGGTAGTCACTACGGTTTTGTCGAGCAGGGCGTGATCTTCAGCACCCTCCAGCCGGGTCTTGCCACGGTGTGGACAACTCCAACAGGTGAGGTGCAGTTGCAGACGTGGACGTCGCAAGATAACGCGCTCGTCCCCCAGGTACGCGACGCTCGCCAGAACGGCGTGCCGCTCATCGAGTACGACGCGTCCCAACACAAGAGTAGCCCCGGCGCCTGGGTGAATCGGTGGGGCGAAGGCAACTGGTCAGGATCCGCCAACCAGGACTTGCGCACGGTCCGGGCGGGACTGTGTCTGCAGGAAGCTCACGGGCGTCGCTACCTGTTGTACGGATACTTTTCGGACTCGACGCCTTCCGCGCTAGCGCGGGTGTTTCAGGCGTACGGTTGTCGTTACGCGATGCAGCTCGATATGAATGCGCTGGAACATACCTATCTCGCACTCTACCTGCTGCACCAGGAAGGGCGCGTGGTGGAACATCTCATTGAGGGCATGGCGGCCGTCGATCAGCACTCGCAGGGCGAGTTCGTGCCGCGTTTTCTCAGCTTCCCCGACGATCGGGATTTCTTTTACCTGACCCGCAGGAGCTCACCATGATACCGCGTTGGATTCTGGCGACCCTGATGCTCACCGGCGTGACGAGTGCTGTCGCGCAAACTCCGGCCACCACGCTCGCCGAACAGCGCCAACAGCTGTTCGCGGAGCTGCAGCAGGAGCAAGGTCTGAGTGATGCGCAGATGAGCAGGATTCGTGCCATCTTCGCTGGGTCTCGAATCATCGGACAAGGCAATCCCGCGATCACCCGTCATCCCATGACACGCGAGGAGTGCCGCGCGCGGGTGAAGCAAAGCGGCGCCATCTATGCCAATCCAACCTTCGAGCGCATCTGCAGCGCGAAATACATGGCCCCGCTCTATGATCCGGCGCACGAAACTCCCGAGAGCGCCAAGGCGTGCATCGATCAGTTTGAATTCCCCGACATTCCCTGTGAATACCCGGTGGTGTGGGTGAAGGCCGCAGAAGCCGCCCAGATCTGTGAAGCCGAGGGCAAACGGCTCTGCGATGCGCACGAATGGGAGGGCGCCTGCGATGGACGCCTGGAGCCACCCGACTATCCCTTCGAGATGGCGAAGGGCGTGCCCGCGGAGGAGGCGATTCATAACATGAGAGTGGCTCACAACCGCGAGTATGCGCCGACGAAACGCTGGAGCTACGGGCCCAACTACCAGATCGCCATATGCGCGACGGGAAGCACGAAGACCGAGGGTTGTAATGGGGGCAGCTGGCCCGGGTGTGGATCCAACACCTATCCCGATGGATCATTTCCCGCCTGCCACAGCCCCCTCGGGGTCTACGACCTCAACGGCAATGCGGCCGAGCACATGAACCTGCCGATCGCGTTAGATCAGATGTCGAGCCGCGGCAGCAAGACCCTGGGGTACACGGAAATGAAGGGGAGTTGGTTCATTTTCGACACCTATCGCGCCCATGACGACTGGTGCCGGTGGCGCGCCCCGTTCTGGCACGGCACGCGCGTGTTAGCTTCCGACAGCCATGCCAATTATCACTTGGGGTTTCGCTGTTGTAGCACGCTGACCAAACCCTGAAGCTGGAGCCCGATGCGGGCGCCGTCCCCACCCAGCACACGGGTCAGGCTGGGATCTCTCAGGGCGTCGAGAAATTGGCGCGGAATGCCGTTCACATAGATGATCGGACTCATGAGCCGCACGCCGTGGCTATAGTCGGCGTACTGGGCACCGTGCACCGTACTCAGGGGTTGGATCGGGTGATGCGCGGCCCAATGCCAACCATAGATCGCAACGCGGCCCGGTATGCTGAGCAGCCGATCGGAGAGCACGAGATCTTTCTTGTGACCCGCCGTGAGTGCATCCTCCGGCGCATCCAACAAGGCCCGCTGTTGCGCGATCAGCTCGTCGTGCCTCACAACGTACTCAGTGCTTCGCATCTCATTGCTGGCCGGCAACGGTTCCGGCGTGAGCTTGAGGTCGGCTGCCTCATAGATTGCATCCACCACCCGAGGGGTCGGCAGCACGGAACCAAAGTCGCTGGCGACCTCCAGGGCCGTGGGGAGCCCCATCGGCACGAGCAACGAATCGCTGTCAGAGCCGACCGAAAGATAATCCGGCATGACGCAAAAGGTCACCGCAAGCGGCGCCCCGTTCCCGTCGCGACCCGTCAGGGTTACGGGCGCCAGGTGGCGCAGGTGCTCGGGTAAGTTGCCGGCGAGCAATTCGCTGCGTACTTCGGCATCGCGGGCGGCCCCCTGGAGATCCGCAACGTGATGCGCGAATTCACGGCCCCCCATCGAGCCAGGGGCTGGCGTCGGAATGTGGAGCTGGGTGTTATGGCAAGCCTCGCTGGCAAGCGTGACCTGGGCCGTGGCGCAAAGGAGCGCGCCGACCGTGATTGCAAAGACTGACTTCTTCTGGCGCAAGCTTAACCGTATCCCGCGAAGGCCTTAGGACCGTGGAGTTTACCCGATCGGCCACCAGAGAACCGCGACGAGGTTTACGGGGGCACTGCCTAGCTATCGGAGCCGATCTGAGCCAGGGCCGGAGCGAACAGCGAAGCGCAGGGTAAGACAGAAAGTTTGCCCCGGATGGCTCCCTCCGAGCCCACTTCGGGTGTCACCGCGCTGTCCGTGACGAGAACTCGAGTGAGATGCGGGTCCGCACAGAGGGCGCGCAGGCCAGCGGCATCTGCAACATGCGTGACGGCAGCTGATACGCGCAAAGCACCGGCCTTCTCGAGTGCCGCCGCCGCCCTCATGAGTGTCTCGCCCGTCGCGCACAGATCATCGATCAATAGTACGTGTCGGCCCTCTGCCTGACCTACGACCTGCTGCCCCGACAAATGCCCTGCAGTCCGCCGCTTTTCAATGAACAGGAGCTCGACCGGTTGCCCGAGGCGCCTTTCGAGTTGCTCGCGAAACAGTTGCGCCCGCTTGATGCCTCCGATGTCCGGTGAGGCGACAGCAAGTGGCTCACTCGGAGGTTGTTCGGCGAGCCAATTTATGAAAAGAGGCCGTGCCGTGAGGTGCTCGACGGGTACCCGATAGGCATTGTCGAGCGCGGCAAGGTCATGCACGTCGAGTGCGATGAGATGTGTCATTCCAGCGGCCTGCAACAGCTCGGCCACATAGCGCGTATGCACCGGATCGCTCGTTTCGCCGCGCCGCTCCTGGCGCGCAAAGGCAAGATAGGGGATGACGGCTATCCGCGAACGCGCACCGGCATCGCGCAGTGAGGACAGCAAAAACAGCAGGCGCACCAAGCGAGCCGCGATCGGAGTGTCCGCCGTTGGTGCGAGCGTTTGCACGACGCATACATCCCGATCCCTGACCGGAACAAGGGGACGCAGTGTGAACTCCTCGCCGGCAAAGCGCCGTTCCTCCACCGCGGCCCACTCGCAATTCCCCGCCCGCGCGATCGCGCGCGCGAGGACGTCGCTTTCCGGCGGGGACATCACGTAAGTGGGCATGGCTTCGAAACTCTCCACGGGAGGCGATATTCTACGACGCTACGCGCGTGTATTGAGGCACGCAATGGAACGATCATTTTGGCAAAGTAAAGGAGTACAGTACCGCGCGCCCGCTGATGGGCCGCGAAGGGTCAAGTGCCAGTCAATACCGTCGTTTCACGATCTACACGATCAACCGTTCTGGAGCGCCTCCGGGTACTGCGGGCCAGTCTTGCACGAGCCCGCAATACCCTCATGCACTTTCAAGGCGACCGCCTCGATCGTGACACCCTCGAGCCTGCGGCGCGGCGAGTCGACGGGCTCATGGATATGTTTGCAGGCAATTCGAGCGATCCTGCGCTCGTGGCCTTGTGGTCCCAGGAAATCCGTAGCGCTATCGACAGGGTGCCTAACCCGAAGTCAGCCGATGCTCTGCTCGAGGCGAGCGCCGAGCTCACGGCCATCCTCGGAGTGATAGAGGCGGCGGAAAAAGTCTCCCGCGCCTGAGCGCGGCGCGTTACCTCGATTCGAGGAACTTGCGAATCTCGTTCTCGTCGCAGGCATTGCATGTGCCGCCGACTTCGAGTTCCTCACCGTCGGCGAATTGAAACCGCCGGCCGTCCGGACCTGAGGTGGTGCTGATGCAGCCACCTTCGCGAAGCAACTCCGTGACTTCCGCGGTGTCCTGCCGCATATCGCCGCCGCAGAGCAGGCACGTTAGCATCGAGATGTCACCAGGGAATATGTGGGCCAGGAAGGTGCGAGCTGTCATTGTCGCACACAACAAAGATTCGGTTTGCGATTATCCGCGATACTGCGTGTCCAGGTCCGCCCGGATTGTCCGGGCAGCGATCAGGAAGTGCAGGCTCCCCAGCAGCAGGAGTGTTGTGATCGAGGCCATCGCAATCGAAATGCCACGTGCGGAGGCTGCCACACAAGCGTGCTGGACCAGGGAGTTGGCCCCGGGCAGGGCGACGCCGCCGGGACAAGCGCTGCGAAACTGTCCCAGTGCAAAGCTATGACGCGCGGCGAGGTCGCTGATCGCGCCCAACAGAATGGGGCCGATGCCGGTCCCTACGAGACTGATGACAATGGCGGCCGTGAAGGCTGACGAGGCCCGCATGGTTGCATCGACCATGTTTTGAGCGATAGTCAGGGTCGGTGTGAAGAAGACAAACAAGGCGATCTGTGCGGGGATCAACAGGGAAAGCGTCCGGAGCAGGGTCGGCTGGAGGTAGCCCATTTCGTAGAGCGGCATGGAGATCGCCAGTGCTATCGCCGGCCCCCAGGCGTACCAGCGCCGATCTCGCTTCGCCGCCCAACCCACGCCAAACCCGCCCAGTGCCAGGCCCGAAGCCATGGAGACGACTGCGAACAATCCCAGGTAGCGCCCGGCCTCGGCAGGACCGATATGAAACACGGCGATGAGATATCGGGGCCAGAACTGGCCGAGGCCGTTCAAAGTGATTGCCGCGAACGAGGCACCGAGCAGGACATGGCGCATCGCTGGTTTCGAAAACAGAAACCGCATCGCGGCGGCGAAGGTGGGGATCGCTGTCGCCTGTTGGTCGCCGGCGCCAGAGGGTACCGGGTCGCAGGCACCCCTTCTCGGCTCCACCAATGTCAGCCACGCCAGCACCGCCGCCATCGCTGCCGGAACGGCAAGCCCGATGAACCAATTGCGCCAACTCGAGTGTTGCGCCGTCCATCCTCCAACGGCGGAGCCTAACAGTGCACCGATGGGAGCCCCTAACCAGATGATGGTCGTCGCGGAGACCCGCCGGTTCGCAGGGTAGTGATCGCCGAGTAAAGAAGATACGGGCGGGCCCAGCCCGGCATCCCCTATACCGATTCCGACACGACACACCAGGAGAGCGGTAAAGCCACGGATTTGCGCGGCGAGGGCGCTGAAGCACGCAAAAATCGCCATCGAGGCGGCGATGATCCTGGTTCGGCTGCGGTGCTCAGCGAGGCGTGCGATCGGCAGGCCCAGCAGGGAGTGAAAGATTGCGAACGCCAATCCCTGGATCAGGCCCATCTCGGTGTCGCTGAGCCGCAGATCGCCCTTCAGAGCGGGGGCAACAGCCGCCAGTCCCTGGCGATCGGCTACGTTCAGAGCGTTCAACAGCATCAGTATGAACAGGGCCCAGCCCCGGTAGGCTCGGGTGAGCTGCGCTGAGGGGGGACTCGAAGCCGCGGCTGCTGTGACCACATCGTGCTCCGCGTCAGGGTTTGACAATCTTATGGAACAAGGCGGAGCGGATCCGGCTGAACTTGCCGTCGCACAGGTCGTAGAGAACGAAGGTGTTGATGAAAATCCGTCCCCCTCGACGCATTGGGCCGGCGGTGAACTCCGGCAGGTCCTGCAGGGCCAGAAACTCCGACTCGAGTTCGACCGCGATGTGTCCCGGTGCCGCGGCAAACTTGTTGACCCTGATGGTGCGGCGGGTCTGTGACTTCACGCTCTTGTAAAAGTCGAAGATGGCCTGGCGGCCGCGCAGTTCGGTCTTGCCAGCCAACACGAGCACGACATCCCGAGCGTAATAGTCGCCGTAGGCCGCGACGTCGTCACGATTGAACGCATCGATGTAGGAGGAAAACTGTTCCGCGGTCATCGCGATCTGCCGAGTGGGATCGACCCGGCTATCCTTCGCAGCGTCGGCCAACGCAGGCGTGTTGTCGTCTAAAGCTCCCAGCACACTACGGTACCGGGCGGAACGAATTCTCCCGAACATTCCATCAGCCACTTCGTACCAGCAGAAGTTCTGCGAGCGGCGCGTCTCACCCTTGTAGATTGGTCCGGTGGGAAAGTCGGGCCAGTCCACCAGCGCATGCAACTCGGTCTCGAGCTCGGCGACAATGTCCCGCGCGCCGATGACGAGCGTGAGAATCCCTATCGTCTCCCGGACCCGGGCTTTGACCTGGCGATAGAAGCTGACAACCTGCTCGCGGCTGTGAAACTCCCCGGCCTGCCCCTGAAAGTGGATCTGCGGTGCGTAGTACCCGCCGAATGTCTCGAAGTCGTTGCGATTGAAAGCGTCGATATAACGACGAAAATCCTCGGAAGTGAGCGCTTCCGGGCTCAATCGGGCACTCCCGCAGCGGCGGCGGCCTTTGGAATGACGGGTACGAGGAGGTACGAGTCGAACATGCCGCCTGTATGGATCACGTGCGTTCCCTGATTGCGTGTCTGCTCATGGCGCATCAGCGGCGAGTTGGGACCGGCCTGGGTGATGACATCCTTTCCTTGCACGACGACTCGCAGCCCCTGACCGGGCGCAAAGTGAGTGGAGGAGGGCCAGATCTCGATTTCGACGGCGACGCGCTCATCGGGACGCAGGAGTGCCTCGCGCGTATGCGGATGCACCGGCTGTTGCGGGGACGAGCGTTTTTCGTCCAACTCACGGTGACTGACTCGCAACCAGCCCAGCGCCGCGGGGCCATTCTCCAGCAGCGCATAGAAAACGAACGGCACCTCGCTGCCGTCGACATCCAACTTCTGGATCGCGACGAACAGGTCCATGTCCTGCGAGCCGATCGCCTCGACCCACAGGCGCAGCTTCATGTAACCGGTGAGCTCCGTGTCGCGGCTGAAAATATGATCGAGCTGCGCGCGTCCACTGCTGCTGGTAGGGTCGTACCGGATCTCGCCGGGGGTGGTTACCGGCACATCGACCAGACCTCCACTGTGCGCGTCGAGATAGAGCCGTCGATATTCCGTGCGGGCGAGCGGCCATTCGTGCTCACCTCGGAACGTGCCGACGTTCGCGCGCTCGCGGACCTCGATGAGGGCGTTCGGCCACGCGGGCACGAGTGTGCCGTGTTGTTTCAGGAAGTGATCGAAGAACTGCCGTTGCCGCTCGACGCTCGAAGGTTGGTAGTAGTACGACCATTTCTTGCGGCCGTGCACTTCCAGCCACTTCTCCGGCGAGGAGATCCGCTTGTAGCCCTCGAGTGTTCCCCTGGTATGCAATCCCTGATCGGACCAACTCGCAACGACGTAAGCCGGAACGACGATGGCCTCGAGCTCGCTCTCTTTGCTCTTCCAGTAGGCGTCGTGCAGGGGATGTGCCCTGGCGTTGGCCGGCGTGTCTTCGGTACGTGTCGTGGACCACTGCAGGTTGGCGCTGCCGCGGACGAGGAAGGAGGTTTCCGGGATCCCGCCATGCAAGGCGAATTCGCGGTACCAATCGCTGAAGCCCTCCCAGGGATTGATGGCGGCCAGGTGCCGCGGGCGCAGGGGGCCCACTTGCCACTGGATCGCCGCAAGGTACGACACGCCTGACATGCCGACTTTGCCGTTGGTCCAGGGAAGCTCCCCGAGCCATTCAATCAGGTCGAAACAATCTTGCGCTTCTCCCAGGCCGCCGTGACGCAGCTCTCCTTGCGAATACCAGCTGCCGCGGGGGTCCGGGTACACCACCGCGTAGCCGCGGGGACACCAGTACAACGGGTCCGGGGCCTCGAAGGCGGTGTACGGTGAGATCCAACCTTCCTCCACCCCCGCCGCCGGCCACGGCAGACGGGCGGCCGTGTTGTGTTTTCCGTACGGGCTCCAACCGAGAAGGATGGGCAATGGCTCCTTGTGGAGCGAGTCGGGCCGGTAGATATCCACGAAAATCGGCGTGCCATCCCGCATGGGCACGAGCACGTTGCGCTCGATGTGCAGCCCCTGCTCGCGCACCTCCTCGTAGGTCGGGGGAGGGGGTACCTTCTTTCCCGTTACGCGCGATGGATGAACGCCCTCGCGCATGATGAGCTCGAAGCCGGCTTCGGCCGCTGCTTGCGGATTTTCCACGCGCGTCATCCCTCAACCCCCTGCAGGCACAGCGACCGCCCAAAAAAGCTGCGAACCGATGCTCCCATCGTAGCCGCGGCATAGGCTGGCCGCGAGCCGTCAAAACGGTAACGGGGATTGTCGAAAGTGGAACGCTAGGGTGATCGGTGGGTGTCGGCTCTGATGGTTTCGGCCAGCAGATCGATGAAAGCCCGGGTTCTGAGGGGCATATGGCGTCGCTCGAGGAAGGTGGCCACCATGGGGATCGGAGGAATGGAATGGTCGGGTAGCAACCGGACCAGCTTGTGGGCCCCAACTTCCGCCTCACACAACGCGTGTGTCAGCATCGCAAGTCCGAGACCGGCGAGAGCCATCTCGCGGGCCACCACGACATCGTTGACGGTCATGCGCGGCGAGAGCCTGACCGGGCTACCGTCGTCCGGATCCGGGAGCGTCCATAAGCCGTCGTTGATCTGAGTTTCCAGGGCAATGCAGTCGTGTTTCAAAAGGTCGGACGGGCAGCGAGGCGCGCCGGCGCGCTCGATGTAGGCGGGGCTTGCATATATGCCACGAGGGAGCTCGGCGAGCATCCTGACAGGCAGGTGCTCGTTGCGCACCCGTCCGATGTAAATCGCCACGTCATAGGGCTCTTCGCTCACGTCCACCCAGCGGTTCGTGACATCTATGGTGAGTTTCACGTCCGCGTGAGTTAAGGCGAATTGCGTCAGGGCCCTGCTGATCCAGGTATTTCCCAGACCGAACGGGATGCTGATGTGCATAGCGCCGCTCAAGTGCGATTGCATCTCGGCGGCGATCCGGCTGGCGACGGAGGCGTCGGCTGCGATCCGCTCACAGTGATACAGCAGGGCGCGCCCAACATCTGTCAGCTCGCGCGTATGCGGCCCGCGCTTGAGCAGTACGGCGCCGACCTGCTCCTCGAGTTGCCGTAATTTACGGCTCAGCGTTGCCTTCGGACTTTGCAGCCGCACGGAGGCCTGGCTGATACTGCCGGCGTTCACGATCTCGAGGAATAACATCAGCAGGTTGAGATCGATACCGCCGGTAATCGGCGCCCACTCGGCCGGACTCTCAGTACCGCTCCGAAATGACATTGCCTCCCCCTTACCTGACCAGGTGGCCGCCACCGGCAATCCGGGCACGTTCCAAAAATGGAACGTGGGTTCTCACGGCAGACCCCTATCAGGCTGACTCACGCCAGTCTACGTTCCGTCAACGATAGCACACGACGCTTGCTATCCAAGGGGGGAGATCGTGACTTCATTGATGCTGGGCGACCGTCCGCGGCCGGTTGCCTGTGCCGCTCATGCGCGGCGCTCGGACTGGCAACTATTATGTCTCTTCATCGCAACGAGCTTGACCCTGGGCGGCCGGTTAACACAGGCGCAAACCCAGTCCACTGCGCCGGCGGCCAATACGGAAGTTGCGACGCTCGAGGAAGTGACCGTAACCGGGTCGCGGATCGTCCGGGACGGAATGCAAAGCCCGACTCCCGTGACCGTCGTGGGCACGGAACGGATGGACAGTCTCGCGTCGCCTAACATCGGCGACGTTCTGGACACCCTGCCGTCGTTCCGGGCGACGACGACGCCCCAGACGGCCAACATCCAGCCCCACGATGCCGGTACATCGCAAGCCGACCTCCGGGGTCTTGGGCCTAACCGCACGCTCGTGCTGGTGGACGGCCGGCGCTTCGTGCCCTCGACCCTCGAAGGCACGGTCGATCTGAATCAGATACCCAACATTCTCATCGATCGCACCGAGGTCGTGACGGGTGGATCCTCCGCGCAGTACGGCTCGGACGCTGTTGCGGGCGTTGTGAATCTGATCATGAAACACGACCTGCAGGGTGTTCAGGCACAGCTGCAATACGGAGAGACCCAGGCGCAGGACGCTAGGGACACGCTTGCCGCGCTGGCCGGTGGCACTGAGTTTGCCTCAGGGCGCGGGCACCTCACCGGGGCGATCGAATACGAAGACAACAAAGGGGCGGGGACCTGTTATTCGCGCGACTGGTGCGCGGCCGAATACCAGGACATCACGAATCCCGCGACGGCGACTTCGCCCAAGCTCGCGGGGTATCCGGCCAACAACATCCTGCCCGCCGTGCACACCGTGGCCGCGGTAAACGGCGGTCTGATCGTGAGCGGCCCTCTGAAGGGCACGGCGTTCAGCGCCAATGGAACCCCGTATCCCTTCCAATATGGCCAGGTCTTTCCCAACAACACGACATTCATGGCAGGCGGGCAGGGCGCCGGCCAGAACGGCTTTATCGGTGCGCCCCAGCTGGTGATCCCGGATAAGCGCTATGTCGGGCTGCTGAATGCGGAATATGCCTTCACGCCGGACATCAAGGGCTCCCTGGAGGTCTCCTACGGACACGTGGAGTCGGACGCTCAAGGCGCCCAGACGCGCGACGGGAGCACCGGCTCGGTCATCACCATCCACGGCGACAACCCCTATCTGCCCGCGGGCGTGCAATCGGCACTGCTCAACGCCGGCTTGCCGCTGACGCAGTCGACTTCCTTCACGCTGGGACGACTCGGAGATGACTTCGGTTACACCGACAACCAGGCGTCCACCAACCTGACCCGGGTATTGGGGAGCTTGAAAGGGAATCTGACCGGAACCTGGACGTGGGATGCGTACTACGAGTATGGCGAGGCGCGCTCCGACCAGGTGATTGGTAACGATCGCATCCAGGAACAGGTCGCAGGCGTCGGCCAGGCTTCGAGTGTTCCCACCCGTATCCAACTCTCGGCGGATGCGGTCGTCGATCCGGCCACGGGAGCCATCGTATGCCGATCAACGCTCACCCATCCCACTAACGGTTGCCAGCCGGCCGATCTCTTCGGCCTCGATCAATACTCCGCCGCCGCGCGCAACTACCTCTATGGCACGGCATATCAGAGTCAGGACTACATTCAGAATGTGGCGGCCGCCAACGTGCAGGGCGATCTGTTTCACACCTGGGCCGGGCCGGTGCCGCTGGCTGCCGGGGTGGAGTATCGCTCCAACGCGGTTTCGACCGCCGCCGATCCGATTTCGGCGACCAGCGGCTTCTATGTGTTCAACAGCTCGGTCGTCTCCGGCCGCATCCGTGTCAAGGAGGGCTACGTCGAAAGCACGATCCCCCTGATCAAGGACCAGGCGTGGGCTAAGACTTTTGAATTGAACGGCGCCGCGCGCGAGACGAACTACAATTCCAGCGGCAGCGTGACGACCTACAAATATGGCGCCGTATATGAGCCCGAGGACTGGCTGCGTCTGCGGGCCACCCGGTCGCGCGATATCCGGGCTCCGAACGCGAGCGAGCTTTACAGCCCGCTCACGACCGCCTTTCAGACAGTCGACGGCGGCCTGGTGTCCACGGTAAGCGGCGGTAACTCGAAGCTGACGCCCGAGGTTGCCGGCACGACGACCGCCGGCTTCACCGTGGTTGGCTCAGGTGCCTTGAACGGTCTGCGCGCCTCCGTGGATTGGTACTCGATCGATCTCCAGAACGCGATCGGCACGCTCACAGCGCAAGTCCTGGTGAATCGCTGCCGCCAGGAGAACGCCTATTGCAACCTGGTCACCTTCAATCCAAACGGCTCCGTGGCCCAGGTGGATACGCTCTCCCAGAATCTGAATCGCGTGCAGACGAGCGGTTTCGACATCGAGTTGGATTACCGGTGGTCGCTCTCACCGGGCACACTCGATCTGAACCTGCTC
>Ga0210388_10002868_pt1 | contig 13470 bp, 8 predicted proteins | sample IncBWC19OmetaG_FD_155485 | JGI IMG/M metagenome (GOLD analysis project Ga0210388, IMG submission 155485) | Forest soil microbial communities from Barre Woods Harvard Forest LTER site, Petersham, Massachusetts, United States - Inc-BW-C-19-O ... | reverse complement strand
AAAGAGGGACCGAGCAGCCCGGCCAAAATCAGCAGAAGCCAGTTCCCTCTACGCGTGGATAGTCGTCGGAGAGCTGCGGCACTCTGGACCCCACCCGCTCTTTTTAACCGCGAACCTCTCATGCCTGGACTCTCCGACAATACGTGCCAGCCACCGTGACGCTTACGCAAAGAACAACCTCCCCGCGAAACTTCCCATCTCCAGCCAATATAACCGGTGGGACCGAATGCTCTATAATCCCGGAATCATCGCGTGGAGGCCGGATAATCAAACAGATCTGGAGGCAAGCGCTGGTACTTTGTTCTCTTCCCGTATTCACCGCGGCGTGTTTCGGACAACTGCACGTGCTGGTCGATCAGGTCGGCTATGAGACGCGCTCACCGAAAGAGGCGCTTGTTCGCGGCACAAGCGAAGACCATCCTCAGAAGTTTTCCCTCATCGATGCGGCAACCGGTAAGGCCGTCTTCACCGGCACCCTGAAGCCGGCCGGACAAGTTGATGCGTGGGGCGGCAATTACTGGACAGCCGACTTCTCCTCATGGCAGACGCCAGGCCACTATTCAGTTGAAACGGCTACTAGCGGCGGCGAATTCAGCTCCTGTTCCTTTGCCATTGAAGATGATCTCCTCGAACGCGAGACCCTCTCGAACGTTATCTATTACTTCAAAGGACAACGCTCGAGCGGCCTGTTCGATCAAGCCGATCGCCATCTCCGGCTTCCCGACGGGTCGGGATTTGTCGATGTGCATGGCGGCTGGTATGACGCAACCGGCGATTACGGCATCCACCTCTCGCACCAGAATCCGACATCGTATTTCAATCCGCAGCAGGTGCCTCTGGTTGCCTGGAGCCTGCTCGCCAGCTATCGCGCAATAGAGGACCGTCACGATGGCAATTTCAGCGAATATGAACGGCGCGCGCTGGATGAAGGCATCTTCGGCGCTGACTTCCTGGTGCGGATCAAGCGCCCCGATGGCTCTTTTTTCGAAAGCATCACCGCCCCGGGCAAGGACAAGCTTCCGCAGGATCGCGTGATCGGCAATCCCAACTGGAAGACGCAGATCAAGAAGAACGCCTCCGATTCTACAGAGAACATCCACACAGCCGAGGGCCCCCATGCCTACGAGGCGAGCTTTCGCGCCGGCGGAGGCATGGCGATTGCAGCCCTGGCCCTCGCCAGCACCATGCCGGTGGACGGAGATTTCCCACGCCAGACCTACCTGAAGACCGCCGAAGACGCCTTCGCCTTTCTCGACGTGCACAATCGCGAGCTGCTCAACGACGGGATCGAAAACATCCTCGACGATTATTGCGCGCTTATGGCAGCAACCGAACTCTATCGCGCCACGCATCAGGAGACCTATCGGGCTGCGGCCGATCGACGCGCAACTCACCTGATGGCGCGACTCGTTCCGGAAGGAAAATACCGCGATTCCTGGGTCGCGAACGATCGCTCGCGCCCCTACTTTCACCCCGTCGATGCCGGCCTGCCCGTCATCAGCCTCCTCGAATATGCGAAGATCGCAGCTCCCGATGCCCAGAAGCAGGTGCGCGAGACCGTGCAGCGCTCTCTGCAATTCGAGCTCACTGTCACCTCCGAGGTGAACAATCCTTTCGGCTATGCGCGACAATTGGTGCGTACTGGCGACGGCAGAACGCGCACAGCATTTTTCTTTCCTCACGACACCGAGGCCGCTCCGTGGTGGCAGGGCGAGAACGCCCGGCTGGCCTCTATGGCGGCTGCGGCGCGGATGGCCGAGCCGATGTTTGCCAATGACCCGAAGTTTCAGCAGCAACTGGAATCCTATGCCTGGAATCAGCTTCACTGGATCCTGGGGCGCAATCCATTCGACGTCAGCATGCTCATCGGCAGTGGCCATGGAGACGCCGCGTACATGTTTTTTCGCTCCTGGAAATACACCAACGCTCCCGGCGCGATCGTCAACGGCATTACCGCCGCGGTCGACAATGAGGATGGCATCGCTTTCAACGAAGGCTTCGCTGCCACCGGCAAGGACGAAGACTGGCGCTGGACCGAACAGTGGCTGCCCCACGCGGCCTGGTATCTCTATGCCGTCAGCCTTCCGCATCAGTGATTCGCTTGACGTTGCTGGCCGCAAAGAGTAAATCAGGACCGTCGCAGAGATTAAGATGAACACAAGCTAGCGGGAGCAGTCGCCATCGATGACGCCGTTCCCTGAACCCCTTCGAAAGAGCGCAGACACGATCCAGATGGCCTATTCCAATACCGGCGACACACACCTCTCGGCTTCCCCTTCGAATCACAAACTGCAAAACAGTCTGCTCCTGCTCGTCGCCGGCCTTGGCGGACTCCTCTACGGCGTGGACGTAGGCATCATCGGCGGCGCTCTGCCTTATCTGGAAGCGACCTCGGGGCTCACCGCCGGCCAGCTTTCGATCATCGTCGCCGCCGTGCTGCTGGGAAGCGTCTTTTCCACGCTCTTCGCCGGTTTGCTCGCCGACTGGATGGGCCGCAAACCGCTGATGACGCTTAGCGGAATCACCTTCGTCCTGAGCATTCCGGTCATCGCTCTCTCGCACGGATACGGCCCCCTCTTTCTGGGCCGCCTTTTGCAGGGCATCAGCGGCGGACTCATCGGCGTAGTCGTTCCGCTGTATCTTGCTGAGTGCCTGTCTTCGTCCAATCGCGGAAAAGGTACGGGAGTCTTTCAATGGCTGCTGACGTTAGGCATCGTCGCGGCCGCGCTGATCGGAATCTATTACAGCTATCGCGTTGAAGCCGTGCAGCGCGTCGCGGATGCCTCCACCATCTTTCAGTTCAAGGATCAGGCGTGGCGGCGCATCTTCTGGGTCTCGCTTCCGCCCGGGGTGTTGTTCGTCCTTGGCACTCTGCTGGTTGCGGAATCCCCACGCTGGCTCTTCCGTCGCGGCAAAGTGGAACAGGCACGTGCCGCTCTCACACGCTCCCGGGCTCCGGAGGAAGTGGAATTTGAATTGAAGGAGATGCAGGAGACGGCGGATGCCGAGCTGACGCAGTCTCCGTCGGGCGCAAAGGCCGGAGGCAAGAAGGCCGCGGAATCGATCTTTCAGCGCAAATACATGTTCCCGTTCCTGCTGGCCTGCGTAATCCTGTTCTGCAACACGGCTACCGGCATCAATTCGATCATCGGATACAACACCAGCATTCTGCTGCAGAGCGGCCTCTCCGACATTCACGCGCACTGGGGATACGTGCTCTTCACCATCGTGAACTTCCTCATGACGATCGGAGGAATGACGCTCGTCGACAAGAAGGGCAGGAAGTTTCTGCTCATCCTCGGCACATCGGGGATCATTGTCTCGATGCTCACCGTCGGCATTCTCTTCCTGCGCACGGAGAAGCAGAATGTCGACTGCCGCAGTGCCGTGCAATCGCTCGTCACTCCCGGCCAGACGCTCGATCTGCAATTCACCCCTGAGGTCGCGACGAAATTGCTCGATGCGAGCGGAGTCGCGGGCGTCAAGTCGATCGATCCGGCCAATGCCTCGCTCGCGGTCATCTATTCTTATGGAGGGTTTACCGGCGCGACCACCTTCGTGCGTTCGGACGATGGCACCGCTGCTCCCATTCACATCACCCGCGAAATAGGCGTTCCCAGCAACAAGATCGAAGCCTTCTTCAAGAATCCCTTCGCCAGTCTCGACGACGCGCAGACCGCGCCACTCAAAATTCAGCGGGCGCTTGTCGGACGCGTGCCGAATGCGGGCCACGGATGGCTGGTAGCCGTATTCCTCTACATCTTCATGGCGTTCTATGCGGTGGGACCCGGCGTATGCGTATGGCTCGCGCTCTCGGAGCTGATGCCGACCCGCATTCGGTCGAACGGAATGAGCATCGCGCTGGTCATCAATCAACTCGTCTCAACCACTCTCGCCGTCATTTTCCTGCCGGTGGCCAGCAAGTACGGCTATTCGGCAATGTTCTTCCTCTTCGCCGGATTCACCGTGATCTACTTCCTCACCGCGGTATTTTTCCTGCCAGAAACCAAGGGCAAGACATTGGAAGAAATCGAGGAAAGTTTCGCCAGCGCTGCGAGACGATCAGCATAGCTCTCACCCCCTGCCTCAACTCGTCTTCACAGAGTTGGGGCAGGGATGGTTAGCCCGCCTCACTGAAACGTAATCTTGAACGAGTAAGCGTAATCGCCCGGGGCCTTCTCCGGAACATGAAGATGCAGACCGTCCGGCTTCTGCTCGAACGCAATCTGCGCATCGGACCCCAGCAACGCAACCGACCCAACCTTTGCCGCCCCGGCAACATTCGCAGCCAGGGAGTGAATCACACTCTCGCCATTCGCAGGCCAGCCCAGTTCGATGGCATAAAGCGTTGAGCCTTTGCTGGTGAAGCGAAAATCTTCCGCGGTGTAAGACTCCGTGTCCGTATCGTGAAATGAGCCCTCGGCAACCTTGGTGGGGCCCTCCCCGAAGACTCTCCACGGTCGCGTCCCATAAATGGCGTCGCCATTCACGCGCAGCCACGCGCCGACGCTCCTGAGCACCTGCTGCACTTCGTCGGGAATCGTGCCGTCGGAGCGCGGACCGATGTTCATGAGCAGGTTTCCATTTTTGCTGACGACATCGACGAGCTGTTGAACGATGAACGTCGGTGTCTTGAAGGTGTCGTGCTCGACGTATCCCCAGGATTTATTGCTCACGGATGTGTCCGTCTGCCACGCGAGAGGACGTATCTCCGCAAGTTGTCCGCGCTCGATATCCAGCACGGCTGAATTCTTCTGCATGGCATCTGTCTTGTAAGTGATGATGCCGACCGGTGCGCCGCTCTTGAGGCTTTCGTTGTAATAGAAAGCGGCGAAGCGGGCGAGATAAGGCCGCACGTCCGGCTGACCGATCCACCAGTCGAAGAAGATGATCTCGGGATGGTACTTCTCCACGATCTCGGCGTCGCGCGCAAGCCAGTCGCTGGCGTATTGGTGGCTGACATAGGTCCAGTCCTCGATGAGGCCTGTCTTCTGCTCCGCAACCTGCAAATGCGCCGGGCCATAGAACGCCGCATATTTCGGATCATTCACGTCGGAATCGAAGCTGCGTCCACCGTTCAGGAACCAGTCATGCTCGATCCTGTGCGAAGAAGCGCCAAGGTGCATTCCTTCCGAGCGCACAGCCTTTGCCAGATCGCCCACGAGATCGCGGTGCGGACCCATCTTGGCTGCGGTCCAGTCGGAAAGATCGCTGTCGTACATCGCGAAGCCATCGTGGTGCTCGAAGACGGGAACGACATATTTCGCGCCCGCCTCTTTGAACAGCTTCGCCCATGCCTCCGGATCGTAGTGTTCTGCCTTGAACATGGGAATGAAATCTTTGTAGCCGAATTTATCGGGAGGCCCATACGTGGCAACGTGGTGTTTGTATATGTCAGACCCGGGCAGATACATCTCGCGCGGATACCACTCGTTGCCGTAAGCCGGCACGGAATAGAGGCCCCAGTGAATGAAGATGCCGAATTTCGCATCGCGAAACCATTCGGGAATCTGGTACGTCTGCAGCGATTGCCAATCGGGTTGAAACGGACCTTCGTGACCCACGCTGTCCACATCCTTCAGCAGGGACTCCCGTTTTGCGTCGTACTTCGCGACGGCCTTCTGCCATATCTGATCGATCTGGACCGCGGGCAATGATTCAGTGGGCGCATCCTGAGAAAGAAGAGGCAGAGGCGCGGTGATCAGCGCCCCGCAAAGAATTGCTCTTATCACCTGCGTACCCACGGATTGCCTCCAGCTCATCGCGCACACCCTCCCAAAGTTATCGTTAACTATAACGGCCACAAATTGCTACAGGCAAGCCTGTAGTTAGGAATGATGCGGCGGGACACCGCAGTGTTCATGAAACAGAGATTCGAGAATCAGACCAGTCGATGACGAGCTTCCTCTCCACGAAGTACCAACGGCTCTCCTGACGGAGGAACTGATCGTAGTAGCGAATGCCCAGAGTCTGGCACTTGCGCTGACCGCTCTGCTCCGAGAATTGATGAACCAGACAATACGTCTCACCGATAGCGTGATCGCCCTCGATGACCACTTCGCTTTGCCCGTTCATGTGCAACGTGACTGTAAAGGTCTTGAGGACTCCCAGAGCGGATTGGATGGCGGCCCTACCTCTGATTGTTGAATGTGGCGCGTGGGTATCGGGCTCTCCCTCATAGTTCAGAATTGCGCCATCCGGCACGAAAAGATTTGCCTGCTCTTCGGCCAGTCTACGGTCGGCACAGTGCGCCCATGCATCCACGAGTCTGCGAAGAACAAGCCGATCCGCCGCCTCGCCTTTCAGTGTCGTGGCGGTTACGGACGTGTCATAGAGGCTCTCAAACGAAAGAGGCGACGTTGCCGGGGCATGCTGATAGGCACCAGGCTCCTGGCCCTGGGCGTCGCCGTGCGCCAGTCCGATTGTAAGAGCTGAGCTGGCCGCCGTCAGCGCGACCGCAAGAAAGTCCCGCCGATCGGTCTTGGATTCACCCTGCATGTGTCGCCTCGATGGAAGGAATTTCTCAGCTTCTTCGGTCTAGCACGCAATGCCCGCCTTATTCAGCGAGTCTTTCAATCTCTGCATGCTGATGCGAGTGGAAGCCTCGGGCGTACCCGCCCCGCGCCAATGCGTCTCGAGGCTCACCGCGTAATGGTAGCCATCCCTCTGCAAGGCCTTGAACTGCCCCACCCAATCAACGACACCGCCGCCCACTGGAGCCCACTCGTACTTGCCGCCCGGCAGGCGCTTCACGTCCTTGCAGTGGCAGTGGCCGATGCGGTCCTTCGGCAGCAGGTCATAGCCCGTGGGATACGGCGTATTGTCAGGAAACGTAGCCGCATTGCCCGGGTCCCAGTTCAACATGAAGTTCTTGTTCGGAATCGCCGCCAGCACCGCCGCCGCCTCTTCTCCGGTAGCCGTGTTGCACGACATCTCGTTCTCGAGCAGCAGGATGATCTTGCTCTTTTCGCACTTCTCAGCCGCCTGACGCAGCTTCTCGTTGATGGCCGCACGATAGGGCTTCTGATCGTCGAGCCGCCAGAAGTCGAAGCAGCGAAGCCGATCGGTTTGAAACGCCTTCGCCATCTCGATGCACTTCTCCAGAAGCGCATCCTGCTGCTTGAAGTCGAAGTCGGCGTGAAACTGGTCGCGATGCTCGCTGTTTTTCGAGAGCGGCGCTCCCGGCCAGTCGGCCTTGAAAACAGGGCTCGCGATATCGGTCACTCGAAGCTGATATTTCTCCAGGATCTTGCGGGCTCTGTCGACTTCCGAGGAATCAAGGTCGCTCACATTCTTGTTCCACATCCCGCGTATCTCGATCCATTTCAGTCCAAAATCCTGAGACGCGATCTGGCACGCTCGCTCGAAATCCTGGGTCAGCTCGTCATTGATAACGGAGAGCCGAAACGGGCAGCTCGAGTCAGCGAAGCCCATGCTGTTTGATCCTGAACTGGCATGAGCTGCCAGCGGTAATTTAGCGATGACTCCTGCGGCTGCGAGGCCAAGTAAAAAATCACGACGTGAGGCGGACATCAACCCTCCTGCAATTCTGCCTTCGCACTTCAGACTATTGACGAGTGCTCTATTCCGCAACCTCACCTGGAATTCACCGGGAATTTCAGAAGCCGCCGGCCCGAACCACGCGAATCTGGAAGGGCTAGAATGCTTCTGAGCCACTGAAACGGAGCCGGCAACACAATGATCATTCTCGACAATGAGCACGTCGAAATCGCGACTGCCTACGGTCCCATGCGGACACACATCTTTCGCCCGGCAGCCGCCGGGAAATACCCCGGCATCGTCTTCTACAGCGAAATCTTCCAGGTGACAGGTCCTATTCACAGAACTGCCGCCATGCTCGCGGGCCACGGATACATCGTCGCGGTACCGGAGATCTATCACGAATTCGAAACAGCGGGCACCGTGCTCGCCTACGACCAGGCGGGCTCGGATCGCGGCAATCAGTGGAAGACGACCAAGGAGCTGGCCAGCTACGACGCGGACGCTCGCGCTGTCCTCGACCACCTCGCATCGCGCCCCGACTGCACCGGCCAACTGGGCGCAATGGGCATCTGCATTGGCGGCCATCTTGCCTTCCGCGCGGCGATGAACCCCGACGTACGGGGCGCCGTCTGCTTCTACGCGACCGACATCCACACGGGCAGTCTCGGCAAAGGCAAGAAGGACGATTCGCTGGAGCGCGCCAAAGACATCCAGGGCGAGTTGTTGATGATCTGGGGCCGCCAGGATCCGCATACTCCTCTCGAGGGCCGCACTAAGGTGCAGGCGCGATTGAATGAAGTCAACGCCAGATTCAGTTGGTACGAGGTGAACGGCGCTCACGCCTTCATGCGCGACGAAGGGGTACGCTACGACCCCGCGCTGGCTCATCAACTCTACGGAGTGGCCTTCGATTTCTTCCATCGGCGCCTGAGCCAGGGCGATCAACCCGCATAGACAGCGGGCGGCAACGAAACCAGGCACTGAGCCGCGCCTTCAGCAGGTCATCTGGAGACTCTCCGTCCCCGATTGGCAGACACTATGCCAAATTTTCGGAGGATCGCCGGGATTCTCGGCAAATTCCGTACGATTTCTGTTCCCACCTGCTCGCGCGAAGGCATAGAGTTGTGCGCGCATGCGTTCCCGCGCTAAGAAGGGAGAAGAATCATGCGCATGATCAGAGCTGGATTCGCGGTGACATGTTGTTTATTCCTCGCATGGAGCGTCGCCCGGGCACAGGGCAGAAAGCCCGGTCTCTGGGAGATGACCAGCAACATGACCTGGCAGCAGTCGCCCCTGCCTGCTGGCATGAGCGCCGGCAACTCGGCCTTTGCCCCGGGACCGCGCATCTCGCAGGTTTGTCTCACTCAGGCTCAGATCGACAAGTACGGCGCCATCCTTCCCCAGGGACGCAATAACTGTCAGGTCGTCAACGTCGTGAAGAAGGCAAACGGCATGACGGCAGACATGGTGTGCACCGGAAGGATCAACGGCAAGGGAAGCCTGGAGTCCACGTGGACTGACGACGCACATGCCACGGGTAAGGTTCACTTTGTCGGAACAATGCAGATGGGACAGGACACCAAGCCGATCGAATGGACGACGGAATCCTCGTCCGCTTTCAAGGGCCCAGACTGCGGAGATGTGAAGCCGGCTCAAATGCCGGAAAAATAAGCCACGGGGGAGGAAGCAAGATTGGCTGTTAGCGACTGTAGCGTGGCCAGCGTGTCTTCGGATGAAGGGGCTGGCAAAGCTCACAAAATCCGGTTTCAAAGTAGATGGGTCGTTCCTCGAAATCGATTAGGATGCAACAGTCAAGACAACGATATCCTTTCATCACCCTGACATACCGCCAAACCCGTCTCGATCGCTCTTCTCTGTCTACCGGGGCCTTTTTCTCAATCTCCAGCTCTAGGGTTTCCATGACAGAGCCAGCGTATCGTCCTCAGGTCCCCCAGCCCCTCCTATCTTTTGGGCAGAGCGGGCTATCTTTCGGCTAGTTTCGCCTTTTCATCGCGCTTGCACACCGGCCTGAGATGGGATCGAGCCTCCCTTTACGCATCTAAGTTGTCCCTTAAGGGTTTCCGGTGGCCACGACAAAGTATTGAGTGTCTTCTGTTCCCGGGTTGAGAACTCCATGCAATTCGCCGGAATGTACAAACGCTGCTGCGCCGGGACCGATCACGGTTGTCTTTCCATCGATGGTCACGGCCAGAGTCCCTTTCATCATCAAAAAAAGTTCTTCATGCTCATGCCGATGCGGCGGATGCGGCGAACTTCCGGGCGCCAACGTTGTCTCGTGCACTTCAAGGTGATCGCCCGAATGGGTCATGCCGTCCAGAATGGGCCGGGAGGCATTCTTCCCATTTGTCCTGACTGGCAACTGATCGTATGTCTTCGCGAAAGAGCTGAGGGGCTGGGTGTCCGCAAGCGCCGCAGAAGCGGCCAGCATGGGAAGTGCAGAAAAGAGCGAGCGGCGAGTTGAGTCCACCTTCAGCCTCCGTTGCAGGTAAGTGCTTGGAGATCAAAATACGTTTCTGCGCGGTATCGGTCAAAGGCGGGGAATCGCGTGTCGATTCCCCGCCGCGAATTGGAGCTTAACTCCGAATGAGCGAAAACTCATGGAAAGCACCCATGTCTGCCATGGATGGAAAAGTCTCTATCTCAATGAGTAGCCATATCGTGAGCGCGCAGATACTCAGCTAGTTCGCCAGGCAGATTTGTCTGGATACCGGCTGCCCCCTGATCGATCGCCTTCTGCCAGGCATCGGCATTGTCCGCATCGCCCAGCCGATCGACATAGATCTGCGCGTTCGCCTGTTTGGCGCAGCCGATCACGGCGTCCTTAAAGTCGTTCGCGTCGAAGGCAAGAACCTGCGGCTGCATCCCGCGGATCATAAATTTGCAGATATCCGGGCTGATCGCCTCCGGCATGACTCTCAGCGACGGGCGGATCTTGTGCACCTCATACAGATAGAAAGGATTGCCATAGATCACCACGTGATCCTGCATGTCGTGGCGAACGATCGTGTCGACCATCTGCTGGGGATCCGCGTATTTCGTATCGACATAAACATTGATCTTTCCATGCGCAAGATCGAATGCCTCATCGAGCGTCGGCACCTTTGTTCCCGCAAACGCCGGAGAGAACTTCGCTCCGGCATCGAGCGCCCTGACCTGATCGAAGGTCATCGTGTGCACTTCACCTGTGCCATTCGTCGTGCGGTCCACCGTGCTGTCGTGCATGATGACAAACTTGCCATCGGAGGTGGTGCGCACATCCAGCTCGAAGTAATCCGCGCCAGCGTCAATTGCCGCTTGAAATGCCGGGAGCGTGTTCTCGGGATGATGCAAATGCTCGCCGCGATGGGCGATGACCACAATCTTCTTCGATTCCGTCTGCGGTGCTGGCGCACTCTGCGCGACAGCAATTCCGCTTGCGAACAATGACGAGATCAGGAGCTTCAGAACGGATTTTTGCATTTTCTCTTCGACCTTTTTCTATGTTGAAATGCGTTTTGTTATGCCGCCTCAGAATCTGAGTCGGCCCACGAGAAGCAGCATGCGCGGATCTTCCGCACTCGTGACGGTACCGAAGGCAGGATTCGTAATGGTCGTATTCAGGTTGGAAAATTGCGGATGATTGAAAGCGTTATGTGCATCGGCGCGGAAGGTAAAGGTTGCATGCTCTCCAAGAGGTACATCCCGCATGAGGCTAAGATCCCAGACATTCTGGCCCGGCCCATAGAGCGCCGCGCGCGGTGCATTGCCCAGGGTGTCCTGAGGCGTAATCTGAAAAGCCGCACCATTGAACCACTTCTCGACTGTCCGCGAAGCGCGGGCGATGTTGGGGTCTCCGGCCTTGGTGACGTACTGGCCCCCCGAAAATGTCCCGAGAGTATTTGACTGCGTGATGAAGTACGGATAGCCCATCTGAAACTGGGCCACGGTGCTCACTCGCCAGTGTCCGATCGCCTGAGAGACAACCGGAGTGCGCGCGAAGAACCTGCCTCCCGCGCCGAAAGGCAGCGCATAAACCGCAGACAGAGAGAATCGCTGAGGGATGTTCGTCATTGCGGTCCCCCATTGCGCGCGCAGGTTATAGACATTTTGGACAGGGGCGGCATCGGCACGCGCCGGTGCATCGACATCGTCCATCGCCTTGGCCCAGGTATAGGCGCCCCGCACCGAAATTCCGTTGGTCCAGCGATGGCTGAGCGTCGCAAGCAGAGCAGCGTACTCCGACGCGCCGCCATTCTTGAGATAGCTGATGGTAAGGAACTGCGGATATGGACGCAGGCTCTGAGCATTCTTCACACCGAAGCAGCAGCCCGCAGGCGGATTGATCTGATTGATCGGCAACGAAACAGGCTGATGCACACCGTGATTGCCCACGTAGTCAATCTCAGCAATCCAGTCGTGGCCAAGATCCTGCTGAATACCGAGCTGCCATTCCTGCAGATATGGCAGCACCGCATGCTGCTCCACCTGAACAACATTCGACGTAGGCTTGGTGAGGCTCGTGGGAATCAGAGGCTCGCCGTTCGGCCCCACATTGGGAGAATAGGGAGGAACGCCCTGAGAGAGTTCATACGGAGGCGTAATGCCATCGGAGCTCTGAAAGGTTGCATTGACTGTGGAAGCTGAGGTGAGACCTGTCGTGCCGAAGCCGATGCTGGGCAGCTCATAGATACCGTAACCGCCACGTACTACCGTGTTGCGGAAGACGTGGTAATTGAAGCCCGCTCGCGGAAGGATGCCCGTGTAGACATTCGAAATCAGACTGTGCGGAGCACCGTTGTATCCCGCGAACTGAATGCCGCCTTGCGCCTTCGTCGCCGGGTCAATGATGTTTGGGTCGAAGGTATACATGTTGTCGTGCTCTTCGGAGAATGGCCCATCGAACTCCCAGCGCAGCCCAAGGTTGATCGTGAGATTCGTGAGCAGCCGATAATCATCCTGGACGTAACCCGCAAAATAATTCAGGTTTTCGTGGAAGATCGTATTCGTGGTGTTGATGGTGGTGGTCGCCGGCAGGCCGAGTTCAAGGTCCGCAAGCCCGTTGCCCGACTGGCCAGCCGCAGACGTAAAGATCCCGGAGAAGTTGTAGCTTCCAGAGAGCACGCCCGGCTCATAGAAGCTGTAGGCGTAGCGCATGAACTCGCCGCCTGCAGAGAGCGCGTGACGCCCCATCTGCAAGACCAGAGCATCATTCAGGATGTAGTGGCCATCCCTCGTTCTCTCGAAAGATCCCGCACCGAAGCTGGCGTATTCATTGGTCGTCACGCTCGGAAACTGGGTCAGAGGAACTCCCTGCAATCCAATCGAGCTCGAAGCCGTCGACACAGGTGAGCTGAAGTTTTCTTCGGAGACATAACCGGCGCGGGCTTCATTGGAAATGCGCGGCGAAAAGATATGGCTCCATGAAACCTCGTAGTGGTCATCGACCCAGCCGCCAAGCGCCGAAGTATTGGCTGCATTCGGGATGTACTGGACCGCCTGGTTCGTCGGACCATCGCGCGAAAACTTCGCCCAGAGATGATCGTAGTCAGATGCGTTGTAATCGACGCGATCCGCGTTATAGAGATAGCTGCTGACCGATGTCGGATTGACACAGTAGTTGAACGTGCCATTGCTACAGTTCGGCTGCGGAAAGAACGCAGCGATGTTCTGGCCAACCTGATCGAGCCGGCCCTTCGGAATCATGTTGCCCGCGAAGGCCGTGCGCACGGGCTTTCCGTTGACGATCGCCGTCGACATCGGATCGTAAATTGTGGCAGTCGGCGTTCCCTCAGGCGTGAGCCCGGAGAAGTCTCCGCCCCGCTCCGCCATCGTCGGCACATCGGTGTTCAGCTGCGATGCCGCGTGCGTGAGCGTATCTTCCCAGTCGGTGAAGAAGTAGAGGCGGTGCGCCCGGCCGTCAAAGAGTTTCGGAATACGAACCGGACCACCCACTGATCCGCCGAAGTA
>Ga0210388_10002867_pt1 | contig 13472 bp, 10 predicted proteins | sample IncBWC19OmetaG_FD_155485 | JGI IMG/M metagenome (GOLD analysis project Ga0210388, IMG submission 155485) | Forest soil microbial communities from Barre Woods Harvard Forest LTER site, Petersham, Massachusetts, United States - Inc-BW-C-19-O ... | reverse complement strand
TGCCGAAGCCGTCGTGACCGACGAGGCCGATGACGTCGCCGGGAAACGCCTCGTCCACCGTCTCGCGTTCGTTGCCGAAAATTTTATGCGAGCTGGACAGGCGGACTTTTTTCTCCGAACGCGAATGATGCACGGTCATGTCGCGCTCAAATTTGCCGGAGCAGACGCGGATGAACGCGATGCGGTCGCGGTGCTTCGGGTCCATGTTCGCCTGGATCTTGAAGATGAAACCGCTGAATGCCGGATTCTCAGGTGAAATTTCTATGCCCCCCATCACTCGCGGTTTGGGCGCGGGCGAATGTTTCAAAAAGCCGTCCAGCAACAGTTGTACGCCGAAATTGTTCACGCCGCTGCCGAAAAATACGGGTGTGGTTTTGCCCGCCAGCACTTCGGCCTCGTCGAATTCCTCGCCGGCCATCTCCAGCATTTCCAGTTCCTCGACCGTCTTGTTAAATTCGTATTCGCTCAGATTGCCACGCACGGCGGGATCGTGCAGGCCGCCGACTTGCTCCGGGGCGCGATATTTGCCGCCGACCACGCGTTCGAACGTGTGCATCGTCTTCGTGCGGCGGTCGTAGACGCCCTGAAATTCCGGGCCGTTGCCGATGGGCCAGTTCACCGGGAACGCGCCGATGCCGAGCACGCGCTCCAGTTCATCAAGCAACTCCAGCGGATTCTTCATCGGCCGGTCGCACTTGTTCATGAAGGTGAAGATGGGCACGCCGCGCTGGCGGCAGACTTCGAACAGTTTCCGCGTCTGCGGTTCGATGCCCTTGGCGGAATCGATGACCATGACGACGGAATCCACGGCGGTGAGCACGCGGTAGGTGTCCTCGGAAAAATCCTTGTGACCGGGAGTATCGAGCAGGTTGATGCGGAATCCGTCGTAATCGAATTGCAGGACGGTTGAGCTGATGGAGATGCCGCGTTTCTTTTCGAGTTCCATCCAGTCGCTGGTGGTGGCGCGCTGATTTTTGCGGGCGGTGACGGAGCCGGCGAGCTGCACGGCGCCGCCATAAAGCAGGAGCTTCTCGGTGAGCGTGGTCTTGCCCGCGTCCGGATGCGAGATGATGGCGAATGTACGCCGGCGTTTGATTTCTTCCGCGGTAGTCACGATGAAGCTGCGAAGAATAGCAGAGAAATCATTGCCGACAAGCCGAATGGGCTGACATGGGGTATGAAATCATTCTCATCCTCGTCCTCATCGTCATCCTCAATTTTTGATTAATGAGGAAGAGGATGACGATGAGGATGATTCGCTAATGCCCTGAAAACAATAAGTCCCGGTTCAGTTCCGCAAGCGGAACCAAACCGGGACAAATGGGGGATGGGAGTTCGTCATACTCTCTTTCCCAAACTGACATTAGACGCTCGCCTTTCGGCGGCTGCCAGCTTCCCGACGCCATTCTCCACGGCAAGCGGAGTTACCGGCCTCGTAGCAGGGCCGTCCGGTGATTTTCATCACGCGGATTTTGAGTGAGGCTTTTCAGCTCGCTTCGGCTGGTGGTTGCGCCACCGGCTTGCGAACCAGGTCAAGACACGCCTGTAATTTTTTTATCGCGTCTTAACCACTGGCTCCGGGTCAGCCACCGCTTTTGGCGGTGCGTTCGCCCGCAGCCACGGGTCTCGCCTCTTCTCTCTCAAGCTGCTTTTTTTTCACAGTCCAGCGGTGCCGTTTTTAGCATCGCCGGCCTTGGAAGTTTTTCACGCGGCCTGCCCAGCCTGCGTGCTCTTCCCGGTACGGACTCTTTTTTTGTCCCGCCTTTCGGCGTCTTTTTTGTGCGGCTGCAACTTTTTTAATTTTGCCGCCGCCAGAGTTTTCCGCCCGTGCTGATGCGCAGTAGCAACCTTTCACCTTTTGGTGACTGCGATTCGTCCGTGCTCGAAACCTGCCCGGACTACTTGACTCAACTTGCCGCGGTTTCTAATCGCGACTCGCTGCCTGATCCCTCATTCGCGTTTGACGATGTGCGAACACCGCCAGAGGAATCCGTGAATTCTGCCTCTCCGAACTTACGCTCGGTCCAGAGGAGCCGTGGCAACCAGCCTGCCCCGGCTTTTCCCCGGTCACCCGGGATTATCCTGAAACGCGCAGTTCCGATTTTATTCTCGACCACCGTTTCGTTCTTTCAAGGAACGCGATCATCATAGCAGACATCTAATGTTTGAACACATTTTGATATGCACAGCTTATTAACCAAAATCCGCCGGTGAAGAACTTGTGGACAACCAATAAAATCCAATAAAATCAAGGTGATTTCAATTCCGTGCCCGCGAGTTATTCACCGTAAAAAACCGGTTTTGGCGTCACGGTGAACAAGTTGCGGGGCGAAATTTTAAAAATTCCCGCTCGACAGAGGGAAATCAGCCGTCACATTCTCCATAAATTCTACAAATGAAATTTGTTCCGTTCGCACTGACCACCTTGCGCCTGGTGCTTGGGCCAATTGCGTTGCTGAGTGCGATGGCAAAAGTAACCCACTTCGTCTATTTACCCATATTGATCGTCGGAACGCTTTCGGACATTTATGATGGGATCCTCGCCCGGCGGCTTGGCGTCGCCACCCCTGCCCTGCGCCGGTACGATAGCATTACCGATGTGATTTTTTATCTCTTCATACTTGGCGCAACGTGGATAACGCGCCATGAACTGGTTGTGCAAAATTGGATTCCCATCCTGCTCATCCTGGCATCGGAAATCGCAGTGGTCCTCGTTTGTTTCTATAAATTCGGAAAATATCCCGCCACCCACTCCTGGCTGGCAAAATTTTACGGGCTGTGCCTGCTGGCAGGGTTGATCGCGCTGCTGGTCTTCAATGCGGGAAGCTGGGCAATCATTTCACTAACCACCGTTGCAGTCATCACCAATGCGGAAATCATTGCCATTCATCTGCTGATGAAAACACCCCCGGTGGATGTGAAGACGGTTTTTAAAATTCCAAAAGCCGGAAAGGGAAAATCCCAGCCCGGGTGATTCGCGACGCCCGCGAGGAGGGGGAACCATTTTTACCATAGAAGCACGGAGACGCGGAGGTCCTTGCGGATGGCCACCGATCAAAAGCGGAAAGCGGAAACGGGACTGGGGTTTTGGATTGCGGCGGTGTCTTGCCGCTTTGGCAACGCGTGGCCGGCAATGGGAAAGCCCCAAGAGGACTGGCGCAGTCCAAGACGCTGGCGCGACTATCCTGTCCCACCTCTGAAGGGGCGATAAAGAACTCGCGCGGGATGATCCTTTCGCTCCTGCCGGAGCTTAAATTAAATAATGACTTGAACCCACAGCTATCGCTGTGGGCTATTTTCTTTCGCGCCTCCGGCGCTATCCCAAATGATTGGCCGCGTCGGCGAAGCCGGCGACGACTTCTTCGCGGGTTTGCATTTTGCGGATGCGCACATACGCGTCGCTCTCGGCGCGGGCGGTGTGGGCGACCTTCAATTCCTGGGCGCGTTTGAATTGCTTGTCCGGCTTCTGCGGCGTGAGTGGATAATCCACCGCAAAGCCCGCCGCGCGCAGATCGTGGACGAGTTTCAATGAAATGCCGCGCAAACTTTCGTCCTCGATCAAAACGAAGACGTCCATCTGGGAATCGAACTTGGGCAGCAAACCGCGCGCCTTCAAAATCTCCAGCAACACGACGTCGCCCATGCCGAAGCCGAGCGCAGGCAGGTCCACCTTGCCGCCGCTGATGAGCTTCACGAGGTTATTGTAGCGGCCGCCGCCGGCGATGGCGCGGAATTCGCCCTTGCGATCAAAGGCCTCAAAGACAACACCGGTGTAATACGCCAGGCCGCGGATGACCTTGTAATCCACCTTCACAAAATCCTTCAACCCGCGGGCGGCGAGGTTTTGCAGGATGCTGTCCAGTTCCGCCGTCGGTTTGCCGGCGGCGATGAAGGCATCCACCTTGGCCAGGGAAAAACCGAGGGAGGAAAGTTTTTTCTCCGATTCATCGGGCGAGAGGCGCTCCAGCTTGTCAATCGCCTGGAAAAATTCGTATTCGCCGGAAGCGTGGGACGGCGACACGCCGTCCCTCCCGTGATGGTAAAACTCCTGCCAGGCGTTGCGGCTGCTGAGGCGGATGACAAAATCCTCCGCCGTGAGGCCGAAGGCGCGCAGGGTATCGATCAGCAACGCGATGAGCTCCGCGTCCGCCGCCGGATCGGTCTCGCCGATGAGGTCGGCATTGAACTGAAAATGTTCGCGCAAGCGGCCCTTTTGCTGGCGTTCGTAACGGAAAAGCTGGGGGATGGCGAACCACTTGACGGGCTTTTTGTAATTGCGCTCATGGGCGGCGACCATGCGCGCGAGCGTGGGGGTCATTTCGGGGCGCAACGAGATTTCGCGGTCACCCTTGTCCTTGAAATTATAGAGCTGGCCGACGATCTCCTCACCGGATTTGGTGGTGAAAAGTTCCAGGGGTTCGACCGGGGGACCGTCGTATTCGCGAAAGCCGTAGCGGCGGGCGATTGTACGCCACTGGTCGAAGATATATTGGCGCGCGTCGGCGCTCCACACATCGGGATGCGGGAGCGGTTCGGGATAAAAATCGCGGAATCCGGGCAGTCGTTCCATGGGAAAAGGATAAAAAAAATTTCCGATTAGGAAAGATTTAACCACGCGGGGGACAGAGACATCGGTTCAAGATGGATGAATTTGAAGTGGACGCTGAATGGCGCGCGTAAGCAAAAGCGCCAGAGGACTGGCGCAGTCCAAGACGCTATCGCGAATTTTGAGATTCATCGCCGACGCCTTGCGTCCTGGAGTGCGGTAGCCCTCTACCGCTTTTCCACCGCCAACCTAAAATTTTTGACTCACAATCTGTTCCGCAAATAACATCGTTCCTTCATGCCTGAACCAAGAACGCCTTGGCCGCATGCACCGACGCATCAACTTTCCGTGCGTGGAACCTATTTCGTCACGGCTTCAACTTATCAAAGACTTCATCATTTTCGCGGCGCAAAACGATTGGGGGTTTTGCATCGCGGCCTGCTCGCTGTGACAAATGATTTTGGCTGGAAACTGGAAGCGTGGGCGGTATTTCCCAATCATTACCATTTTATTGCCCATTCGCCGGAAAGCAAAGACGACGCTTTCAACCTGAGCGATATGTTAAGTGTGTTGCATGTCAAAACGGCGGAATGGATCAACGAACTGGATAAGACTCCCGGACGGCAGGTGTGGTTCAACTTTCGAGAAACCCGATTAACGCATCAACGCTCGTATCTTGCGCGGCTGAATTATGTCCATCAAAACGCGGTCAAACACGGGCTGGTTTCAGCGGCGAATCAATATCCGTTTTGTTCCGCGGCATGGTTTGAACGCACGGCGTCCACCGCGACGGTAAAATCCATCTATCGGTTCAAGACGGAAAGAATTTCTGTGCCGGATGAATTTGAAGTGGACGCTGACTGGCACGCGTAAGCAAAAGCGCCAGAGGACTGGCGCAGTCCAAGACGCTATCGCGAATTTTGGGAATCACCGCCGGTCACTTCATCGATTTAACAAATCACGACTTACGACTTGGTGGCGAGTTTCAGGACTTCGGCGCGCATTTCCTTGCCGGCCTTGAATTTGACCATGGAGCGCGCGGGGATGGGCACGTCAATCTCCGGTTTGTTGGGGTTGCGGCCGATGCGCGCCTTGCGGATCTTCACCTCGAAGACTCCGAAGTTGCGCAATTCCACCTTGTCACCTTTGGCCAGCGCTTCGGCGATGTAATCGAGCGTTTTTTGCACGACGTCGAACACCTGCGTCTGGATGAGGCCGGATTCTTCGCTGATGCGTACGACAAGGTCGCGTTTGGTCAGAGTCATAGGGTTTGGAGTTTCTGATTGGTTCATGGCACGATATGTTTAGTTCTGAGAATTATCGCATTTTAAGAAAAATTGTAGAGCGGTCAGCGGCCCGGATGGTTTTCGCGAATGTAGAAATGTCCAACTGCTGTTTCTTCTCCCCAAGGGAGAAGGTCAGGATGAGGGGGAAGGCGGCGTTCATATCAAATTTTGCGTGACTTGAAATCTGGATGACCATTTCCCCCTCACCCGCCATAGCCGCTGTCGCTGCTCCCTTGGGGAGAGGGAGAAACGCTCGCTGCGCCTTGATACTGGAACGCCTTGGGTGGTTGAGGCGTTTGAAGCGCAAGGGAACGCAACGCCATGGAACAAACGGTTGAAGCTTTTATTGAACCGACCCAGCCAGGCCGAGGAAAAGGGGTAGGAGCCGACGGTCACGGATCCCCGGCAAATCGTATTGCCACCCGTAACGGGCGATGCTGAAAGACTGATTGTTTTCATGCTCCCGAATTACAGCCATCATTCGGGATTTTAAAACAAAGTCCAGTAAAATATTGGGGATTATGGCGTTTTAAGAACATTTAAGGGCAGCCCGGTTGGTGTCGGCATATCCCCTTCCCTCATGAACCCAAAGATTGTAGGACACCACCTCACAATGAACTCGATGAGGGTGGAACACTACACGGAGTCGTTCGGATTAACGTCCTGGATTGCGGCGGGAGCCGTGTGTCGCGGGGCAGAATCCGGGTTTTGGTTTTTGACTGGCATGAGCCTCCTCACGTCGGCTGCTACAAAACAAGAACGGAGACTGAGACTTTTAGATGGCGCGGACTGACGTCCGCGGCTACTGGTTGCGGGAACCAACGCCGCTTTTGCGCGCACGTGGCTTGATCGAACGTCCGAAAGCGGTGTCGCGTCCCGCATGCGGGATGGTAAAATACGCGTTTTGTTCATTCCTTCCGGCGGGTGTACCGCCGGGGACAGCGCGCCGTCCCTACCAACCCAACTGACCCACTACCTGGATTCCAGGGAAACAAAAAACCCCGTCGGCGAGCCAGCGGGGATTGATGAAAACTTAATTACGACGGCGGAGGCCGAGCAGGGCGAGACCGCCCAAACCGGCCAGGGCAACCGTGGTGGGTTCCGGAACTGGACCGACACCGAAAGGAGACAACCCCGCTGAATTCATGGTGACGCCATAGTTGGGGGTATTGATACCCGAGGTGGGCAGGTATTGGAAAGGATTGGACCAGCCGACGGCAGCACCTGCAGCTTGCGCGGCAGAGGGGGTAGCATAAGCGCTGCTCCAGGCAATCAGATACATGGTATTGGTCGTGCCTCCGATCAGATTTGCTGCACTAAATGCAATACTAGCGTTATAGTTGACAGATCCATTGGCAGCAACGGCACCTTCAATCGCGGCACCATTCGTTCCGTCAACGAAGAAGTAGCCGGGCTGGTTCAGGATGTCATTCCAGGCGGTAGATGGGTCGAAAAATCCGATAGTATTGGTGGGCGTGGAAGTCATAATGCTATCCACGCTCGGTGTGGTTGCCGCCGGTCCCGCGATAAGTGACCAATCAAGGCCAGGGCCTAATCTAGCCGTGCCCGAATAGTCAATACCCCAAATCCCGCGAGCACTGTCGCTGATGTAGATGTTGCCTTGAGCGAACGAACTGACGGTCATAAAAGCGACCGCCCCAATGAGGATAAGGGTTTTTTTCACATCCCTTGTTTACGCCTGCCGGTGATGATTTCCAATCAAAATCGATAATGTCTCAATTTCAAGAAACCTGACGGGGCGAGCGTCTTCACGAGCCGTCGTGAGCCGTGGGTTTAAGCGGCTCGCGAGGACGCTCGCCCCACCAATTTAAAATACCACCGCAAACTCCATAAGTTGCCCGGTCCAGCCGGAGGTCACGGATGCGAATGGCCATATTCCATAAGAAGCACCAAGCACCAGCTTCCAAGCTCCAGAGAAACACCAAGGCACAAGATTCAAACGGTGCGGTCGATGATTTTGGTGAGGTGGCTCAAAAATATGGATTACGATTATGATTACGAGGAGGAGGAATCACGGGGCCTCCGTGTGGTCGCGCACCGTCTCCCTCACCCTAACCCTCTCCCGCTGGGAGAGGGGACAACCGATGGGTGATTTCGCAGAACCGTGTGTCGCGGAGCAGAATCCGCGTTTTGGTTTTTGACCGGCATGAGCCTCCTCACGTCGGCTGCTACAAGAGAAGAATGGGGCCGGGGACTTTTAGATGGCGCGGACTGACGTCCGCGGCTACGAGTTGTTGCTACCGCAGTCTATAATGCGGCTCTTCCATGAGGAGACTGTTCAAAAAAGTGACGATGACGATGACGATGACGATGATTCCCTTTTGCCCTGGAAAAAAAACCCGCTGGCAAGCAGCGGGGTTGATGAAAACTTAACTCAATCGTTTGCGACGGCGGAGGTCGGCTTAAGGAACACCAGGCCCGTTTCCCGCTCCGGGGGCATGATCTTCACCGGTTAATGTTTTGGTAAGAGCCGTTGGTGGTACAATTGCCGACGCCGGATTGCCTTCATCCAGCAGTGCCGCCCTTTGCTTTTCCGTATTGATAACCTGTTCCTCCGGGGTCAGTTCGGTTGTGGCTTGAGTTGCGCCCGATGTATTCACAGCCCCTCCACCACCACCTCCACCGGGAGGAGCCGAAAAATCATTCATTCCGGCCGCCGCCATGGCGCGGGCGCGGGCCGCTGCCGGTGAATTCGGAGGAAGGTCCCTGTGCATCGGCCGGTTGGGGGTGCCTATGGGGCTGGGCACGCCCGTAGGCATCGGCACACCGCCGCCAGGGCCGCCCGGTGGTGAGGCTGCCGGCGAGGTTATGGTAGGCGCATCCGCCAGGGCCAAATCCTGTTTGATGCCGTGATTGACAAAAGTGATCACGGAAGCCTTGTCATCAATCTTCACGACCTCGATGTCATCTTCCCGTTCGCCTTCAGCCATCACATAGGATTGGTCGTGGGCAGGTTCCTTGCCCTTGGCCGGGATGGCGGCCTTGAAAATGACTTCCAACTGGCCGAAGACGTTCATGATGCCGTTGGGGGTGAGCTTGATCGGCGGATCCGGCGGCGTCGTATCCACCGGAGCGGGGGGTGGAATGGGAACCAGGGCAAAGACGTTGCGGGCGGTGATGGTGGAATAGGGATTGGCTGGGGCCGGCGGATTGGCCGAGGCGGGTTGCGCCTCTTCCGCGCGGAGGGAAGCAGTGGTCACCGCCACGGCAACGCTTGCGACTAAACCCAGTTTTCCGGTGAAATTCATTGGTTCAAAATACGTTTAAAACTACATCCAAAAGAACACCAATGCCAAAGGAAAGTTGCAGACTTTTTGGCCATTGAGGGACACGGATTCCTGATAAATTCCAAGTTCCAAGCACCAAGCTCCAGAGAACATTCAAACTTCAATCGCCAAAACAGCCATAGCACGCGTTTGGAGCTTTTGGCTTGGTGTTTCTCTGGAGATTGGATGTTGGTGCTTGGAGCTTCATTGCCGTGACACGATGGATAGAAGCTTGTCTCCCTTAAGATTTGAGCCTCCTCACGTGATTTGAGCCTCCTCACGTCGGCTGCTACAAAGCAAGAACAGGGACTTTTAGATGGCGCGGACTGACGTCCGCGGCTACGGGCTGGCTATTTCGTAGAACCGTGTGTCGTCGAGCAGTATCCGAGTTTTGATTTTTCACTGGCATGAGCCTCCTCACGTCGGCTGCTACAAAACCGGAATGGGGACGGGGACTTTTAGATGGCGCGGACTGACGTCCGCGGCTACGGGTTGCGAGAGCCACGCTGCTTTTGCGCGCACGAAGCTTGATCGAACTTTCGAAAGCATCTCGCACGTTCGAAAGCGGTGTCGCGTCCCGCATGCGGGATGGTGAAACACGCGTTTTGTTCATTCCTTCCGGCGGGTGTACCGCCGGGGACAGCGCAGCGCACTGTCCCTACCATCCAAACTGACCCACTCTGAATTTCAGACAAACAAAAAACCCCGCTGGCGAGCCAGCGGGGTCTGTTAAAAACTAAACCAATTATTTCTTGCGGCGAAGGCCAAGCAGGGCGAGACCGCCCAAACCAGCCAAGGCAATCGTCGTGGGTTCAGGAGTAGCCGCCACGGTACCGACACCGAAGGGAGTCAATCCCGAGGCGTTCATGCTGTTGCCGCCGTTGGGCGTGTTGATGCCCGTGCCAGGCGTATATTGGAACCCAGCCGACCAACCAACGGTACCCGACCCAAAGGCGCCAGTATACGCAATTAGGTACATCGTGTATTGCGTGCCACCAGTGAGGTTCGACGCTTGGAATGCGGTGGAATTGTTGTAGCTGATTGAACCATTAGCGGAGACTGCACCAGCCGTCGCGAGACCATTCGTGCCGTCAACCACGAAGAAACCATTTTGGGTGATGTCAGTCCACGCAGTCGCCGAGCTATAAGCTGCCGCGTTGTTGGTAGGCACGGAGGCCATGATACCGGCCACAGGAATCGCGGTCGAAGCCGGACCAGCGATGAGGGCCCAAGTGAGACCACTGTTCAACAGCGGCGTGCCCGAGGTGATGTTCCAAATGCCTCTGGAATTGTCACCAATCAGAATGTTGCCTTGAGCGAATGAACTGACGGCCACCATGGCGACCGCAGCAATTGCAAGTAGTGTTTTTTTCATGTGTCTTTGTGTTTCAGGTTTTGTTGGTTAGTGGATTATTAGTCAGATAAGGTTTATTGAACAGTAAAAGTGTTGGTCCAAGTTTCCGAGCCGGCAACCACGTGCTGGATGAAGAAGCCATTACCAACGAGAGGCGCGAGGTTGATGTAGTCACCGCTGTTGTCATAGAATCCGTTGACATCGCCTGACGCCAAAAAGTTGTTGTCTGCATCTGAACCAGTAAAGAACTGATAGGAGGAATACTGTTGGACGCCGGCATTCCAAACCCAAGCCACGTCGTTGTTGACGCCATTAGGATCAGAAGTACCAACGAAACCTTCCAAGGCACTGGCAATGTTGGTGCTGACCGGAATCGGGGAAGCAACCAAGCTAAATGCGTGACCCAAGACAATGTTGTTGGTGCCCTGCGCAACAGTACCGACCACCGTCGCAGTCACGGGAACCAAAGCCGGATTCTGCAAGAAGGCACCAGCACCGACTCCCAACGGGGACGTAATGTAGTCGCCGCTGTTGTCATAAAAGCCATTTTGCGCCCCGGACAGCAGGAAGTTGTTGTCAGCATCCGCACCTGTGAAATACTGATAAGAGGAATACTGCTGGCTACCATAATTCCACAGCCAGATAGTCGTGTTGGTAACAGCGTTGGCATCAGAAAACAGTCCGGTGAAGATTGAGCTGATGCTGTTGGTGTTGTCCAGATTGAGCTGATTGCCCACGAGGACGAACTTGCCGGCCGGAACCGTGACGTTGTAGTAGCCCACAACGTTCTGTGAGTAAACCTGCGCCTGGGATGAAATGACAGAAGCAGCGAGCGCGGCTGCAACGGCCAGTAGTGTTTTTTTCATTTTCTATTTAGTGTGTTGTTGTTCTTATACCGTGTGCAGTGTTAATTTCGCAGACACGCAAGCAAGGGTCAATAAATTATTTCGATTTTTTTGAACATTTTTATGCCATGGGGCATCGTTCTCACAAGTCATTCATTTCCAGCATTTTAAACACTTAATCTTAACTTAATTTTCGGTTCAGCCGGGATTGTAACAGTTTTGCCATATTTTGCCGCGGCATGATTTATGCAAATGGGTCAAAAGCGGGGTTTTAACCACTGATGGACACGGATAAGCACGGATCAAGGCGCTGCATCCGGACAGGATGAAGAAGATTTAAGGGAATTAAAGGATAAAATGACGGCCAGGGACCGCTTCGGCGATTCGGTACACCCCGGTTGGCAAAGCGGTCTTCCCCCTCATCCGTCCTTCGGACACCTTCTCCCTTGGGAGAAGGCGGCGAGGCGGCGTGGCACAGCAGGTGCCTAGCGTCACGGTTTGCTCCCACCAGTTGCCAACCACACGGCTGGTCAGTGGGAAAAATTTGAATGACGAAGTTCATGGTGAAAAGCTCCAAAATCCACAGTAAAACATCCAAGCACCAACCTCCAAGCTCCAGAGAATATTCAAATTCCAATCGCCAAAACGGTCGTACGCATCGTTTGGAGCTTGTGGCTTGGTGCTTCTCTGGATGTTGGAGGTTGGTGCTTGGTGCTTTATCGTAAAGCCTGCTTGTGAGGTTACGAGGATGACGATGAGAATGAGGATGATTCCCCATTGCCCTAGGGCCAGAGGGCACGGTAGAGGCGCATGGGGTTGGTGGCGGTATCGTCGTTGACCTGCCAAAGGCCGTTGATGCCGGCGGTGTTGGTGCTGAGGTTGAACCAGAAACCGGTGCCGAGATTGGAGGACCATTGGACGGAATAGATGTAAAACGGCGTGCCGATGAAGGTGATGAGGTTTGAGCCGCCCCCGAACATCTGGAAGCCGATGACGCGGCTCTGGCCCGGGGCGAGATTGGTGACGGTGAGCGAGGCGTCCACACTGACGGCCACGCCGACGGAATCGGTCACGACGACGGAATAGGAACCGACGTCGGTCCATTGGACGTTGCTGACGGCGAGGGCGGCATTGGTGGCCTGCGCGAGGTCGGCGTGGTCTTTGCGCCATTGATAATGCAAATCCTCCCGGCCGAGGGCACCGACGGAGAAGACCGCACCGTCGCCGATGGCGACAGCCTGGTTTTGCGGCTGGTTGGTGATGGCAGGGGAAATCAAACCAAACACGGAGACGTTCGTGGCCGTTCCGACGTAAACCTTGCCATTGGCGACGGTGGGAACCTCAAAGCTGTTCATCGGGCCGGGGTTTTGTCCGGCCAAATCGCTGTTGTAGAGGTCGGGGGCGGGGATATTCGCGGCGTCGTAGGCATGCAGAACGGCGGTGCCGGCGGCATTTTCGATGGCCCAGATGATGGCGTTGCTGTTGCCACAACTCGAGAGGCTGGGCGTGGCACCGGCGGGCGAGTACGTGGTCAAATCGTTGCTGATAATCGTTTCGCCAATAAATGCATTGGTCAGGCTGAAGGCGGTTAATTTGTCCTTCGCCCGGATGAAGTAGAGAGTGTTGTTGAAATAAACCGGCGTGCTGGCGCCTTTGAACGGGCTGGGGACTTCCTGCACGATTTGATCCCCGGTCGGCTGGTAATGGGTGAGATTGTCACGGTCGGCCATGTAAATGGATCCGGTTTTGGAGGAGCAAATGATCAAATGGGGGTGGTCGGCGCTGCCGGCGGAATCGGGCAAGAGAATGATTCCGCCGGAGCCCAGGTCAATGTCGTTCAAGTTCATATCGACCTGATTGGAGGGCGTGAAAAAATCGGCAAGTTGCAATCCGTTGGTGGTGGAAAGTTTCAGCAGGCTGTCGCCATAATCATTGTTGGTGGCGGCGTCAAACGTGCCGTTGCCGGTGGCGACATAGATGTTGCCATTGGTATCGGCGGCGGGGGCGCAGCCGGCCTCCCAGATGCCGGCATCGGCGCCGTTTGGATTCGCATTAAAGACGGCCTTTTGTGCGAGCGTGGTGGCGTCATAACCCAGAACCCAGCCGTGAAAGGGACCCAGATCGGCCAGGGAAGCAAAGGCGATGTAAACGATG
>Ga0210388_10002865_pt1 | contig 13477 bp, 13 predicted proteins | sample IncBWC19OmetaG_FD_155485 | JGI IMG/M metagenome (GOLD analysis project Ga0210388, IMG submission 155485) | Forest soil microbial communities from Barre Woods Harvard Forest LTER site, Petersham, Massachusetts, United States - Inc-BW-C-19-O ... | reverse complement strand
GCAGCCACGCAATCTACGTTTCCCAGCCGAAAGCGGTCGCCGAGCTCATCAAGAAGGCGGCGATGAGTCTGTCGATGAAATAGGTCCTTCGGCGCCGGCGGAGGACTTCCTTCACCGCCGGCGCCGTCGGCAACTGCGAGGGACTATTCCCTAGGCCGTTTCCTGCTTGCATAATAGTCCGCCGAGGATGGAGCGCGAGGCACCCCCAACGCGTGGTCAGAGTGCTACACAACAAGAGGAAATTGCATGCGTGAATACCTGATGCCGGTTTTCGTATTTACTGCCCTGGCGCTGGCCGGCTGCAACCAGTCGAAGTCGCCGGAAGATGTATCGAAGGACGTAGCCAAGGCCGAGCAGAAGGCGAACGAGGAGGTGACGAAGAGCGAACAACGCGCGCAGCGCGCGGTGGATAAATCGTACGAGAAGGTCAGCGACCAGGAGATTAAATTCAACAACGACGCTGCACACCAAGCCTACAACGTCGCCGTCGCGAAAGCCGATGGCAACCGCAAAGTGGCTCTGGCAACTTGCGAGTCGCAGAGCGGTGATGCTCAACAGGCGTGCAAGGACCAGGCGGAAACCGACTACAAGACGGCGCGCGCAGATGCCAAGGTCAGCGCCGAGGCGGCCGTCGAACAGAAGTAAACATCGAGTGTACGGCCCACGATGGGAGTTTCGACGGGGAGTTGACATCCACAACCTGGCCGATGCCATTTAACATCAGGACGGCGGTAAATCAGTATTGAACATGTCGAACAACACCTTCCAGGAACCGTCGGTTTGTTTCTTCCACACCGTCAGATACTTGCCGTTGTCGGTGGCGGGCTTGCCCGAGGGATCCTTGAAGCTGAATTTATACCTGCCGCTGGTGTAGCCGAGATCGCCCGACTTGGAGACGCCGGCCTTGTCCACCTGCCAGGTAAGGTCGCCGAAGGAAAAATCACCCGCAATCAGTTTCGAAATCGCCGCCTTGCCGGTCGCAATGGGATCATTGGGCGACAGCATGGAACCTTGGTCATCGAAGAACGCGAGCGATTTGTTGAGGTCTTTTGCCGAATACACCTTGAGCCACGCCGCGTCGGCGGCGCGCACGCCGTCCGCCGCGGTATCGGCAGTTTGCGCGGACGCAACCGTACCTACGCCAAGGACTATGAGTCCCATCATGATCCGCTGAAGTAACTTCATGGCTGAGCCCCCACCGTTGATGACGACAATCGTCTTTGTCGGCACCCTACCACATCGAAAAGCGAGTCGGCTCAAGTCCCGGCGACTTCTGCGCCGCGGAGTTGCGGCGGCTCTGGCCGGCACGTCCACCGAGTGCGGTACCGAGGTAAGTATGGGGCGCGTGCAGGTCCCTTAGGGTCTGGTAGGCTCAGAACCATGAACCTATTGGTGAAGATTTCAGTCCTTGCCATTCTGCAGGTGCTCGCCGTCAGGACACTCGCCGAAACCCCGCCTCGACTTGAGGTCGCCGTCGCAGATCCAAGTGCGCCACTGACATTCGTCGCCTACGGTGATACTCGCTTTACTGAACGCGACGGCGTGGCGAACGCCGTCGCGCGCCGTGCGCTGGTCGCGAGGATGGCAAGCGAAAAGCCGGCAGCGATTTTTATCGGGGGCGATCTCGTTTATGAGGGCAGTAATCCTGAGGACTACGAGATTTATAGGAAGGAAACTGCCGTTTGGTCGCAGGCGAAGATCCCGCTATTCCCGGCGCTTGGTAACCATGAGTTTCGGGGATGCGAGAAGGACTTGAGCCCTTGTCTTGTGAACTGGTGGGGGGCGGTCGCCCCGAACGCAGTGCGCTCCTTTCGCTGGTACTCTGTGACTCTCGGGCCGAACATCCTGGTACTCCTACTGGACTCAGATTCATCCCTCAAGCCCGGAAGCGAACAACGGACTTGGTTTGAGCAGCAGATGACCCATGCGGGTTCCCAATTTGAATTCGTCTTTGTCGTGCTGCACTATCCGCCCGTTCGGGACGCCATCTTTCCAAGGGCCAAAGACGAGAAGGAAATTGCACGCTATCTGTCCAAGCACGCGCATTCGCTCCATGCCCGGGTCGTCGTCGTCAGTAGCCACATACACAACTACGAAAGATTTCGTCGCGACGATGTCACCTATTTGGTCAGCGGTGGGGGAGGGGCAAAGCCCGTACCTGTGCTTCGACTGTTTGGAGAACTTTCCAAGCTCCGTACCGGCGAGAACTTTCACTACATACGCTTCCGGCTCCAGGACGGAGATCTGCAAGGGACCATGGTGCGATTCGACCCCGAACAGAATGGCGACACCGCCTGGACGGAGCCGGATCGCTTCGAGGTCAAAGCGCGGGGCAGCCTGTCGCCTCGAAAGAATGCGGCCTCCCTACCCTAATCCAAGCTACTGAGAAACAAGGCCCAAAATTCGAACTAATTGCCCGGAACCAACGAGCAAGTCACTACAATATCTGCCAGGTACTCCGGCCCATCGGACAAAGGATTGGACAGCTTGCAATATCGCTTCGGCCGCAGCAGAAGGATGATTCGAGGGTTTACGGCGGTGGTCGTGCTCGCCGTGCCGTATGGGAGTGCGTGGCCGGTCGACGAGAGATCTGCGCAGGCGCTCATCGAGGACGGCATGGTCGCGATGCGTGCCGATCCGGACGCGAGCAAACGCGACGCCGAACAGGCGCTCGCGATGATTCGTCTGCATCCAGATACTGACCTCGAAATTCGCGCCCGACTGCTGTTATGCGATTACTATTCCGAGCGTGACGGCAGCGCCGCCATGCAGCAGATTGCCGCTGTTACTCCACTGCTCGGCCAGGCGCAACGCAAGGGCCTGCGCGCGGGCATGCTCACGTGCCAGGGCGAGACGCTGGAGACGGCCGGCAACTACACAGAAGCCGCGACGGCATTCGACGGGGCCGTGGCCGCCGCGACGGCAGCGAATGACGAGCAGATGCTGGCCGAAGCACTGTTCTCGCGCGGCTATCTACGCGCTCTGCAGGGCAAATTCGCGGCGGGTATGGGTGATGTGCGGCGATCGCAGCAGCTGTACGAGCGTATCAACATGCCGCAGTACGCACTGACCGTCATGAACACAATTGCCACGATCTATAATCGTATGGGCGACCATGAACAGGCCGCGCAGATCTATGAGCGTGCACGCGACCAACAACACGCTGCTGGCTTGCGTCGCGACGAAGCTGTGACGCTCTACAATCTCGGCCGGGCGCGTCAGAGATTAGGTGAATGGGATGCGGCGCGCGCGGCTTTCTCCGGTTGTCTGACACTTAGCAGAGAACTTAAGTACGGCCGTGGAGAGGCCTATGCTCTACTCGGTCTCGCCTCGGTCGATAACTCCACCGGAGATCCGAACGGCGCTTTAGCCAAGCTGGAACGGGCGGCGGACCTTGAGCGCCTGACTCCGAATGCTCGGCAGGGCGCACAAATTCAATTGGCGCGCGGCACGGCGTTGCGACAGCTGCAGCGCGGCGCGGAAGCTGTGTCGGCGCTCGAGAAGTCCGAAGCGGTGTTCAAACAGGCCGATTCGCTCGAAGACTTGAGTGCCACGTATGACGAGCTGGCAACTGCGCATGCCCAGCTGGGTGAGTGGCGAAGTGCCTACGAGTATCGCGGCGAGGCAAAGGAGATTTCGGAAAGACTTCTGCGCAATCAGCTCGATCAGCGCTTTGCGACGCTCAAGGTGGAATTCGACACGGCAACAACGGAAAAAGAAAATGCCCTGTTGATGAGTCAGAAAGCGGTGGACCAGAAAGCACTGGCCGAGGAGCGACGCGCAAACACCCTGCGGACGGCGGTCATCGTGTTGAGTCTGTTGCTGCTCGGCCTACTGACGATCATGGCACTGCGGCAACGGCGCGGCGCGCGGCGCCTGCATGAACTGGCAATGACCGACGAGCTCACTGGCGTACCGAACCGTAGGGCCGTGCTGACTCACCTGGAAGCGCTGTTGCAGCGAGGCGATGCACCGCCGTGCTCGATTCTGCTGGTCGACATCGATTATTTTAAGAGCATCAATGACCGGCACGGACATCCGGCCGGTGACGAGACATTGCGGCTCCTCACGAGTCACCTACGCAATGCGGTGGCACAACCTGCCTTCCTGGGAAGACTAGGCGGCGAAGAGTTCGTCGTGGTACTGCCAGGCACCAGCCTGCAGGATGCGTATCGCATTGCGGATGCGATTCGCGCCCAGGTACCCTCGATCGACCTCGAGCGTTGGTTGGGCAAACGACGCATTACCGTCAGCATCGGCGTGACGACTTCGGGCGTGGCGGATACCATCAGCGCGGTGCTGCGACGGGCTGACGCAGCGCTCTACGCCGCCAAGCATGCCGGGCGCAATTGTGTCCGGACGGATCCCTCCGGCGATATCGACCCGACGACAAATTGCGGCGAGATACGCAGCGCGTGACCCGCTCGGGCTTGCGCCGACTAGGTCTCTTTGTCGGGGGATATGGCAGTGGAATCGTTGCGGTCGGGCATTCGTTTGCGCTGCGCGGCACTGACAGCGTTTTGGAGTTGCGCGATGAGCTTGTCACTCAACAGCGGCGGAGCAGCCTCCCCTGGCATTGGCCGGTCTTTCTTGGGTCCGTAAGCATTCTCTCGCTTTGACATGTGTTCAATAAAATGCCAGCGCATGGCGACCCGCACAAGATAGTGGTTCTCGATTTTCAAAGATGTTGGAATGCATTCGACGGAACGGCCATGATTATGTTGTGTGGGCTCCGAGGAGGCCGTGCTGGACGCGTTTCAGGTGTTGAAACGCGTCCAGCAGAACACTCAAGTGACGTCAAAGCGGTCGAGGGTCATCACCTTGGTCCACGCCTTCACAAAGTCGTGCACAAACTTCTCCTGTCCGTCGGAGGAAGCATAGACCTCCGCCACGGCGCGCAGCTCAGAGTTCGAGCCGAACACCAGGTCAACCGGGGTCGCCGTCCACTTGAGCGCTCCGGTCTTGCGATCGTGTCCCTCGTAAATGCCATCGGTCGCAGCGGACTTGTTCCACGTGTAGGACATGTCGAGCAGGTTCACGAAGAAGTCGTTCGTCAAGGTCCCGGGCCGATCGGTGAAAATGCCGTATTGCGTCTGTCCTTCATTCGCATTGAGCACCCGCATGCCGCCGACCAGAACGGTCATTTCAGGAACGGTCAGCGTCAGATTGTTCGCCCGATCGACCAGCATTTCCGCTGGAGAGCGGTGCACATCGCTGCCGAAATAGTTCCGGAAACCATCCGCGGTCGGTTCGAGCACGGCGAAGGACACCGGGTCGGTTTGTTCCTGCGATGCGTCGGTGCGTCCGGGCGTGAAGGGAACCTGCACGTCGTAGCCCGCCTTCTTCGCGGCTTGCTCGACGGCAGCGCTGCCGCCTAAGACAATCAGGTCGGCGAGTGACACCTTCTTGCCGCCGGACTGTGCGTGGTCGAAGTCCTTCTGGATACCCTCCAGACGCTGCAACACTTTGGCAAGTTCTCGCGGGTTGTTGACGTCCCAATCCTTCTGCGGCGCGAGGCGAATTCGCGCCCCGTTCGCGCCACCGCGCTCGTCGGTGCCGCGGAATGTGGCCGCCGACGCCCAGGCCGTTCTGACCAGCTCGGGGCCGGTCAAGCCCGAGGCGAGGATCTTGGATTTCAGCGCCGCGATATCCTTCGCATCGACCATCGCATAATCAGCCTTGGGCAGCGGATCCTGCCAGATCAGGTCCACATTCGGAACCTCCGCACCGAGATAGCGGGCGCGCGGGCCCATGTCGCGGTGAGTCAGCTTGAACCACGCCTTGGCAAATGCGGGTTTGAACTCCTCAGGATGCTGCCTCCAGCGCATCGTGATCTTCCGGTAGCTGGGGTCGAACTTGAGCGCAAGGTCCGTCGTGAACATGAACGGCGCATGTCGCTTGGTCGGGTCTTGCGCGTCCGGCACGAGGTTCGCACCCAAGCCATTCGCAGGAATCCACTGGATCGCACCGGCGGGACTCTTGGTTTGCACCCAGTCGAAGCCGTACAAATTGTCGAGGTACTGCATCGTAAACATGGTCGGACTGGCCGACCATGCGCCTTCCAGGCCGCTGGTGACGGTGTCGTCACCCTTGCCGGTGCCGCACTTGTTCTGCCACCCTAATCCCTGCTCCTCGACACCGGCGGCGGCAGGCGCGGGTCCCACGCACTTGGACGGATCGTGAGCGCCATGGGCCTTACCGAAGGTGTGACCGCCCGCGATGAGCGCAACGGTTTCCTCGTCGTTCATCGCCATGCGACCAAAGGTCTCGCGGATGTCCTTCGCGGCCGCCAGCGGATCCGGATTGCCGTTCGGACCCTCGGGGTTCACGTAAATCAAACCCATCTGCGACGCCCCGAGCGGTTTTTCCAATTTTCGGTCGCCGCTATAGCGCTCATCGCCGGCAAGGAATTTCTTCTCGGGCCCCCAATAGACCAGATCAGGCTCCCAGTCGTCCGCGCGTCCGCCACCAAAACCGAAGGTTTGAAAGCCCATCTGCTCTAGCGCGACATTCCCAGTGAGCACCATCAGGTCGCCCCAGGAGATCTTCTCACCGTATTTCTGCTTGATCGGCCACAGGAGCCGCCGCGCCTTGTCGAGGTTGGCGTTGTCGGGCCAGCTGTTGAGCGGCTCGAATCGCTGTTGCGCGCCGCTCGCACCGCCGCGACCGTCACCCGTGCGATAAGTACCTGCGCCGTGCCAGGCCATGCGGATGAAGAACGGGCCGTAGTTGCCGTAGTCGGCCGGCCACCAATCCTGCGAAGTCGTCAGCACCTTCGCGATGTCCTGTTTCACGGCCTTGAGGTCGAGACTCAAAAACGCCTTGCCGTAGTCGAAGTTCTCTCCCAGCGGATTGGACTCGGCGGCGTGCTGCCGAAGCGGCGACAAATCGAGCTGCTCGGGCCACCAGAACTGATTCGGCCTCGGCTCGCCTTGAGCACCGACCGCAACCGTGGACATCAAAGGTAGCGCAGCGACCGCACATGCGACCAGCGACACCATCAACAATTCCTTCTTCATGTGGTTCTCCTCGATCGAATGCCATGATGGATTGCGCGGCGATTGTATGGCCGCACCACGAAGCGGTTGATGGATTGATTCGATTGACTTGATAGACAGGAGTAATCGCGAGTGTGCAGCTAACGTCAGTGTTGATCTCCGTGGGTGATCTAAGAGGCCTAGTTCAGGTTGCGGATGCTGTAGCGCTTGGCGGGCAATTCGCGAGAAAGGCCGCGAGCCAATGCGCCCCGTGCTGCCTCATAGGCATCCCAGTCGGCGACATCGGGAAGCGACGGGATCGTCACCGTTTCACCCAGATCCAATCCGGCGAGCGCGGCATCGACCAAGTTGTCGGTCGTCATGACCATCTCCCGGGGAAGATTCTTGATCGGCATTCCCGCGATATCCCAGAACTCTGTCGCGATGGCGCCTGGAAGAACCGCCTGAACACGCACTCCCTTATCGGAGAGTTCATGTTGAAGGGAGCGGCTGAGCGTCAGCACAAACGCTTTGCTGGCCCCGTAAACGCCATTCAGCAATTCCGGCGCAATGGCAACGATGGAGGCGATATTGATGATCGTACCCCTGCCGCGTTTGACGAAACCGGGCACCGCGGCATAGATCAGGCGAGTGAGCGCACTGACATTCAGGGTGATGAGGTCCGCCATCTGTGCGATGTTGGAGTCCAGCAAGGGGGCTGCGGCGCCGACACCGGCATTGTTGACCAGCATGGTGATGCTGGCATCCGTGCGCAACAGTGCCTCAATTTGCGCCACATCGGTCGGCTTGTTCAGGTCCGCTTTGACCACCTCGATCGCGCGGCCGGTCTTGTCGGTGACTTTCTTCGCCACTTCGTTGAGGCGCTCGCGGTTGCGCGCGACCAGAATGAGGTCATAGCCGCGCTGCGCGAGACGATCCGCATAAACTGCGCCGATGCCGGTAGACGCTCCCGTGATCAGGGCGGTGCCCTTATTGTCGATGGTGGCCATGATTGCTATCTCCTGTTGATTTGACTGCGCGTCCTTGGCGAACGCTGGGTGATCAAGGTAGGCCTATAGCCAATGGCGTGAATGACGTATATAGTACTGTTTTAGGCCATGCGAGATATCCTCATGCAGCGCATTGGGTTCGTTGTCTTCCCCGGGTTTCAAGCGATGTCTTTCGCTGCAGCCTCGGTGTTCGAGTTTGCCAATATCACGGCCGGCGAGCCGTTCTATGACATGCACACGCTCTCGGAAACGGGGGGTCCCATCCGTTCCTCCATCGGCATGGTGATTGAGACCAAGGCGTTTAGTCGATCTGCTTTCGATACCATCATTGTCGGAGGCGGCACGGGGATCGAGCCGACCACGCCGGGACTCCTCACCTTCGTAGGTAGATCTTTGAAGACCGCGAGGCGAACGGCGTCGATTTGCACCGGTGCCTTTGTGCTGGCAGAGGCGGGTATTCTCGATGGCCGTCGCGCGACCACCCATTGGGCCTATGCGCCGGAGCTGCAGAAGCGCTTTCCCGGTGTGAAAGTGGAGGCCGATCGTATCTTCATTGTGGATGGTCCGGTATGGACCTCCGCGGGGATGACCGCCGGTATCGATCTTGCTCTCGCCATGGTCGAGAAAGATCTGAGTGCAGAGGTGGCTCGATCGGTGGCGCAAAAGCTGGTTGTCTATCATCGGCGCGCCGGTGGTCAATCGCAGCACTCGGCTCTGCTGGAATTGGCACCCAAATCGGACCGCATCCAGAGCGCCCTGGCCTTTGCGAAGCGCAATCTCCATACCGAACTTTCCGTTGAGCGTCTGGCCGACGCGGCGAATCTGAGCCCCCGACAATTTAGTCGCGCCTTCCGTGCCGAAACCGGTCAATCCCCGGCCAAGGCGGTGGAGAATCTGCGTGTAGAGGCGGCCCGGCTCATGATGGAACAGAGCCGCCATCCGATTGACGTTGTCGCCCGCGAATCTGGCTTTGCCGATCGACGTCGGATGCGCCAGGCTTTCTTACGCGCCTTCGGTCAACCTCCCCAAGCAATCCGGCGCAATGCCCATGCAGAAGTCTCCGGCTGATCGCGAGGACTAGGATCGCGCTGCACTCACACGAAGACGCATGACGAGCGGGTCTTGAGTCAATGATGCCGATCGGTGCAAAGCGGGTGTAACACCACCGCTTGCGCCCGCACCCAAGATCATCCGCCGCGCCAAGTCCTGAGGGTCACCGTATCTAGACCTAAGTTTGGATTCGGCCGAGGCGGCTGTTTTATCCGCGCTACCGGCGACGCTGGGCTGGCCGAGAATGAGCCGGCGCGCTTGTTCTTGAGGTTCGACGGATGCCTGAGTCCCGTCGCTTGAAATAGCAGGCGAATGATCCACTACCCTGGGTTGGCCATTGACCGTACCGGTCAGAAGGTCCCGCGCCTGCATCTGAGCGTCAGCCGCAATTTCCGCGGCGAACAGAGTGTTGGACTGCAGCAGAAGCCCTGCAGATAGCAGCGCCAACCGCCGAGCGAAAGTCTTGACACGAATCGGTGAGTTCATCTTCATTCTCCTGTTGAGCACCTTTCGAGATCAAGATAGGCTGGAAGCCGATGGCTTAAATGACGTATACAGTACCTTTTACGGTCAACGTAAGAATCCACAGGAGATAGCGATGCAAACCGCCGCCTTTGACGCTGAAGTTCATCATGCGTTCATCGATCGGCTGCGGCGGACAGGTGGTGCACCAAGCCGTCATGAGGTTTCCGCGGCACTGGCGAGGCCGGTCGACGAAATTGAACAGGCTCTGCGCCGCCTCTCGGCAAGCCACGGTGTTGTTCTGCATCCGCATGTTTGCGAGCCCTGGGTGATTCATCCGTTCTCACTTTCGCCAACGGCGACGTGGGTCCAGCACGGCGAGCAGGGTTGGTGGGCGCCTTGTATCTGGTGTGGATTTGGAATCGCCGCCCTCGTAGGCAGGAATGTGGTAATTCACGCCCGGATTGGCGGGGAGGCGGAGGACGTCGATATCCATATCGTCAATGGTGAGGTGGTGGACAAAAATCTCTGGGTGCATTTCGCCGTTCCACCTCGCGCCGCCTGGGACAACGTCCAGCATTTTTGCGCCACTGTTCTGCCCTTCCGGCAAGCGGCTGATGTCCAGACCTGGAGTAGCCGACATGGAATTCCTGTCGGATCCGCCGTACCGATATCCCAGGTTCAAGAGCTTGGCCGAGAATGGTACGGGCATCACTGCGATCGACACTGGCGCAAATGGTCCGTTGCCGAGGCAATAGCGATCTTCGAGCGAGTCGGCCTAACCGGACCGTTTTGGAGTTTGGAAAGCCGCGAAGGCAGTTTCTAAGTCATGGCCATCGTGTTTGACGATGGCGGCTATCGAAAGATCCTAGCTTCTCACCGTCAGACCTTAGTACTAGTCTGCAACAACAAAGCGTTCCGCAAGTTGACAGGACTACCGTTGGAGAAGCCAATGACCGAAAGCAAAAAGTTAGCCTTACTGCGCGATAAACTCATCAGGCGTCGGCGAGAAATCGTCGAGCACTTACAAACCGCCTCCCTTGACCAGATTGCCGGCGCTGATCTTGCACGGATACAGAGCACCATTGATGCAGTGGCGAAGGCCATTGCCGAAGAGCAGTACGCCGAGTTTCGTCCCTAAGCATGTCGAGCAACGAACTCCTCACCACGACGCAAAAAGCGCGCACCATGAACTTCGACAAGCCGAAGTATGGAACGCTTGCGGAAATCGGGGCCGGTCAAGAGGTTGCGCGGGAATTCTTCCATGCCGGTGGGGCCTCCGGGACGATTGCCAAGTCCATATCTGCGTACGACATGGTTGTCAGCGACGCCATCTACGGCAAGACGGCAAGGTATGTCTCCCGCGAGCGGCTGAAATTCATGCTGGACCATGAGTACGAGCTATTGATCGAGCGGCTTTCGCCGATTCGCGGCGAGCGAACCACGTTTTTTGTCTTTGCGGACACCGTGGCCACCAGTAACCATCAGGGTACCAATGAAGCTCACGGGTGGCTGGGGCTGCGGTTTCAGACCGAGCCCATGGGCGAGCCGAGCGAGATCGTATTGCATGTGCGCATGTGGGACAAGGACTCGGTGCTGCAGCAGCAAGCGCTCGGCATCGTAGGGATCAATCTGATCTACGGAGCCCTCTATTACCGCAGCGACCCGGGAAAATTGATTGAATCGCTGAAGGACAACCTAGGTGTCGACAGAATCGAAGTCGACATGGTGCATTTGTCGGGGCACTGCTTCGAGAACGTCGACAACCGGCTGATGGCGCTTCACCTCGTTGAAGTCAAGCTGACGAACGCCGTCATGTTCGGGCCGCAAGGAGAGGTTTTGCAGCCGTCAGAGGTGCTCCACAAGAAGCCCATCCTGGTGGAAAGGGGCAGTTTCCGGCCCGTGACGCATGTCAACGTCGACATGATCAATTGTGCGGCGGCGCAGTTTGTCCAGGAGCCCTCGGTGAAAGGGAAGGAATTGATCGTTCTCATGGAGATCACCATGAGCAACCTGCTCGCCGAAGGCCGGCTCGACGCACAGGATTTCTTGTCGCGCGTCGACCTATTGGCAGACCTCGGCTTTACAGTGCTGATTTCCGACTACCCTGAGTACTACCGGCTTACTTCCTATTTCCGCCGTTATTCCAAGGAGATGATTGGCGTCGCCATGGGAATCAACAATCTGCTGGAAGTATTCAACGAGAAGTACTACGAGAACCTCGAAGGGGGCATACTCGAGTCATTCGGGCGTCTGTTCAGAAACGCCGTCAAGTTGTACGTTTACCCGATGCGGGAGACGGCGTTCGAGAGGTATGTCGTGGCGGCCAATGGAGCCGGACCACCAGCCCAGTCCCATGCGCCCAATGTACTGATCAGCGCCAAGAACCTGAGAATTACCGACCGCCTCGCCAGCCTCTACGCTTTCCTACTGGAGAATCGTTGCATCGAGTGCATCGTAGGATTCGACTCGAATATCCTCAATATATTCTCGCGCGACGCCCTTCAGAAGATCAAAGATGAGAATCCCCTCTGGGAACTTATGGTACCGATTCCAGTGGTGGAGGCCATCAAACGCCGGAGACTCTTTGGCTATGAAGGCCATCCAGCCCAATAAAAGATCGTGACGTCGTTCTGTGTCATCCGGTGAAAACCGCCATTGGCACGCTCGTTGAACGCCGGCAAACAAACTGACCCAGGTGGTACCCATGCGTGCGATGGTAAAGTCGTGCCGGCGGGGTAACCGACTATGAAATTCGCGGTAATGGGTGCGGGCGCGGTGGGCTGCTACTACGGCGGCATGCTGGCACGCGCCGGGCACGATGTGGTGCTGGTTGGGCGCTCGCAACATGTCCAGGCGATCGAGCGTCAGGGGCTCAGGCTCGAAACACAAGCCTTCGACGAACACATTCGCGTCTCTGCCAGCACCGAAGCGAGCGCGGTGCAGGGCGCGCAGCTCGTGCTCTTTTGCCCGAAGTCCACCGACACCGAGAGCGCTGCGGCTGCCATCAAGCCGCATCTTGCGCCGGATGCATTGGTGCTGTCGCTGCAAAACGGCGTCGAGAACGCGGACCGACTGCGCGCGCTGCTGCCACAGCAGGTGATCGCAACCGTGGTGTATGTCGCCACCGAAATGGCCGGGCCGGGGCATGTCAGGCATCATGGCCGCGGCGAACTGCTCATCGAGCCCTCGAAGGCCAGCAACGACGTCGCGCGCGCGCTGATCGCAGCCGGCGTGCCGACCGATATTTCCAACAACGTGCGCGGCGAGTTGTGGATGAAGCTAATCCTGAACTGCGCGTACAACGCGCTATCGGCAATTACACAATTACCGTACGGCCGGCTCGTGAAGGGTGAGGGCATGACCCTTGTCATGCGCGACCTCGTCGATGAATGCATGGCAGTGGCGAAAGCGGACGGCGTGACGATTCCCGGCGATGTCGATGCGGCCGTCCGCAAAATCGCCGAGACGATGGCGGGCCAGTACGCATCCACCGCGCAGGACCTGGCGCGCGGTAAGCGCAGTGAGATCGATCATCTGAACGGCTTTATCGTGCGGCGTGGCGAAGCCCTGGGCGTCGCGACGCTCGCCAACCGGCTGCTGCATGCCATCGTCAAGCTGATCGAGAGCAAGTAGGATTCATCCCGCGACGAGCTATCTACTCCGACGATATATCCTATCGAGAAATACTGGATATCCAGATTGCGCTCCGGTAGTAATCTTTATATCCGAGTATCGATACGAGTCCCAGTTCGACCTCGTTTCGCGGCGGGCTGCTGGAGAGCCCGCCGCGCCTTCTGCAGGGTCTGATTTCTCCTGAATTCCAAAAGAGCCGTAATTATGAGTTTAGATGATGTCTTGTTCGGGGTTATCATTGTCGGCATCGGATTGTGTGCCGCTCACTTCAGGGGCGAATACATTCGTTGGCGAGAACATAGAGCGGCCGAGCGGCGCCAGGAAACAACCATGCGAGAACTT
>Ga0210388_10002864_pt1 | contig 13479 bp, 12 predicted proteins | sample IncBWC19OmetaG_FD_155485 | JGI IMG/M metagenome (GOLD analysis project Ga0210388, IMG submission 155485) | Forest soil microbial communities from Barre Woods Harvard Forest LTER site, Petersham, Massachusetts, United States - Inc-BW-C-19-O ... | reverse complement strand
GGCGAACGGGAAACCCAGATGGACCGCGAGTGGAATGACAGTCAGCCGATCTACCGCCAGCTTCGCGACCGTGTGGTCGTGATGATTCTGGATGGAGTTCTGAAGGAAGGCGACCCTTTGCCTTCCGTGCGGAATGTCGCGGCTGAATATCGGGTGAATCCACTTACGGTCCTGAAGGGCTATCAACAACTGGTGGACGAAGGTCTGGTGGAGTCCAAGCGAGGGCTAGGCATGTTTGTCAATGTGGGCGCGCGCGATCAGTTGCTCAAGGCAGAACGGCAGAAGTTTCTGGGAGAAGAGTGGCCGAGGGTCCGTGCAACGATTGAGCGGCTCGGCCTGACGGCGACCGAACTGTTGAACGGCGCAAACCACCCAACGCAACAACCACCTCTCGATGACGCGCAGGCAAAATCCGCCGAGCGGAATCCCGCAAAGAAGGAGAGTTGATGGCATGGCATGCATAGAAGCGCGCGGCCTGCGCAAGGCCTTCGGCAAAACGACAGCGCTAGACGGCGTGGACCTGCGGGTGGAAGAAGGGCGCATTTTGGGAATCATCGGTCCCAACGGCGCCGGCAAGACCACCGCGCTCAACGCGATTCTCGGCCTCACGGCATACGAAGGAGAGTTGAGGGTACTTGGACGCGACCCCTGGAGCGAACGCGATCAACTTATGCGGGATGTGTGCTTCATTGCGGATGTTGCCGTACTGCCTCGCTGGGCGCGGGTTTCCCAGCTACTGGAGTACATCGTGGGCGTGCATCCGCGATTCGATCGCGCCAAGGCCGAAGGTTTTCTGGCGAAAACCAACATCCGGCTCACGAATAAGGTGAGGGAATTGTCGAAGGGCATGGTGACCCAACTGCACCTTGCGCTGATCATGGCCATTGACGCGAGGTTGCTGGTGCTGGACGAGCCGACGCTGGGTCTCGACATCCTGTATCGCAAGCAATTTTACGATTCGCTGCTGAACGACTACTTCGACCGGAGCCGCACAATCGTGGTGGCTACACACCAGGTGGAAGAGATCGAACACGTGCTCACGGATTTGATGTTCATCAATCGTGGCCGCATCGTCTTCCAGAGCAGCATGGACGAATTTGGGTCGCGCTATCTGGAAGTGATGGTGCATCCAGAGAAGGCCGCTGCGGCGCGGGCGCTCAAGCCAGTGCAGGAGCGCCAGGTGTTTGGCGGAAGCATCCTGTTGTTCGATGGTGCGGAGCGCCAGCAACTCGCGGAGCTTGGCGAGGTCCGCACGCCCAGCATCGCTGATTTGTTCGTGGCGGTGATGGGCCAGCAAAGCGGACAGGCACAAGGAGCGGCTAGATGAGTACTCCATCGAATGCAATGTCCGAATCTTTCCAGGCGCAGAGCGTCGCCCCTGCGGCCTTCCCGGCAACGCGCGCCTTTTACTGGTCGGTGCGGCGTGAATTATGGGAGAACCGTTCCATCTACATTGCGCCGCTGGCCGTCGCTGCGGTTGCTCTATTCGCCTTCTTGATGGGCGCCATCGGAGGCATTTGGGAGAAGTCGCTGAGGCTCGATTCTGCGCATGCCAGGGAAGGGGTTACTCAGCCATACGACATAGCGGCGGGTCTGCTGATGCTCACCTGTATTGTGGTGAGTGTGTTCTATTGTCTCGATGCGCTGCACTCGGAGCGCCGCGATCGCAGCATCCTGTTCTGGAAGTCGCTCCCGGTATCCGATCTCACGACAGTGCTAGCGAAGGTGAGCATTCCCCTCGTGGTTCTGCCGCTGCTGACCTTTGCGATCGCCGTCGCCCTTCAGGGGGTCATGCTGCTGTTGAGCAGCCTAATACGATTGGGGAGCGGTCAGAGTGTGGGGGCGCTGTGGACGCAATTGTCGTTTTTCCGGATGTCCATGCAGATGCTCTATCACATTTTCACGGCCCATGCGCTCTGGCCCTTGCCAGTCTATTGCTGGCTGATTCTGGTATCGGGATGGGCGCGACGCGCGACGTTTCTGTGGGCCGCATTGCCGCTGGTGGCCATTGGCGGCGTTGAACTCATCGTGTTCCGGACCTGGCATTTCGCAGCCTTGGTGGGGTCGCGATTGATTGGAGCCGCGCCAGCGTTTGCGGACATGCCGGGGGATGGTTTTCCATCGGGGCCCATGGCGCATATCACGGCGGGAGCTTTTCTGGGTAGTGCGGGGTTGTGGATGGGGCTGGTCGTCGCCGCAGTATTCCTTGGCGCGGCGGTGCGGCTGCGCAGGTATCAAGGACCCATTTAGGGTTGGCCAGCGTTTTGCAAACTGGGCTGACTGCAGCGTTGGACGTAAACTCTGCTTATGGTGTTCACGAAACGGCTTCGCGAGGGAATACGGCGGGGAGAGATCACTTGCAGTGTGCGGATCTGGATGAGTCCCCGCGTGCGAGTAGGCGGGCGATATCGGATGGAGGAAGGCGAGATTGAAGTCGATTCGATTGAGCCGATCGGGTTTCCAGATATTACTCCGGAACTGGCGCGCGAGTCTGGATTCCTTGGCGTTCTGGATTTGCTGAAGGTCGCGAAACATGGGCGAGGCGAAAAAATTTATTTGATCCGGTTTCACTACGTGCGGCCGCGTAGTTAGGTAAAAAGAGCAGACTGAGGATTGGAAACGTCCCGTCTGTCCCCCGGTTTTAATGCAAAAGTATTGCGGGGCGGGCTTGTGCATCAAGGGCGGCTTCCATAGCCGAAGCGAACTTTCCTGTCCATTCCCCACAAACGCCGGGCGATATGCGGCGCACCTGCCAGCACCGACACAGTCGCCCGTCGGTTCCTCGATTCCTGTGATAGATGATTTGAATTGTCTGAGCGAAAGGCAATTCAAGTTTGTACATGAACGTTTCCCCTACCACGCCGTTCTCCGTTTTTCGCATCACTGAACGCAGCTTCCTCCCGAGCGCAGCCATATAGCTTGCGGTTGCGGCCACAGATTCAGTGCGTAGCTCCGCGTGAATGTGTTTCCGGTCATCGACTGCGATGGTTTCGCTGACAACAAGCATAGAAACGGCAAGGACGGCAGCTGCTGATTTCGCTTTCATGTGCCGATTATATCACCACGCGCGGTCGCGGCGGGCTAGTTACTCGGGGCTGGTAGGCCCTTGGGTTTGAAAAACCGGGGACGAAAACCGGGGACAGGCGGAACGCTTTCCTAAGGTCGGATGACTGGCACTCTAACTCAGCCACAGTTTCAGGCAAAATGATTCGGAAACGTCCCGTCTGTCCCCATGTTTCACGCTTCCCGCTATAAGAGTTAGCGCCCAGTCCGCGGCTTGCGGCAGCTAAATTTTTGAATCTGTGGTGATGCTGGACGCGAAATAGCTTGGAGGTGTAACCGTGGTTGAATCTTCTGATTTGCGGATGAGGAGAATTCCACTGAGCCACGGAGCCGGGAATATACCGGCACTGGGCTTTGGCACGTTGATTCCGGACGCAGCCATGACGAAAACTGCGACCAGGGACGCGCTGGAGGCGGGATTTCGACACTTCGATTGTGCGGAACGATATGGGAACGAGCGCGAGGTTGGCAGGGCTTTGCAGGAAGGACTTGCCGCTGGCGGGATTGCGCGCGAGGACATCTTTGTTACCACAAAACTGTGGAACTCGAATCACCGGCCTGCGCGTGTCGAACCGGCTTTCGAGGCAAGCCTGGAAAGACTCGGGCTCAGCTATCTCGATCTCTATCTCATTCACACTCCCTTTGCGTTTCAGCCCGGAGACAATCAGGATCCGCGGGATCAAGACGGCAATGTCCTTTACGACCACGGCGTGAGTTTGCTCGATACCTGGCGGGCGATGGAAAGTCTCGTGGATCACGGCAAATGCCGGGCCATCGGGCTGTCTGACATTGGGTTGGACGAAGTGAAGGCCATCTATGAATCAGCGAGAATCAAGCCAGCGGTGGTGCAAGTGGAATCGCATCCGTATCTGCCGGAAACGGAGCTACTGGAATTCTGCAAGGACAAAGGCGTTGTGCTTTTGGCTTTTGCGCCATTGGGTCACGGAATGAAGCCGGGGTTGCTCGAAGATCCAGTGATTTCGGGTATCGCGGCGCGAGTGGGAAAAACGGCGGCGCAGGTGCTGCTGGCTTGGGCGGTGCAGCGCGGCACGGCTTTGCTGACTACGCCGAGGAGCGCGGCCCGCGCGAGAGAGAATTTCGACATCTCGGCGCTTCCCGCAGACGCGCTTGACGAAATCAATCGAATTCAGACCAGACAGAGGCTGAATCCAGTGGTGACGACCGGCGTTCCGGGTTTCATTCCAAAAGCTAAGGGAGCATAAAAGCGAAACCGGAGCGAGAGCAATAGGTAGCTAGCCGTTTTCGACGCGGGCTTTTATGTCGGAGTAGGCCGCTTCGATTAGCGCGTTTAGGGCAGCGGCGTTTGTGGGCGTTCCCGGTTTCAGCTTTACGTGGCGCATGAACTTGCCAGTGCCTTGGAGCAAGCGCGCGGGATCGGGCAGCGATGCGCCGTGAAAGAAGCCTACGTTTACGTGCTCGGTGAAAACATTTACGTAGGCGAAGGGGGCGTCGCCCAGGCAGGCGACCGGGCAGCCGTCGTGGACGAGTTCGCGGACTTCGTCGCCGCAGTTGCGCATTACTTCGAACCAGCGATGCGCGATGGCTCCCAATTCGCCTGCATTTGCTTTCATCCACGCATCGATGGCGGGATCGCGCTCGACAGCGCCGTTGAATCGCAGCAATTCTTAGCTCCTCCACTTAACTCCCACAGAATCATATTTTCCAGCCAATTGCTCCGCCATTCCCGTCGCCGCCGCTCAATGGTGTTCCGAGACGCTCAACAGATTTCCGTCCGGATCCTTGAACCACGCGATTTTGCTGCCGCCCGGCGCCGTCCAAATCCCGCGTTCCTTGTCCTGCACGAACGGATATTTTTCGAACACCACGCCGCGGTTCACCAGCCAATCGACGATCTTTTCTATATCGTCCACTTGCCAGCCCAGCACGGTGCTCTGCAGCGGCGTAAACGTCGGCATCTTCACGATCCGGATCATGCTCTTGCCCGCCTGCATCACCAGCGCAAACTGGTCCAGGCTCACAAACTCAAATCCCAAATTGCCTTCATAAAATGCGCGCGCCTTCTCATAATCCTTCGTCAACAGAAAGCCGATCATGCTCATGTCTGCCAGCATCGTCTCTCTCCTCTTCGCAGGGTCCGCCTTCCGAGACGGACCACGCTTCCGCCTACCGGTCGTCTCACATCTGGGACATACTATCAACAACGATCTCATTGCAAAGGAAAACGGAATGTCACTCTTCGGAGAATTGGGAACGCGGAAGGAATTGGAGAAGAAGGCCAAGGCCGAGGGGCGTCTGCCGCCGGGGCAATCGCTCACTTTGAGGTGGCCGGTGCTGCATTATGGCAGCATTCCGCATTTCGATCCGGCGAAGTGGGACTTCCAGATCTCGGGCGAAGTCGAAGAGGCCAAGCGCCTCACTTGGAACGAGTTTCGCGCGCTGCCACAAACCGAAACTTTATCGGACTTTCATTGCGTCACGCGCTGGAGCCGGCTCGATAATCATTGGAAAGGCGTGCTCTTCACGGATGTAATGAAGCTCAGCAAGCCAAAGCCTGCCGCGCATTTTGCTTCGATTCTGGCGGAGGAAGGTTACACCGCCAACGTGCCGCTCGAAGATTTGTTGAAGCCGAATGTTCTCTTTGCTTTTGAGCATGACGGCGAACCGCTCACCGCCGATCACGGCGGCCCGTTGCGTCTCATCGTTCCGCATCTGTACGCCTGGAAAAGCGTCAAGTGGGTCCGCGGCTTCCAGCTTCTCGACCACGACCGTCTCGGCTTCTGGGAACGCAACGGCTACCACGCCTACGGCGACCCCTGGAAAGAGCAGCGCTACTCCGGCCGCTGAACAGTTTGCGACTAAGACGAAGGAGCGCCATAAATTCAACGAGTCTTAAGTTCAGAACACCTTGTAGGGGAGGGGCTTGCCCCTCCTGCTGCAGACACGAGACGAGCGCACCATGTGGCGCAGCCTCCAGAGGCACGCAACGATGAAAATTTCGATTCCTTGAATGGCCGCGAAATGAGGACCTGTTTTGCCTTTGGATTGACACGTGTCCCGCCACTCTGGAATCATCCCAAGACCGTTGCCCCGCATTTTGCGAGCTGACAAGATTTTCTGAACCTCGGCCCGGAGCGCCATAACTTTTAGGGCTGCTTTTCCGTTAGGAAGGGATGAAAGGACCTGAAACATGCCGGCCGGCATCCGCACCAACGAATTGCGCAAGGTTTATAACACGGCGCCTCCGCTCGCGGCCGGCGGCGGGGGATTCGCATTTGCCGAGAAGCGCAGTAAGGGCAAACAACCGAAGCCGGAAGTCGTTGCTCTCAACGGAATTTCTCTCGATATTCCGTCGGGCGAAATTTTCTGCCTACTTGGGCCCAATGGAGCGGGAAAATTGGTGAGCACGACGTTTGGAAAGAACAGTCCGCCGTTAAACGCCTGGTGGGATTGCGGCAATTTCACAAGAAGGCTGTTAGCTAGCGGGAGCTTTTTGGGAAATTGTGGGGGAAACGAAGTCTTCTTCATTTAGACGCCTGGGCAAGATGGGGCGCAATGTATTGCGCCCCTACAAGAGAAGTTAGCGCCAGCGGAAGAGTTTTAGGGCGAGGACGAAGCAAACGGCGAGCCAGGCGCCCAGCACGGCGAGTTGCGGCGTCAACTGAACGAGGCTCGCGCCCTGCAACATATTCGCGCGCAACGCGTCGATCGCCGCCGTGAGCGGTAGCGCTTTGATGATGGGTTGCACCACATCCGGAAAACGCTGCGCGGAGAAAAACACGCCGGAAGCGATCCACATCGGAAGCATCACGGCGTTCATCAAGCCGGAAGCGGCTTCGATGGTTTTGGCGCGAGACGCGAGCAGCAATCCCAAAGCGCTGAATGTCAGCGAGCCCAGTAGACAGACCACCGCGAGACTGAGCAGCGAGCCGCGCACCGGCACGTGGAAAATTAAAGCTCCAAATCCAAGCACGATGCCCACTTCCGCGACGAGCATCAATATGCGCGAGAGAACATAGGAAAGCAGAAAGTATTGCTTCGGCATGGGAGTCGCGACTAAGCGCTTCAGCAGCTTCTTGCGCCGCGCGTCAACGACGGTGAAGCCCATGCCCCAAATCGCGCTGCCCATCAAATTCATTCCAAGCAATCCGGGAATGAGAAAGTCGATGTAGCGAGAGCCGGGCTCGCGGAGGAAGTAGTCGCTGGTTCGAATCGGGTCGGCGCGCCCGGCGGCTTGCTGCACGGCGCGATCGGCGAGCATACGCGCGGTGCGGCCCTCGGGATTGGTGTCGTCGTAACTATAGACGACGGAGCCGTTGGCATTCGGCACGGCCAGAAGCGCAATTTTGCCAGTGCGCAGCGCTTCTTCGGCGGCGTTCGAATCGAGCAGCTCCACGGCGAGCAGCTTTTCGCCTTGCAGGGATTGCGCCAGCACAGGATTCGTGGTGGCGATTTTCAGAACTTCCGCGGGGCGATTGCGAAACGCGATGCCGAGACCGCCCGCGAGAAGAATGGGAAAGGCAAAAATCCAGAAGAGCGCTTCGGGTTCGCGGAGTGTTTCGAGAAAGCGCACGATAGTCAGTTGCACGAGCGGATGGCTGGCAAACGTTTTGCCTCGCGGAGCTTTGCGCTCCACCGCCCGGGCTTGGATGTCGGGAATGGCTGTTGTTTCGCTCATGTGGTTTGCTCATTCATCGCGAAGGTGGCGTCCCGTCAGGGAGACGAAGACATCCTCGAGAGTTGCAGAATGCGTACTCAGCTCGGTGAGCGGAATATTTTGGCGTGTTAACTCCGCGAGCAATGCGGGAACGGCGAGATGCAATTCGGTGACTTGCATTTCTACGGTACCGTTTTCGGAGCGAACGTCGCGCACGCCTTTGATTTGACGAAGAGCGGGAATATCGACGGCGTGGGCGTTTGTGCCGGCGGAGAACGCCACCATGTGTTCCGCGCAAGTGGAGGCGATCAATTCGCGGGGACTGCCGAGAGCGATCTGTTTGCCATTGTCCATGATGGCGACGCGTTCGCAGAGCCGCTCGGCTTCGTCCATGTAGTGCGTGGTGAGAAGGATGGTACGGCCGGAGGATTTGAATTGCTCGATCAAATCCCAAAGCTGGCGGCGGGCTTGCGGGTCGAGGCCGGTGGTGGGTTCATCGAGAAACAGAAAATCGGGATCGCCAACAAGCGCGCAAGCCAGAGCGAGGCGCTGCTTCTGGCCGCCGGAAAGATTGCCGACGCGGGAATTCTTTTTTTCTTCGAGCTGGACGAGCGCGATAGCTTCGTCCGCGCCGGGTCCCCGCTCAAAAAAGCTTCGGAACAAGCGAAGCGTTTCGAACACGGTCAATTTTTCGGAAAGCTGCGTATCTTGCAATTGAATGCCGAGGCGCTGGCGGAGCTGCTCGGCATCGGACTTCCAATGCATGCCAAGAAGTTCCACTTCGCCAGCGTCGGGAGCGGTGAGACCTTCGCAGATTTCGACGGTTGTGGTTTTGCCCGCGCCATTGGGCCCGAGGAGGCCGAAGCACTCGCCGGCGCTTACTTCGAGATCGAGGCCGTTGACGGCCACGACGTCCTGATAAGCCTTGCGAAGACCCGTTACGCGAAGGGCTGGCTTGGAAACGACCGCGGACATGCGTCCAGTATCGCGTCAGAGAAGGAGACATGCAACCGTGGAATCGAGGGCCTACTAGTGATTCGAATTTTACAAAGCCTTCACGCAATGGAGCGCGTGGTGTTAATCTCGCAGCCGTTTTGGAGAGGACAGTAACGCGATGAAAACCTCGATTGGACGGATAGGATTGGCGATTGTGGTTGCCGCAGCGGTTTCGATCGGCGCAGTGAGGGCGCAGCAGATGACGCCGCTAACGCAGGAGCAAAAAGATCAGCGAGTGCAGACGGAGAAAGAGCTGGAATCGGTGGCGATCATCGAACGAAAAGTGATGGTGCCGATGCGGGATGGAGTGCGGCTGGCGACGGATATTTACAGGCCGAAGAATGCCAGCGGGCCAGTGCCGATTATTTGGGTGCGCACTCCCTACAATTTCAACTTTTGGGATGTGCGCAACGGATTGCCGGCAGATATGCGGACGGCGCTGATGGCGGTGAAACGCGGCTACGCGTACGTGGTGCAGAACGAGCGCGGACATTTTTTCTCGCAAGGGAATTACGACATTCTCGGCCCGCCGCGCACGGATGGAACCGACATGCTGGACTGGCTGAAGGCACAACCGTGGACGAACGGCAAAGTGGGAACGACGGGATGCTCTTCGACGGCGGAATATCAGATGGCGATTGCAGCGATGGGGCATCCGGCGTATGCGGCGATGAATATTCAAAGTTTTGGCGCGGGTGTGGGACGCGTAGGGCCGTATTACGAGCAGGGGAACTGGTATCGAGGCGGCGCGGTGCAGATGCTGTTCATTACGTGGCTTGCCGGAGAGCAGAACCAGGTGCGGCCGATGTTTCCGGCGAATACTTCGCAAGAAGATTTGATTCGCGCGTCGAAACTGTTTGATCTGGCGCAGCAAGCGCCGCCGGTGGACTGGTCGAAAGCGCTGTGGCATTTGCCGGAGCAGGATATTTTGAAGGCTGTCGATGCACCGCACGGAATTTATGCGGACGCAATGCCCGTTCCAACGGGCGGGCGAATGATCCAGCGCGCTCCCAATGATCCGGCATGGTACAAGGGCGGACTATATCACGACGACATGGCGCTGAATCTTCCAGGGCTGTGGTTCATGACGTGGTACGACGTTTCGATGGGGCCGAACCTCGAGCTTTACAATCACGTGCGGAAGACGGCGAAGGACGGAGTCGGCGACGAGCAGTGGGTGATTATTGCGCCAGTAGGGCACTGCGCGTATACGCGAGCGACGGAGGATACAGTGGTCGGCGAGCGAAGCATGGGGGATGCGCGGTTCGACTATCAGGAGATCACGTACAGTTTTTTCGACCGGTTTCTGAAAGGCGAGAAAAGCGCGAAGATCGAGTCGATGCCGAAGGTGACGTACTTCACGATGGGATTGAACAAGTGGCAGACGTCGGAGACCTGGCCGCCAACCGGCGCGCAGACGATGACGATGTATTTGTCGAGCGCCGGGCGCGCGAACTCTTTGACCGGAGATGGTGCGCTTACAGCGGTGGCTCCCGCGGCGGATAAGCCGGATTCGTTTACGTACGATCCGATGAATCCCGTGCCATCGTACGGTGGAAATGTGTGTTGCACAGGGACGGCGGTGCAGGCGGGGGCGTTTGACCAGCGAAAGATGGAAGCGAGGAACGATATTCTTGTGTACACGTCGGAACCGTTCAAGGAAGGAACAGAGTTGAGCGGGCCGATAACGCCGACGCTGTATGTTTCCTCGAATGCGAAGGACACGGACTTTACGGTGAAAGTGGTGGATGTGTATCCGGACGGGCGAGCGTACAACCTGGACGAATCGATCCAGCGATTGCGGTATCGCGATGGATACGACAAGCCGCTGGCGTGGATGGAGGCGGGGAAAGTGTACAAGGTGACGCTGCAGCCGCTAAACACCAGCAATTATTTTGAGGCGGGGCATTCGCTGCGGATCGAGATTTCGAGCAGCAATTTTCCGAGATTCGACCGGAACTTGAACACCGGCGGAAATAACTACGATGAGGAAAAAGGAGTGGTGGCGCACAACGCGGTGCATCATTCGAAACAGTACCCGTCGCAGGTAGTGGTGACGGTGGTAAAGAAGTGAAACGGGTGAATTAAGAACCGCCGGATCGAAGTACCCAAGAGCCGCCTTCCATAAACAAATGGAGAGCCGGCCCCTTCGTGACATTTGAACATTTTGCTTCGTCCATGCGTATTGAGTGGCAGGTGGTGGTGTGTTTCGGTTTTCGCTGATGCGGGGCTCTGTGCCCCGGGAGGCAAGTCATGGATTTATTTCTCCTCGATATGAAATACGCAGCGCGTTCGATGTGGCGGGCCAAGGGATTTGCGTTGACCGTACTGCTTACGCTTGCTGTTTGCATCGCGGCGAATACGACGCTCTTTGCGATCGTGAATTCAGTGGTCCTGCAGCCGTTGCCGGTGCCGGAGGCGAATTCCATTTTGCTGATGGCGAACGAATATCCGAAGGCCGGGGTCACAGGAATCAACAGCAGCAGTTCGGGAGATTACTTCGACCGGATGAAGGAGATGACGGCGTTCGAGAGCCAGGCGATGTTCCGGCAGAGGGATCAAACGGTCGAGTTGAATGGATTGCCGCAACGGATGCGCGGAATGGTGGTTACGCCGTCGTGGTTTACGCTATTGAGAGTATCGCCAGCGCTGGGGCGGCCGTTCCTTGAGGAAGAAGGAGAAATTGGGCGCGAGCGAGAAGTGATTTTGAGCCACGGGCTGTGGGAACAGCTGTTTGCCGGGGACAAAACGGCGATCGGGCGCGATCTGAGGATCAGCGGGCAGACTTTTAAAGTGGTGGGAGTAATGGCGGCGGGATTTGATTTTATCGATCCCGACGTGCGGCTGTGGATGCCGATTGCGTTTACGCCGGAAGAGAAGACGCAGCACCACAGCAACAACTGGACGCACATCGGAAGATTGAAGCCGGGGGCGACACTCGAGCAGGCTCAGGCGCAAGTCAACGCATTGAACAACGAGAATCTCGAGCGGTTTCCGGAGTTCAAAGAGATTTTGATCAACGCGGGATTCCACACGGAAGTAAAGCCGCTGCAGGAAACGGTGACCGGAGGAGTGAAGAGGACGCTGTATCTGCTGTGGGGCGGAGCGATATTCGTGCTGCTCATCGGCGGGCTAAACATCGCGAATCTTGCGCTGACGCGGCTTTCGCTGCGGCGGAAGGAGATGGCGACGCGAATCGCTCTGGGCGCGGGACGCATGCAGTTGATGCGGCAGCTGATCCTGGAGAACGTAGGACTGGCGCTGGTTGGAGGAGTGAGCGGGATCGCGCTTGGCGCGGGTTTGCTGAAGACGCTGGGCGCAGCAGGGCTCGAACATTTGCCGCGGGCGCAGGAGGTTCATTTGGATGCGACCGTGATTCTGGTTTCACTGGGGCTGTCGATCGCCGCTGGATTATTTGTGGGACTGTTTCCGCTGGTGAGTGCTTCGAAGATCGGCATCAACGACGCGCTGCATGAAGATAGCCGCACAGGGACGACAGGGAAGAAAACGCGGAGCGTGCGTCAACTATTGGTGGCGGCGCAGATTGGATTTGCGTTTGCGCTCCTGATGGGAGCGGCGCTGTTTCTGACAAGTTTCCGGCGGCTCTTGCAGGTTGACCCTGGATTCAAGTCAGAAGGTGTCGTGACGGCGTCGGTGAGCTTGCCACGAACGAAATATGTGAAACGGGAAGATTGGGGCGGATTTTTAAATCGTGCGCTGCCGGCAGTGCGGGCGATACCCGGAGTCACGCAAGCGGGAGTAACGAACGTAATTCCGCTCGGCAGCAACCACAATGACGAGGTGGTACTGGCGGAGGGCTATCAAATGCAGCCGGGCGAATCGATCATTTCACCGCTGCTGATGGATGTGTCGCCCGGTTACTTCGAAGCGATGGGCATCCCGATGTTGAAAGGGCGAAGCTTCGACGAGCGCGACAACGAGACTGCCCCGCGGGTGGTCATTGTGGATGAACGTCTGGCGCAACATTTCTGGCCGAACAGCGATCCAATGGGGCGGCGCATGTACCTTCCCAGCGATCCTAAAAATTTATTGAAGACTGACGAGCGTACGGTGTGGCTGAAGGTTGTAGGAGTGGCGCGGACGCTGCGCTACGAGCATTTGGATGACAAGGGCGGAACCGTTGGGGCGTTCTATTGCCCGATTGCGCAGGACGCCGACAACAGTTTCACGTTTGCGTTGAAAACGGCCGGCGACCCCGATTCCACGGTGCGGGCACTGCGCGCGGAGATTGCTCGAATGGACCCGGACCTGGCGGTGTTCGATGTGCGTTCGATGTCGGAGAGGATCGATCTTTCGCTGGCTTCGCGAAGGACTTCGATGCTGCTGGCGAATGCATTCGGAGTAGTGGCGCTGTTTCTGGCGACGCTGGGAATTTATGGAGTGCTGGCGTATCTGGTGGCGCAACGCACGCGAGAAATCGGGATTCGCGTAGCATTGGGCAGCAGCAAGGCGGCGATTCTCAGGCTGGTGCTGCGGGAAGGATTCGAGTTGGTCGTGATTGGGCTGGTTTTGGGGATCGTTGGGGCCGTTTCGATGCAGAAGGCCGTGGCCAGCGAAATATATGGCGTGCGGGCGCTCGATCCGTTTGTCTTGGTGAGCGTCATGGCGGTGCTGGTGATCGTGGCGCTGGCGGCGTGCGCCGTCCCGGCGCGGCGGGCCGTGCGTGTTGATCCGATCATTGCGTTGAGAAGCGAATAGCACCACACAACGGGGATCCAGACTTCCGAGAATTGCAACAAATAAGGGCACAGCATAGTTGTACC
>Ga0210388_10002863_pt1 | contig 13481 bp, 7 predicted proteins | sample IncBWC19OmetaG_FD_155485 | JGI IMG/M metagenome (GOLD analysis project Ga0210388, IMG submission 155485) | Forest soil microbial communities from Barre Woods Harvard Forest LTER site, Petersham, Massachusetts, United States - Inc-BW-C-19-O ... | reverse complement strand
GCACGTTCGACAAGAGCACGCCCGAATTGAACGTCCGCGAGATCAAGACGGACGTAGTCGCGCTGTACGAGAAGCTGCGAGCCGCCACGGAGGCCGAGAAAACACGTCGCGGCGTGCGGATGATCGACTACGAAACGCGCGCCTGAACGCTCCTGAACGCGCCTCACAGCGTGACGCGGACGAGCACGAATTTGTTGTTCAAGATGCGCGTCGTGAGCAACTTGAAATCCTTCACGGCTCCGAGCTCGCTCTTCAGTGAGCTCGTTCGGCTGTGCTCGGTAGTGAAGAAGATCACGCGCACGCCTTTGGTCTTTTGTTCCGCGACCCAGCTCTTGAACTTGGCGCCCGAAGAGACGAACGCGGGCACGCGGTTGCCGGTATAGAAATTCTCGCCCTTCCAGTTCATCTGGTAGGCGACGAACGGCTCTTCTGGGCCTTTACGCGCGACGTAGTACGCCAAGATGGTTTCGCGTTGCCCCCAGTGTGGCGCGGCTTTGACCAGGTAAACGTCGAGCCCCCAGACCGTCCACGCCAGCGCGACGGCCGAGAACAGCACCAGCGCGTGGCGCCGCCAGCTCGGCAATGCGAAGCCAAACGCGAGCAATGCGCAGATGACGGTGAACCCCGCAAACATGCCGTCGAAGCTGAGCGAGTCGCTGGGCCACGGCCGCTTGTAGTTGTAGCTGAAGAGGTGCACGAGGCGAGCCTGGCCCTCGACGTCGCCGGCTATCGTGGTCCACAGATCGCGACCCACGAGCACGATGGGAATCGCAGCCGAGACGCCCAGCACGCCGAGTGCGCTGCTCTCGTAAGCACTCGCGAACGAGCCGAGCGCGGCCTCGGGCGCCAGGCCATATTTTCTGACGGCAACGCTCGCTATCAGTGCGCCGCACAGCAACGCGGCGCCGCCTTGCACGAATGACGGCGCGAGAAGCTGTCCGCCGATCATGCGACCGCTGACGGTGCCTGGGAATAGGCGCATGGCGCCGTACACGAGCAGGACCGCGCTGCCGGCCATGCCTGAAAAATAGGCGACCAAAGAGCGCCAATCGCGTGTCATTTCACCTTCGCCGAGCGCGCGCTCCAGCATCACACCCGTGACCACGGCGATTGGCGGCACACACGGCAGTACGTAGTGATGAAACTTGGTCAGCGTGATCGTGAACATGGCAAACGCGACGGTGAACCAGAGCGCCATGAACGCCATGACCTCCGACTGGGCGTCGTCGGTCTCGCGTCGGAAACGGAGCCACCACAAGAGCCCCGCGGCGCCAAAGCCGGACCATGGGAACAGGCCGTAGCCCAGTTGCCAGACGTAGTAACGAAAGCTCACGTCATCGCCGGTGTTCGTGTCGTGTACGTGCACGAACGCACGCTTGTACATGTCGTGGAAGAGCAAGCGATCGGTGAACGGTGGTCCGTGCCGCATGTACATCTGCACGTACCAAGGCAAGCAGACGCACGCGAGCATCAGCGCGAAGCCGACCAACTCGAGGCGCGCATAGTCCTTGTAGCGGCGCGCTGCGCCGACGCCTGCGATCGCGATCACGACGGGTAAAACCAGACCAGGCGCTCCCTTGCCGAGCGCGGAGAGCGCCGTGAAGTACCAAGCGGCCAAGAAATACAGCCGCTGCGTGCGTCGCTCACCGCGATTAATGAACAGCAGCACGCCGCAGATGGCAGCCCACAAGAGGCCACCGACTGCCGGCTGAAACGCGCGATTGACCGGCTCCGCGTAGCGGCACACTTCGTTGCCCGGCAGCCCACAGTTGCCGCCGCCGGAGCCCGAGAAAAATTCATCGAGGTGCCAACGAAAGCCGAAATTCTGCAGAGAGAGCTGCAACGTGACGTTGCGCGAAAGCAGATACACGACCTGCGGCAGCACCGAGAGCAGGACAGCGCCGAAGAGCAAATGAAACCCCGAGAGGCGCAGCACTCGCTTGCCCACGGCAAGCTCGTAGCTCTTGACCTCGGCCTCGGGATCGCTGCGCATGCCGAGCACGACGAGCGCGAGCGCCGCGGTGAGCGGCGCGACGTACGGCATGTCCGTCATGCTCTGATGCGCGATCAGGTACCAATAGGGAGCGGTCGTGAGCACGAGCGCGGACAAGAACCCTGCGCGCGCGCCAAAAACTTTGGCGACCGCCTTGTACAAGGTGAACGTGGCCAGCACCGTGAACAGAAAAATAGGCAAGCGCGCTGGCCATTCCGGCGACGGGGTGTGACCGTTCGCGGCTGAAGCCAGCACCTGATCGGGCATGAAGTGCACGCCCGTCAGCGAAAAGCCGAGGCCTTGAATCCAGAAGTCCAAGACCGGCTTCGACCAAAACCAGCCGTCTTGCGCCCACCATAGGGAGAGCCAGTCGTCGCGCGCCAACATTTCGCGCGTGACCTCGCCGTAGTGCGTCTCCCAGGGGTCGCTCAGCGAATAGCTGCCGAGCATCGGCACGTACAAGAGGACGTTCAAAAGTACGAGCCAAAAGCCGTGCCGCGCCAGCAGCGCTCGGGTCCTCGAGAAAATGCGCAGCGACTCGGCCACGCGATACAGCGACACCACGATCCAGATCAGACCGCTCGTCACGAGCAAACCGGACGTCACGATCGGCCAAGGCAACACACCAGCCACGGCCAAGCGCAGCGACGCAGTGATCGCGAGCAGTGACGCGCCTAGCTCGACCAGGCGCGGTGTGATTTGGCGCAGCGTGGGTGGCGCGGCAGAGTCGGGGTCCGCTGCCTTCGCGTCATCGAAGGTGCCGAGCGCGTCCAAGATCCCGAAGCTTGCGACCAAGAGTGCCGCAAAGCCGAATGGCACGCTGAGGCCGAAGTGGCGGTCACACGCCATGAGCAAAAACACCGGCACCAATCCGCCGAGTGCCAAGAGCGACCGCCAGGGCCGGAACGGATTGCCGGGCGGGATGAGCGGTTCAGTCTCCGGCTCGTCCGGTGGCAAGCTCGGTTCGTCCGGCACGGCGGAGGCCGCTTCGGCTTCGGGCACGGATTCGGACGCTGGTTCGGCTACCGGATCGGCTGCCGCGGGGGCTTCATCGTCTGACCGCATGCGCGGCGCAGAGTCGTAGTGCCTTGCTCAGAAAGTAGCAAATCGGTCACGCCAGGCCTCGAAGCCCGAGGGCGCGGGTACCCCGGCTCAGTCGACGGAGACGACGCGATTCCGGCCGGCGTGCTTGGCGGCGTACAAACGCTTATCCGCTGAGCTGACTAGGGCCTCCGGAGTCTTGTCCTCCAGATCAGCGAACGACGAGCAGCCCACGCTGACGGTGATGCTGAGCTCGCCATGCTCGCTCGGCACGCGCATGGCCTCGACGCGCTCACGCAGCCGCTCGCCCACCGAAGCGGCGCCGATGCCGTCGATGCCGCGCAGGATCAACGCGAATTCTTCGCCGCCGTAGCGGGCGAACACGTCCTCGTTACGGACCATCTTGCGAATTGTTTCAGCCAGCGCGACGAGCACCGCGTCCCCGACTGGGTGGCCGTAGGTGTCGTTGACCTTCTTGAAGTGATCGACGTCGAAAAACGCGAGCGACACGTCGGTCTTGTGGCGGCGCGCGTAGGACAGCTCGCTTCTCAGTTGCGTATCGAAGTGCTCGCGGTTGGCGGCGCCGGTCAGCGCGTCAGTGACGCTCGCGTCGTACAGTTGCTGCAGGAGCGCTTCCTGACTCTCGTCGGTCACGGTGTAGCGGAAGACCGCCGTCGGCCCGAACTGAATCACGTCACCGTCGCGCAGGATCTGCCGAGACACGCGCTGCCCTTGCACGAAAGTGCCGTTGGCCGATTCGGTGTCCTCGATCAGATAGGCCGCGCCTTCCTGGTAGATACGCGCGTGCTTGCGGCTCACGCCGTCATCACCCAGCCACAGCTCACAGTCTTGGCTGCGCCCGACTCGAAACGGCTCGGGCGGCAGGCGCGAGACGCGCCCCAGCTCCGCGCCCTTGACCCGGACCAGAAGGTGCCGGTCCTTCGATTGCTTCTTCGGGGCGCGCAGCTCCGACAGGCTCACGATCGCGGTCCGCTCGTCGGATTCCTCTGCCACGTACGGAGCGGGTTTTCTATCCTCAGACAAGCTCGAACCCTCAGGCGTAACGCTAACACGGTTCTCGGCCGGTCGGGGGCTTCCGGCACCGGGGGCGAATCGGTATCTCATCAAGCTCGTGGTGAATTTCTGCGCGGGCGCCCGCGCGGTGTGCCCAGTGTGGCATTAGGTGAGCTTCCGGGGCGGTGGCCGGGGGGAGCGCATGCTCGGCTCGAGCTGTCGCGCTCGCTTTTTGGGGAACTTCCGCGAGTCGACGCGTGTCGATTCAGGCAACACCGAACGACACGCTGCCACGGCGACGATTTCGCCGCGGAGTGTGCCGGCAGACTCCCGCGTCGAGATCTTCGAGCGGGCTGTCCGCCGCTCCACGCACGCCTCGTTCGCGTGAACCACCCGGAGGATTACGTCCATGGCATCACTGCATCCAGAGCTTCATTCCATCCACCCACATCACGTGCCGCCGCTCGCCTTTGCTAGCTCGGCCGTGCCGCCGCTGCGCGGAAACCAAGAGGACGCGCCAACTCACGTTCTACTTAGAAGCGCCAAGCTCGAGCCGGGTGAGTTCGAGCGCTCTGAGCTCTCCACGGTAGAAGTCCTGGGCCTTTGGGGATCAACGATTCTGTTTGCGACGCATCTCTCCCCAGTGCGCGACTTTCTCGTCGGTGAAGGCTCGAAGCTTGCGTCGGTCGACTACGAGATCCCCGCGACCGGGCTAGGGGCTGCTTCCTTCAAGCTCGTCGAAGTGCGAGGCGGCGTGTCGTACGTCAACGTTCCGGAAGGGGCGCGTGCGGAGCTCAAGCGTGCGCACGACTCGAGCTTCGCGCCGACTGACGCGAGGAGCATCGCGCTCTTCGCGGGCACGACCGTCGAGCTTACGTTGGGGCGCTTGCGGTTCCGGGTCGCCAATGTGGCAGCGGGTCAAACGACGCCGCGCGCTGGCTTGAAGAGCGCGGAGCGTTCGGTGCTGGCTTCGTTCGGCGTCAGCTTCGGCGTGGTCGCGGCGCTGGTTGCGAGCTTCGCGTTTTGGATGCCAGCGCTCGGTCTCACGGACGACGAAGAGCTCGATCGCGATCGCCTCGAAACGATGAAGCAATACCTGAGCGCCCAAGCCGAGCGCAATCGCGATGAAGAGGCGGAAAAGGCGGATTCCGGCCAAAAAGACAATCAATCTGGCGCGCCTGCGGAGGCCGCCCAAGGTCGCGCTGGTGCGCTCGGAAAGCCCCTGGCGCAGGCCACGAACCGTCGCGCGGCCGTAGCTGGTGACTCGCCGCTGACCGAGCTCTCTCGTGCGCAAGCGGTCGAGGCCGCGCGCCACTTTGGAATGATCGATCTGCTCGGCAGCTTGTCGAGCGCGAGCAGCTCGAGCTCGCCCTTCGAGCGCAACACTGCGCTCGGCCACGATCGCGCCGACGCCGAGGGCGGCATGTGGGGCGATGAGATCGGAGAGTCCGGCGGCAATGGCCTCGGCTTCGCGGGACCCGACAACGGCGGCGGTGGACACGGCACCGGCGTGGGCATCGGCGACGTCGGTAGCCTCGGCACGTGCGGCACCGCCAATTGTGGCCCAGCCGGCTTCGGTAGAGGTGTCAGCTTGGGTCACCGTGAGCACACGGCGGCTTCGCCCAGCATTCGTTCCGCTGGCAATACGACGGTGAGCGGGACGTTGCCCGCCGAGATCGTGCAGCGCATCGTACGCCAAAATTATGGCCGATTTCGCATGTGTTACGAGTCTGGGTTGCGCGGCAACCCGAACCTGAGCGGGCGTGTCACGGCGCGCTTCGTGATCGGTCGCGATGGCGCAGTATCCAACGTCGCAAACGGTGGCAGCGACATGCCCGACTCGGGCGTGGTGTCGTGCGTCGTGCAAGCGTTCTACGGGTTGTCGTTTCCAGCGCCTGACAACGGCATCGTAAGGGTCAGTTACCCAATCATGTTCAGCCCGGGCTGAGGCAATTGTGTCCTCGCCGTGATGGCATGCCGATGAACGGTCGACGTGCAGGCTCGGACCTGCGTGGGGCTCGCCCTGCGGCAGCGTGGGGCTTGCCAAGCGCGCCGGGTTGAGTGTTAGCCTCCGGGCGCCGTGAACCCAATCAAGACTGCTGCCCTGGCCTTGCTTCTGTCGTTCGGAGCGCTGCCGCGTGTCGCGCAGGCACAAGAATGGACGCGCCAAAGCTTTCTCTTGCCCAAAGGTGGCTTCGAGATCACCGGCGACCCGGCGCGCCCAGAATTGATGCGCATCAACGTGTCGCGCAATTCAGCGTTCAAGCCCGTGGAATTTCCGGTCGATTTCTTCTGGGGCGTGAGCGACGACGTGATGATCGGCATCACGCACCAGGACGGGCTTCGCTTCAACACAGGCACCCCGAACCCGAAGTTTCGCGACACGTACAATGACGTCGGCTTCGGGTCGGTGATTTGGCTCGCGGGTGGGCGCAACTACGAGGTCGATCTGGAGGCGGGCGTTCCGTTTCACCGGTTGAGCCCCCAGCTGTGGGTCGGTGCGCAGGTGGGCGTGCTCGGTCGAGCCAACTTCGCCGAGCACGTGGATTTCGTTTACGCCCCTGGCGTGTACGTCGGGTTCAATCAGCGTAACGCCGGCAACGGGGACGGCCTGTTCATTCCGATCTGGTTCGACTTCCAGGCAACGGACATCATCACGCCGTTCGTGGGCACGGGGTTGAACGGCCCGTTCGATCGTTTTGGCGACAACTTCGCCGTACCGCTCGAGGGCGGCGTGCTGTTTACCGTCGGCCGCGGCATCAACATTGGCGGTCTGTTGCGCTTTCCGAATGCGTTCGGGAAGAACGGCACTCTCGACGGCCGCGAGATCGGCTTCTTGGGCCAATTCCGGTTCTGATGCAGCGTAGCTTGGGGGTCGTCCGGCTGATCACGCTGTTCGCCGCGCTTTCGTGCGCTGGGCGCGTTCAATCACCGGTCAACGCTGGAGCTCCAAGCAAGCCTGCCGCAAGCACGCCGAAACCTGCAAGTCCTCGGGAGCGACTGGCCCAGACGCTCCGTTCCATCCCGCGCCCGCTGCCGGTCCTCGACGCTCTGCCCGTGGACGCTCGCCAGCGGCTCGACGCGCGGCTCTCCGGTCTGGATGCCGAGCGCAAGCTGGCGGTGCACAACGACCAGAGCCCGCTGGTCGAGAGTCTTCCACTGCTTCATTTGGCGTCCGGAGGGACATCGCCGCGCGCACTGTTCGCGCTCGCCACGACGACTGCCGGCACGGAGGAGCTCGCCGGCTTGCTTGGGGTCGAACACGATGTCCAGGCAACAACACCTAGTGCCGCGCGCCTCGCGCTCGTGCGTGAGATTTCCGAGCGTGCGGCGCTCGATTTCTTGCGTGACCGCGCGGCCGACGTCGTGGTGACCGGCAAGTCGAGTGCGCTGGTGTGCCGTTTGGTGGCGCGCGCGGGGCTAGCCGTTGGGCGCAGCGACATCATGCTGCAAGCTCGCGAGCTGCTCGCCGAAGTCGAGCCCAGCCCGGAAAATCGCCTCGAATTCGCGAGTGAGCTGGCGCGTGCCGCCGACCCGGAGCGCGCCGCGCGCGTGCTCGAAGCGGCCACCGAAGACAAATTACACCCGCCCCACGCGCCCGCGACGGCGGCCGTGGAAGCGAGCATTGCGGCCTCGCGTTTCGTGCTCGCGCATCGCGCCGCTCAGGACCTCCCGGCGAAGCTCGCGCTCGCTCGTGCTTGGCTGCGCCTGGGTCGCGTCGCTGAGGTGCGCGCGCTGCTCGAGCCGGAAGCGGTGGTCGCCAAGACACACCTCGGGCTGGCCGCGGCCCTCGCTGAGACGCTGATCCCGACACCGTCATGCCCAGACTTGCCGCCCGACGTGGGCAGCGCGCCATTGTGCGCCGAGTCGTTCCGTTCCAGTGAGCAAGTGAAGGCGGCGCTCGGTTTGCTCGAAGCCGCCTGGCAAAGTGGCGCCGGTCGCGACGACGAAGCCATCGAGGTGTACGCGGCGCTCGCGCACGTCATCCCGTGGATGCATGAAACTGCGTTTGCCTTGGCGCATGGGGCACTCACTTCCGTCGAGGCCGTCCAGCGCGTCTCGGCGTTGCACGCAAAAATCCTGGAAATTGCGGCAATTTCGCCGCGTTTGGCCGGCCTTGCCCTGTTCGTCGAAACGCTGCACGGCAAGGTCGCGCTCAATGATTCGGAGGGCCGATCAGCCGCGGACGCGCAAGCACTCTCCGCCCAGGCGTTGCGCTTGGCGGCGTCGGACTCGAGCCATTTTGCGCAAGCTGGCGTGCTGGCCGTCGCCGCTGCGCTCTCGCATCAGCAAGATACGTCGATGCTCATCGACTCGGTGCCCGTCGAGCAGACGGTGTCTGAGCTACGCGTGCCGCGCGCCGCGCTGGACGTCTGGGCCGCAGCCAGCTCCGGAACGCGCGCCCGCATGGACACCGCCCGCGCTGAGCTTGCGTCGATCATGGCCGAAGGGCGAGGCGCGTCGCTCGAACGTGCGCGTCTCGTGCTCACCGTTTCGGAAGCCGATGCCTTGCTCGACGGCTCCGAGCGATCCTATCAACTCCTGTCGCGTGTCTCGGGGCAACTATTGTCCGATAGCGTGCCGCCTGATTTGGCGTTCCGCGCGGTGCTCGACGCGTCCGGCGCGCTCGCTCATGGCAATCGCTTGGACCGCGCTCAAGAAGTGCTGAGGGGCGCCGCAGCCGCGGAATTGCCGGCCGATCTCGATCGGGCGCGCGATCTTTTGCAGCTCGTCCGAGGCTATGCGCTCGTGCTCTCGAGCGACGGCGCGGACGCCGAGACGCTCGGCAAAATACGCGTGGAGTTCGCCGCGCTCGCACCCGGACCTGCCGCGGAGAGCGCCGCAGTGTGGTTCGAGCTTTGGGGGCGCGAGCTCGAAGCGCGCCAGCGTGAAGCCGAGTGTCGAAAGAGGAAGCAAAACGTGTGTCGTGAAGCAAACGCACTGCGACACGCCGCGCGCCACGCGCTCGACGCACGGCTCGGGGTTCAGTCGAACGCCGTATTGCTGCGCGGCGCTCTGCCGGGGGGCTTCTTCGATGCGGGCTTTCGTTTTTCGGTAGAGGCAGGGCTCGAGCCGTTCATCGTGTTCGACCCGAGCTTGCTCGCCATCGGCTTGCCGAAATTTACGGCTGATTGAAGGGGCTCATTGGGGGTCAGTGAAGCTCGTCGACGAGCTTCAAACTCTCACTCAAGTTCTGCTGCTCGTGCTCGAGCGCTCGCTTCTGCGCGTTGGCTTCGACCACCACCTCAGGCGGCGCATTTTGCAGGAATTTGGCGTTGGTCAGCCGCTTTTCCATCACTTCGAGATCCTTTTGGACCTTCTTTAGCTTGCGCTCGATGCGCTCGGCCTCTTTCTTGGGGTCGACCAAGCCGCGCAGATGCACGAGCACGTCCACGTTTCCGGCTACGGTGAGCACGGCTCCCTTCGGTCGCTCGCCGCCAACGTCCGAGACGGTTGCGGCGCCGTCCGTGCGCACCAAGAAGGCGATGAAGCGGCTCTGCTCCTCGAGCAGGGCGCGGAGCTTCGGATCGCTGGAGCGTAGCTCGAGCTTGACGCCGTCACTCGGCGCGATCTCGTGCTCGCTGCGCACGGTGCGCGCCGCACCGATCACGGTCATGAGCGCATTCATGTCGCGCTCGGCGTCGAGATCGGTTCGACCATCCCCGGCCGTCGGATAGGGCGAGAGCGCGATAGACACGGGCCGCGAGGCTGGCCGCGGAATGCGTTGCCACAGATCTTCGGTGATGAACGGCGCGTAGGGGTGGAGTCCGCGTAGCGCGGCTTCCAGTGCGTGCGCCAAAACCTGGCGTGTTTCGGCCTTTTCCGCATCATTGCCGGTCAGGAATATGGGCTTCGTCATCTCCACGAACCAGGCGCAAAATTCGTCCCAGAAGAAATGGTAGAGCGCGCCCGAGCCTTCGTCGAGCCGGTACTCGTCGATGCCGCGCGTGCTGGCTTCGACGGCAGCGACGAGCCGCGACAGGATCCAACGATTGACGAGCAGTTTGGGCGCGGGTGTCGCGCCATCTGCCGTGACGCTCTCGCCTTCGAGATAGCCGAGCGAGAAGCGCGTGGCGTTGTAGATCTTGTTGCAGAACTTGCGATAGCCATCGACGCGCGCGGGTGACAGCGCGATGCGCTTGGCCTGCGGCGAATAGCTGCACAAGGTAAAGCGCAGCGCATCCGCGCCGCTCGGCGAAAAGCCCTTGCCCATTTGGGCGGACGACGGATACGCCTTGCGAAATTTAGCGAGCGCTTCGGCCTCGGGCGCGTCGGGCATCGTTTTTTGCACGATGGCCGAAAAATCCGCGCCGTAGATCAGGTCGACCGGGTCCAGCGTATTGCCCTTCAATTTTCCCATTTTATCGCCGGTTTCATCGACGATCATGCCGTGCAGGAGCACGCGCTTGAAGGGCACCTCGCCCATGAAATGGAGACCCATCATCATCATGCGCGCGACCCAAAAAAACAGGATGTCGTAGCCCGTTTCGAGATCGCTCGTCGGGTAGAAGCGCGCGAGCGCCGCGGTCTCGTCGGGCCAACCGAGCGTCGAGAATGGCCACAGCCCGCTCGAGAACCAGGTGTCGAGCACGTCGGGGTCCTGAGTCAGGTTCGACTTCCCGCACTTCCCGCACGTGCTCGGATGCTCGTCGCGCGTCACGGTGATGTGTCCGCAATCTTCACAGTGAAACGCCGGGATCTGGTGCCCCCACCAGAGCTGACGCGAGATGCACCAGTCCTGAATGTTGTTCAGGAAGTGCTCGTACGTCTTCTCCCATTCGGCGGGGATGATCTCGGTGCGCTTCTCGCGCACGGCGGCGAGGGCTGGCGCCGCCAGTGGCTTCATGTCCACGAACCACTGGGTGGAGATGATGGGCTCGACCACCGTGTTCGAGCGCGTGCAGCGCGGCAACTGCAATTTGTGGGCTTTTGTGGCGCGTTCGAAGCCTGCCTCCGCGAGTGCCTTCTTCACTGCGCCGCGCGCTTGCTTGACGGTCAAACCGGCGAACTGAGCGCACTCTCCGTTGAGCGTGCCGTCGAGATTCAAAATGTTGATCTCTTCGAGCTTGTGTCGCTTGCCGGTCGCAAAATCGTTGAAGTCGTGACCGGGCGTCACTTTGACGGCGCCCGTGCCGAACGCCATGTCGACCAAGATGGCATCGGTGATGATCGGGATGTCGCGATTCACGAACGGGTGACGCAGCTTCTTGCCGTGGAGATGCTTGTAACGCGGGTCGTCGGGGTGCACGGCGACGGCCGTATCCCCGAGCATCGTCTCCGGGCGTGTGGTGGCGACCACGAGCTCGGTCGCGCCGGCTGCAGCGTCGGCGTCGACGACAGCGTATGCGAACTCGTACATCTCGCCATTTGCTTCTTCGTTCTCGACCTCGACGTCACTCAGCGCAGTCCGACAATCCGTGCACCAGTTGATCAAGCGCGAGGCTCGATAGATCAGCCCTTCATCGTACAAGCGCACGAAGGCTTCGCGCACGGCGCGCTGCAAATCGGGGTCCATCGTGAATTTGGAGCGGTCCCAATCCGCCGAAGCACCGAGCACTTTCATCTGCTCTGCGATGCGCCCGCCGCTCTGTGCTTTCCACTCCCAAACGCGAGCGATGAACGCGGCGCGCCCCAGATCGTGCCGGCTCTTGCCTTCCCGCGCGAGCTGCCGCTCCACGACGAGCTGCGTGGCGATGCCCGCGTGATCGATACCGGGTTGCCAGAGCGTGTTTCTGCCCTGCATCCGCTTGTGGCGGATGAGCACGTCTTCGAGCGTGACAACGAGCGCGTGGCCCATGTGTAGGGAGCCAGTGACGTTCGGCGGCGGGAGCGCGATGGTGTACGGCTCGCGCTTGTCCAGTGCATCCAAGCTCGCTTGGAAAACGCCGTGCTCGAGCCAGAATTTGTACCACTTGGGCTCTACGTCAGCGGGCTCGTAGGCCTTGGACAGCTCGGCTTTATCGTCGCTCTTCTCGCTCGCGTTCTCGTCGCTCATGGCGGCGGGAACTTAGCAGAAAATCCGCGTCGGCTCTGCCTAGCCCTTGCTCCAAGCGCTAGCTGAACGGTACGTGGCCAAGGCCTCTTTCACCACCTCGAGCGCTCGCCCGCGGCCATACATGCCTTCGACCACGCTCATCTTTTGTTCGAGTGCCTTGTAGTCCTCGAAAAAGCGCTGAATCTCCATGGTGATGTGCGAAGGCAGCTCATGCACGTCTTGGAGATGCGCGAACGCGGGGTCGTCGACCGCGACGGCGATGATCTTGTCGTCGATGCCCTTGTCGTCGGTCATCGAAAAACCACCGATGGGCCGCGCGCGCACGATCGTGAGCGGAACGACGGGCTCCTGCATCAAGACGAGGATGTCGAGCGGGTCGCCGTCGTCGGCGTGCGACTGCGGCACGAAGCCATAGTTTGCGGGATAGTGCACCGACGAATACAGCACGCGGTCGAGCATGAGCAGGCCGGTGCGCTTGTCGAGCTCGTACTTGAGCTTCGAACCTTGCGGGATCTCGATCACCGCCGGGATGAACTCGTCGAGACTTTCGGGAACCAAGATATCGTGAAGAGGATGCACGGCGCGGAAGCTATCATCGCCGCGGGCCAGCGCTAGCTGTCTCGCGCATTTGTCGCGTTTCAGGCTGACCGCGAGTCAGCTGACTGCCGCCGTGTTGGAATTGCTCGGCGGCGGGTCTCATTTCCGGTCTATTTCTGCTTCGAATTCCAACTTTGCGTATCGTTGATGGTCACGCGCCACGCCCCTTCGAACCGCAGCCTTCGGCGTCGCGTCGTCGGCCCGCTCACTGACTCCGCACGTACTGCCCGACGTGGACCACCACGCGTTGGCGCGCCGCCTGCGACGACGCTCGTTCACTGTATGCGTCGCTGCGACCGCGCAGCTCCTGCAACTGGGCGCGCACTCGGGCAAGCGTCGCCGCCCTCGGTGATGCGCCCCTGCTCGGTCAGCTCGCCGAGCGCTCGCTCACAGACCGCGGGCGGTAGCGCGCCGATTCAGCGACTCGTGCGAGCGAGAGTGGGCCCTTGCGATACACCGTGAGCCACACGAGCCCCTCCGCGGCATCCGCTCCGCCGCCGTGGGCGACTGCGAAATCGGCCTCGGCGGCCGCGCGGTACACCGCGCTCTGAAGCCGTTCAACCTCCGGCTCTCGCTCGGGGTCGGGTGGTCTGTCGGAGGCGCGCGATCCCAGCGTGTACCTGTAACAGATGCGCATCGATTGGCTGCGCGCCTGGCAGTACCAATGACTCAATAGCTCCCCGATGCTCAGCTGCGCGCTCGCGCTCGCGCTCGATCCAAGCGCGAGCCCGCGCGCAGTCGAGATCCTGGCCAATCTCCGTGCGGCCGGCCTTCCCATTGCATGGCTACCTGACGCGCCCCATGATGTCGTCATGTGCACCGCGTCGGAGCCGACCCCAT
>Ga0210388_10002861_pt1 | contig 13487 bp, 12 predicted proteins | sample IncBWC19OmetaG_FD_155485 | JGI IMG/M metagenome (GOLD analysis project Ga0210388, IMG submission 155485) | Forest soil microbial communities from Barre Woods Harvard Forest LTER site, Petersham, Massachusetts, United States - Inc-BW-C-19-O ... | reverse complement strand
TTATTTTCACGTATCATGTTCTTTTCAAAACCCTGTGGTATTTCCAGCACAAGATCAGCTTTATCATTTTCTATAAGTTTGCTGGCCTTGGAGTTGAAGTCTGTATAGTCGGCAAGTTTAAAATAACCTGAAGACAATATTTTATTGGAAAGTTTTTGCGACACCGTTGAATGATCATGGTCGACAATGGCAATATTTATGTTTTTAACCGTGTAATTAGCTGCCATCGGTAACAAAATGAGTTGTATAGCAGGCGCGATAAATAAACGACCAGTGAATCCCTTATCGCGGAACATTTGTCTGAACTCCTTCTGCATTAAAAATCGCAAGGCTCTCATTACTCCAAACGTATTTTAAAGTTTCTAAGACTCAGAGCAGTAAAGAAAATTGCCATACCGGCAAGAATTATAGTTTCCTTCCATACGGCAGAAAAGCCAAGTCCTTTTAACATTACCGCCTTTACTATAACGTAATACCATCGTGCAGGGACAATATTTGAAATAACTTGTAATACAATAGGCATATTCTCAATTGGGAATAAATAACCGCTTAATAACATAGTCGGAAGCATCATACCAAGCATAGATGCGAACATGGCTGATTGCTGAGACGATGTAATAGTAGAAATTAATAGACCCAATGCAAGTGCTGTCAGAATCAACAGAATGCTTTCACCAACCAAAAGCAGAATGCTGCCTTTTATTGGCACATCGAGCGCGTAGACACTAAGTATGAGTATTACTGCAAGATTGACAATAGATAATGCAAGATAGGGGATAGCTTTAGCAATAATTACCATTAATGGTTTTACGGGTGACACTAAAAGTATTTCCATAGTGCCCATTTCTTTTTCCCGCACAATAGATACTGATGTCATCATTACACAGACCAGTAATAATACCATTGCCATTACACCCGGTACAAAATTTGGCGCACCTTTCAGGTCTGGATTATATAACATTCTTACTTCCGGTTGAATGCTGTATGGCATAGACACAGTTGGAGAAAGCTGGGCCTGGTAATCAGCAACAATTGAGCTGACATAATTGGTAAGTGTAACTGCTGTATTAGGGTCAGAAGCATCAGCAATAACCTGTATAGATGCTTTGTTCAAATGCAATAGGTCGGTATTAAAATTGGCTGGAAAAACTACAGCCAGTTTTGCTTTACCTTCTTTAAATGCAGCATCTATTTGCGAAGGAGACATTAATGTTTTTTGAACTTTAAAGAACTTACTACCCTCCATTTTATCTATTATTTGCTGAGATGCCTGGTCCTTGGCATTATCAACCACAATAATATTGGCGTTCTTAATTTCGTTGGTAAGGGCAAATCCGAAAAGGACAATTTGAATTATAGGAAAGCCGAAAAGCATGACCAGTGTCTTCCTGTCCCTGAAAACGTGAGCGAACTCTTTTTTTATGAAGGAAAGCAGTTGTTTCATTTCTAGTTATCAGATCTTTTAGCTTTCCGGGCTAGTTTATAAAATACCTCATCCATATTAGCAGCTGAATAAGTTTGCCTTAATCCTGCCGGGGAATCGAGTGCTTCAATTTTACCGTCTACCATTATAGAAACGCGGTTGCAATATTCTGCTTCGTCAAGATAGTGCGTAGTGACAAATATGGTAATGCCTTTGTCGGCAGCATCATATATCAAATCCCAGAACTGCCGGCGCATACTTGGGTCAACTCCGCCGGTTGGCTCATCAAGAAAAACTATTTTAGGTGTATGTACAATTGCAACTGAAAATGAGAGCTTTTGTTTCCATCCTAAAGGCAAAGAGCTTACAAGCTTGTCTGCTTCATTATGAAGCCCGAGCCTATCGATTAGCTCTTCGCTTTTATCTTTTATCTGTTTGTTGTTAAGACCATAAATACCTCCATAGAACTGTATGTTCTCTTTTACTGATAGATCTTCATAAAGTGAAAACTTCTGGCTCATATAGCCAATATTCCTTTTAATTTCTTCAGGGGCTTTGAACACATCAAACCCAGCTACGGTAGCCTCGCCCGAGGTTGGTATAGAAAGCCCGCAGAGCATTCTCATGGCTGTAGTTTTCCCGGCACCATTCGCACCTAAGAACCCAAATATTTCTCCTTTGTGTACCTCGAATGTTATTTCATCCACGGCCACAAAATCATCAAAGCGCTTGGTTAGCTTATTTGTTTTTATTACCGTTTCCATTATCCTGGTGTTTTAATAATCGTATAAAGCAATCTTCCACTGTAGGTTGTATCGCTTTAAATTCAACATCTTCATGTCCTTTCTCCTGCAAGTATTTCTTTACTTCCTCTTCAGTACTTTTTATTGATAAATGCAAATATTCTCCGAACGTGTAGCAATCTATTGTGCCTTCATAAGCCCTTAGGTCAAGAAGCAGGTGGTACATTGAACCGGACTTAACTGCGTAGAGCTTCTCAGGGTATCCTTTAATTGTATCATCGGGTGATGCAATTGACAATACCTTGCCATTTAATATAAGTCCAATGCGATCGCATAAAGTAGCTTCGTCCATATATGAAGTAGATACCATTACGGTGATCCCTTGCGTCTTCAATCGTTTAAGCATTTCCCAAAATTCCCGGCGCGAAACTACATCAACACCCGTTGTAGGCTCATCTAAAAAGAGCACTTGTGGTTTATGAATAAGAGCACAGCAAAGCGCCAACTTTTGTTTCATCCCACCTGATAATTTACCTGCACGCCTGTCTTTAAAAGGCTCTAACTGCACATAAATATCTTTAATCAGGTTATAGTTCTCTTCTATGCTTGTTTCAAATACAGTGGCAAAAAATGTCAGGTTCTCTTCAACCGTCAGGTCCTGGTATAATGAAAACTTGCCAGGCATATAACCGACTATGCCGCGTATTGCTTTAAAATCTTTTACAACATCCAATCCACCCACGGTCGCAGTACCTGAATCGGGTAACAACAAGGTGGTAAGTAAACGGAAGATAGTGCTCTTGCCTGCGCCATCTGGGCCTATCAAGCCAAATATCTCACCCTTCTCTACCGAGAATGAAACATCATCTACAGCAAGAACAGTTTTCTTGTTGTATGTTTTTACAATGTTATTTAGGGTGATAGCACTCATTACTTAAATAGGGAGAAAGTAGAATGTTATGGCCAGTATTAACCCAAATACTAGTCCTATGATTATCATTTTCCATGCTTTGGCTCTGTCCTTCTTAAAATATTCCTGTTGTTCAACGGAATAGGTTTTACCCATCTCTCCGAAATTGAATACACCTTTTAAACCAAAGCCTACACAGAATTTATTATACCATTGCTGAAAGCCAATTGCAAATGAAGTGGCTGGGATAAACAGGAAGAGACGCCATAATTTATCAGCATGGCTGGTTAGGAATGTTGCTGCAAAAAGCACTGCTAAAACAGCGGCTATTATTGCTGCGTTTCTTCTTCCTTTTATTTCAGGAGGGCCTATGTTACAGGTTCCAGGTACGTATTCTGATGCTGTGCTCATCTTGTTTATTTTTTCGCTTCAGCAAATTTCACTTCTCCATACATGCCTATTTTCAGGTATCCGTCGTTTACAACTCTTACTTTAATAGCATATACAAGGTCTGCGCGCTCGTCTTTTGTAGGAATGGTCTTTGGGGTGAACTCAGACTTATCAGATATCCAGTAAACTGTTCCCGAATAAATAGAGTATTGTTTAGCACCTTTATCTGTTCGTACTCTAACTGTTTGACCAAGTTTTACCTGAGATAATTGTGCACCGGTTACATAAGCTCTTAGTATGAGTGTATCCGTCGGAGCGATTTTATAAAGCGCTTTGCCAGGTGTTACTATTTCATGATTTTCGGAATACTTGGTAAGTACTGTGCCACGAATTGGGTTAATAATACGGCATTTAGCTAACTGGTCATTCAACTGGTCGATTTGATGTTGCAGTGGTGCCACCTCTTTTGTTATGGTGTTAGATGAGATACCTAAAGTAGATTTCTGTGCATCAATTTGCTTATTCAGCATATCAACCTGTGTGTTCGCATCATCCACTTGCTGCTGGGTTGCAGCATCTTGCTTAAGCAAGTTATTCATTCGGTCCTGATTCTTTTTTGCCTCAGCAAGTTGAGATTGCAGTGCCGCAATCTGCACAGGAATATCAGGTGTCTGGCTTGTTGTGGATGCTATTTGCGCCAGCAATTGTTGTTTCTTTTCATATAGCTGCACGCTATCTACATAGCCAATGAATTGGCCTGCTTGGAGTGTTTGCCCTTCTTCTATATTTAACTGCATAATGGTGCCAGATGATTCAGTAGAAACAATAGTTTCAACAGATTCAAAAGCTCCTGCTGCGTCAAAATCACTTTCGCTGTTATTACATGCACCCAAAAATAATGTTGAGATTGCTGCTGCGATTAATGATAGTTTTTTCATAAGATATATCTATTGTGTTGTTTTAATTACCTGAAGTGTTTTGATAGTTGTATTCATCCATTAACAATTGTATTTTGTGCAGCAATAGGCTTTGTTCCGCCTGGTCTTCTGCATCCAATTGATTAATGTATTCGTGAACAGTTATTACACCATTATCAACTTGAGCCTTAGCTGCATTTTTAACTGCAGTGCGCTTGCTTATGATGTCATTATCCTTGCTTATAAGTTGTTGCAGTTTTATCATATCTGCACTTTGTTGCCTGAGTGAAATATGAGTATTGAAAATAAAATCATCTTTCTGTATATCTATGGTTTGCCTGTCAATGTCTAATAATTGACGTTGGTTCTTAAGTGTATAAAATCCACCTAACGACCAACTCAGTTTAATGCCTGTTATATAATACCATTCTGGATTAACATCAAACCCATTAAGTCCGGGTAAAGCATAACCTCCCTGGAAAAAGCCTAATAACCTTGGACGATTAGTTGCAGTTAAAATCTTTTCCTGTACGTCGTCAGTCTTCTTTTGAAAATCGTAAAAGGATAACTCAGGGCGATGTATGCTATCTGAAACTGCTATAGTACGAGGTGTTTCTAATACAGTATTATCGTCTAACGGACGATTGATAAAAAGGCTAAGCATATCTAAATATGCTTTACGGTTAGCTCTTAAACTAAGCTCGTTCTGCTGTTGTTGCATTAGCTCAGCCTGTAATTCATCCAGATTGCTTTTTAGTGCAGTCCCGCTATTTACAGATGCCTGCATCTTATCTATACTGCTCTGTATATCTTTTTCTGTTAAGTCAGTTTGTTTTAATTGTTCATTTATGAGTAATGCACCAAAAAATATTTGATTTATACGGTCTTTGAGCGCATATAGTTGTACTTCAATATTTTGGTTTTGTATATCGGCACTTGTGCTTTGCGATTCCTTCTGTTGCTTTATAATGCCACCATCATAAATGGTCTGGTCAATTTCACCATGTACATTGAACTGATCTAGCGGAGGGGTAGGAAAGCTTAAACCACTCAGCGATTTCGGAAGCGCCCCCAGATTAATTGTAGTAACTGCTGATTGATATGTTACCTGTCCATTAAAGCTCACTTGAGGCAAATAGCCTTTTGAGGCATTGGACACATTAAAGTCTTTTGTTTTATCTATCAATCCTTTTTGCCTTATTAAAGGATACTGCTGCCTGGCGCGGGCATAGCACGTATCGATTGTAAGAGTAGTTTGTCCATCAGCAAAAAGACTGATGAGTGTAACTGCTCCTATTACGAATAACTTTTTCATTTTATTTCTTTGTTTAAACACGACGATAAAAAGATCATTTTACTTTTAACATGGCGGCTATCCATTTTGGAATAAGCCTTTTGCGTTCTTGCATCAACGACCCAAATTGTTCAATTGTTATACCACCACTATTCTGAAACATATGACGTGCAACAAAAGGGAATATAGTTAGCCCGACAATATTCAACATCATATTCATGGGATGCATAGGAGCTATTTCACCAGATTTTATTCCCTTTTGTACTTGTTTCATGAAGTGAGATCCCATAAACTTTTGCCTCATTTCCATGCGTTCAGGATCTTCCTTTATATGATTCATAACAAATAAAGGCATGTCAGGCAGGCGCATTAGCATATCGATGTAATTATTCACAAGCGATTCTATTTTCTGTTCTATAGAGGTTTCTTCATTATTTATTATTCCAGAAATAACTTCCATAAACTGGCCCATGTTCTCTTTCATAATTATCTCAAACAGCTTTTCTTTGCTTCTGAAATAATAATTAAGAAGGGCAAGGTTAATGCCCGCCTCTTTGGCTATATCACGTGTTTTAGTGGCATCGTACCCTTTTTGGGTAAATAGTTTACGGGCAGCACCTATAATCTTTTCTTCGGTGGTTCCGTCGGTCTTTTTCTTTTTTGCAACTGCCATTTCCTTATGAAATATGTAGCAAATATATATTTATATTTTTGATTTAATCATTTGATTAAATCAATTTATTAATATTGCACTCGATCTATGTGATTCTTAACAAGTTATTTATTCAGCCTCATCTTTTGTTGTTCTTACCAGGCTAATACCTGCCAGGAAGAATACAATTCCGAGGATTCCATAAACGATAAGTGCCCTTATGTCTCTGTTGCCACCTGATGTATTGGCAAACAAGACAGCCGCATAAATAAGTCCAACTACACCCAGTATAGTAAGCAATGCACCAAAAATCCTCTTTATATTCATATAGTTTACTTGTAAGAAGCAAAGGTTAGCCCATTCACCGCTAAAACTGTTGTATAATTTTCGTAATTAGTTGCATAAAAGCTACTTGTCAATTTCTTTGTTCTTTCCTCAAGCCGTAAAATGTATTTTTGCTGTACTTCTATCATACTGAAGAAATGATAATCACAGTTACTCAATTTGAAACTCCACTTGGGCAAATGTTTGCAGGTGCAACCGAGGAGGGCATTTGTCTGTTGGGGTTTGCTGACGAAGAAAAATTAGAATCTGAAGTTAAAGGGCTGCCTAATAAATTTAATGTGGAGATTATACAAGGCGAGAGTAAATACTTTGCACCCTTGCTGAAGCAATTAAATGAATATTTTGAAGGCAAGCGTAAAGAATTTGATCTGCCTTTAATTCTACTGGGGACAGACTTTCAAAAGGATGTATGGAATGAATTGTTGAGGATACCCTTTGGAACAACACGTTCTTATAAACAACAATCTATTGCACTAAATAAGCTCGATGCCATTCGTGCAGTTGCAGGTGCAAATGGGACGAATAGAATAGCTATTATTATTCCCTGCCATAGGGTAATAGGGGAAAATGGAAGCTTGACGGGATATGGAGGTGGCTTGTGGAGAAAGAAGTGGTTATTGGATTTGGAAAGCGGACAGCTTCCATTAAATACGTTATAAAAGAAAAGAGCCTTACACTATTTCTTATGTAAGGCTCATACTTCTTCAGGAGGGGAATTATTTCTTCATATTATCAATACTTGCAGGCCCCGCGCCAAAGTAGGTTATCATAAGCGCGCCACCTAACATTGATAAATTTTTCATAAAAGTGCTCATCTGCATTTGTATAGCCATTGGGTCAGTAGCGGTCCAGAACTTATGCATCATAAGTGTAACAGGTATTAAAAAGAGCACAATTAGCCATGCTCCGAATTTTGCCTTATAACCTAATATGATGCTAATAGCCCCAAGTGTTGCTATAATGCCGGAAAGGGGAACAAGAACACTAGCCATTGGCACACCGGCTGAAGCTGCATATGCAGCACTACCACTTGAAAAATGACCCATAATGGTCATTAAGAAGATCAATGAGAAAAGTGTTCTGCCGATTAAAGGAATGTATTTCATCGTTTTAGGGGTTTTGATTATGAATACAAAGTTCGGCTACTTTGCATCAAACCCCATTGACCTATGTTAAGAAATGAAATTCGTAAACTATTGATGCGCAACAGCTTTACGTATGCGGCTAAGTGATTCAGGCGCCACGCCGATATAAGAAGCGATCATTTTTTGTGGAACCCTTAAAGCTAGGGTAGGGTAAGTTTTAATAAACTCAAGGTATCTTTCTTCAGCTGTGGCGCTTAGGTGGCTCACTAGCCTCTTTTGCATTGCCCTAAAACTGTTTTGGGTAAGTGTCTGAAACATTGCATCAGCCTGTGGCACAATGGCTGCAATCTTCTCGTTAAAGCCTCTATCGTTCATTAAAACTTCCGAATCTTCTATTGCATCAATAAAGAACATAGCAGGCTCTTGTTTGTTATAACTGTTAAGGTCCGATATCCACCAATTTTCGGGAGCAAATTGTATAATATGTTCTTTGCCTTCTTTATCAATTACATAACTGCGCAGACAACCTTTAACTACAAAAAAGCTGTGCTGGTTTATCTCTCCCGCCTGAAGCAATACCTTTCCTTTCGAAACGGTTTTGGCAGCAAATAAATGCTTTATCTCCTCAAACTGAGAATCGGTAAAATTGATTTTACCTTTCAGATAGTCTTTAAGTATACTGTACATAGTTACAAATATAAACTCTTAATGTTAACTCAAATTGGCTTGTAACCAGAAGACACGTATAGACGGGAAAAGTGTTACATTAGAGGTTTTAATTCTAACAAGTTAAATAGGTATATATGAGGAATATGCGAGTGCAGGTCGGCATAGTTATTTTATTCTGTGTTTCATGTGTTTCAGTAAAAGCTCAAAAGAACAATCCGCTCATCAATTCATACGAATTACTAACAAGAGGTATTGCTCTTGCCGATTCGAATCAATTTGACCAGGCTGGTGCTTTGTATGAAAAGATAACGCGTAACGATACCAGTTATGCACTTGCATTATATGAAGATGCCGTAAGCCGTGTATCGGGTGGAGAGGATAGCTTAGGTATTATTTTATGCAGAAAAGGATTAGACCAGCATACTGATTACGACCCCGATTTTTATAAGCTAATTGCTACCGCACTTATTGACCAGGGTAAGAATGATGATGCAATAAAATTGCTTAAACAAGAAGCTATTCCTAAATATTCAAGAATATATCTTTTGCAGTATTCTCTTGGACTTGCATACTACAAAGCTCACCAATACGATAGTGCTATAGCTGCATTTAAAAGATCACTCGACCTGAATATGTATCATGCCTCAAGTCATTATTACCTTGGCAAGTGCTGTCTTGAACAGGGTCGCATGATACCGGCAATGCTTTCATTGCAGTTCTATTTGATTTTAGAACCCTCAACTACACGCTCATTTTCAACTGTACAATTGGTGGAACAAGTTGCGGAGAATAAGTACGACTATAATAGCTCTACAAAGGTGGACCCTTCAAAATACAACGATGATGCATTCTCTGACCTTGAACTGCTCATTCAATCGAAGATTGCATTGAAGGAAGATTATAAGTCCAAGACGAAGATATCGTACAACATAACAAAGCAGTTACAGCTTTTTATGGAGAAGCTGACATATACTCCAAATACTAATAATTATTGGATGGATACTTATGTTCCATTCTTTGTAGAGCTGCAGCAAAAGGATCTTTTTGAACCTTATGCATATTATATAATGAGTTCTGTAAATGATGATGCGTTGCAAAAGGATATAGCAAAAGAAAAGAAGAAAATAGAAGAGTTCACTACATGGGCTGATGATAAAATTTCTACTTCACGCAAGACAAGAGAAATAAATATAGGTGGTGAGAAGAAAACGGTTACTTGTTACTATTATAATAACCATGTATTACAAGCAATGGGCCAGGAAAACAAACAAGGTAAAGCCTTTGGTGACTGGACCATATACAACGAAAACAATGGTTCACTGGCTGCAAAGGGTGCATTTAATGATAACGGCGATCGCATAGGCCAATGGGAATGGTATTATGCCGATGGAACACTTAAAGAGCGGACTAATTACAAAGATGGCAAACGAGATGGGCTTTCTGAAACTTGGTATTCTAACGGTGCGCAAAAAGGAAAGTTCAATTACCAGGATGATAAGTTGAATGGTGATGTATCGGAATTTACATCCTCAGGCACACCTAGCTCTTTTGGTAAATACAAAGACGACAAGCCGATGGGCACCCTAATGATTTACTACGAAGATGGGAAACAGCATTTTGTTGTGAACTATACTGATAATGGGCTTGAAGGTGAACAAAAGGAATATTTTTCCGATGGGCAACTGCAATTATCTTCCATTTACAAAAATGGTAAAAAGAATGGTGTTTTAACGGATTATTGGCCAAATGGAAAGATACAGGATCAGGGCTCTTATAAGGATGATGAAATAAGCGGCCCATGGAAGTATTATTACGAAGATGGTTCATTGCATAAGGAAGGCGCATTTACCGATGACGGAAAACTTACCGGGCCTTGGACAATATATTTCCGCAACGGAAAAAAAGAAGAAGAGCTTACTTACAACAAGAGTGGTGAATTGAATGGCTCGTACATAATGTACGACGATGATGGAGTAAAATATGGCGAGCTGGATTACAAGAATGATAATATTGATAAGTATACTTATACTGATAAAAGCGGCAAAATATTATCTGAAGGGAAAGCCTCGAACAGAAGATTTAAAATTCAGACATATTACGCTAATGGTGTAGTCGAAAATGAGGGTGAAACCTATGAGACCCAAAAAGATGGGGTATGGAAATACTATTCAATAGGCGGTAACCTTACACTTACTGAGTCATACAAGGCTGGCAAACTGGATGGCCCTAAAGTTGAATTTTATCCGAGTGGAAAAGTAAAGGACTCAGTTAATTATACCGATGATAATTCCAATGGGTATTACCTGGCTTATAATGAGAATGGTACCTTAAAATCGGAAGGCTGGTATGTAGATGGCAAGGCTGAAGGGGATTGGTTTTATTATAACTCAAAAGGTACAATGACTTCACGCCGTTATTACCTGAATGGTGATAAGCATGGTTATTCTGATTTTTATGATGTAAATGGCAGGTTGTCTGAGGAACAATTTAATCACGAATTAGGATATGTAGATAAGATATGGTTGTATGATACAACTGGCACCCAGGCAATTTATACTTACTCATCGGATAAAGGGAATGGCACATATAAATCTACTTACAGCAATGGGCAGACAAGGCTTGAGCGTACCTATATGGCTGGTTTGGTAGAAGGACACCAGAAGACCTATTTCTACAATGGCAAGGTATGGGCTGAAGGGGATTTTGTATTAGGAAACCGTCAGGGCGCTTTTAACGTATACTATGAGAATGGTAAGCCTGAGTCTGAATACAAGTATGATATGGGTAATGTAGTTGGAAAAGCGACAAGATATTTTGATAATGGGAATGTTAAGACCGCTGATAATTATCTGACCGACGAGGAAGATGGTCCGTTTAAGGAGTATTATCCTAGCGGACATATTTATAGAGAAGGGCAATCAACTGACGGAGAAAGCCAGGGACAGTATAACTACTATTTTGAGGACAGTTCATTGATATGTACCCGTTGGTATAAAGATGGTTACCCAATGAGTTATTCGTACCTAGGGAAAGATGGAAAATTGGTTCCAACCATACCTATGAACCAAAGCTCGGGAGAAGTAAAATGTTTCTACCCGAATGGCAATAAATCGCTTGAATGTACGTATGTACATGGGTGGCTGAATGGTAAAAGAACCGTGTACTGTCCTACAGGTAAAATATCGGAAGATGAGAACTATGTATATGGAAATGAGGAAGGTTTGCAGAAATACTATTTCGCAGATGGTAACCTTAAAGCGGAAGAGAATTATTTCAATGGAGAGAAAGATGGAGTATCAAAGTATTATTATGACAATGGTAAAGTGGAACATATCGAGAACTGGGTACTGGGTTCGCACCATGGCAAATATTATTATTACGATAAAACAGGCAAGCTTATAAGAACAGCGGTATACTATAACGACGATATGATTTATGAATCAGCCCAAAGTGAAACAGGAACAAATAAGGCTCAACCAAAAGTTCAGCCTAAGGCTCCACAGCCAAAAGCTGGTGGCACCGGAACGCATAAGTAAGGCGCTACGGGGAGCACTGCAGGCTATTTGCCTGTTAATGCTTGTTACTCCTGTTTACGCTCAAAAAGATGACGTTTATTCTGCATTACGGAAAAAGTACTCCGATGAAAATGCTGTGTTTGTATCAAGAAAAGAAAATGCGGTAATTAAAATTGAGAATGACCAGCCTGTTATTTATTCTAAGGTATATGAAGAGTTACTTCTTCTCACCGATAAAACAGAAGGGTATTTAGATAAGCAGGTGTATTGGTCAAGTTTCTCTGAAATACAGGACCTTGATGCACATTCTGAAAACCCTGAAGGGAATGGTAAGTATAAATCTATAAAGGTTAAGAACTTTTCACAGACCAACGAAATTTCTGAAGGTACTTTTTACGACGATTCCAGGGCCTACAAATTTGTTTACCCTGGCATAGTAAATGGCTCAAGAGAGATTTTGTCGTATACCGAAAAGGTAAAGGACCCGCATTTATATGGCCGCTTTTTCTTCAACGATTTTGCCCCTACTGAAGATGTGGAGTACTCAATTACCTTTCCGAATACAGTAAAGATCAGGTACAAACTTTTCAATGTGAAAGACAGCAATATTGCGTTTTCTTCATCGCAAAGCGGAAAGAACACAACGTTTACCTGGAAGGTGCATGGAGCAAAAAAAATAAAGAATGAGGATAATGCTCCAAGCTTAACATACTATGCCCCGCATATTATAGTATTGGTTGATGAGTATACAGTTGACAAAGAAATAAAGAAAGTATTGGCAGATACAACTGCCCTGTATAGTTGGTATTATGGATTCGTAAAGAATGTGAACAAAACTGTATCACCTGATATGCAGAAAGTAGTTGACTCTATTACTGCGGGAGCTACCAGCGATATTGAAAAGGTAAAAAGGATATTTTATTGGGTGCAGAATGATATTACCTATATAGCGTATGAAGATAGCCTGGGTGGCTTTGTTCCGAGAGAGGGTTCTTTGGTTTGCTCACGTCGTTTTGGTGATTGTAAAGACATGGCAAGCACTCTTACCCAAATGATTCAGGCTGCTGGATTAAAGGCATACCAAACCTGGATTGGAACTCGGGACATTCCTTATTCGTTTTCGGATGTGCCTGCTCCACTTTCTACAAATCATATGATATGTACATACATTAGTAATGATGGTAAATTATACTTTCTTGACGCAACCGGTAAAGAAGCTCCTTTCGGGTATCACACATCTATGATACAAGGTAAAGAAGCAATGTTGGGAATGGGAGAGGGTAAATTCCGTATTGCCAAGGTGCCAATTATGGATACATCAGACAATACTTATTCAGACACCACCGATATTCACATAGATAATAATGCAGTTTTAAAGGGTGATGGCGTTATGCGCACGAGTGGATACGATAAAATATTGCTGGACTATCGCATTACAAACATGGATAAAAAAGACAGGCACGATTTTGTGGCAGGCTTACTGAGAAAAGGAAGCAATAAATTCAATGTGGATTCTATTTCATACGAAAACCTTGGCGATCGCA
>Ga0210388_10002860_pt1 | contig 13488 bp, 14 predicted proteins | sample IncBWC19OmetaG_FD_155485 | JGI IMG/M metagenome (GOLD analysis project Ga0210388, IMG submission 155485) | Forest soil microbial communities from Barre Woods Harvard Forest LTER site, Petersham, Massachusetts, United States - Inc-BW-C-19-O ... | reverse complement strand
CCCGCGAGCGGCCCGCCGCCGATCGCATCGAATCCCAGCGTGGCACCGGTGGTGGCCACGGCTTCCGTCAGGTCCTGCATGAAGGCCGGCGAGTCCGTGCGGCAAACGTGCACCGCCCCGGCTGCCTGCAGGAGTTCTTCCTGTTCCTTCTTGCGGACGATATTCACCAAGCCGATATGATCCTTGAGGCAAAGCCGGTTGAGCATCTGCCCGAGATTGGAGGCCGCGGCGGTGTGCACCAGGGCCTTGTGACCCTCGCGCTGCATCGTGCCGATCATGCCGAGGGCGGTAAGCGGATTGACGAACGAGGAGGCGCCGTCGGCCGCGGTTGCGCCCGGCGGCAAGCTTAAGCATTGATTCACGTTGAGGCAGCGATATTGGGAGTACATCGCGCCTCCCAACACCGCGACCGTCTTGCCCAGCAGCGCCTGAGCGGCATCCGACGTGCCGGCCTCGATGACCACGCCGGCCCCTTCATTGCCAACGGGCATGGGGATATCAATCCGGGCCGCCATGGCTTGCAGCACCTTCGCGCTCATGGGAGCGGTTATCGTTGGATTGCTGCTTGTTCCGGAAACCTTCGCGCTGTTCCAGTCCGCCGCACCCAGCAACAGCCCCAAATCCGACGGGTTGATGGGCGCCGCATCGATGCGCACCATGACTTCCTCCGGGCCAGGACTCGGTTCCGTCACCGTCGCCAGGGATAGCTCCATGTCCCCATTTTTCTTTGCGGTGGAATGCAGCTGCAGGGAAGATCGACCGGTTTTTGTGTTCATAGCGGCGCGCATGATAGCACCGCCCGGCAGGCGCCGGCGCCACTGCTCGGCTAGAAAATTCCCATCGCAAGGCCACTGCCCAGCGTCTTACCCAGTTCCTCGCAGGTCAGCAGTGACCGTTCATCTATTTTTTTAGGTCTCAGGATTTGTTCCGGCGTTTGCGCGTGCGTGCAGACTATATAGGGGTCGGCAACCGGTTTGAGGCGCCATCCGGTGGCGATGCGCTCGATCTGTTGCGCTGCATTGCGCCCATCGCTGCCGGCGCATATCAAGACCAGATAAGGTCTGCCACTGATTCGCTCCAGTGCGGCGTAGTACGTGCGATCGAAAAAATCTTTCATCATTCCGGACATCCCCGCCAGATTCTCCGGGGTCGCAAAGATGTAGCCGTCCGCCTCGAGCACATCCGCGGCTTGCGCATCCGCGGCTCGCATCAGTGACACGAGCAACCCCTCGCCACCGCGTGCGCCGGCCGCTGCTGCGTGCGCCATCTGCAAGGTGCCCCCGGTCATGGAGTGATAAACGATCAATAAAGTCTTCATGGTCATCTCCGGGGGGCAAATCGCGGCTATGTCCTACGGCTACGGACATATGTCCTACGGCAATGCAAGCGGCCGGCTGACTGCAATTCGCAGCCATTTTGCCGACACTGGTTCTCCACCGCACGCGCGGCTCAATATCACCAGGTGCCAACATGCTTTACTATGCCGCAGTCTTCTTTGTCATTGCGCTGATTGCCGCCTTTTTCGGTTTCGGCGGCATTGCCGTCGGTGCCGCCAGCATCGCGAAGATATTGTTCGTCGTATTTTTGATCGTCGCAGCCGTTACTTTTTTGATGAGCCTGGGCCGGCGGGCTTAGGGCAAGGAGCAGGCAATGGAATCAGCAGCAGAGCCGGCAGGCAATGGCGGTAATTTCGCCAATGGTCGAGTCAACAGTTTTCTCGAGAACGTCGAAGAACTGACCAAGGCGTTGAAAGACGTGGAGGCGCCGGAGATCGCCAGGCTCCGCGCGAAGGTCAAAATCGCGCTGCTGGCCGCCAGGGGTGCCGTGGCGGACACTGCCGTCCAGCTTCGCGGCCAGGCCCAGCAGGTAGGTTTTCGAACCGACAGCTTTGTGCGCGCCAATCCCTGGCAAGTCGTGGGTATCGCTGCCTTGGTCGGCTTGGCGGTAGGCATGTTCGCATCGCGACGCCGCGAATAGCGGCACTAGGCACGCCGCCATTGCGTGCCGCCCGCCTTGTCGTCCAGCAGAATGCCGGCTTGGTTGAGCTGCGCGCGAATCCGGTCTGATTCGGCGTAATTCTTGGCGGCGCGTGCCGCATTGCGCGCGGCCAGCAGCGCCTCGACCTGTGCATCCGTCAGGCCACTGGCGCCGGCGCTACGCTTCAGGTATTTGTCGGGATCCTGCTGCAGAACACCGAGCATCGCGCCCATGGAGCGTAGCGTCGCCGCCATGTCCGCCGTCTTGGGCAAGTCTCCGGCCGCTTTCGCAAGATTGAGTTCGCGGGCCACGTTTTGCGCAACCGCCAGAGCATCGGGTGTATTGAAATCATCATCCATTGCCGCGCGAAAGCGCTGGATTTCGGCTTCATCCACCGTACCCTGCAGCGCAGTGTCTTTGAGCGCGCGATACAGCCCGAGCAATGTCTCATCCGCCTGTGCAAGCTGCGCCGCGGAGTAGTTGATCGGGCCGCGGTAGTGGCTGCTGAGCAAAAAGAAGCGCAATACTTCCGGATCGCGCAAGGTCTTCAGCACCTCGCGCACGGTGAAGAAATTGCCCAGCGATTTCGACATTTTCTCTTCGTTCACCCTGACGAAGCCGTTATGGATCCAGATGTGCACGAATGGCGAATCGCAGGCGGCGCACGACTGCGCGATCTCGTTTTCATGGTGCGGAAACTTCAGATCCTCGCCGCCGCCATGCAAATCGAAATAACTTCCCAGCAAGCTGGTCGACATCGCGGAACATTCGATGTGCCAGCCGGGTCTGCCGTCTCCCCAAGGCGAGGCCCAGGACGGCTCTCCGGGTTTGGCGTGCTTCCACATCACGAAATCGTGCGGATCGTGTTTGGCGTCATCCACTTGCACGCGCGAACCGACGCGCAAGTCATCGATTTTCTTCCCGGATAAGCGCCCGTAGCCCGGGAACTTGCGCACCGAATACATGACATCGCCGTTGTCGGCGGCATACGCAAATCCCTTGTCGATCAGGGTTTGAATCATGGCGATGATCGGACCGATGAATTCAGTCGCGCGCGGCTCCAGGTCCGGGTTTTGCAGCCCCAGCGTGGCGCAATCCTCATGCATCGCCGCAGTAAAGCGCTGCGCGAGATCGGCCCAATTCTCTCCATTGGCCGCGGCGCGCTCAATGATCTTATCGTCGATGTCCGTGATGTTACGCACATAGGTGACCTTGTAGCCCGATGCGCGCAAGTAACGCTGCACCAGATCGAACACCGTCAGCATGCGCGCATGGCCGACGTGAATGTAGTCGTAGTTGGTCATACCGCACACGTACATGCGGACCTCATTGGGCCGCAGCGGTTTGAACTCCTGCTTCTCGCCGGTCAGAGAATTATGAATTTTGAGCATGCGATTCGAGTCTGCGCCGCGCGGTTTCCGGCGGGATGAGTTTGAGCAGCGGCGCGAGTTCCGGGCCGTGCGCGGTGCCGGTCAATGCCACTCTCAAGGGCATGAACAAATCCGCCCCTTTGCGTCCGGTGCGTTCCTTGAGAATCCTGGTGAGCACTTTCAAATCGGAATTGGCTTGCGCGTAGGCAGCGGCGGCCGCGGCAAAAAACTCGGCGCCGGCCGCCGCGATGACCTGCTGCTCGAGCTCTCCCAACGGCTCAAGATCGCCCCGCACCACCGCCCGCCACGGAGCCGCATCGACGGGCAGCACCACGTTGTGGCGCACCAAATCGACAAATTCCGTCGCGTCGTCCGCGCCCAACCAGGCGCGGATTTCGGCCGTGGACATGCGCCCCAAGGTTTCCTTCTGCCAGTGCATCAGCTGCGACTCATCGAAGCGCGCCGGCGCTCGCCCGAGATGCAGCGGGCGGAAATGCGCGGACATCGCGGCGGCGGGCAACCAGCCATCGACATCGGCGGCGTGGCCGAGACGAAACAATTGATTGAGGATCGCGGCGCTGAGAAAGCCGCGGGCGCGAAACTCCTGCACACTGGTGCTGCCGTGCCGCTTCGACAGCGGCGCACCATCCTCGCCCACCAATAACCCGACATGCCCGTAGCCGGGCCGGCGCAGCCCCAGCGCATCCAACAGCAGCAGCTGACGCGGCGTGTTGGTCATATGATCATCGCCGCGCAACACCTGCGTGACTCCCATCGCTGAATCATCGACGGCGTTGCAGAAGAAGAACGCCGGAGTGCCGTCGTCGCGGCGTATGATGAAGTCGCCGATGTCGCTCGAAGCAAATCGTTGCGGCCCGTGTACCGCATCGGTGAATTCGATGATTTTATCGCCGGGTACGGCAAACCGAAGAGTGGGCTTCAAGCCGCGCGCGGCCCGCTCGGCGCGCTGCGTCGCCGACAGTCCGCGGCAAGTTCCGGCGTAGCGCGGCGGCTGTCCCGACATGCGCTGCAATTTTCGCGACAGTTCGAGATCTTCCGGCGTGCAATAGCACGGATAGGCTTGATCGTGCGCTTCCAGTTGAGCATACAGCTCTCGATAGAATTCGCCGCGCTCCGACTGGCAATACGAAGCGGATGGACCGCCGATATCCGGTCCCTCATCCCATTCCAGGCCCAGCCAGCGCAGTTCGGCCATGAGCTCGTCGCGAAAGCGCAGCTGACTGCGCTCGGCGTCGGTGTCCTCGATGCGCAGAACAAAGCGACCGCCGCTTTGGCGGGCCCAAAGATAGCTGAAAAAAGCCGTCCGCGCGTTGCCCAGGTGCAAGGAACCGGTGGGACTGGGCGCAAACCGCGTGGTGACGGGCAGCTGGTTGATTGAGGACATGGCTTTCAGATTGTACCTATTCGGTTAGAATCCGCAGAATGAAACAGATACTACTGATCTTCGGTTTGATGTCGGCGTTCTGCCCCAGCCTGGATTTTGCCGCCGATACCCCGCCTGCTCCCGCCAAACCTGCGGCCGCGGTCACGGCTGCTTCGCCGCAGGTGCAGGTGGTCACCTCGATGGGCAATTTCACCATCGAATTGAATCCGGAACGGGCGCCGCTCACGGTTGCGCATTTCCTGCGCTATGTCGATCAAGGGTACTATTCCAACGTTATTTTCCATCGGGTCGTGCAAAGCTTCGTCATTCAAGCCGGCGGCTTCGATGCCGACTACAATGCCAAGCATGCGCCCGATAAAGTGGTCAACGAATCCGGCAACGGGCTGAGCAATATACGCGGCGCCGTGGGAATGGCGCGCACCACCTCTCCGCACGCTGCTGATGCGCAGTTTTTCGTCAACCTCAGCGACAACCAGGCACTCGATCCGAATCAGACGCGCTGGGGCTATGCAGTGTTCGGTCGCGTGATTCAGGGCATGGATGTGGTCGACAAGATCGGCAATGTTGCGACGGGATCGCATGGCGCCTTGAAGGAAGAGACGCCGCTGAAGCCGGTCATCATCCAGCGAATCGAGCGCGTGCCCAGCCCCTGACCTTGAGTGGCCACGCTGTTCATATCGGATTTGCACATCGACGCGAGTCGCGACGACATAACCGAACAATTCTTGAAGTTTCTCAAGACCGAGGCGAACGGCGCCGCGGCCTTGTACATCCTCGGGGATCTTTTCGATTCCTGGATTGGCGATGATGCGCCGGACGCGGCGCAGTCTGCGGTCATTGCCGGATTGCATGAGCTCACCTCGAGCGGCGTGCCCTGCTTCGTCATGCACGGCAATCGCGATTTCTTGTTGGCGGCAGAGTTCAGCCGCGCCAGCGGCGCGCGTTTACTGCCCGATCCCTTGATCGCCACCTTGTATGGCGAACCGGTGCTGGTGATGCACGGCGACGCGCTCTGTACCGACGACCGCGCTTATCAGCGACTGCGCGCCACGGTGCGAGACGCCGCATGGCAGCGGCAATTCTTGGCGCTGTCGATCGAGGCGCGCCGCGCGCTCGCGGGCGCCGCCCGCGCCGGCAGCCAGGCGCACACGGCGGCGATGGAAAACACCATCACGGACGTCAATTCCGACAGCGTTGCAGCCGCGCTGCGCGCCGCCGGAACTGCGACCCTGTTGCACGGACACACTCATCGGCCGGCCATTCACGCCCTTGAAGTGGACGGGAAACCCCGCACCCGCATCGTGTTGGGTGATTGGTACCATCAAGGCAGCGTGCTGCGTTGGGACCATGACGGGCCCGAGCTGCGTTCGCTGGCACGCTGAAAACGCAGCAATTTTTGCCGTGGGATTGTCAAACGATCTAGAATGCGCTGATTGCGGCTTGGAGGGACCCTATGCTGCCCAAAGCACCACCGATCGCTCTACGCCATCTGCTGTTGGCCGGCATCGTCACACTCGGCGGTTGTCACGGCCATCACCATGTGGCCGTGACAACCTACCACTTCGACAACTTGCGGACCGGCTGGAACTCCCACGAGGATCGGTTGACCCTCCACGCAGTCGCGGGCCCGCATTTCGGGCTGCTGTACAGCGCCGTCGCGCTCGACGACCAGGTGGATGTGCAACCGCTGGTCGTTCCCGATGTGACGATCACCGCCGGCGCACATGCCGGAAAGTACGACGTGGTATACGTCGCCACGGAAAGCAACACGGTCTACGCCATCGATTCAGCCACCGGCACGATACTCTTGCAGACGACGCTCGCGCCCGCGGTGAACATGACCGTGGGACCGCCGCCGCCCTATCCACCCAACTATGCCTATAGCTGTGGAAACAACGGGCCCTATGTCGGTATCAACGGGACCCCGGTTATCGACCGCGTCCATAATATGATGTACGTGGTCGCTTTCAGCATGGAGGGTGGCGGTCCGGTCTATCGGATTCACGCCCTCAACTTGAGCGACCTGTCGGACACGATTCAAACGACGACTCCGACGGGCGTGCTGGTGGGCGCCTCGCAGAATCTCGTCGATCACAGCCTGTTCAATTTCAACGCAGGATGGCAGCGGCAGCGGCCGGCGCTGGTCGAGTCCAATGGCAATATCTATGCCGCTTTTGGCAGTTTCTGCGACTGGGGCGGCTACCCCGGAGGCACTCAGTCGCGCGGTTGGGTGCTGGGCTGGAACGCCGGCACTTTGGCGGCACTGCCGCACGCTCAATTGAACGATCAATTGGCGACCGCGCCTGATTGCGGAGGGATATGGGGCGGCGTTTGCATGTTGTCTTCGGTGTGGATGTCGGGGTACGGTCCGGCCGCAGACAATTCCGGAAATATTTATTTTGTCACCGGCAACTCCGATTCCAATCTCACCGGCAGCTACTACACCACCTATGACGGCAGTCCGAACTACCACAACATCCAAAACAGCGTGGTACGCGTCTTGCCCGACCTCAGCGCCGTTCACGACATTTTCACCCCTTGGGCCGAGAGCTTTCTGGACGAAGTCGACGCTGACTTCGGCTCCGCCGGCGCCATGCTCCTGCCCGACCTGCCGGGGCCGGTGCCGCACCTGGTTGCCGCGGGCGGTAAGGACGGCAAACTCTACATACTGAATCGCGACAATCTCGGCGGCTATAACGCCCCATCGGGCGGCGCCGGGGCGACCGATAACGTCGTCGCCGAGGTCAATATCGGCGCATGCTGGTGTGGACCATCGTACTTCGACTCCGGCGAGCCTCACATCGTCAGCAGCGGTGGCACCAATGTGATGGTGTGGAGAGTCGTGACCTCGCCGGCCGTTTCGCTGGTACTCGACGGCACGGCCGTGGTGAATCCGAGCTCGCAGGACGGCGGGTTTTTCACGACCATCTCTTCGGACGGCCCAAAGGACACGATCATCTGGGCCGTATCCCGACCGGATGGCGCAAACAATATGTGGCTATCGGCCTTCGACGCAAAGCCCCCTCACGGAAGCGCCACCCTCACCTCTCTTTTGCCGTCCCCGCTTGCGGTTGGCACATGGAATCCTGCCATCTCGGGCGGCAACACCGACGTCGTTCCGGTGATCGCCAACGGCAAGGTGTATGTGGCCGCCAATCACCAACTGTTCGTTTTCGGCCTGAAATAAGCCGAAGGAGGACTCGGATGAGACCTTTGCCGCTTCACGTCTTCGCTGCGATTGTTCTGGCCGCAGCAGCCGCGCCGACTCACGCAACAGCCAGTCCTGCCGCGCCATCTTCGTCGGCGCCAGCGGCTGCGCCGACGAATTCCGAGGGCAGCTATGCTCATCAAATTTACGGCATCATTCGCAGCCGGACCGATTCGCAGCTGCAGGTAGAAACTCGCGATAAACGCACGGTGGTCGTGGATGCGAGCGCGGCGATTTCCACCTTCCGCGCCAGCGGAATCAAGTTGGGTGGCTTTATCTGTGCGTGGGGATCAATCGATGCAAACGGTATTTTTCACGCGCAGACGGTGCAACGCGCGAAGAGCTCGGCGGTAGCTTGGCCCGCCGACCGTTGAGCGTGGCTCAATTCGCGCCCGGGTTCATGGGCGGCCCCGAATGAAAGCGAAACACAGGATCGGCGCTGGTGATCAGCTCAGCCTCGAGATGCGCGAATTCCTCGATTCGCCCCTCCAAGTCCAGCGCCGCACGCACGGCCGCTCTGCCTGCCAAGTTCAAGTAAACCTGGTAGTGCCGCGCTTCGGCTGCATGCAGGCCGTGGAACAGTTCGCGCAGCGGAGCGCCGAGGGCAGCGCCCAAGAGCGCAAAACGTTCGCAGGAGCGCGCTTCGATGAATGCGCCGCAGATCATCAGATCGAGCTCGCGCTGCGGTTCGCTCCTCGCCACCAGGCGCCGCAGGCGCTCGGCATATCGACCCGGCGCCAAACGCTGCGGCACGATTTTCATGCTGCGGATGAGCTGGGCGACCTGCTCGTAATGGCGCAGCTCTTCGCGCGCGAGACGCGACAACGTATCGGTCAGTTCCAGATCTTCCGCATAGGCGAACATCAACGCGAGCGCCGTGGATGCGGCCTTCTTTTCGCAATTCGCGTGATCCAGCAGCAGCACATCGGGCAGCGCGCAGGCGAGCTCCACCCAACTCGCAGGCGTCGCAGCGCGCAGCAGCGGATGCGCGAATGCCGCCGCGGCCGAGCTCATACCGGGTTTTTCAGCGCCGCAATGGCGGTCAGTAACTCTGCCGCGGTTTGAAAACGAGTTTCTGGAGATTTGGCCAGCAAACGGCGCAGCAAGGCTTCATACTTTGCGAACTGCGGTGCGATTTCCGGTATGTCGGCACGTTTGTGCTTGTAGATCACTTCCATCGCGGTCGAACCGGTAAAGGGTTTGCGGCCGATCAGCATTTCATAGAACACCACTCCCAGGCTGTACAGATCGCTGCGCGCATCGATGATCTCGGCGTGGCCTTGCTCCGGACTCATATAGTAGGGGGTGCCGAAAATCTCACGCGTACCGGTCAGCGAAGCTTCAGTCTCGTTGGCTTTGGCCAATCCAAAATCGATCAGGCAGAGTGAGCCGTCGACGCGCAGCATCACATTGGCCGGCTTCAGATCGCGATGCAAGACGCCCACCGAATGAATGGCTTCAAGCGCGCTGGCGATTTGTTCCAGAATTTTGAGCGCCATTGCCGGCATCAGTGGTTGCTTCATGCGCTCGCGCAAATCGCCCGCGGGAAAGTGCTCCATGGCGATGTACGCATGATCGTCCGCTACGCCCAAGTCGTAGATCTGCACGATGTTTTTGTGCTTCAAGCCGGCGACGATTTCGTATTCCTGCAGGAACCGATCGAAGCCGACGAACCGCTCGGAAACGTCCGGCACTTGGCTGAAGACTTTGAGCACCACGATAGTCCCGGCGCGTTCGCTCTCGGCAAGATAAATCTTGCACATGCCGCCGCTGCCGACCTGTCGAATGCAGCGATGGCCGCGAATCACCACCGAGCCAAATCGATAACGATTTTCGAAGCCAGGACTGGCGCGCAGCATGGCGAGCGCCTGACGGTGTTCGCCGGAGGCCGTCTTGATCAATTTGACGAGCCGTTCGCGATCCAGCTTGCGGCCATAGAGCCGGTGCAGTCCCCGTGCCGGCGCGGGGTGAGGATTTGGGGCATCCTCGAGCAGCACCAGCACGATAGGCGCGAACTCCGTCTTGGCCGCCTGGCCAAGCGCGAAGTTTGCGGCCACCGCAGTCGGCGGCGCAGCCACGATGATCACCGCATCGAAGCCGACGGCGGCAAAATCTTGATCGAGGGCGGGGTCGATTCCAAGAGCATGCTCGACGACGACGGCATCGGGCCATTCGATTTCGACATGCTTTCTGACAAGCAGTCGATAATCATGGCGCGTGGCGATCACCAACAGGCGCATCAATTTGACGCCGCCTCGACACCGGCGCCGCTCGCGCTCAACGGTTTACGGAATAGGAACGGACTTGAGTCCACGACCGGCGCCTTTTCGACGTAGCTGCTTGGCTTCGTCGGAGCGCTCTCCTTGCAGACGCTCGAGATACTCGGGCGTCACATCCCCGGTGACGTATTCTCCCGAGAAGCACGAGGTATCGAAATCCATGATCTTGGCATTGTCGTGTCGAACCGCATGCACCAGATCCTCCAGGTCCTGGTACATGAGCCAGTCGGCGCCGATGATGTCGCGTACTTCTTCATCCGTATGGCCGGACGCCACCAGCTCGGATGCATCCGGCATGTCGATGCCGTAGACATTCGGATAGCGGACCGGAGGCGCCGCGGAGGCGAAAAACACTTTTTTGGCGCCTGCTTCGCGCGCCATCTCGATGATCTGGGCGGAGGTGGTGCCGCGCACGATCGAGTCATCCACCAGCAGCACGTTCTTGCCGCGGAACTCGAGATCAATGGCGTTCAATTTGCTGCGTACCGACTTGGCGCGCTGTTCTTGGCCCGGCATGATGAAGGTGCGGCCGATGTAACGATTCTTGATGAAGCCTTCGCGATATTTGACCCCGAGCAATTGCGCAACCTGCACGGCGCTGGTGCGGCTGGTATCGGGGATGGGAATCACCACATCGATGCCATGCTCGGGCCGTTCACGCTTGATCTTATCGGCCAGCCGCTCGCCCATGCGCAACCGCGCTTTGTAGACCGAGATGTTGTCGATGATCGAATCCGGCCGGGCGAAATACACATATTCGAAGATGCACGGCGTGTGCCGCGCCATCGCCACGCATTGCTGGGCGTAGAAGCGGCCCTGCTCGTCGATGAACACCGCCTCACCCGGCGCCACGTCGCGCAGCATGTCGAAACCCAGCATATCGAGCGCCACACTCTCGGACGCCAGCATCCATTCGGTGCCTTTCTTGGTATCGCGTTTGCCGATCACCAGCGGGCGAATGCCGTTCGGATCGCGAAACCCAAGAATTCCATGCCCGATCACCATCGCGGTGACCGCATAGCCGCCCCGGCAGCGCCGATACACGGCGTTCGCCGCGGCGAAAATGTCCGCCGGCGTGACCCGGGGCGTACCGACGCGCTGCAGTTCCGATGCCAGGACATTGAGCAGTACTTCCGAGTCGGAGCCGGTGTTCAGATGCCGGCGGTCTTCGCGCACCAAGACCTCGGTAAGCTCGCGGGCGTTGGTCAAATTGCCGTTGTGCCCGAGGCAAATGCCATAGGGCGAATTTACATAGAAGGGTTGTGCGTCGTGAGCGCTGTCGGCACCCGCCGTGGGATAGCGCACGTGGCCGATACCGACGTTGCCTTTGAGTTTCAGCATGTGCTTCTGCTGGAACACGTCGCGCACCAACCCCGAATCCTTGCGCATGAACAGCTCGCCGTCCTCCGCCGTCATGATGCCGGCGGCGTCCTGACCGCGATGCTGCAGCACCGTCAGCGCATCATAAATGCGTTGATTGACTGCACTGGTACCCACCATTCCGACAATTCCGCACATGCTCAAACCTCCGCTACTTGGGCTTGACCTTCACTCCGGTCAAGCGCTCGAGTTTTGCCCACGGCTCGCCTTTCTCGCCGACCATGGCCCGCAGCCAATCGCCGACGCTCTCACCATAAGGAACCAGCTTCGACTGGCGCCACCACTCTTCGTTATTCATGTGCAGCAACTCGCCGCCGATGATCAACAAACCCACCAGCACCATGCCGCGCACGACGCCGAAGAGCAGTCCTAAGATCCGATCCATGGGCCCTAGCCCCAAGCTTCGAGTGAGGTAACCGAGCAGCATCCCCACTATCCAGCCCAACAACAGGACGAGCACCAGGATCACCAGCCGCCCGGCCCATGGCGCCACGTTGGGATCCGCCAGCAAGCCTCCGAGATGTGGCTCGACCGCAGGGCCCAGCTTCCAGCAGAGCCAAATGGCGAGGATCCAGAAGGCCACGGAAACCGCCTCTCGAACGAGGCCACGCAGCACGCCGATCAAAGTCGATCCCAACACAATCAATAGAATGAAGACATCGGCCAATCTGCCACCTGCTCAGTCGACACCGGGTCCGCGCAATCCACAACTCACATTCTACCGGAGCCTCGCCAGTGCCGTTGTGAAACCATCCGCCAAAGTCAAATTACGACCCCGGGGCCACGAGGGTGGAGACATGCCCCAGGGATTTGAGCTTTGACACCGTCCGATCGGCCGCTTCGCGATCCGCCAACGGTCCGATGCGCACTCGATACCGCACGCTCTGCCCTGAGCCGCCCGACGACACATACGCCGTCAATCCCTGTGCCTTGAGCTGGTGCACAAAGTTATCGGCGTTGGCGCGATTGGCAAAACTGCCCAACTGCACGGCCCAACGTGCCACCGATATGGGGGACGGAGCGGGCGTTTCAACGGGCGCGGCGGCCGCCGAAGCGGCGGCGGCTGACGTGGCGGGGCTGGGACTGCCGCTGTCCGCGCCGGCTGTGGGCGGCGGTGCTGCAAGGGGCGGCTCGGCTTCGGATGGCGCCGGCGCCTTGCTGGTCGCCAGATCCACGGTGACGTTGCGGATGGGTTCCGGCGCGCTTGCATTCGGCGCCGGCGGCGGTGCGGTGGGTTTGGGGCCCGACAACAATTCGGGCACCACCAGCACAACGATCGCGACCAAAATCGATGCGCCGACCAGACGTTCTTTGACGCTACGATCCATTATTTAAGCAAGCGGCCCTTAGGTTCAAACTGCGCGCAGCGGCGCAGTATATTCGGGAAGCGCCGCCGACGGCAGCAATCCGGCCGCTTCGAGCCAATCAAGCGCGGGTCCAACCGTGTGAAAGGAGCCAAACACCACAATTCTATCGCGGGAATTGGCGGCGGCAGCGGCAGCGGCGCAGGCGGCGGCAACGCTATCCGCCGCATCTACCGACACCGTGACTAAAGGCCGCACCGTCTGCGCCAAATCCTCCCCACTCCGGCCTCGCGTTCCATCAATTGACGCGCACCACCACGCATCAATGGAATCGCACAAGATTGCCGCAATGGCCGCCGCATCCTTGTCCGCCAGAATTCCACACACCGCATACGTGCGGCCAGGGATCTCTGCGCTGCGCAGATTGCGCGCCAGCACCCGCGCAGCATCGGGATTGTGCGCGACATCCAATACCCAGGCAGGCGAGGCACGCGGTTTGATCAGCTGGAAACGCGCCGGCAGGCGCACCTGCTCAAGTCCCTGCGCCACCGCGGCCGGGCTTACC
>Ga0210388_10002859_pt1 | contig 13489 bp, 10 predicted proteins | sample IncBWC19OmetaG_FD_155485 | JGI IMG/M metagenome (GOLD analysis project Ga0210388, IMG submission 155485) | Forest soil microbial communities from Barre Woods Harvard Forest LTER site, Petersham, Massachusetts, United States - Inc-BW-C-19-O ... | reverse complement strand
GACAAAGATTCCCGCGCCGAACTTCAAACCGGTGTAGTTTCCATTCATCTTGGTAGCATGACCGCACTTTCATTCCTGAATCTCGATCAGAACATCACGCAGATGCGCCTTGCTGAAGGCTCAATCAATTTCCGCGTCAAAGAAATCCGTGAAGGCGACACCTATGAGGTGGATACGCCCAACCTTGTTTTCACCATCACGCAAGCTGGCGCGTTCCGCGTTGACGTGAATGAAAACGGTGACAATACCGGCGTCACCGTCATCCGCGGCGCAGGCCAAGTGACGGCCAGCGGAAAAACGTACGATCTCGAACCCGGCCAGCGCGCGGTGTTCAATGGCACCGACAGTGTCCAGTCCACGATTGTGCCGCACGCACCTCCTCCGGACGGACTCGATAAATGGTCCAACGACCGCGACCTCGGCGAACAAAATTCCGTTTCGCAGCGTTACGTTCCGCAAGACATGCCCGGCACACAAGACCTCGATAACAACGGCACCTGGAGCGAGGACGGCGACAAGGGTCCGGTCTGGTACCCATCGGAAGTCCCAGCGGATTGGGCGCCCTACAGCAACGGCTATTGGAGTTATGTCGGGCCGTGGGGCTGGACGTGGGTGGACTACGCACCGTGGGGCTTTGCTCCATTTCACTATGGACGCTGGGGATTCGTCGGCAGCCGCTGGGGCTGGTATCCCGGCCCGCGGTTTGGCGTGTCGATCTATGGTCCAGCGTTCGTCGGTTTCCTCGGCGGAGGCTTCGGCTTCGGATTTGGAGTAGGTTTCGGAGTCGGCTGGTTCCCGCTGGGATTTGGTGAGCCGTTCCATCCCTGGTACCACGCAGGCTTCGGGTACTCCGAGCGCATCAACGTTCGCAATACCTTCATCCGCAATGTGAACGTGGTCCACTCGACCAACAATTTTAACTACGCTTACGCGCGCAACGAGCGTGCGGTGACGGCTACTTCGCGCAGCGGCTTCACCGGTGGCCAAGCTGTTAATCGCGGCGCCGCTCATATCAATGAAGCTTCTCTGCGCGGCGCGCAGGTAACAAATAATCTAGGTGTCTCTCCGTCCAGGCAAAGTGCCTTCGGCGCTGCAAATGCGAGAGGCAACGTTTCTCGGCCGCCGTCGTCTGTCGAGAACCGCTCGGTTATGGCCCGGACCTCGCCCGGCGCCGGGGCTTCGCACATCCCGGTCCACACGATGAGTACGAACGGTCTCGCTGCGGGCCGTCCAGGGAACGCGGGAACAACGCAGAATCGTCCTGCATCCGCGGGCGGAAACAGCTCGCGCGTTTGGAGTGCACAGGGTAATGCGACCGATCGCGGTCAGGCTCCCAAAGGCTTCGGCAGTTCCACCAACAGCCCTTCGAACAATTCCACTATGGCCGCGCGTGCAAATAATCGCCCGCCTTGGGCTGGTTCGGGCGCGGCGGCCCCTGCCGGTAACGGTCGCTCTTATACGCCCCCACAGGGAAACTCGACGTACGGCAATCGCGGCAATACGCCACAATCTCGCTCCTATTCGGCGCCAGCACCTAGCCGTTCCTACTCCGCGCCCAATCGCACCTACTCAGCTCCTAGCCGCAGCTATGGCAGCGGAAGCGGCGGCGCTTCTCACAGCACAGGCGGTGGCGCTTCCCATGGCGGAGGCGGCACGCCACATGGTGGTGGGGGTGGCGGTTCCCACGGTCATCGATAGAATTAGCGCATCAGAGGAAGGGCCCGCCCGTTACCAGCGAGGCGGGCCCTTTTCTTTTTTCGTCTCCCCCGAAGATCGAAAAGCCAGCCCACAACTCTCTCTTCGTTCGCGTGTTTAATGAGTAGCTCAAGCCCGGGCGTTTCTAAGTTCGACAAGGCATTTGGAGCGAAGTCCGAATTTTAGTCCTAAGATGTTATTGTTTGAATTACGCAAATGGGGCCGAATCCTTTGAGACCAGCACTCAAAGAATCCGGATCTGAGAAACGCAATACCACGCAGTGAGGGGCCCATACCGGCCCCGGCATTTCAGGAGAGAGGAAATCGCAAATGAAAAGACACACGTTGCACGTGGTGAGCCTGCTCGGTCTCGCGCTGGCCATGGTTTCGCTCAGTCCGCAACGCGCTGCAGCCGACGATGACGATCCGCCAGGCCGCGTCGCGCGTCTTGGTTTTATACGCGGGAATGTTTCCTTCGAGCCTGCTGGAACTGAAGACTGGGTTTCGGCGGTTATTAATCGCCCCCTGACCACTGGCGATAAACTCTGGAACGACAACGATTCGTTCTCTGAGCTGCACCTCGGTTCCGCATCGATCCGCCTGGGCAGCAACACCGGCTTCAGTTTCTTGAACCTTACCGACAATATGACGCAGGTTCAATTGACCGCAGGCACGCTGAACATCCGTGTCCGCCGCCTCGGCGATGACGAAAGCTTTGAAGTCGACACTCCCAATTTGGCTTTCACCCTGCTCCGTCCCGGCAACTACAAGGTCAACGTCAACGAAGCCGGCGACGCTACCGTCGTGGTTGTCCGCGATGGACAAGGCGAAGTTACCGGCGGTGGTTCAGCCTATACGGTCCATCCGCGCGAGGTTGGCACCTTCAATGGCACCGACCAAATCGACGCCGACATCGAAAGCTGGGACAACTCGAGCGACGATTTCGACGAATGGTGCTCAGAGCGCGATAGCCGCATCGATAATTCTGTTTCCGCGCGCTACGTCTCGAACGACGTCATCGGCTATGAAGACCTCGACGAATACGGCGGCTGGCGTCCCACGCCGGAGTACGGCACCATCTGGTTTCCGCACGTTGCCGTCGTCGGTTGGGCTCCCTATCACTATGGCCACTGGGCTTATATCGCCCCCTGGGGTTACACCTGGGTCGATGATGCGCCTTGGGGTTTCGCTCCCTTCCATTACGGACGTTGGGTAGTCGTTGGCGGAGTTTGGGGCTGGGTCCCTGCACCGCCGCGACCTGTTGTCGTGGGTGTTGTCTACGTTCGGCCTGTCTACGCGCCCGCGCTGGTTGCCTGGGTTGGCGGACCGGGCTTCGCCGTGGGCGTCGGAGTCGGCGGCGGCTTTGCCGCTGGCGTCAGCGTCGGCTGGTTCCCGCTGGGACCTCGAGAAGTCTACGTCCCGTCTTATCACGTCAGCCGCAACTACGTGAATAACATCAACGTGACGAACACCACGGTGAATACCACCGTCGTGAACAACTACTACAACACGACGGTGATCAACAAAACCACCGTGAACAACGTGACCTATGTAAATCAGCGCGTGCCAGGAGCCGTGAGCGCCACCACACCTCAGGCTTTTACTTCCGCTCAATCGGTTTCCAAGAACGCGGTCACTGTCAATGCCAGGGAAGTGGCGACCGCACAAGTTGTCGCCACTACGCCGGCGGTAGCACCCTCGAAGCAGGCCGTTCTCGGCTCTGGGGCCGTCGCGACCGTGCGTCCTCCTCGAACACTCGAAACACGCGCCGTAGTTGCAAAGACAACGCCACCGCCGCCTCCACCGCCGTTTGCCAAGCAACAGCAAGCGATTCAGGCCAATGGCGGCAAGCCTCTGGCCATCTCGCAAATGCACCAGATTCAGCCCGAGACGGCCGAAGCTCGCCCCACAATCAAGATCGCTCCGCCGGCCAAGCCGCTGGCTGCTCAAGCCAAAGGCGTGCAGCCCAATCCCAATCGGCCGGTTACAACGAATAACCCGCCGGCCACCACCAACAACGGAAAGACTTTCAGCGATCGGCCGCCCGCTTCTCGGCCGAATGCACCGGCCAACAACACGAAGACGTTGACCCCCACGAACGCGAATCCGCAGCTCGACCAGAAGCACCAACAGCAACTCCAGGATCTGCGGGCACAACAAGATGTGGAACGCCAGAAGGTTGAACAGCAACAACAAAAGGACAAGTCCGTTCTGGCAAAGCAGGCTGCTGACGATGCAGCGCAGCAGAAGCTCAATCAGCAGCATCAGCAGCAGCTCGAGGAACTTGAGCAAAAGCACGACACCGAGGAGGCCAAACTCAAGCAGCAACAACAGGCGGAGAAAAAGGCTTCCTCGAAGCCGCCTGCAAAGCCTGCAAAAGAGGACAAGCCTCCGAAGAAAGACAAGTCGTAGTCCTTTTGAAGCATGGCTTCCGGGTGGGGCGCTTGCCACATGGCAAGTGCACCCGCCCGCTCTTTTTTTCAGTGGCCCGCCTTACGTTTCGTCGCTCAATTTCGGCTTCAGCGTGAAATCATCGGGCCATCTCGCGTAAGATTCTTCTTCCCGAGCATGGCAAGCCGACCCCCACGTCCGTCCCAGCGCAGGCGAGCGTCTTCCGCTTCATCGGCTATTTCGCTCTTCGTCATTCCTGGTCTACCGGAAATTCGCAAGGGTCACAACCTGGCCAAACGTACCGCTCTCGCCGCTCGGCGGGCGAAAATCGCGTTTGAAAACGGAGATATTCTGGTCGTCGCTCAAAAGATTATTTCGAAAGCGGAAGGGGGCGTCCTGCGCCTGCCTGCGGTCCAGCCTTCCTCTCAGGCGATTGCCTTAGGGAGGAAGCTTTCGGGCGATCCACGGTTTATCGAGGTGGTTCTCGGCGAATCCCGCCGCATCGTCCGCTCCGATCGCGTTCTCATCGTCGAAACGCATCACGGTTTCGTCTGTGCGAATGCAGGTGTGGACCATTCCAACGTCCGTGGCCGCGATTTCGTCACACTACTGCCCAAAGCTCCCGACCGTTCCGCCCGTCGACTGGCCGCCGCCCTCGGCAAGGAAACCGGCCAGCGCCTTGCCGTCATCATCAGCGATACGTTTGGCCGCCCGTGGCGTCTAGGCCTCACTAACGTAGCCATCGGCGCTTCCGGCGTGCCCGCACTCGTCGATCTGCGCGGCACGCGCGACCGCTACCGCAAAGTTCTCCGCGCCACGATTCTAGCTGTCGCCGATGAACTCGCCGCCGCCGCCGGCCTGCTCATGGCCAAATCTGCAGGCACTCCCGTGGTAGTCATACGCGGCTATCGCTACCCATTCGTCGAAGATCCTGCCGCGCGTATAATCCGCCCCGCCCGCGAAGACCTCTTCCGCTAGCTCCCCGAGCGCGCCAATCTCAAGACTGGGCGTCACAGCATGTTTGCCGTTGCTTGACGTCGATCTGTGAGCCGTCCGCAGTGAATTCTCGCAACCCGCGGCTATTCCTCCAGGATCGCTATTTAGTCTTCTGCTCACACCGAGCCCTTTTCCCCTTGCCGGAATCTCCTCCAGCCGGGCATCCTTAACTCCTCCATGTCTCCCACAAAAAAGCTCACGGTCACCGCTCTCGCCGGTGGCATCGGCGCATCAAAGCTCCTGCTCGGCCTCTACGGCGCCATGGATCCACACGCCCTCACCGTCATCGTCAACACCGGCGACGACATCGTCCTGCACGGCCTGAGGATCTCCCCGGACCTCGACATCGTCACCTACACGCTGGCCGGGGTCGTCGACCCCACCAAAGGCTGGGGCATGCGCAGCGAAACCTTTCATTTCCTCAAGAGGCTTGGCGCCTACGGCCGCGAAATCTGGTTCAATCTAGGTGATCGCGATCTCGCCACTCACGTTCATCGCACTGATTTGCTTGCCCATGGCAGAACGCTTTCGCAAACCGCGGAATCCATCCGCACCGCTCTCGGTGTAAAATCCCACATCCTCCCGATGTCCGACCAACCTATCCCCACCATCATCGAGACCCGCGACGGCAACATGCATTTTCAGGAATACCTCATCAAGCACCGCACCGAGCCGGGGGTTCGCGGCATCCACTTCGCCGGAATAAAGCACGCTCATGCCGCTCCTGGCGTCCTCGAGGCCATCTGCGACGCCGACCGCGTCATCATCTGCCCGAGCAATCCGCTGATCAGCATCGGTCCAATCCTCGCCGTGCCTCGCGTCCGCGAACAATTGCGTGCCCGCAAAGAGAGCGTAATCGCCGTCTGCCCAATCGTCGGCGGCAAATCCCTAAAGGGTCCGAGCGACAAAATGCTCATCCAACTAGGCTGCGGTTCTTCTGCCTCCGCCGTAGCTAAGCTCTACGCCGATTTCACCGGCACCTTCGTGATCGACCACCGCGACGCCTCCGAAGCCCCCGCGATCCGCGCCCTCGGTATGAAGGTCGCTATGCTCCCCACGGTAATGCGCACCCGCGCCCAAAAACGCAAACTGGCCCGCGCCCTGCTCGCCCTGTAGCGCACCCCGCGTCCCAGCCCATCGAAGTCGACGACACGGCATTTATAACCTCAAGCGAGGGTTTTATTCTCTTCGCCGACACTCGACAGATCCTGGGATTTGTGTCGGCAAATCGTCGCTCCTTCTATCGGTCCTGGCCGCGGCAGCCCAAAAACACTTGAAAATTGAATCTTCGTAAACTCCCGATCTTCGCGGGCGTACTGCCTTTTCGCCACACGCCTCGCAGTATGGTATCTTCAAAAACTTCGAACATGACAGGCACTCCACTGACCGCAACGGACTTTCGCCACGCGCTAGGTCAATTCGCCACAGGGGTCACCGTAGTCACCGCGCCGCGGACTGCTGGGCTAGGCCCGTCTCAAATCCCTGGGCAAGCCTATGGCATGACCGCCAACTCCTTCACCTCCGTCTCGCTCGATCCGTTCCTGACTCTCGTTTGCGTGGACCAGCGCAGCCATCTCTTGCCGCTTCTCAAACAAAATCGCCTCTTCGGCATCAACGTATTGAAGGAGCATCAGCAGGCTGTTTCAATCTATTTCGCGCAGTCCGACCAAACTCCAGAAGCCGAAGCAAAGCTCGGCATTCGCTATCGCTGGACGCCGGCCGGCATCCCGCTCCTTGAAGACACGCTGGCCCAAATCGTGTGCAAGGTCGTGGCCTCCTACATCGCTGGCGACCACACTATCTTTCTGGGTGAAGTCCAATCGGCTGATCTTTTCGCCGGTGAACCACTACTCTTCTTCCGCAGCCACTACCGCCAACTCGCCCCGCCACGTTAGTGACGTTCCGATCGCGCTTGCTGCGCTTTTTCTTTTACTTTTGACTTTCAACTTTCAACTTCTTGACTATCGACTGTCCCTCACTACCCACCCAGCGAATCCCTCTTCACCCCATATTCCGCGCCCCAACGATCCGTCATCTGCCCACGAATCTCCCAAAGCTCGGGGAAAAACTTATGCCGCATGCCATCCTCAAGAATCTCCACCGGCCGCCCCTTCAGTGACTTCGATCCAAAACCAATGGTCCGGTAAATCAGCTGCATGTGCTCGTACCTGAATTTCTGGAACAATTCGTCAAACTCCGCCAGTTCCTCCGCCACCATGTACGCGTCCCCGTGGACGTACTCCGAATCGTAAATCTTCTCGATCGTCAGCCCATGTTTATCCAAATAATTCGCCTTGAACGAATTCCAAATCGGCTGGTACATCTTCAGCAGCACACGAAACCCCGGCGACTCCTGCCCGCTCCCATTTCCCAATTTCTTCCGAATCTCCTGATACTCCTTCGGCGACATGGTCTCCAGCAGCGCCAGCTGCTCGATCATCAATTTCTGCGCTATATGCACGCGCCGAAACAGCGTAATCACGCGATTCGTATTCTCCTGCTGCAAATACTCATCGATGTCCAGCAAAGTGTAAGCCATCAGCTTCATCCACAGCTCTTCGATCTGGTGCACGATCTGAAATTGCATTTCGTCCGCATTGCACAGCTGGTCGTAATCGAGTTGGCAGTTGAGCAGCGTCTTCGTGCTCAGGTACACCTCGTAGTCGAGCGTCCCGTCGCCGCTCATAATTGCGTAAAACTGTTCTCGGTTCACGCGTCCCTCCCTCGAACCAGGATGTCCCGACAGAAGGCGTGTGGCCTTCAGTTCGACGCCCGAGCGGCCACGGGCCGGTTGCTATAGACGCTTTTCCCGCCTGCCCGTGCCACAAGATAGTACGGCGCGCCGAGGCTCTCGAGCGTGTCGATCGTCCCGCGATTCGGTACGTAAAAGAACACGCGGCCTGGACCGAGCCAAAGTTGCGCGAACGAAGTATCATCTTCAAACACCTTTGGGCAATCCGGAAACAGGGAGCCGAACCACAGGTCGTTCGTCAAGCCGTTCAGCATATGCATCTGCACTCCGGTATAGAACAATATGCTCGACGCTTGCGAATACTGTCCATCCACCACGATGGTGTCTCCGGGCTTGTAATTCTGTTGGATCGCCACGGCCAGCGGCTTCGATCCCAGTACCGGAGAAAACGTGCCCAGCGACAGATGCACCGCATAGAATAGAACCACCATCATCGATGCGAGCGCGAGATTTGCTCTCATCGAGGCTGCTCGCTTGCGAAAAATCCAGTGCAACACGGTCCCAGCCAGAAAGCCCATAGACGTCAGAATCAGCGGCCAGCGGAAGAAGCCCATTGCTTGGGGCGTTAGATCGAAGAGATGGCCCATCGACAGCTTGTACATGCTCTCCACTCTGCGCAGCACTTCGCCGAAGTCTGCCTTAGGCGCGACCGCCGGCGACACCGCCGCAATCCAGCCAGCCGCCGTAGAGGCAATCACCCCCAGCACCAGCAAGGCTGCCGCTCCCCGTACCGCGCTGCGGCGCAACGCACTGTCTGGGGCCGATTTTGCTTCCCGCTCGAGCCACATGCCGCAAAGCACCGCGAGCGCCGGCAATGCCGGCAGAACGTAGTATTCCTGCCGGGTCGAAAAACTGAAAAAGACCAGAATGAACGCCGCCCACACCGCCAGCAACAACGCCGCTCGCGAGGGCTTATCCAGCTTGCCGCCCCATTCGCGGATCCGCAGCGGCACTTGTTCGAGGCTCTTCACCACGGCGAATGACCAGGGAAACGTCCACACCAGCAGCAGTCCCCAGAAAATCAACAGCGGCACTTTGTCGTAATCGCGCGGAACGCGCAGATTCAGGTACCGGTAAATCTGATCGTTGATAAAGTAAAACCAAAAAAATCCCTTGGCCTCTCCCACCGGCGGATTGCGCAGCGTCGCTAGGACGTGCCAGGGTGCCCCTACCGCCAAAAACACTATGGCGGTTGACGCCAGTCGCATCTTCAGCAGCTGCCGCCAGTGTCGCGTGACGAGCAGGTATCCGCCGATAATCCCGATCGGGAACACCAATCCGATCAGCCCTTTCGTCAGCACGTCCAATGCGGTGACTACCCCAATCGACCAGCACAATAGGCGCGAGGGCTGCGGTTCCTCAAGGCTTCGCCAGAACAGATACACCGTCACGGTCAGCCAAAAGCACACCATGATGTCAGGAATGATGAAACGCGTGTAAATGTAGGGACCGATGGCGGTCCCCAGCACCACAGCGGAATAGAAGCCCGCTTCCTCGCCCGCGAGTTCGCGTCCCAGCAGGAACACGGCAAGCAGCGTCAACAGCGCAAAGAGCGTCAACTCCAATCGCACGGAAAATTCAGAGACCCCCGCGACCGAGTAAATTCCCGCCATGATCCAGTAAGGCAGCGGCGCTTTCTCCAGATACCTGACGCCATCCACGTACATGGTTACGTAATCGTGGCGCTGCAACATTTCTACCGGGATCTGCGCGTGTTCCGAATCCACGTCGTCCATCATCGGCGGCGACGCCAACCCGGGGATATAGATCAACCCCCAATACATCACGATGCCCAGCACGAACAGGAGTGTGCGTCTCGTCCGTCGGTGCGCGGGCGCGGTTTCGGGCCGAGCTTCGCCCTGCGGCGTTTCGAAATGACCGTTGGATTTTGTGCGCAATTCCTGGAGGTTTACCAGCCCCCGGCTCCTGCCGTTCGTGGTGGCTCATCGCGCCCCGCCAGCGCTTCCCGCCGACTGCGAAACTCACGAACGCTGTAGACCGGCTTATTCTGCGACTCGTAATACGTCCGCGCCAGCATCTCGCCGATCAAGCCCGTGGCCATAAACTGAATGCCGCCCATCACCAGCGCCATGCCCAGCAGCATCAACGGTCCGTGATTCGCAAGCAGCCCTTCATCCAAGAGGGCTTTTCGGAGGAACACCCACAAACCGATTCCTGTTCCTCCGCCCAAGCACGCCAATCCCAAAAGCCCAAAGAATTGCAGAGGCTTGGTCGAATAATCCAGTAAAAATTTCACGCTCAAAAGATCCAGCAACACGCGCACCGTCCGCGATATCCCGTAATTGGACTCCCCGCTCTTTCGCGCAATATTCGAGATCGGCACTTCCGCGACCGAAGCTCCCGCCCAGCTCGCCAGCGCCGGAATAAACCGGTGCAGCTCTCCGTAGAGATGAATCTCCGACAAAACTTCCCGCCGGTAGGCCTTAAACGTTGTCCCAAAATCGTGCAAATCCACTCCGGACAACTTCGCCATCATTCTGTTGGCGATGCGGCTAGGCAGTTGCCGCGTCAGCCAGTGATCCGTGCGCGACACGCGCCAGCCGCTCACCAAGTCGTAGCCTTCTTCAATTTTTTCCAGAAACCGCGGAATCTCATCCGGATCGTGCTGCAAATCTCCATCCATCGAAATAATAATCTCGCCGCGCGCAAAATCGAAACCCGCCTTCAAAGCGGGCGCCTGTCCAAAGTTTCTCCGCAACTGCACCACATTCACCCGCGGATCGTGTTCATAAATATCCGAAAGCACTTTGAATGTCTTGTCCTTGCTTCCATCATCCACAAACACCAATTCATAACGCTCGCCAATGGCATCCATCACCTCCGTGAGCTTCACGTAGAGTGGCGAGATGTTTTCCTGTTCGTTATAAAACGGAACGACAATCGAGTAGCGGATAGGCGGATCGTTCTTCATGCTTCTAGGTCAGGTCTTTCCTCAGGCTTCTTGGGCTACGAATCCATAGTCTATCAGCCGAATCCCCTGTGATGCGACAAGATTTCGTATCCCCGTGTCCGTCAATATTTCCACTTCCGCCTGCCGCGAAGCCTGCAGCCGCGTCGCCGAGTTTTCGAGCTCCGCATCCACATAACCCGGGTGGCACATCAACTCGGTAGTGCCTTCGGGCAGGATCTCCATCAGACGCAAAACTCCCTCCCGCGTCCATTCGCCCGTCTGCGCAATCCCGCAAAAATAGTCTGCCGTCGCGATCCCAGCACGTTCGGCTTGTTCGCGCGCATCAGGTGCCAGGAGTTTCAAACCCCGCGCCTGTACTCCCTGTTTCATCACCACAGTCCCTTTTTGTTTAGCTCCCGCCGAAAGCGCCGCGCGCAGGCTGGATTCCTCATGCGAAACGCGCACCGCTCTGATCCCATGCCTCTTCGCCAGGCGCAACGCAATCTCAAAGAACCCCGGCAACATCTGTACGTGCCTGTGTCCATCGAGATGCGTCGGCTCGATTCCCGAGTCTCGCGCTTTCTGAATCTGCGCATCCCATTCGCGCTCCACTTCCTCTAGCAAAATGCTTCGCCGCGCCAACCTCAGCAGCAAACTCTCGGGTCTACCTTCCAGCTCGCCCCGCTCGTTCAGCAGCGTGGACACCAATTCCCGTCCCGCCACCGGTGCGCCATCGCTCAAGTTCAAATGGATGCCTACTCCCAACCCCGGTGTTGTCCTGGCCAGCTCCACGCCCGACCCAAAGGCTCGACCATTGGCCAGCAGGGAAGCGCTGGTAACAATTCCGTTGCGGTGCGTCTCGGCTATCCCTCGGTTGACGCCCTCCGTCCACCCCAGGTCGTCCGCGTTTACGATTAGATTTCTCAAAGGTTGCCCGGTCTCCTGGTTTGGGCCTGTCCTTAGGTACAGCTATCCACTCGTGCGCCGCTACTCGACCGTACCATTGACCTCTTTTCCCCTCAACTCTAGCATGGCTCCAGAGGCAAGAATGTCTGTTAAGACGCGTGAGACCAAGCCGTTAGGCGGGCGCTACAGCGACAAGCGCCGCGGCCGCCGCATGAACTCCCGGGTCCCTGTTCGCCTGGAATGGGATGGTGACGCTGGAAAGCGTTTCTCTGTCCAAGCTCACACGCGCGTCGTCAATCCATACGGATGTATGGTGGTCTTGGAGCAGGAGCTGCAGCTAGAACATCGCCTCGCGCTCACAAATCTTGCCACGGAAACCAGCAATGCAGCCGTCGTAGTCTGGCGTGGTGTTCCACGCCCGGATGGCTGGGAGTACGGTGTCGAACTCGTCGCGCCGGAGATGGACTTTTGGGGGCTTGAGCTGTGAAACTTCCACCGAACGCCACAGGCCCTAGAGTCGTCTCGACGCGTGCGCCCACGGCTGAAGAGCGCCGCCGCGCGCAACGCGCCCTCCTCAGGATCCGCGTTGTGGTTCACGTCGTCGGCAAGCCGAATACTTTTGAAGGCTATACCCATACCGTCAGCGCCGGCGGAGCCATGTTGATTATTTCGGAGCCGCTTCCGGAAGGAACCTTGGTCACCGTCGAAAATCCCAAAGCCCAGAGCAAGGTCGAAGCCCGCGTCGTCCGGCCGCCCCAAATGGGCCACGAAGGCTCGCTCGTTCCTGTTGAATTCACGTCGCCCTCGCCCAATTTTTGGGGCATCTTTTTCCCCCCATCCACAAACTAAGCCCCCTCCACACTCTGGAGCGCAAGCACTCAGGTCGCGGTGTTTATTCTCTCTCTGACCTATACCTTCCGTAAACTCTGTTTAAAATCGCTGGGTTTGACCTTCGTGTCCAGTGGCGAAATTTAACCTACAAAAAAAGCGGCCCCGATGCGCATCGGGGCCGCTCGGTATTTTCTGATCCAGGTTGACTACTGGATCGTAACGCTAATCGCCGGCGCGGCAGGAGTAGCGACGGGACTAGTCGTGATCGTCACCGTCGTGCTGCCCGTAACGGTCATATTGAGTGTCCCGCTGTTTGACGCCGCTGTCATTGCGTCTCCCAAGTAGTGTGCGCTGACCGAATGCGTGCCCACGGACAACGCGGGAGCCGTCGGCGTCGCAGACCCGCCCGACACCGTGGCCGCCGCGCCAATCATCGTCCCGTTGTCGAACAGCTCGACTTGCCCGGTAGGCGTGCCGCCAGTCACCGACGCACTAAATGTGAACGCCGTCCCAGAGGCAACCTTGTCACCATTTACGGTCAATTTTGTAACCGTTTGCGTTAGCGTCGGAGGCGGCTGCTGACTTCCTCCACCTCCGCCGCATCCCAGCGTAAAGCTCAGGATGCATATCAGGCCCAGTCCAAGCGCCGCGCGGTAGTTCTTCCGCCCTCGAGGCAGGAACAACAGGAACAGGGCCGCAAAGCCTGTTCCCGCGCTAAGCGTCCACCATCCCTTGCCGGGTGTCGCACGTGGAATCGCCTTTGCGGGAGGAATTGCCTGGGCCTCGAACATCCCGTCGCCTCGAGCATTAGAAGCCGTCAATGTTGTTGAAGTCGCCGTCACCATGCACATCAACTGCCCTGTGACAGCCGTCGCCCCAGTCACGTTGATGTTCAGCGGAGATGGCGTGCAGCTCATGCCCGGCGGCAGCGTAGCCGCCGTAACGGCCACCACGCCGGTGAATCCACCGGCTGGTGTAACTGTGACCGTCAATGGCACAGCCGCCCC
>Ga0210388_10002858_pt1 | contig 13491 bp, 12 predicted proteins | sample IncBWC19OmetaG_FD_155485 | JGI IMG/M metagenome (GOLD analysis project Ga0210388, IMG submission 155485) | Forest soil microbial communities from Barre Woods Harvard Forest LTER site, Petersham, Massachusetts, United States - Inc-BW-C-19-O ... | reverse complement strand
CTCGTCGCGGATCAGTTTCTTAGTGTTGTTTACTCCTTGGGCGGCGACCAGCGGCCGAACACCAGCGAACCCGCTGAGCACCTGCTCGGCTGCGAGTGGCAAGTTCAGATACGGATTGAGCTGGCGGAGGAGATACTCGATTTCATCACGGGTCACTACCATTTCTTCGCCCGGAGTGTACCCGGTGTCGGTAGTGCCCACAAGGAGACGGCCATTCCACGGAATCGCGAAGATGACACGTCCGTCCTCAGTCTTAGGAACGAGCAGCGCGTCTTTTTCCGAGAAGCCATCGAGGGGGAACATGATATGGACGCCCTTGCTTGGGCGCATCCGTGGCGCAACACCCGGAGAGGCAAGCTGGCGGACCACGTCGGAAAACGGTCCAGTCGCATTGACAAAAGCCCGGGCCGGAATCTGGAAAGTGCCGGAAGAAGCCTTGTCGGAAACGGTCACAGATGCGAGTTTCCCGGATTCATCTTTAGTGAACGCGACGGCGCTCGCGTAGTTCAACGCTTCACCGCCCGCGCCGGTGAACGTTTCGATGAGCGCCATAGCGTAACGCGCGTCATCGAATTGCCCATCGGCGTACGCCACGGCGCCGATCAGATTGTTCGGCTGCATGGCCGGCATGCGATAGAGTGCTTCCTGCCGCGTCAGCATTCGGCTGGGGAGAAGGCTGGATTTACCGGAAATCCAGTCATACATCTTCATGCCCAGACCGTAGTAGAGCTTTTCGAAATGGCTAAAACACGGCACCAGAAATTCGACTGTCCGCGTCAGATGCGGCGCGTTCTGCAACATCACCGCGCGTTCGCGTAGCGCGTCTTCCACGAGGTGATATTGGCCGACATCCAGATCATTCACTGCTTCCTGGAGGTAGCGAACACCCCCATGAACCATCTTGGTGGCCGCAGTGGAACTGCCGGAGGCAAAGTCACCAGCATCAATGACCACAGTTCTTAGACCTCGTAACTGAGCATCCAGCGCGCAGCCAGCTCCCGTTGCGCCTCCTCCGATGATGCAGAGGTCGAATTCGCGATTCGCGATTTGATCCAAAGCTTCTTTGCGGTTTCTCATATCAATTGGACTTCCGTTAGAGACTGAACGTGGTGCGGAATCCGGCAACCGTAGCATTCCGCCCTTTCGGGTTGGCTCCGGCGTCGAAGTAGTATTGAAACACCGGCTGGAACGTGAACCATCGGGTCACCTTCACGGCGTAGTTCACTTCCACTGCCTTCTCGCTTCCCAGGAGGGGCAGGCCAAGACTCACAAGTGATTGGTTCAACTCCGGGCTGATCCGGCTGTACACCACACCCGCGGAAAAGGTATCGCGCTCGCGATGTGGAATGAGGCCGTGATAACGAAAGCCGGCGGTGAGCTGCGAATAGTTACGCGTGTATGCGCCAGGCGTCCAGTCATAGGCGAAGTTCACGTCGAGTCCACGATCGCTTCCTACGTCCGGGCGATAGATTCGCTGATTCGCCATGAAATAGAGCAGATAATTAACGTTGCCTCGAACGCCGGTGACCATATCGGAGAACGGGCCGGGATTAGTGGTTGCGCCGAACTTGTATGTTCCGGGATACGTCTTCTGGGTTGCGGATGGCGTGGGGTCGAAAAGATAACCAACCTCGGTTGCGATCACGGGAGAATCCTTGATCTTGAAGTTCACCCCGCTGACGTCATCGTGATAAGGGTTGCGATTACCGGCGAAGATCGCGGACTTCCAATAAAAGTGCTTGGACGGAACCACGCGAACTTCCGCGGCCGGAGTTCCCGCCGGATCGAAGGATTCGTAGTCGGCAGGGAAGAGGTTGCCGATCGCGTAGCCCAGCGGCTCCATGATGTACGAACCGCCATCTTGCTGGACACCGTAAAAGTCCAGGCCGGCGAATTGGCCCAGCCGGACGAACAGCTTATTATCCAGCAGCGCCTGCTCGAACCACCATGAGTCCAGCCGCGTCGTGTCGGCGCTTACCAGGCTGCTCGGATTCGCGATGCTGCCTATATACGTGCCCATATTCCCACCGCCCTGCCAGAGCGCGGTGATATGGAAGGTCAGCCCTTGAACCAGTTCCAAGCGGCCGAAGTCGATGTCCATCGTTCCGCGTACGCGGCTCCAGTTCGCGTCCGAGCCTTTGCCGTCGACCAGAAAGTCATTCACGGACAGAAATGAGAACTTGATGCCCATGTTCTCGAGCTTGGTGCGCTCACCGCCCCAGTCACCGAACATGTATGGGCGGTCCTGCCATGATGATGGTGGCGGATCACTCGCGGTTTGAGCATATGCGCATGCTGCGAGGCAGCCAAACAGAATTGGAATCAACGAAAGTGTTAGACATTGTGGACAATTGCTTTTGCACATGGCTTCGGCCATCTCCTTTCGCGGCTTTATGGATTGCCCAATTGGGCAACCTCACTCGAATGGCGGCCCGTGAGCCACCCACGTCCGAGTGCCGATACTAGGAGTGCAACCGAGTATCCAATTGGATTTCGCTGCAAAGAGGGTTAGAACAAGAAAGTGGAGTGACAGAATCTTAGAAACTGCCGGAATGTTGTGAGCTTAGAGAGAAGTACTACCGGAGGTCGTGTTTCTTTATGTTGAGCTGTTTAATTTTAAAATCCAGCGTTGACCGCGGAATTCCGAGTTTAGCAGCCGCTCCATTTGGCCCAGCAAGTTTTCCGTTGCTTTCCGCAAGCGCCGCCTCGATGAGTTCCTTCTCATAGTTCTGGAGGGTCTCGGTTAGAAGGCCTGACGACTTCAGCCGAGGGGCGTCCTGACTTGGTAACCAGGCCTCATCGACCCAAAAAGTATCCCCAGCGCAGAGAATTACAGACCTCTCGACGATATTTTGCATCTCACGAATATTGCCTGGCCAATGATAGGACTGGCACAGCTCTAGTGTATTTCTGTCGATCTTGGTGATTTGCTTTCGCGCCTTCGCCGCATACCGCTTCACGAAGTACTCGACCAGAATCGGAATGTCTTCTTTTCGGTTCCGGAGAGGCGGCACTTCAATCGGGAAAACATTCAGCCGGTAGAAGAGGTCGGAGCGAAATGACCCTGAAGCAACGGCGGCAGTCAAGTCTCGGTTAGTAGCGGCGATGATTCGAACGTCAGTTTGGATGACGCGGCTACCCCCCACTCGTTCAAATTGGCGCTCTTGAAGCACACGCAGCAGCGCAATCTGCGTTTCGGCGGGAAGCTCGCCGATTTCATCGAGAAAAAGTGTGCCCGAGTGCGCCAGTTCAAAACGACCTTGCCGGCGCTGCAGAGCACCTGTGAAGGACCCCTTCTCGTGGCCAAACAATTCTGAGGCGATGAGCGAAGAAGGAATCGAGGCGCAATTCACGGCAATGAAAGGTTTGACAGCACGCTGTGAACCCTTATGGATGGCGCGCGCAATCAGTTCCTTCCCTGTCCCTGTTTGGCCAGTAATCAGCACCGTGGAGTCGGTAGGAGCGACTTTGACGATGCTGGAAAGAACAGTTTTCAAGGCCGGAGAGGAGCCGACGATCTCCTCAAACATGAAGACTTGATCGATATGCTCTCGCAAAGCGAAGTTCTCTTGCCGGGTTCTTTCCTCAACCAGTTTGCGATCCTCGATATCGGTAGCGGTCGCATACCAGCGGATTACTTTTCCGTGTTCGTCCCGCAGGGGGTTGTATTGGGCTAGGAACCAACGATATTGACCATCCCTGCGGCGCACTCGCCGTTCGTACTCGAATGGAACCCCTCGCGAGAGCGCCGCATCGCGTACATCGCGCAATCTCTCAGAATCCTCCGGGTGTAATATCTCACGAAAGCGTTCCGTTCTCACTTCTTCTTTCGTGAGGCCGGTGTACTCCTGTACTGCCTGATTCGCGTACAGAAATGTTCCGTCGGCCCCAATAGCGACGATGAGCTGCGGTATTGCATCGATGATTGTTCGAAGTTCAGCTTCGGATTTGGTTATTTCGTCGAATGCCCTCGTTAGTGCCGCCTGCGATCGTTCTCCCTCTATCGCGATTACGGCTATGTGGCCTGCGCTTTCGATCAGTCGCAGATCAGTTTCGCTAGGTATGCGGGGCTCGGGATAGTACATTCCGAAGGTGCCAAGTACTTGCTCGTTTTTGGAGAGTAGCGGCTGTGACCATGCGGCGCGCAACCCGTAACTTAAAGCAAGGTCCCGATAATCAACCCATAAAGGGTTGTTCGCAATGTCGGAAACGATCATCCGCTGCTTCAGAAATGCCGCAGAGCCGCACGAACCTATATCAGGGCCAATCGTCAGCGGAGTGATGGCCTCAATCCAACCCTTAGGAAGTCGAGGGCCTGCTGCGGGCCAAAGACGCATGCCGTCCGTATCCATCAGCATCACGGCCGAAATGACGTTACCTGCCTGAGTATCAATCGTGTCGCATAGGTCTTCTAGAATATCTGCGAGGCGAACTCCCTTGGCGATCATTTCCAAGGTCCGCTTTTCTGCGGCCAGCAGTGCTTCGGCACGCTTACGATCCTCGATATCGGTATTCGCGCCATGCCATTTGGCGATGACGCCGTGATCATCGCGCTCGGGCTGTACACGGAACAAGAACCATCGGTATTCTCCGTCGTACCGGCGCAGGCGTGCTTCAATCTCCCCGGTCTCGCCAGAAGCGAGTAGGTGCCGCCAAGAATCCACGAGCCTACCCCTGTCGTCCGGGTGAACGGCAAGAGTCCAGCCCCAATCCGAGGCTTCTTCCGCAGAGAGGCCGGCATAATCCAGCCAAGGGCGGTTCAAGAATTCAGCCGAGCCGTCGGGACGAGCTGACCAAGCCAGCGCTGGAATCGTGTCGATGATGCTTCGCAGTCTGTTTTCCGAGTTCCTAATTTCATCGAGAGCCTTGGTCAACGCCAGTCGCGACCGCTCACGCTCAATAGCGATGCGCGCGATGTCGCCTGCTGCCACGATCAACTCATGTTCCCGATTATTCGGAGTCCGTGGCTCCGGATACAACATGCAGAACGTCGCGAGGACCTCACCATCCCAGGAAATAAGCGGTTCGGACCAAGCCGCGAAAACTCCGTTACTTAAAGCCAGATTTCGAACTTCATCAGGCCATCGCGGATCGTTGGAAACATCCGAGATAATGACTCGTTGTTTCGTAAAGGCGGCCGTGCCGCAAGAACCTCTGTTAGGACCAATTGGCCAAGGTGTGATTGCCGCCATAAATGCGGCAGGAACCCTAGGGGCGGCACACGCTAACAACTGCTTCCTGTCCGGATCCATCAGACAAACCATGGAAGTCGCCGGTGGGGAGTGGGCGTCGATAGCGGCACACAAATCGGTCAGCACCTCTGAGAGGCTTGCGCCATTGGCCATCATTTCCAATGTTCGCCTCTCCGCGGCTAATAGGGGTTCCGCCCGCGATGGGGTTGTGGTGTTGGGTCCTTGTTTCGAATCAGATTCAGCCGGCTGGACTGTACTCGCGGCGCCATCGCGCCGCATTACGTGGTCCTGTTCGAGGCGCGATTCCAGCAAGCCGTTTAAGGGTCGCGTCTCAGAGCCCATCATGCCAGAGCATCCTCCGCGTGCAGAATAGTGCCAGCTCTCTCAGCACAAAACCGAGAAAGGTTTTTGAGGACTACCGTCCTGGGGGTTGGATGCCAATGAGACCCCGCGGTCGCACATTTTGTATATTCCCCGAAGGTGGGTACGGTGGGCCGAAACTTCGCATAAGCCATTCGTGCATTGTTTCAATGACTTCCGAAGTTCCGATTAGGGCTGTGAGAATGATGAGGTGGCTGGCCGACGACTCCATGATTGGACAAACGCTAGATCATTACAGAGTCCTGGCACAGATTGGCAAAGGCGGCATCGGTGTCGTGTACCGCGCGCGGGAGGTTTGTGCGCGATGTGGCATTGAAGCTGCTTGCCCACGGAACACTCGACAATGTTGGCCGCAGCCAACTGCTTCGCGAAGCTCGGGCGACCGTGCTCGAAATCGGTCTTTAGACGGCCTCGACTCGTTCAAGTGCAAGGGTCGGGCGTATCTACGAGCACGATCAGGGTGGAACTCGCCAAGCGTATGAAGAAAGAATACGCGCAACGGGGTCGCGAATATGTGGGAGCCCCCATGTTTGGCAGGCCAGAGGCGGTCCGAGAAGCGAAGCTCATCAGCGTTACGGGAAGTGCTCCTTCGTCTATTTCCAGACTACAGCCCATCTTTAAAGCGATCGGACGCCTCAGTTTCACAGCGGGTGCGGAGCCATGGCACGCTAACCTTTTCAAGCTCTGTGGTAATTTCATCATCTCCAGCATGCTGGAAACCTGGGGAAGCGCAGGCCGTTGGGTTGGAACCAAATGAGTTTGTTGATGGCGGAATTCTGGGGATCACCGGACTATCGCAATTACGGCACCCTAATAGCGACAGGCATGTACGCGCCACCCGGCGCCACCTTGGCCTTAGGCCTTAAAGACAATCGGCTCCTGCTAAACGTCGCAAGTGAGCTCTTTGTTCCCCCTCCGGTCGCGAGCTTTGTCCGTGACCAGACGCTGGCGGCCATCGCGGCAGGAAATGCGGAACTTGACTGGTCAAGTCTCACGAACACAGCCTTCCGGAATGCCGGTCTTACGCTCAAACGAATATAGGGATTATGCTGTTTCCTTGAGCGGGCGCCGCACTCATTGAGCGATCCCGCTGAGCGTTTCGATTGCGGATGCGACCCTTCGGTCGCATATTGTCTATGCTATTTGTCGGTGTCTTCTGAGACCGTTTGGTCTCCGAAAGCATCCATACGGTTGGAGCAATAGAATTGAAAGGGACCGAGCGGTCTCATCTGATTGAAAATGGTCAAGGTTACAACCAAAGGCGAACAAACACGACGGAAGATTGTCGAGGCCGCCGCGCCGATCTTCAACAAACGCGGATATGAGGGCTGCTCGCTGAGCGAGCTAATGGAGGCGACCGGCCTGAAGAAGGGGGGCATCTATCGCCACTTCTCGAGTAAAGAAGAACTCGCAGCGGAAGCGTTCGACTATACGTGGGAAACAGCCTGGAACGCCCGCTTGCAGCATGTGAATGAAAAGGCGAATGGCATTGAAAAGCTTAAGCAGCTGATCGCGAGTTTCATCGATCACCGGTCCCCCGTTCCGGGCGGATGTCCTATTTTGAATACTGCGATCGATGCTGACGATGGCAATCCGGTTCTTCGCGCGCACGTCGCAAAAGCCCTTCGATCTTGGTTGAGCCGCCTGCAGACATTCGTGGATCAGGCGCAAGCGCGTGGCGAAACGCAACCCGGGGTTGATCCGCAAGCAGTGGCGACTCTAATCGTGGCGTCGCTCGAAGGCGCCCTGATGATCAGCCGAATCCAGCGTAATGATGAGGCACTTCGGCGTATTCAGACGCATCTGAACCGTTACTTGGATGACGAGGTGGCCGCATCATGACTGAAAGAATGGAGCAGTTGTATCTCGAAGATCTGCGCGTCGGCCAAAGATTCGCTTCGGAGACCTACGTTATGGAAGCAAAGCGGATCAAGGAGTTCGCCGCAGAATTTGATCCGCAATCATTCCATCTTGATACGAGCGCTGCCGAGGCAAGCGTCTTTAAGGGATTGGCGGCGAGCGGTTGGCATACGGCGGCGGTCGCAATGCGGCTTCTAGTCACAGGCGGTCTTCCGTTTGCGAACGGCCTCATCGGCCTGGGCGGAGAAGTCGCCTGGCCACGACCGACACGTCCTGGCGACATCTTGCACGTCGAAAGTGAAATCGTTGAAGTCACGCCTTCGCGCTCCAAGCCGCATCAAGGCATCGTCACCGTTCGGGGCACGATGTTCAATCAGCAAGGGGAAACGGTTTATGTGCTAACTGCCAAGCTCTTGGTGCTGAAGCGCCCGAACTAATTGAAGAGATGCCACTCATGCGAACGCTTGCGGGCAGCTTTAATGAGGGAAGCGTAATGACAACTAGAAGAGTCGAGATGGAGCGGTTCAGCGTCGTATCTTCCAAGCCCTTCCAAGAGGTCCTGGCGTCGCTCAAATCGGCAGTAGGGCGTCCCGACATGGCGGAATTTGCGAGGGCGACCAAGAGTGCACGGACTTTCGCTGAACTCGAGGATGTGGTTCGAAGCGGACTCGGAAAGACGGAACTCATGCTGTTCGTGGAGTTCGATCTTGGCGCAATTCTCCGCAAGGAAACCGGGCTCGACACGCCGAAAATCGTGCGACTCGTGTTTGGCAATCCACTCATCATGAAAGAAATGGCCAAGCGTGTTCCCGATGCTGGATCGTACGCCCCGGTCACGATTCTGGTCGATGAACGGCGGGACGGCGTACATCTCTCTTATGACCGGATGGCGAGTCTCTTGGCACCCTACAGAAATGCGGAGGCGCTCGCCGTCGCGCAGGATCTCGATGCAAAACTTGAATGCCTGATTCGACGGTCGGCACTATGCGATACCGCGACTAGCTAGGAGGGTTCTATGGGCAGGCTTGATCGGAAAATTGCGCTGATTACTGGCGGCAATAGTGGTATCGGACTGGCGACCGCAAAGCGGTTCGTGAACGAGGGCGCGTACGTCTTCATCACAGGCCGCCGCGATTCGGAACTAACTACCGCCGTAGAGGAGATCGGACACTATGTGACGAGCGTACGAGGAGATGTGTCGAATCTCAGTGACCTGGATCGTCTCTTCGAACAGATCAGGCGTGAGAAGGGCAAGCTCGATATCGTTTTCGCGAATGCGGGCATTGCAAAGTATGCCCATTTTGGTGGGATTAGTGAAGAGTTTTATGATTCGATCTTCGACATCAATGTGAATGGCCTTCTCTTCACGGTTCAGAAGGCGCTTCCGTTGATGCCCGATGGCGCGACGATCATCCTGAATGCGTCCATCGCTGGGAGCAAAGGGCTTGCTACTTATAGCGTCTACAGTGCCACAAAAGCCGCCGTGCGCTCGTTCGCGCGGACGTGGACGACCGACTTAAAGGAACGCCGCATTCGAGTAAACGCAGTGAGCGCAGGCTCAATCGACACGCCTGCAGCGCGTGATTTACTGGCTTCTTCAGAGGTAGGCGAGAAACGCAAAAAGATGATCGCCGACAGCGTTCCGCTCGGCAGGTTCGGTACATCTGATGAGGTCGCAAAGGCGGTGGTGTTCCTCGCATCCGACGACAGCACCTACGTCTCGGGAGTTGAGTTGTTCGTGGATGGAGGGTTCGCTCAGGTGTAGGCGGATGGGCATGCTGCTGCCGACGTTAGCGAGGCGGATTGAACTGGGAACAGAGCGCGAAAGTCTTCTCGAGGTGCTCGATGAAGATCCGTACTTTGGTCGACAGCCGGCGGCTGGCAGGCCGAACAGCAAGGATCGGCACAGTTCGTTCGAAGGGTGTCAGAAGACGTATAACCGTGCCTTCTCTGAGTTCTGCGGCGAAAAGCCAGGCTGGCGCCTGGGCAATCCCCAGATGTTCGAGGACACCCATCCGCATCTGTTCAATATCGCTGGTTCGAAAGACTCCGGTGGGGATAACACGCTTCGCGTCTGGTCCAAAGCCAAAGCTCCACGGTTGTACGGAGCCTCGCTCGACAAATACGACAGATCGAAAGCGGTTAAGATCGTGTGGCGATTCCGGTGCGCCGTATCGTGTGAGGTACTGAGGGGTAGCCACGAGAATGATCATCGTCTGGGCGAATCTTCGCGCCATCAGGGTGGAGTCGGGAAGATCGCCTGAGTGGATCGCTAAATCGAAGCCGTCTTCGATGATCGTGGTCGGGCTTTCCGATCCCGCCATCTCAACTGCCAACTCGGGATAGGCAGCAAAAAATGCAGGCAGCTTCGACACCATGTGGAGGCGGGCAAACGTGGGAGGAACGGTCACGCGAATGAGGCCTTTCGGTGCAGTTTGGCCTCTGGCGATTCGTGAAGTGGCGTTTTCAAAGTCGTCGATAATGTGCAAAGCAGACTCGTAGAAGTCGCGCCCTGGCTCAGTCAGTGCAAAGGAGCGAGAAGTGCGGTGAATGAGTTCTGTACCGAGCTCATCTTCGAGGGCGGAAATTTGCTTGCTGACGGCAGGTTGACCAATTCCACGTTCCTTTGCGACAGCCGAGAAGCTCCCTTTTTCAACTACTCGGACGAACATCTGCATTGCATCTATTTTGTCCACAACCACCTCCATATTCTGCTATGGAATGGATGCTGTCCAAGGAATAAGGGTTCTGCCGATCGACGGTTCATGTGCAGATCTTCTCCTCTGCGCTGGGCATTCCTGTTCGGAATGGTAGGTATTCCACAGAGTGCCAGATCTCGCGGCTCTGATCGCACATCAGAAAGCCAAAGGAGAAGAAAGTGACTAACTTAAGCAAGAAGGTGGCACTCGTAACCGGCGGTTCCCGGGGGATTGGCGCCGCGATCGCGAAGCGACTGGCCGCGGATGGAGCAAGCGTGGCCATCACGTACGCGAAGGACGCCAGCGCCGCTTCCGCCGTGGTCAAAGCGATTGAAGGTGACGGCGGAAGGGCTATCGCGATCCAAGCGGACGCTGCCAACGTCGAAGCAGTCAAAGGTGCGGTCGAAAAGGTCTTCGCGACCTTCGGCCGTCTTGATGTGCTGGTGAATAATGCCGGTACGGCCATTCCAAAAGCGTTCGAGGAAACCACGCTGGAGGAGATGGATCGTGTGATCGACATCAACGTCCGGGGCGTATTCGTGACGACGCAGGCGGCGCTGAAGCATATGAATGATGGTGGTCGCATCATCATGATCGGTTCGGCCGTGGGCGAGCGTGTCCTGACGCCCGGGCTTGTGCCCTACTCGGCCACGAAGGGAGCCGTGAAGATATTTACCCAGGCGCTGTCCAGGGAGTTAGGGAGCCGAGGTATCACGGTCAACAACGTGCAACCGGGTCCGATCGACACGGATTTGAATCCCGCCGCAGGTGATTGGGCAGTGCCGCAGAAGGCCGTGACAGCACTCAACCGCTACGGGCACGTTGACGATATTGCTTCGATGGTGGCGTTTGTCGCGGGTCCAGAGTCCTCGTACATTACCGGCGCGAATCTCACAGTGGATGGCGGAATGAATGCCTGAACGTCAAGTTTAATCGACGACGAAGCAGCAGCTATCGAAGTAGAGGAAGGTCTCCAATGGCGAACGTGGTGAAAAAATACAGCATCTCTTTTGAGCTGGCACAGAAAATGGTGAATGAAGCGGTGGCGAAAGCGAGAGAACTCGGAGTTAGCGAGAATGTAGCGATTCTCGATGATGGGGGCAATCTCAAGGCCTTTAGCCGGATGGATGGCGCCCCAGTTCCCACCATTGAGATGGCGCAGAATAAGGCGTATACAGCTCTCCTCGGCGTCTCAACGCAGGACTTCTTCAACTTTATCCAGAGCGACCCGTCGCTCTTAGCTGGCATCCCTACGCTGGCACGTATGGCGGCATGGGGCGGCGGGTTTCCCGTCACGGTGAGCGGAGAAGTTGTCGGGGCGATCGGGGTGAGCGGGGCGCCCACGGTTCAGAACGACATCGATGTTGCAAGAGCAGCGCTAGCGGTGGTATCCGACGGGGCGCGCTAGATCACTCGTGCCGGTATTCCCGTCGATGGCGGTACGAAGTCTTAACTGACAACATAAGGAGCGCACATGCATATGACGCCGGGTGAAAGCAAGGACATCAGAATTCCTGGCCCTGATCATCCCATCACGATTTCACGGGCTGAGGCACAGGTGCGTATAACGGTCGCTGGAAGAATAGTTGCTGAATCGACACGAGCACTTCGGCTGGAAGAGAAGGGACATCCGCCAGTTTACTATTTGCCGCGTAACGATGCGGACATGTCGCTGCTTGTCCGAAGCGAACATTACACGTATTGTCCCTACAAGGGCGATTGCTCCTACTACAGCATTTCCATCGGCGGAGCGAGATCAAAAGATGCCGTCTGGACGTACGAGACGCCCTATGAGGCAGTCGCCAACATCAAAGAGTACCTGGCATTTTATCCTTCACGCGTCGATGCGATCGAAGTGATGTCCTGAGCGTATTGCTCAGCGGTATGCCCGTCCAGATCGGTCTCACAGGGAACGTTCATAAGAAGAGATAAGGAGTTGTTATGTCGAAACAGGTTGTTCTGATCACAGGAGCGCTTACGGGCATTGGCCGTGCAACAGCGATGACTTTTGCAGCAGCGGGCGCAAACGTTGTGGTCGCAGGGCGTCGGGAAGAGGACGGCAAAAAGCTCGAAAAGGAACTGCGCGAAATGGGTGCCGAAGCGCGGTTCGTAAATGCCGACGTTCGGCACGAGCCAGAGATTCAAACACTCGTCGATGAGACATTGAAACAGTTTGGCAGGCTCGACGTAGCCGTGAACAATGCGGGAACCGAAGGAGCTAAAGGGCCGATTACATCACAGACACCGGAGACATACGCGGGAACATTCGAAACCAATGTGCTCGGCGTGCTGCTCAGCATGAAACATGAACTGCGTGTGATGTTGCCCAAAGGCAAAGGAAGCATTATCAATGTCTCGTCGATCCTAGGTAAAGAAGGAGTGGCTGGACATGCGCTCTACGTAGCCAGCAAACATGCCGTTGAAGGCTTAACAAAATCAGCCGCGCTCGAGGCGGCCGGAACAGGGGTAAGAGTGAATATCGTTGCGCCTGGGCCTGTGGACACCGCTATGCTTGACCGATTCATTGGAATTCCCGAAGGGAAAGCTGCGGTGGCCGATGGCGTTCCGATCGGGCGAATTGCCGAGCCTAACGAGGTTGCGGCTGCCGTGGAATTCCTTGCTTCGGACAAAGCCTCCTTCATCACTGGGCACTCGCTAATTGTCGATGGCGGCAAACTCGCTGGCAAGGCTGCTGCCAAACGATGAGGAGCTGACTGCAGTGGAACACTTTGCACAGAAATTGTTTACGCCGATTCAGATTGGACCGTTGATGCTGGCGCATCGCGTAGTTATGGCACCGCTTACGCGTTCGCGTTCCCAACAACCTGGAGATATTCCGGGTGACCTAATGCGGGAGTATTACACACAGCGCGCATCGAAGGGTGGATTCATCGTTTCCGAAGCTACTAGCATTTCACCCTCTGCAAGAGGATGGTTTGGCTCGCCGGGCATCTATGCAGATGACCAGGAGACGGGATGGCGAAAGATCACCGATGCCATTCACGCGAAGGGAGCTTTCATCTTTTCGCAGTTGTGGCATACGGGACGGGCATCACACATCGATACCAGTGGCTTTACGCCGGTGACCTCTTCTGTCGATCAGAATTACATGCGTGACGAGACAATCAAGGTTTCCACTCCGCGCGGATGGGTACATCCGTCTCAACACCGCGCACTTGAAACAGGCGAAATCCGCGGGATAGTCGAAGACTATCGGAAGGCCGCCGAACGGGCGAAGGACGCCGGATTTGATGGTGTCGAACTCCATTCCGGCAATGGCTATCTGCCCGATCAGTTTCTGCAGGACGGAGTGAACAAGCGCACGGACGCTTATGGAGGATCAATTGAAAATCGATCGC
>Ga0210388_10002854_pt1 | contig 13501 bp, 13 predicted proteins | sample IncBWC19OmetaG_FD_155485 | JGI IMG/M metagenome (GOLD analysis project Ga0210388, IMG submission 155485) | Forest soil microbial communities from Barre Woods Harvard Forest LTER site, Petersham, Massachusetts, United States - Inc-BW-C-19-O ... | reverse complement strand
AACTCTCCGTGCGCCTTGCCGATCTTCTCCCACTCCGCGATTTTGGTGACAAACATTCGCGTGCGCACGACATCCTTGAGGCTGGAGCCGGCTTTCTGCAGGGCGCTCTCGATGTTCTTCAGCGTTTGCACCGCCTGGGCGTAGGCGTCTCCTATGCCCACAATTTTCCCGTCTGGGCCCGTCGCTGTAGTGCCTGAGACATGGACGTAGGGCCCAACCTTCACAGCGCGCGAGTAACCCACGATAGGTTCCCAAGGTGTACCGGTGGAGATGTTCAGTCTTTCCATAGCCATTTTGCTCTCCTGCGATCCATTCTAGCCGCTGCCAAGCGCTTGTAATTAGCAGCCGAAGGCCGCGAGTGCCAAAAAACTCGCTGCAACTTTGCAAGGGCTTGCCTACTTCCGATGATTACCGAGAATTATGCGGGTGATAAACAAAAGTCACTTGCGTTCAAACTGAATCTGGGATAACTAGTTACTAACGAGCATTTGGAAAGCCCGTGTGCAAAGGACTTTCGGGGGCCCAAAGAGGCATGATTCCGGAATCTCATCCGTTGCGGCAGCTTTTCCAGGAACTAGTTGGACGCCACTACGCCCAGGAGATCGGCATCCGGGATCCGCAGGTCGTCGGATATGTCTCGCAGTTGCTGGCGGAATTTTGCGAGACCGATCAGCTGTTCAAGATTCATGACGCTGTGGACCGGCCGCTGACTGATCTCGGCGAGATGCTGCTCGAATCCGATCCGGTTTATGGCCCCGCTCCCTGTTTTGACCGGGAACGCCAAGTGCGCAAGCACATCGGAGACTACGCGCTATTTTTCACCGGAATGTTTCCCGAGAGCATCAACCACTTCCGCCTGCGCCGCCATCGCCTGGAGAATTTTGTGGAATGGATGAAGGCAGGGAAGGAAAGCTACTACATCGTTTCGAAGTTCGAGCACTTTGAATACGCCAAGGTAGCGCCACTGTTCGCTCATTTATCGCGCGAGTTCGAGGGCTGCGTTTATGGGCTCAACATGGTGAAGAACGATTTGCAGGAAATGCAGCACCCCATCGTGCGCCCCAGCCGCGATCTGATTATGTAGCTCTGCGGCGGGCACACGTGCGCGCAAATCAGCTGCTGACGATCAGGCGCCGAGATCGGGGCGCCCGCCGATGCGGTAAAAACTGAGCGCGGCGTTTCCCTGAACCAGCTTGCGGGTTCTCCGTAGTGATCCGAATGCACCGCCGGGATCGAACTTCTTTTCATGTTCCGCCACCACCAGCGACATAGCCCACACCAGCGATGAATCGGAGAGCGCGGTCAGCGTTTCTTCGTAGGCAGACTGCATTCGATAGGGCGGGTCGAGGAACACCACGTCGGCCGCAACGTGCTCCCGTTGCAGGCGCCAGAGGACTCCGGAAAGATCATCCCGCAGGATCTTGTATCCGACCGCGATCCCGAGACTCTGAAGGTTTTGCTCAATCAACTTCGCCGCCGGGGAGGAGGTCTCGACAAAGTAGACTTGCTTGGCTCCGCGGCTGAGTGCTTCAATCCCTACCGCGCCGGTTCCGGCAAACAGATCCAGCCACACACTGCCTTCAAGGGCCTGGGGATTGCCGGCAGTGAGGACGTTGAATAGCGTCTCGCGCAAGCGATCGGACGTGGGACGGATGTCCGTCCCGCGCAAGGAACGAAGAGGACGTCCCCGATATTTGCCGGCAATCACGCGCATGGCTTTGAACCTTTGATTTAGTTGGACCCGCGATTTCCGGAGCCAATATATCCGACCATGTAAAATAACAGTAGTAGCCAAGACCTCATGAGAAGTTTTTCCATTCACGTAGGGCGTCTGTTCGGAGTGGAGGTTCGCCTCCACCTGACGTTTGTGATTCTGCCGTTGTTTGTTTTCTGGACGGAATACAACGCGCAGCGCCCGGCCAACGGTCCGCGGGACCTGGCGCTGGTTGGAATCGTACTGGCCTGCGTCGCGGTCCACGAAATCGGGCACCTGCTGGTGGCGCGCCGCGCCGGACTGATCCCCAAGGCGGTAATCCTTCTGCCGCTCGGCGGCGTGACGGTTTTCGAGGAGTCGCGTCCGGAACGGCCGGAGTCTGGCGCAGCGGTCTGGAAGCGGGAAGTCCGCATCGCCGTCACCGGACCGTTGATGAATCTTGCGTTTGCAACGATCGCGGCTGGCATAATCCTGGCGACCGGTACGCGGGCGAATCTGTGGGAGTGGCCTCTTCTGCAGTCGAGCAACCTGCCGCGCAGCCTGGTGTGGGCCAACCTCTACATTGCCGGATTGAATCTGCTTCCGGCATACCCGCTCGACGCGGGCCGGATCCTGCGGGCGTTTTTTGCGCGCACCATCGATCCCGCCGCTGCCACGCGCCGCGCCGTTTCCATCAGCCATGCTATCGCGATGGTTTTGATGGTTGCCGGTCTGTTCAGCAATACCTGGCTCACCATGGTGGGCATCATTATCTTCTCGGCCGCGCAGCTTGAGGAACGGGCGGTCAACTTCCAATCGGTGCTGGACAACGTGCGCCTGGAAGAAGTGATGCTGACCGACTTCGCGACCCTCTCGCCAGCGGACACGCTGGAAGACGCTCTCGAGAAGGCAGTGCATTCCCTGCAGGATGACTTTCCGGTGGTCCGCGGCAGCGACATGGTGGGCGTGATTTCGCGGCAGCGCATTTTGGAGGCGCTGCGCGTGGAAGGCAACGGCTATGTCCAGGCCGTAATGAATAAACTCTTCGAAGTCTCCGCGCGGCAGGAGTCCCTGGCGACGGCCTTCCGCAAGCTGACATCGCGCAATCTCAGCATCATTCCGGTCGTGGAGGATCAGCGACTCGTGGGCATTGTCACCTTGCAGAACCTGATGCACTCGATGGCGCTGCTGGCGGAGAGCCGCAAGCTGCGGCGCGACAACGCCGAAGGCTGAGCCTTGCGGTTTCTAGCCTAACGTCTTGGTCTTCCGGAAATGAGATCAACGCCCAATGAAATCTCGCCGCCGGTAGGAGCGTCCAATCCTGTGCATTCGATCACATCGCCCTTCACTGCAACGACCTTGAGTTCGTCTGAGCAAAGATGCTCCGTCCTCCATCTCTGGCCTTCGACACCATAGGCAACAATCCGGGTAAAGGAGCTTAGCAGCAGAAGCGGCGGCTCGCTCACGAAAGTGGCGTGTAATATCGGACTAACTGGTGAAGGGTGCCATTCCTCGGGCCGCGCTACATTCAGGAGATAGCCCGTCCCGGCAGATGAAATACAGCACCAGTCGGGATTGGGCATCGTGCTGGCAAGCCTCAAACCCTCCTTGACCTGCGCAGCAAACACGCCGTACCAAGGCCGTTGATCGAGATACGTAAGCTTCAGTCTGTCCTCGTAAATACGCCCCTCGTCGGGGTGTACAGGCGGAAAATAAAGCACGCCCGTCCCCGAGCTTGGCAGTTCGGGCGGGTTTTCGATTTCGTAATTCGCTCGAAACGGCGTTCGGATTTCCATTGGCCCACCGAATTCTTCAGAACAACCGCACCGCTTTCGCCTGCCGCACGGCAGGAATCTTCTCCAACTTTCTCAGCACGTCGTCTGGGACTCGTCCGTCGACGTGGACGACGGCAATTGCCTCGCGAGGTTCTGAAGATGCCTCTGCACTCCGCCGTCCCAGCGAGAAGTCGGCGATGTTGATCTCGCCTTCGCCGAGGATCGTGCCCACCTTGCCGATCACGCCCGGGACGTCGCGATTGCGCAGGAAAATCAGGTTACGTTCCAGCGGCGCTTCCACGTCAATGCCATCGATGTGCAGGAGCCGCGGCGCAGTCCCGTGCAGAACGGCGCCTTTTACCATGTGCTCTTCCGTCGAACTCTTGAGGTAGACGGAAAGCACGCTGCCCGCGCCTCCGGTCGAGGCTTTCGCTTTGTGTGCCTCATGAATGCGCAGTCCGCGGAGATCCGCCAGGGACGCAGCATTCACCAGGTTGGCTTTTTCTTCCAGCGCCTGGTTCAGAATGCCCTTGATGGCCGCGTTGCGAATGAGTTCCGTCTTCCAGTCGGCGATATGGCCGCTGTAGCGCAATGAGATTTCTTCAATCGAGCCTTCGGAAATCTGCGCCAGAAACGCTCCCATGCGCTCCGCCAGAACGATGTAAGGCTGCATTTCGGCGTACTCTTCGGCCGAAACCGAAGGAACGTTCACGGCATTCTGGATGACGCCGTGCTTCAGGTATTCGCGAACCTGCTGCGCGATCTGCACGCCCACGGCTTCTTGCGCCTCATACGTTTGCCCCCCGATGTGCGGCGTGAGAATCACATTCTCCATTGTCTGGAGCGGCGAGTCTTTCAAAGGCTCCTGAATGAAAACATCGAGCGCCGCGGCGGCAACGTGACCCTGTTTCAGCGCTTCCACCAGGTCGGCCTCCTGCACCAGCTCTCCGCGGGCGCAATTCACCAGCCGGACACCCTTTTTCATTTTCTTGATCGCGGCCTGGTTGATCATGCCCGCAGTCTGTGGCGTAAGGCCTACGTGAAGTGTAATGTAATCCGCAGCGGCATAGAGTTCGTCGAGGCTGGCCAAGCGGATGCCTTGCTCCTTGGCCACGCTGACAGAAACAAACGGATCATGCCCCACCAGCTCCATTCCGAAGGCGCGCGCCCGCCGCGCTACTTCCATGCCGATGCGGCCAAGCCCCGCTATCCCCAGCGTCTTGCCGCGCAGCTCCGTACCTTGCAGCGATTTCTTTTCCCACCGGCCGGCGTGCATGAGTGCGTCGGCGCGACAAAGATGGCGCGCCATGGCCAGCATCATGCCCACCGTCTGCTCTGCCACGGCCACGGCGTTTGCGCCGGGCGTGTTCATGACTGCGATGCCCTGGCGCGTGGCCGCATCCAGGTCGATGTTGTCCACGCCCACGCCAGCCCGGCCAATCACGCGCAGCTTCTTGGCATCCGCGAGCAGCGCTGCATCCGCCTGCACCGCTGAGCGCACAATCAGAGCGTCGGCAGACTCCAATTGCGCCGACAATTTGCCGTCCAGCTGATCCGCGGTAAGGACAGTCCAGCCCGGCTCTTTTAGTTGCTCGACGGCAGCCGCCGAAATTTTCTCTGCAATGACGATTTTCAAGTGAGAGTCGATCCTTTTGAATCCAGGTTTGGCCTGACAAGACCTTGACACGAAAATGACTTCGTTCTGACACCCCTGCTGCGCTTCTCTCTTAAGCTTTCTCTCTATCGGGCCTGGTCGAGGCCTTAGGAGAACATCATGAAGATTGCGAAGATAGCATTTCTAGCGGGACTTCTCGCCGTAGGCCTGGCATGCGGCTACAGTGCGAAATCCACACCCCCAATGGCCGGAACGATGCCGAACATCGCCGAACTAGCTCCAGATAATACCAACTCGAGTAGCTCGGGTTTTGTGCTCACGGTCAACGGCACCAACTTCAACAGCAACGCAACCATCAACTGGAACGGCGCAGCGCAAACGACCACGGTCGTAAGCCCCGGAACTCAGCTGATGACGACAATTCCAGCCACGGCCATTGCAACTCCGGGTATGGCGGCCGTTACCGTCACCAACCCCGGCACCCCCGGAGGCATTTACGGAGGTGGCACAGCGGCGGAAACATCGAATAGCGTGACCTTTACGATCAACTAGGTCCGAGGAGCATGCGCCGCGTCCTCAGGCTCCAACAAGTTGCCGTTTGCGGGAGAGGCCGCGCGCGTAAACTTCCTGCGCCGCGCGGACCGCTGCCCCGTATTCGACAGATTTTCCGGTGGAGCGCGCCAGCACATGCTCGAGCGCACCCAGAATGCCGATCGTATCCACATAGTCGTAGTAGCCAATGTGGGCAATGCGGAAGATCTGGCCCTTCATCTCACTTTGCCCGTTGGCTACGACTGCATCAAACTGCTCCCGGAATTCCTTAACGATTTTTCCGGAGTCGATCCCCTCCGGTGAGCGGATCGTGGTGAGCGCGGCCGCGGGGGATACGGCATAGAGCTTCAATCCTACGGCCTCCGCGCCAGCCCGCGTCATCTCGGCGCAGAGTTCGGCATTGTCGACCAACTCTTCACGTCCTTTCACGAGGTCGCCATTTCCCATTCCCCGGATAAACTCCAAGGCGGCGCCCAGAGCCGCAAACAGCGACGTTGGCGGCGTGTAGGCAGACTCGCCCTTGGCCGCCGACTTCCGCTCCTTGCGCAAATCGAAGTAAAAGCGCGGAGAAGTGGTTGTGTCCATGCGCCGCCATGCCCGCTCGCTCACAGCGCAATACGCGAGGCCCGGAGGGATCATCAGCGCCTTCTGCGATCCGCCGATAATCACATCCACGCCCCAACCATCGACGTCGAGATGAGTCGTGCCCAAGCCGGTGATCGCATCGACTACCAGCAGCGTGTCGTCGCCGTTCGCGCGAACGATCCTGACAATGCCTTCAACATCGTGCCGCACGCCGGTCGAACTCTCCGTCGCCTGCATGAACACGGTGCGCACGGCGGAAGTCAGCCGGGAGCGAATGTCATCCAATGAAAATGTCTGTCCGTAAGGCGCGCTGAGTACGTCCACGTTGCAGCCAAATGCCTTGGCCAGCCCCGTCCAGCGCTCACCGAACTTGCCCGCCGTGAGCACCAAAACTTTATCGCCCGGAGACGTCAAGTTCGAGACCGACGCTTCCATGGCGCCCGTGCCCGAGCAAGCCAGCACCAGAACGTCATTCTGCGTGCCGATGAATTCCTTCATGTCCGCGAGCACGCGTTGAAACAGCGCCCGGAAGTCAGCGGTTCGGTGATGGGCCGCAAAGGAAGCCATAGCCGTTTGCGCCGCTGGCAGCAGCGGAGTTGGGCCGGGAGTAAAAAGACGGTTCTTACGCAGCATAGAAAGGATCCTTATCAAAGGGATAATCTACCAGTTTACCGAAACTATGCGTCCCGTGCGCGATTCCACGGCGCAATGAGAGAGCACGTCTATAATCCCCTCATGAGCCTTGTCGAACAGATTCAGAAAGACATCACCGCAGCCATGAAGGCGCGCGAGGAGCAGAGACTTTCCACTCTGCGCATGGTCAAGAGCGCGCTGCAGAATCGCCAGATCGAAAAGATGGCACCACTCGACGACAAAGAATCGCAGGCCGTACTGACGACGCTGATCAAGCAGCGCAAAGAATCGGTCGAGCAGTTCACCAAGGGCGGACGCCAGGAAATGGCTGACAAAGAGGCGGCGGAGATCGTCCTGATCGAAACCTACCTGCCGAAAGCCACGGGCGAGGCCGAGATCGTCGCAGGAGTGAAAGCTGTGATCGCCGAAATGGGATCTCCTGCCATGAAAGATATGGGCACGGTGATGAAGAACGTCATGGCGCGCTTCTCGGGAGCAGGAATGCGTGTAGATGGGAAGATGGTGAGCGAGGCGGTGAAGCGGGAGTTGGCAGGCAAGTAATGCTGTGCGTCTTCGTCACTTGCTTCTCTGCAACTCCCGGTACGCTTCGCTCTTCGAGATTCCCCGCTCCTTCGCCACTTTCTTCAACGCGGCTTTCTCGTCCAGTTTTTCCTCGGCTATGATCTGCTGAACCCTCTGGCGGACCGGAGCGCGGGCAACAGCGCCCGTCTCCACGCGGGCATCCGCTTCTTCGGGCTTGCCAATCAACAGTGTGATCTCGCCCTTCACTCCATCTCGCGCCTTCAAGGTCTCCAGCACTTCGCCCGCGCGGCCGCGCAGAAACTCCTCGTGGAGTTTAGTCACTTCGCGCGCGATCACTACGTGCCGGGAGTTCCCCAGGGTCTCGACAACGTCTATGAGCGCTTCGACGATCCGGTGCGGGGCTTCGTAGAAAACCTGAGTGCGCGGTGAAGTTCTGATCGCTTCCAGCGCAGCCCGCCGCTCGCCGCGCTTCGCAGGCAGGAATCCGCCGAAGCGAAACGAATCAGTGGGCAGTCCGCTCGCGACCAGCGCCGCCAAAAATGCCGACGCTCCGGGAATTGGCACCACCGGCACTTTATGACGGATGGCGAGTGAAATCAGCCTGTATCCCGGATCGGAAATGCCCGGCATGCCCGCATCCGTTACTAGCGCCACGCTCGCGCCTTCTTGCATCTCTTTCACCAGTTCGGCCGATCGCGTCATTTCGTTGTGCTCATGGTAGCTGATGGTGCGGGGCGTGATGCCGTAATGGTTGAGCAGCTTCTGCGTCTGTCGCGTATCTTCGCAGGCGATGACATCAACTTCCTTCAAGAGGCGCACTGCTCGCAGAGTGATGTCTTCCAGGTTGCCGATGGGTGTGCCGACAAGATACAGCGCTGGCCCGGCGGCGCGGGAGGATTTCTCCGCGACCGCAGCGCTTGGGGCAGGCTCGGGGCCGGAGTCCCTCATGCGCGAAGTTTATCACCGCGGTTCCCGGACCGCGCTAACGTAACCTGGAGCGCTCGCCGATCGTTATGCTAGGGTACGCAGATATTCCTGGAGATGCCCGCGTGACCGCCAACGATTTTCGCCGCCTGGCGCTTGTTCTTCCTGAAGCGACGGAGAAAGCTCATATGGAACATCCCGACTTTCGCGTGTGCGGAAAAATCTTTGCCACGCTGGGATATCCCTCGAAAGGCTGGGGGATGGTGAAGCTCACGCCGGAGCAGCAGCACTACCTTTCCAAGGATTATCCCGATGCGTTCGTGCCGGCGAAAGGCGCGTGGGGACGGCGCGGCGCGACGACCGTTCATCTTAAGGCTGTCGATAAGGAAACGCTGGCAGGAGCCATCAAGGCGGCGTGGCGCAACACGGCTCGCAAGCGGCTCACGGAACAATTCGCGGAAAAAGATTCGGCATGAGGACCCGAAGTCGTTCTTCGTCCCCGCCTCCGCCTGAATTGACGCAATCGAACCCGCGCCCCTAGAATCAAGGTGAAAGTGATTTTTTCTCACAACCGTCTCAGAACCCATGCCCCTCTACGAATACGAGTGCGAGAAGTGCGGACACCGCTTCGAGAAAATCCAGAAGTTTTCCGACAAGATGGTCAAGAAGTGCCCGGAGTGCGGCGGCAAGGTTGAGCAGATGATTTCCGCGCCCGCGGTGCAATTCAAGGGATCGGGCTGGTACGTGACCGACTACGCCAACAAGTCCCACGCGCCGTCCTCTGACGGCGGCAAAGACTCGAAGAAAGAAGAGAAATCCAAGTCGGAAGGCTCCTCGAAAGAAGGCTCGTCGAAAGAGAGCTCGTCCAAGGAAAGTTCGGCCAAGGATAGCTCGTCGAAAGACAGCTCCTCGAAAGAGAGTTCCAGCAAAGAAAGCACGACGAGAGTAAGTTCATCCCGAAAGCCCGACAAGCGCAAATAGGCTTTCCCTACTTCAGCTCCCGCTCGAAGTGATCTTCAATCATATGGAATAAGTGATCCCGGGCATCGCTTCCAGAGATGCTGTGAGTCTTGTTGGGATAAATCATCAACTGGAATTGTTTTCCTGCCTTGATTAGTGCGTCAATCATTTGCATGGTGTTCTGGAAGTGCACGTTGTCGTCGCCCGTACCGTGGGCTATTAGCAGAGATCCGTGCAGATCGGCGGCTGCCTTGGTCACGTCAGATTCGGCATAACCCGCCGCATCGTCCTTGAGTTGCCCCATGTAACGCTCGGTGTAGATGGTGTCATAGTTGATCTGGTCGGTCACAGGCGCCACGGCGACTCCGGCGCGGAATCGGTCGGAATGCGTCATGGCATACAGCGTCATCGAGCCGCCATTCGACCATCCCCAGATTGCCATGCGGTCTTTATCCAGTTGTGGATATTGGGCGAAGAGCTGATCGAGGGCCGTCAGCTGATCCTTCAATTCGATGGCTCCGAACTCGTGGCGAATCACGGTTTGGAACTTGCGGTCGCGGCCCGGCGTCCCACGATTGTCGACCGAAAAGATGGCGAAGCCCTTGCGCGCGAGGATCTCATCGAACGGATCGGGCGGTGCTTTCAGCACCGTCTGCGCCGCAGGCCCGCCGTAGATATATACAATCAGCGGGATCTTGCCGCCGGCAGGCGCGTCCGGAGGAAGCAACAAACGTCCGTGCAGCACCGTCCCATCTTCGGCTTTGAAGTCCAGGAACTTCGGCTCCCGCAGTCCATATTCCGCGACCGCGTCGCGTCCCTGCCACAGCAGTGTGCACGCCCCTCCCGCCGCGCACACCGACCTTCGCGGTGCCGCTACAGGACCGGCGTACGTTTGCTCGTAGTGCTTCCCATCCTCGGAGAACTTTGCGGAGTAAATTCCTTCATCCTGCGAAAGCTTCTGCAGTCCGGTTCCATCCAGCTTGACTGAGAAAATGTGCTGCTGCCGCGGGTCGTCTTTGTTAGCGGTGAAAAATACGGTGCCCGCTACTTCATCCACCCCGTCGATGCCCAGCACTTCGAAGTCGCCCTGCGTAAGTTGCCGTTCCAGTTTCGCATCGGCGGCAAGCGGGTTCCGCTTATCAAAGCTGTAACAGTAGAGATGCATATTGCCATCGCGCCAGCTCGGCCAGAGGAACCCGCCACTGGAATTCAGAAAACGAACCTCCACCTGGTCGAAGTCGATCCATGCGCCCGGAGTGGTTTCAGTCAGAACGATCCGCGACCTGCCCGACTTGACGTCCACGAAATACAAGTCAATCTTGTCCTGGTTGCGGTTGAGCACTTCAGCCCAGATCACGCCCTCACGAACCCAGCCAAAGCGCGGGATGTAAGCCTCCTGGTCGTCGGTCAGGGAAATCCATCGAACCTTGTCTTTGTCAGCGTCCACCACGCCCAGCTTCACCAGCGGATTTGGATCGCCCACCTTGGGGTATTTCTCGTCGTCTACTGTCGGGTGGGTCGGGATCAAGTTAACCAGGGGATAGGTTGGCACCTTGGTTTCGTCCATGTGCAGGAAGACAATTTGTTTGCTGTCGGGCGACCAGAAGTAGTTGCTGCGCACGGCCAGCTCTTCGGTGTAGACCCAGTCGATGTCTCCGTTGAATAGGTTTTCGCCTGTGTCCCTGGTGAGTTGTTTTTCGCCTTCACCAGTCACCGGTTGAACGTAAAGGTTGTGCTTGCGCACGTAGGAGACGTGGCGGCCATCGGGAGAGAACTTGGGGTCGATGCTGGGCTCGGGAGCCGAGGTAAACTGCACCGCGGTACTTGTCGCTAAATCAAAAAGCCAAAGCTGCCCCTGGGAGTCGAAAATCAGGTGCTTCGAATCCGGCGCCCACAGATAGGCGGCCACGTGGTAGCGCGTCAGGCGCTCCTTTTCGCGTTCGTCCTTCACTTTGCTGGTGTCGGGCGCGAGAGAGGCTAGTTTGGCGGCGCTGACCAGAACCTTCTTCTCGCCCGTCGCCGCATCGACATACCAGAGTTCGCCCTGTTCTCCCGCGCCGTCACGCTGCACAAACGAGAGCTTGGTCCCATCAGGACTCCACTCCACGTTTTCCGGGCCGCGCCCGGCTAGCCCTCCGGGAACGAACAAGGCCTCGATGGTAAGAGGCTTCGCCGGCGCGACGGATTGCGCTCCAAGCGGCGCCGGCAAACCAATCAGGAGGATGAAAGCAAGAGCGACAAACAAAATCTGCTTCTTCACGATAAGACCCCGGGAAACAATAAAATTAAGAGCAACAGCCCACGGCGCGAACCAACGAGTTTACACCCCCGAGGGCCTTCCATGCGGCTGCCCAGGCCCGTCCTGAAGAGGAAACCCGCGTTTCCGCGTGTTAGAATTAAGTGTGAGCTGCCCTGGATGCTTCTAGAAATAGAAAACCTGTTGCGCCTGCAGGAAGCGGACAAGGAAATCCGCCGCCTGCAGGATGAAATCGCCGAACTCCCCAAACGCGTGGCCGCCATCGAACACAAGCTGGCCGATACCAAAGCTGAACTGGAAAAGGCTCAGGCCGCCGTCAAAGCCGACGAAGCAGCACGCCGCAAGTACGACACGACAATCACCGATCTTCGCGGCAAAATCTCCAAGTACCGCGACCAGTCTCTCGACGTCAAAACCAACGAGCAATACAAAGCACTGTTACACGAAATCCAGTTTGCGGAAAAAGAGATCGCCGCCACCGAAGACAAGATTCTTGAGTTAATGGTGAATGCGGACGCGCGCGATAAAGAAGTGAAAGCCGCCCAGTCCGAGCTGAAAGCGGAAACTGCCGAGATTGAGACGGAGAAAGTGGCAGCCCGCCAGCGCACTGCCGAGGACGAAAAACAGCTCGCCGAATGGCGTGGCAAGCGCGATCAGATGCGGGCGGGCGTGAATGAAGATCTGCTTCGCCACTACGAACGCGTCTCCAAATTTCGCGGTACCGGCATCTCCGAGGTGCTCGATCACAAATGCATGGCTTGCCAGGTCATGCTGCGTCCGCAGATCTATAACGATGTGCGCACCGGCCAGCAAACCGTCGTCTGTGATTCCTGCCAGCGCATCCTGTACTTTAATCCCGCTCACGAAATGCAGGCTCTCGAGCCGGAGCACAAGCGCTCCCGACGCCATCATCCTAAAATCGACGCACCGCAGGCGTGGTATTACCGCCAGGAATACGGCGAGGCCGGCGAAGTTTTCTTTTGTCTGACGAACGCATCAGGGCAGGCGACACGCCGTGTTTTCGACATGCATACCGGCCGACTCGTTGGCGACATTCTAACCCGCGAGGGAGATTTTCGGCAGGCCTTCCCGGAAGACGTTACCGGGGCCATCCGCCTCAACGGAAACTGGACGGAGCGCGAGATGGAAACCTGGGGCACTGAAATGCCGATGACAGCCCTCGATTCACTACACGTCGACCTGGAAGCTGCGCAGTACGAGATGCGTTCCCGAACGGCCAAGCCTGAGAAGCCCGCCGCCGTTCCCACCGAGCAAGCAGCCAGCTAGCTTCTGCATTTAAGATTGCTGGATGTCCAAGACGACCGGCATTCCTGCCGCCTCTACACTTAAGGTTTCCCCCCGCGGCGCGTCCCGCCTTAAAGATGGCCACGTCTGGGTCTACCGCTCCGACATTGTTTCGGCGGATGGCATCGCGCCGGGCTCACTGATTAGTGTGGTGGATCATCGCGGCCAGCCTCTAGGCATGGCGCTCTATTCCAGCTCTTCGCAGATCGCCATTCGCATGATCTCGCATGAACCGGTCGCTGACTTTCCGGCGATGTTGCGCCAGCGCATCTCAGACGCCATCACCTACCGCGAACTGATCGTCCACGATACCAATGCTTACCGCGTGGTGTTCAGCGAGGCGGACTTTCTCCCAGGTCTGATCGTCGATCGCTACAACGACATTGTGTCGATGCAGATTCTCACCCAAGCCATGGATGCCGAGATCGTGCGTGAGACGCTGATTTCCGGGCTGACCGGCCGCCTTCATCCGGCTTCCCTTGTCGAGCGCGTGGACCCGCGTGTGCGCCTGCTCGAAGAGCTGCCGCCGCACCCCTCCGGTCTGGTGCAGGGGGAAAAGTCTGCGACCATCTTCACTATGAACGGCATCCAGTTTCATTTCGACGCGCTCGAAGGCCAGAAAACCGGAGCCTTCCTCGACCAGCGCGAGAACTACGCCG
>Ga0210388_10002851_pt1 | contig 13502 bp, 9 predicted proteins | sample IncBWC19OmetaG_FD_155485 | JGI IMG/M metagenome (GOLD analysis project Ga0210388, IMG submission 155485) | Forest soil microbial communities from Barre Woods Harvard Forest LTER site, Petersham, Massachusetts, United States - Inc-BW-C-19-O ... | reverse complement strand
TGCCGATCCGCGCCCGGGCCCGACCGGCACTTCCTGTGCCCGTGCGTAGCGAATGAAATCCCAAACGATCAGGAAATACCCGGCGAAGCGCATCTTCTGAATCATCTGGATTTCCGAGGCCAGGCGCGATTCATATTCGGAAATCGAATGGCGCAACTTGCCTTCGCGTGCCAGCCTTTCTAGCTGCACGGCTCGTTGCGCAAAGCCTTCGCGCGCGACTTTTTCGAAATACGAGTCCGTGGTGTGGCCTTCGGGAACCTTGAACTCAGGGAAGGGATTGCTGACGCGCTGGATTTTCACGTTGCAGCGGTCTGCGATAGCCACCGTGCGCGAGACGGCGTCGGGAATCTCGCGAAACACCTGCGCCATTTCCTCCGCCGTCTTGAAATAAAACTGGTCGGTCGCGAATTTCATCCGTGCGCTGTCGCTCATCGTCTTGCCGGTCTGGATGCACATCAGCACTTCCTGGGCGTGCGAGTCCGCCTGCGTCAGGTAGTGGCAGTCGTTCGTGGCCACCAGCGGGATTCCCGTCTCGCGCGAGAGGCTCACCAGATCGCGGTTGATCCGCGTTTCAATCTCAAGCCCCTGGTCCTGCACTTCCAGAAAGAAATTGCCCTTGCCGAAAATATCGCGCAGGCGGTAGGCGTTCGCGCGCGCCTGATCGTATTTCTCCGACATCAGCGCGTCGGCCACTTCTCCGCGCAGGCAAGCCGAAAGCGCGATCAGCCCCTTGCTATGCTTCGCCAGCAGCTCGTGATCGACGCGCGGCTTGTAATAAAAGCCGTCCAGGAAGCCGGTCGAAACCAGCTGGATCAGGTTGCGGTAGCCTTCGTCGTTCTCGCACAGCAGCACCAGGTGGTTGGAGCGCTCCGCCTCGGCGCCGCGGTTCTTGTGGTTGTCCGGCGCGACGTACACTTCACAGCCGATGATCGGCTTCACGCCGTGCGTGATCGCTTTATTGTAGAAATTCGCCGCTGCGAACAGGTTCCCGTGGTCCGTCACCGCGACGGCAGGCATGCCGCGCCGGGCCGCTTCGGCGGTCAACTCGCCGATTTCACAAGCGCCATCGAGTAGAGAGTAATCGGTGTGGAGATGTAGATGTACGAAGTTCGCGCCCGACGAGGAAGAAGCCATGCGAAACCCATTCTAATCCAGCTTTGCGCAATCGTGAATGTAAACCTGTTCGGCGGGAAAAATTAGAAGTCGTCCGCTTCCTGCGTGTAGGTGTATCCGAGAAGATCGGCCGCTCCGCTGGAGTTCGTAACCTTCACTCGCACCGGGGGATCCGTCTCCGATCCGGTCTTGCGCAGCACAGCGTAGGACGAAAGCCCTTCGTTGTACATTTTCGTGACGAGAAAGGAGTCGCCGGTCGAATCGTTCTTCCAGACCTGGCCGACCTGAATCTTTTTGACTGGCACCTTACGAATGTAGTCACAATCGCTGGACGCGTCAACCTCGCATCGCCGGGACGATTTCCCGCGGCGAACGTCGCTTGCAATCCTGAGCGCCCGCGGGACGGCTCGACTTTTTCTGGAAGCGTTCGCTTCGGTTGTGGCATCTTAGTAGCTGGAATTGGAAACCATGCCCGACTCGAAGAAAATCGCCGTCGTGTTATTCCAATTGGGCGGGCCGGACTCGCAGGCCGCCGTCAAGCCGTTCCTCTATAATCTTTTTTGCGATCCGGACATTATCAATTTCCCGGGGTCGTTTCTGGCCCGTAAGCCTCTGGCGAAGTTGATTTCCATCTTTCGCTCGAAAACAGCGGGCGCTCATTACGCCGAGATCGGCGGCGGCTCCCCCATCCGCCGGCTCACCGAGCAACAGGCGCGCGCCCTGGAAATCGCGCTGCGTCCGCATATCTCCGCGCGCACCATCGTGGCCATGCGCTACTGGCATCCCGATACGGCCGATGCGATTGCCGCGCTGGAAAGCGCCGAGTTCGATGAACTCGTCCTGCTGCCGCTCTATCCGCACTATTCCTTCGCCACCACGGGCAGCAGCCTTAAGGAATGGAACCGACTCTACAAGCCCAAGGTTCCCGTCTACCTGATTGATCATTTCTTCGACCATCCGGACTACATCGCGGGAATCGTGGAGCGTATCAATAGCGTGCTGCAGCAGCTGCCGGACCCCGAAGACGTCCATCTGGTCTTCAGCGCCCATGGCCTGCCCGTGGCGCTGGTCGAAAAGGGCGATCCTTACCCGAAACAGATCGAAGCCACAGTGAAGCTCGTGCGCGAGATGGGGTCGTGGAGCAACCCGCACGTGCTCTGCTATCAAAGTCGCGTAGGTCCGCAGAAGTGGCTGACGCCGTCGCTCACCGGCACCATCGAGCGGATGGCCCGCGAGGGCAAGCGCCGCATGCTGGTGATTCCTATCGCGTTCCTTACCGAGCACATCGAAACCCTGCACGAAATAAACATCGAAGCCCGCGAGCAGGCCGAATCGCTCGGCATCGAAGAATTCCACATGATGCCGGCGCTGAACGATTCGCCGCTGTTGATCCGCGCGCTCGCCGACCTCACGCTTCGCGCCGTGGGCCGTCGCGCAGGCGTCGCGTCGCTGGCTCTTTAGCCCGCTGCCGGGCTTTGGAAATCCTAGCGTTCCGGATCCGTGCTCATCCCCGGTTGCACTCGCTTTTGCACCCACGCGTCCGTGATATAAACGTTCTATGGATTTCTCCCTCACCGACGAGCAGCAGCAGCTTCGCCGCACTGTCCGCGAATTCGCCGAAGGCGAAATCGCGCCGCATGTCATGGAGTGGGACGAAGCCTCGAAATTTCCTTCCGAGATCATTCCCAAGCTTGCCGAAATGGGGTTCCTCGGCGTTATTTTTCCGGAGAAATACGGCGGCGCGGGCATGGGCTACGTCGAATACGCCATCATCATCGAAGAGCTTTCGCGCGTAGACGGCTCGATCGGCATCATCGTCGCCGCGCACAATTCTCTCTGTACCAACCACATCTACAAATTCGGCACTGACGCGCAGCGCGAAAAATACGTCACGCCGCTTGCCCAGGGCCAAAAGCTTGGCTGCTGGTCGCTCACCGAGCCCGAGGCGGGCTCCGACGCCGGGGGTACGCGCACGGTCGCCGCAAAACAAGGTGACTGCTGGGTCATCAACGGCGCGAAAACCTTCACCACCAACGGTCATCATGCCGATGTCTGCGTCGCCATGGCCGTCACCGACGCAGCGAAAAAGCATCACGGCATTTCCGCATTTATCATCGAGAAGGGAACTCCCGGATTTCGGCCGGGCAAGAAGGAAAACAAGCTAGGTTTGCGCGCCAGCGACACGAGCGAGGTCGTATTCAGCGATTGCCGCGTCCCTGCCGAAAACATTCTAGGCCGCCCAGGCGAGGGCTTCGTCAACAGCCTGCAAATTCTCGACGGTGGCCGCATTTCGATCGCATCGCTCGGACTCGGCATGGCCCAAGGCGCGTACGAATGTTCGGTGCGCTATGCCAAACAACGCAAGCAGTTCGGCAAGACCATCTCGGAATTCCAGGCCATTCAATTCAAGCTCGCCGACATGGCCATGCAGATCGAAGCCGCCCGCCTGCTCACCTACCGCGCCGCATGGCTAGCCGACCGCGCCATTGCCAACGGCGACGCTGACGCCCGCATCACGCGCGAATCCAGCATGGCAAAGCTCTACGCCGGGGAAGTGGCCGTGAAAGTGGCGAACGAGGCTGTCCAGATCCACGGCGGCTACGGTTTCATCAAGGATTACCCGGCGGAAAAATATTATCGCGACGTGAAACTCTGCACCATCGGCGAAGGAACCAGTGAAATCCAGCGCCTGGTAATCGCCCGCCAACTCCTCGGTAAGTAGCGGGCCGGCCTCGGCAGTGGCCGCAATTACGTCCCCGCGTGCAATTTTTTCCCCGAGGGAATCGCTACGAGGGTCAACACGACACCATCCGGGCCCTCCGACGACAACGACGGCAGCACGCGCAGCAGATGGCGAGCTCCATCGCGCGCCGTAAGTTCGGTGTCCACCGCGAGCGAGCTCTTCAGAACTTTGCGAATGGTCGCTTCCAGATCGGGAATGTCGATGTACAAATTAATATCTGCCAGCGGACGGCCGACGTCGCCGGGAACCAATCCAAGCATCTTCTGCGCTTGCGAAGTGAACTGCCCGATTTTCAGGTCCGTGCTGATCGTCAAGACGGCGATATCGATGCTTGAGAAAAGATTGCTCAGGTCCTTTTGCGCCCGCGTCATCTCCAAATTTCTTTCGCGCAACTCGTCGTTCACGGTGTTGAGCTCTTCGTTGACGGACTGCAGTTCTTCCTTCGCGGTTTCCAGCTCTTCGTTCGTGCTCTGCAGCTCCTCGTTGCTGGAAAGCACCTCTTCATTCGCGGACTGCAACTCCTCGTTTGTCGCTTCCTGTGTCTCGATCACAGACTGCAAGTATTCCTTCGTTGAGGCCAGCTCCTGCTCGAGTTTGGAGATATGCCGAGCGGCCGATTCCGATTCCTTCCGGCCTTTTGCGCTCGACTCCGCTTTCCGCAGCACGACCGGCGAATCCCGAAAAAGCAGCATGAAATAGCGCTCCGACACGTTCCCTACGCGAATCGGAATCACTTCAAAACTCACTTGTCGGACTGCGTCCCGGCGCGTTGTGGGACGCTCCCTTCCTTCCGCTGCCTGCCCGCTATCGTCCTTGATCTGCACGAACGCTTTGCGCACCGTGGTATCGTCTTTTTTCGCCCGATTCAGGGAGTTGCGTAACTCGATTTGAAGCCCTTCGCGCGCCAGTTTTACGATATTCAGGCTGGGTCGGCCGGGGGAAATCTTCAGATAGGGGCTCACGTTCCCGCGCGTATGGATCAGCTCGAAGTTTTCGTTGACGAAAGCCGCCGCGGGCGCATGTTGCGCCAGCAACCGCCGGTCGAACTCCTTCTGCACCTCCAGATAGTTCCAGTTTTCCTCCCCAAACCGGGCACTTGGCCGCACAGCCCCGGAATTGGACGACGGTCGCTCAGGCTGCATGGAGAGGACGAGAGGCGGGCGCCGTGTCGTGGATTTCTTCGAGAAAATCCGCAGGCTCCGGTCCTCGGGCGTGAACAGGTTCGCGACCGCCCCGATTCCTTCCGATGTTCCCAGCACCAGAAAGCCGCTGGGCCGCGTTGCGTAGTGGAAGATCTCCATCATGTGATTCTGAAGCACCGGTTCGAGGTAGATCAGCAGATTCCGGCTGCAGATCAGGTCCATTTGCGAAAATGGCGGATCGTTCAGCACGTTATGCTGCGCGAATATGCATAGGTCGCGAACTGTCTTGTTCACGCGGTATCCGTCGTCGGCCTTCGTAAAGAACCGGCGGAGCCGCGCTGGCGTTACATCCGCTTCGACGTTTTTCGGATACCAGCCGCTGCGTGCCTTGTTGATGCTGGTTTCGCTCACGTCCGTTCCAAACAGCTGGATCGGTATCTCCCGGGCCCGTTCGCCCAGAAATTCCAGCAGACAGATGCCAAGTGAATACATCTCCTCGCCCGACGCGCATCCCGGGCTCCAAATCCGAATGGCCGCGTTCTTTCCGCGGTTTCGCACGATACGGGGGAAAACCCGCGCCTTGAGGGCATCGAAAACCTTCGGATTGCGAAAGAAGCGGGTTACGCTAATCAGCATGTCCTGATACAGCGCTTTGATTTCGCCGGGGTTGGTTTGCAGAAACCTCAGATAGTCTTCCACGCGTTCGACCTTGTTCACTGCCATCCGCCGCTCGATGCGGCGGCGGATGGTTGTTTGCCGGTAATGCGTGAAATCGACTCCGGTCGAGCGCCGAATCAGCTGGTAAATCAATCGCAGCGCCGGCGTTTCCGGGAGGTGCGGGAGCGTTTCACCGCTGTTGTTTGGCGGCGTCACGTAGGGATGACGCGCCAGCCTCACCAGCTCTTGAGCGATTCCTTGCGGTGGGAGTATCAGATCAACGCAACCTGCGGAGATCGCGCTTCGCGGCATCCCGTCATACTTGGCTGTTGTCTCGTCCTGCACGATCGTCACGCCGCCCTGCGCCTGAATTTCGGCCAACCCCAGCGTCCCGTCCGATCCTGTGCCGGAAAGGATCACGCCCACGGCGCAGTTGCCCTGCACTTCCGCCAGCGATCGCATGAATTGGTCGATCGGCATGTGCAATCCCCGCGTGGCTGCGCGCGGGCGCAGGCCAAACGTGTGCTCGGAAATCGACATCGTAGCGTCGGGCGGGATCACGTACACATGATTGGGTTCCACCTTCATCCCGTCCTGCACTTCGCACACGGGCATCTTTGTTTTCTTGGAGAGCAATTCCGAAATCATGCTGCGGTGAGTGGGATCAAGATGTTGAATCAGCACGAACGCCATTCCGGTGTTGATCGGCAGCCGGCCGATCAGTTCGGTGGAAGCCTCGATCCCGCCGGCCGACGCACCGATCGCCGCGATCAGGAATCTGCGCGACGAATTCGCGGCGGGAAAATTGGAATCGACCTCCGACGTGCGGCGTGCCCGTCGCGCTGAATTCGGCTTCATCAAGCCTCCATGCTTGTAAGCTACATCGGTTCGATTTCGTGCCAGGAGACCCGCGTGCGCCGGGTCGTAAGGCGTTGTGGTGTGACGCTACGCCCATCGCAGCGCGATAGGCGCGATTTTAGGCTGTTGCGGGGGCCGGCGCAATCTTGGAATCGCGTCGCGCCGCTCAATGGGCCTCTGACAACTCCGCCCGCTCATCCGCCGAACTTTCCCGACTCTTTTTCCTGCAGGCACAGTCGCGACCGTCCCGCTCGAGATGATCTTGAGAGTGCCGCCGAGCTCGGCAAGCCGCTCGCGCATCTTCTGCTGACCGATCCCGTGCTTGCCGCGCGCGACATGCTCATTTCCCGAGGGAGTCCGCGCACCGGGTGCGCATAGAGAGGGGCCGCTCCGCCCGATAGCTTCGGCATTTTTCTCCGCTCATGGGGCCGTCACGGCATCTTGTGAAGGGCTTGATTTGGAGACGGGGCCTGAGCGGGGACGATATCGTTTGATGGTCATCGTCGCTATCATGCATGTCAACGGGCCTGGAATGACGGGGCGCTGGTTTGAACTTTCGCCGTTCAACTGCTAACTTTCATCGATTGCCTTTCAACTCTTCGGGAGAAAACCATGAAGCTAGCTGAGCTCGCCCGCAAACTGAGCTGCACAGTCGATGGCGACGCCAATCTTGAAATCACCGGCGTTGCCGGCATCGACGAAGCGCAGCCCGGAGAGGTGACCTTCCTGGTCAATCGCAAGTATCGCCCGTCCCTTGCGACCACGCGCGCCTCGGCGATCATTTGTGGCACGGGCGAGCCGCGTCCTCCTATGGCCGCGCTCCGCTCCTCCAATCCCTATCTCGATTTCGCCCGCGCCATCGAGCTCTTTCATCCGGCACCGCACTATGCGCCCAGCGTTCATGCCACCGCTGTTATCGCCGGTTCAGCCAAAATCGGCGTGGGTGCGCATATCGGTCCCTATTGCTTCGTGGACGAAAACGTCGAAATCGGAGATCACGCCGTGCTGCACAGCTTCGTTTCGATCTACCGCGGCGCGCGTATCGGAGACAATTTTTTCGCTCACGCTCACGTTTGCGTCCGCGAAGACTGCCGCCTGGGGGATCGTGTCCTGCTGCAGAACGGCGTCGTCGTCGGCAGCGACGGTTTTGGTTTTGCGCGCGAATCCAACGGCCGCTGGTACAAGATCCGCCAAGCCGGCCCCGCCGTCATCGGCGACGACGTTGAAATTCAGGCCCACGCCGCCATCGACCGAGCCACGGTCGGCGAGACTCGCATCGGCCGCGGCACCAAAATCGATAATCTCGTCCAAGTCGGCCACGCTTGTAAAGTAGGGGAGGACACGCTTTTGTGCGGTCAGGTGGGGCTGGCCGGATCGACTGAAATCGGGAATCGCTGCGTGCTCGCAGGTCAGGTGGGCGCCGCCGGACACCTCACTATCGGCGACGGCGCCACCATCTCGTCGCAAAGTGGCGTCCCCGGGGACGTCCCCGCAGGCGCCGTCTATTCCGGCTATCCCGCGATGGATAATCTGGACTGGCGTAAATCCGTCGCCGTCTTCAACCGACTTCCGGACTTACAGCGGGAGCTTCGTGAACTCCGCGAAGAAGTTTCTCGCCTCCGCTCAGCTAATCCGCGGTCCTAGTCAGAACGTCGGTGTCATCCCGAGCGACGTCGAGTGGTCTCTCGTCGGCGTAAGTGTCGGGCAAAACTGTCGCGCCAAGTCGCGGCGTCACTTCTTGCGAATCTCCTCCATCGCCCGACGCAGAATCTCGCTAATCCGCACCCGCTCCGGCGCCGAAGCATCCAGCTTCTCGTAAAGGGTGGCCTTCAACTCATCCCGCAGCCCGCGAAACTCCGCTTTCGTCTTCTGCCACTCGCCCTTGATCTGCCGTCCGGCGTCGGACGCGAAATCCTCCGCCTCCTGCGTCTGCTCGGCATACTCCTTGCGGATATGCGCCATCTTCCGGCCAAACCGCGCCAGCTGATCCAGCATCTCGTCGACGTTCTCGTGGTTTTTCTTCAGGTGCTCGGTGCCGGCTTCGGTGATCCGGTATTGCTTCTTGTTGCCGTCCTGCTCGACCGACGCATACCCCATTTCTTCCAGATAGGTCAGTGCCGGGTAGACCACGCCCGGACTCGGCGTATAGATGCCGCTCGAATGTTCCTCGATCGCCTTGATGATCTCGTACCCATGCCGGGGCCGTTCGCTCAGCAGCGCCAGAATGATCAGCTGCAAATCGCCCGAAGCAATCATCCGCGCCGCCCTCATCCCGGGCCCGTTCATAAATCCGCCAAACCGCCCGATAAAGCCGCGGCGCCCGCGAAACCCGCCGTGATGGCGGTGGTCGCCGAAATCGCCGCGCTCACCGCAGTGCCTGCCATAACCGTGAAACCTCATCTTCAAATCTCCTTTGATGTAACAAATGCTACGTTTCTAACTATATCGTACGATAGGTCCGATTGCAATAGACATATGATCGCGTCTTCTGGCCTCGGAACCGAAGTTTCCCTCCGGAGCAGACTCGTATGACAGGGCAAGTCGGATCGGCGAGAACAAGGAAGCAGACCCTGCTACGTTCCGATGTTTGCCTCGTCGGCCCCGAAATGGGCGCTATCTCGACTCGGCAATATTGGCGAACCGAAACGTCCGTACCGCCTCTGTTCGACGATAAAAAGGCGGTATCGGCGCGCGGCAGCGACTCACATCTCGGGGCAAGAAACGCGCTAAACGGCGCGGGCGGTTGAAACCGGGGCCGGTGTGGGACGCCGCGCACGCACTCGCAGCACTTTTCGCTGGTTGGCCTCGAGCACTTCGAATCGAAGCCCGTCGAATTCCACCACCTCGCCGGTGCGCGGCACGTGTCCGGCCACGCTGTTCAGCAGCCCTGCAATCGTCGACACATTCGAATGCTGCGCCGCTGTTTCGAGCGCCGCCACGCCGAAAAGCTCGGCGACCTTGTCGACGCCCACACTCCCGCGCACGACCATCGAACCGCCCGTTTCCCGGATCACGTCCGGCGCCGGGCGCCGATCCTCTTCGCCGATCTCGCCTACGATTTCTTCCACCAGATCCTCGACGGTCACCACGCCGGCCAGCAATCCGTATTCGTCGATGACGATGGCCATCTGCTGGTTCTTGCGTTGCATCTCCTTCAACAGTTCGGAGCCGAACTTTATCTCCGGGACGAACAGCGCCGGCCGCATCAATTCCCGCACGGTTCGGCGCGACGCGTCGCGATCGGGCACTTCCAGCATGTCCCGCGCGACCACAATTCCACTGATGTCGTCCATTGTTTTGTCGAACACCGGAAGGCGCGAGAATTTTGTTTCGACCACGCGGCGGCGAAGTTCCTCCAGAGACGCGCGAGCCGAAATCGCCACAACGTCCGGACGCGGCGTCATCATGTCCCGCACGCGTTTGTCGCCGAACTCGACGACCTGCTCGATCAGCCGCGCCTCGTCCTGTTCGATGATTCCTTCTTCGGTAGCCGCATCGACGAATGCTTCGATGGCCTGGTGCTCGGCGGCGGGCGCTCCCGGCTCTTCGTCGGAAATTCGCAAAACCGAGCCCGCCAAGTCCAGCACCGCCAGAATCGGCCACAAAATCCAAAGCTCCAGCCGCACCAGAGGAACCATCGGAGAGGCCCAATGACCACTCGTCCCCGCCAGCAACAGCGGCGGCACGAGCTGCATCGCGATCACAATCTCCCCTCCCAGCAGCAGCACGATTTCGAGAACCGTCTGCCAGCGATCGGGTTCGAGATACATGACGCCCACCACGCTCACAGCCGCAGCCGCAGCCAGCCACATGCGCGCCACTAGAGCGAACGCCAGAGCCGCTCGTGGCCGGTCCAGTTTCAGTCGCGGCTCGATCTCCGCCTCAAACGTTTCCAGGTGCTCGCGCATCCGGCCAGCCGACGCGTGGCCCAATTCGCGGTACACGCGATCGAAATACGACGCCACGATGAGCGCCGCCGTCACCGCCATCATGCACGTGATGAACAGAAGGATCGCCATCGTCTAAGCCAGCCCCAGCGACCGTCGCAGCCGCTGCTCGCGCCGATTCATTCTACCGTTGTCGGTTTCGTGATCGTAGCCCATCAGGTGAAGCATGCCATGAAGGATCAGGATGCGCATCTCCCGGCCGAGCGTGCGGCTGAATCGGCGCGCATTGCGCCGCGCTACGGCCGGCGCAATCGCGATGTCGCCGAGATAGAGCGGCGAAGAACTCTTTCGCGGCTTCGGCCCGGTTCCGTTTTCGTCCCCAGCTCGGAAGGAGAGAACATCCGTCGGACCGGGCTTGCCGCGGTATGCGCGATTCCAGCGCGCCATCTCGGAATTTGTCACGAGGCAGACGCTGACGGACTCAGCCGGCAATCGAAGCGCCCGGCGCGCGCGCGCCAGAAACTCAGTGAGGTCCTTCACGGGAACGCGGATACTGCGCTGGCGATTCAGGATCATGAAGACCGGTGCCGCGCGCGCGCTGGCAGAGCGGCGAATTGTTCCGATTTCACGCGCGGCGCGCTACCTGCCGCGAGCCTTCTTCGCCGCCTGCGGTTTCGCTTTCGCGTGCGCTGTCAGAGCGTGTTTGTGAGCGGCGCGATGCGCCGCAGCCGCCTCAGCAGCCTTCGCGGCAGTCTGTTGCGATTCAGGCGTGGATTGCAGCGCGCCCTTGCCCGCGTGTTTGGCATCCTTCGCGTCTCCGGGCTTGGCGGCCGCCGCAGGTTCCTTGCCCTTGGCCTTCGGCTTCTTTTCTTTTTCTTCCTTTTTCTTCGGCTCGTCCTTGATCCCGGCCAGATTACGTAGCGCCTTCGTGCGATCCTCCGGCGTGCGCGCCTTCCCGCGCAGCTGCATTTCAAAAAGCTGTTCGATGATCTTGTCGAATTTCGGGCCGCGCGCCACTCCGAGCGCATCCAGCTCCGCGAAGGGCAGCGCCAAACGGATCGGCCGCCACTTTTGGATGTAGGCGCGTATCTTCGAAAGCGCCTTGGGATTCGGCAGCTCAACCTCGATGTACACCAGCATCTCCGGCGGCAGGGAAGCGAGGTAGAAATACGCGTCCCGAGCCGCGCTCGTTTTCCGGCCCTTCAGGACTTTCAGCACTTTTTGCGCTTCGGGGATCAGGCTGGCGATCGCGTCGATTTCGGCCGATCGGAATTCCATGTCGCGCAGCGCCGCGGCCGATTCCCGCGACTTCAGCCGCCCAAGCAGGTACCCGGTCACGGCGACGTGCATCCGCGGCCGTATCCCGGCTCCCAGATAATTCGATCGGACGCGCGCCAGCTTGTTCAGGCTGTCGTAATCAGGCCGGCGCTTCTGAAGCTTGGGATGAATTGCCCCTAGCAAACCATGCGCTTCCCATTGCTTGAGGGTTGCAGTGGGATTGTCTTCCCGAGACAGCGCGCGGACTTCGTGGCCCACCTCCGTGCCTTCGATATTTTCGTAAAGCTTGCGCTCCATGGCGAGTTCGAACCATTCCTGGGTCCGCGATTCCATTTTCGCGCCCATGCGCGCGCAATAGCGGAGGATGCGCATCAGCCGTGCGGGCTGGTTGGTGAAAGCGTGGATCGAAAGCGCGCGAATTTCCTGGCGCTCGAGGTCGGCCAGGCCGTTGGTCGGATCAAGCAGCAGGCCGCGCGATTGCGCGTTCAACGAAATCGCGATGGCGTTGAGCGAAAAGTCACGGCGGCGCAGATCGTCCATGATGCCAGCGAATCGATAATCGGGTTTCGCGCCGGGCTTTTCGTACACGTCGTCGCGCGCGGCGGAAATCGAGCCGTCGGCATCGCCCGCGAAGATCACTTCGAAATGACGAAGCTTCTCGCTCTCCCACACGACCTTCGCGCCGCCCTTTTCGAGCTCGCGGATGATGCGCACCGGATTTCCCTCGACCGTGAAGTCGAGATCGCGAATCGGCTGACCCGAGATCAGGTCGCGAATAGCGCCGCCGGTCAGGTACACGTTGATTTCCATGGAGCGCGAAAGTTCCTGCACGCGTTCCAGCGCGGCACGCTGTTCGGGCGAGAGCCTGCTTTCGAGCAAGTACATGTAATCGGGCATGAAGTCGTGCTCCTTCTCGTGTCCCGGCGAATTTTCAGGCGCGCGGGTGATGCGCCTTATAAACTTGTTTCAGCCGCTCCTCGACCACGTGCGTGTAGATTTGCGTCGTCGAGATGTCGGAATGTCCCAGCATCATCTGCACGGAGCGTAGATCGGCGCCCCGGTCCAGCAAATGCGTCGCAAAACTGTGGCGAAGCATGTGCGGCGTCAGAGCCTTGCGGAGTCCCGCCTGTCGTCCGTATTCCCCGAGCGCCTTCCAGTAGGCGATCCGGTTGATCTGCCGTCCAGCCTGGTTCAAGAACAGATGGGGCGAAGAACTCTCGCCCAGCAGCTTTGGCCGGCTCGCCTCGAGATAGCGCCGGACGTTCGCCAGCGCCTGGCGCCCGACGGGAACCAGGCGTTCTTTGTTGCCTTTGCCGATGCATCGCAGGCAGCCTTCGTCGGCGTGCAGATCGGCGAGGCGCAGGCCGCACAACTCCGATACGCGCAGGCCGCAGGAATACATCAGCTCAATCATCGCCCGGTCGCGCAGGCCGACCACGGCCTTCACGTCCGGCTGAGCCAGTAGCCGATCGACCTCGGCAATGCTCAGAAACTCAGGCAAACTTTGGCGGAAGCGGGGAGATTCAATCGTCGCAGCCGGATCGTCCGTCACGTAGCCTTCCAGCAGTGCGAAGCGAAAAAAATGTCGGATGGTAACCAGATGGCGAGCGATCGACCGGCTGTCGAGGCCTTTGCGGTATAGCGAAGCAAGGAAATCAACCACGTCGCCACGCTGGATGTCCTTCACGCCCAGCTCGCGGGAAGCCACGAAGGAGCCGAACTTGCAGATATCGCGCCGATACGCCTGGACCGTATTGTCGGAAAGCCCTTTTTCAACGCGCAGGCTGTTCAGAAACGTGCGTATCTGCGATTCCACGCCTATGG
>Ga0210388_10002850_pt1 | contig 13504 bp, 11 predicted proteins | sample IncBWC19OmetaG_FD_155485 | JGI IMG/M metagenome (GOLD analysis project Ga0210388, IMG submission 155485) | Forest soil microbial communities from Barre Woods Harvard Forest LTER site, Petersham, Massachusetts, United States - Inc-BW-C-19-O ... | reverse complement strand
AAAATTGCTTCCAGCCGCAAACACTTCCAGACGATTCCGGTGAAATTGGATCAGCTCGATACGGGGCGTTGACACAAGTCGCCCCGAGGCGTAATGTCTGTAATTCCGACAGCGGCACTGTGCGGGAAAGGGCGGTAGCTTGCTCAAAGGCAACCCTAGAATCTCCGCTTCCATTTGAAGAACTTTCAGCGGTTTAGCAACTAGACATTTTTCGCGCTTCTCAATTCTGCGCTTTTATACTTGGGCTCGTTTAGAGTCGAGAGACGGTCTATGTGCGGCATAAACGGCATTTTTGCATATCACTCGGCTTCGAGTGCGCCGCGAGAGACCGAGCTTCTCGCTACGCGAGAGGCGATGCGTGCACGCGGCCCGGATGGATCAGGCGATTGGTGGAGCGTGGACCGACGTTGCGGACTCGGGCATCGACGGCTTTCGATCATCGATCTTTCCGACCGCGCTTCCCAGCCGATGACCAGTGAAGACGGCCGTTTCGTCGTCGTATTCAACGGCGAAATCTACAATTATCCTCAACTGCGCGCGGAACTCGAGGCCGATGGTGCGCGCTTCCGCACGACCTCCGATACCGAGGCGCTCTTGCATCTCTATGCGCATCACAGGGCTGACATGGTGCATCGGCTCCGTGGCATGTTTGCTTTCGTCATATGGGATCGGGCGCGGCGTGGCCTTTTCCTTGCACGCGATCCTTACGGCATCAAGCCGCTTTACACCGCAAACGACGGATGGACGTTCCGCTTTGCCTCCCAGGTTAAGGCGCTGCTTGCAGGCGGCCACATTTCGCGCGACCCTGAACCAGCGGGTGTGGTCGGCTTCCATTTGTTCGGCAGCGTGCCTGAGCCATTTACGCTTTACCGGGATGTCCGATCTTTGCCTGCCGGCCATACACAATGGGTCGACGCCGCGGGCCCGAGGGAGCCCAAGCCCTTCTCGAATCTTGCCGAAGTCCTAGCCAAAGCTGCGGCCAACCCAGCGCCCGCGGCTGAGATTCCCGAAAGGGTGCGCGCCGGCATACTCGACAGCGTGCGCGCGCATTTATTGGCAGACGTTGAGGTGGGTATTTTTCTCTCTGCAGGCGTCGACTCCGGTGCACTACTTGGTTGCATGCGAGACGCGGGGCAACACAAGATTCGCGCGATCACGCTCGCATTCCAAGAATTCCAAGGAACGTCTGAGGACGAGGCGCCGTTGGCTGCGCGCGTGTGCAAGCATTACGGGGCGCGTCACATTGTACGATTCTTAAATGAACAGGAGTTTGTCCAGGATCTCCCTGTGATCCTTGAAGCGATGGATCAACCATCAATTGATGGTGTGAACACCTGGTTCGTCGCCAAAGCCGCCAAAGAGGCGGGCCTGAAGGTCGTGATTTCGGGTCTTGGCGGGGATGAGCTTCTTGGTGGTTATCCAAGTTTCGTAGACTTACCCCGTTGGCACCGTCGATTCGGCCCACTAGCTGCCGTTCCGGGGGTCGGGTTCTTTGCTCGCAAGCTCATCGCCGCTCTTTCCCCTGCCTTTTCACGGGCAAGGCCCAAAGCCCTCGGGGTTCTGGAATTCTCGGGTAGCTGGGCTGGCACATATCTCCTGCGCCGCGGCTTGTTCTTGCCGCACGAACTGCCTGAGTTAATGGATGCCGAGATCGCACGCGAGGGTCTGCGACGACTAAAGCCACTACGCAGTCTGGCCGCGAACCTCATGCCCGATCCCATTTCCCACAATGCGCGGGTTTGCGTGCTTGAGTCGGCGCAATACATGCGCAATCAGCTTCTGCGCGACGCCGATTGGGCGGGGATGGCGCACAGCCTTGAGATCCGCGTGCCCCTTGTCGACTTCACACTGCTCCGAGCGCTTGCGCCTGTGATCTCCGCGCTGACGCCGGGTGCCGGTAAGGCCGCGCTCGCCAAAGCGCCAACCTTGCCCCTGCCAGACGAGATCGTGACCCGAGCGAAGACGGGCTTCAGCGTGCCCACGGGTGGCTGGATGAATGCGGCTATTGGTAGAGGCTCGGACGCCGGAGGACGCGCACCCGAAGCCAAGGGCCTCATTTCTCGACGCTGGTCGCGCGCGGTGCTAAACGGCATGGTCCCGACCAATGCGCAACCGCAGTTGCACGCGTCATGATTCGGCCGCCCACGATGCTTGCTATTGTGACGGACGCTTTCGGAGGGCGCGGCGGCATTGCGCAATACAACCGCGATTTTCTCAGCGCACTGGCCGAAACCGGTGCCGTGTCATCGATTACGGTTCTACCGAGGCAGGCGCCCGATCCCCTCGTGCTGCCGGAGAGGATCGAACAAACACCGGCCCGGCCCGGTCGGATCGGCTACTCGATCGCGGCCCTGCGAACCGCGCTGCTCCGGCCGGTAGATCTCGTGTTCTGTGGGCACCTTTTTATGGCGCCGCTAGCAGCGTTGATCACGCGCCTCAAGGGCGCAAAGCTCATCGTTCAGAGCCATGGGATTGAGGCTTGGACGCGGCCATCACGGGCCCAGCGTGCAGCTCTGGAAGCGGCCGACCTTGTGCTATGTGTCTCGCGCCATACACGCTCGGCCGTGCTTTCATGGGCCGCGATAGCTCCCGATCGAGCCCTCGTCGTGTCGAACACGGTGAGGGAAGTTTTCACGCCGGCAGATGGCTCGGCACAACGTGCCGCGTTGGGGGTCGAAGGTAAGCGTGTCCTCTTAACTGTCGGGAGAATGGACTCGCGAGAGTGCTATAAGGGGCACGACCGAGTGATTGCCGCAATCTCTGATCTTGTCGGGAAGGGACATGACATCTGCTATATGGTCGTCGGCGAAGGGGACGATCGCGCCCGCCTCGAGGCCCTTGCCCGGGATGCTGGGGTGAGCGAGCGTGTGCGTTTCCTCGGTGGCGTAGGTCTGCAAAGTCTTATCGAGATCTACCGCGCAGCCGACCTGTTCGTAATGCCGTCAACCGGCGAAGGTTTTGGCGTGGCATTCCTGGAAGCAATGGCGAGCGGTACGCCGGCGCTTGGCCTCGAAACCGCCGGTGCCAAGGATGCGCTAGCGGACGGCGAGTTGGGAACATCTACCTCAGAAGCCAAACTGTCCGTCGCGATCTCACGCCTCCTGCACCAGCCGAAGCCGGATTCCTTCGAGCTCGCCAGAGCCGTACGCGGCCGGTTCGGTCGTGAGAAGTTTGTGGCAGCGGCCCGTCACGTTTTGAATCGGTTGATGGAGCGCGACTTTAACAATCCGAACGCAGTGTTCGGCGAACTCTTGATTTCCCATGCAGATCGTCCTTGAATCTGGCGGGGTTGAAAAGAACTACTGGCGCGATCTTTGGCGCTATCGAGAGCTTTTTCAGGTACTTGCCTGGCGGGACGTCGCCGTAAGGTACAAGCAAACCATTATCGGCGTCGTATGGGCGGTTCTTCGCCCAGTTCTCACGATGTTGATCTTTACCATTATTTTCGCTCGGATTGCCAAACTGCCGAGCGAAGGCAGCGCTCCGTATCCACTCATGGTCCTTGCAGGAATGTTGCCATGGACATTCTTCTCGACGGCATTATCCGATGCCTCGAATAGCCTCATCGGCAGTGCTGGCCTCATCAGCAAGATCTATTTTCCTCGGCTGATAATACCGACAGCCACCATCGTCGTTGCATTCGTAGACCTGGCGATTAGCTTCGGCATCCTGGGTGTCATGATGATCTGGTATCAATTCTGGCCGAGCTGGAGAATACTTCTTCTGCCGTGTTTTGTTTTGCTGGCCTTCCTCGCTTCCCTAGGTCCCGGCCTCTGGGTCACGGCGCTGAACGTCAAGTATCGAGACTTTCGCTACGTCATCCCCTTCGCCCTCCAACTGGGCCTTTATATATCTCCGGTGGGTTTCAGTTCCAGTGTCGTGCCGGAAAAATGGCGTTTGCTCTATTCTCTGAACCCGAACGTGGGCATCATCGACGGATTTCGCTGGTGCATTCTTGATCGAGGCAGTCGTATCCATTGGACAGGGGTCGGCATCAGCTTGATTGCAATCGCTTTCTTTCTGTGGTTGGGTATTCGACAGTTCAGGAAGATGGAAAAGACATTTGCTGATTTAATTTGACGCCGCTGCGAACAAGCAATGCCACATTTTTGCTCTTGATAACAACTGGCCTATCTTCTGTGCATGCCTGACGGCGACGTCGTAATCCGTGTCGAGAATGTAGCCAAGCGGTACCTGGTCGGTCATATTTCGACTAGGCGCGATGGCCACGATACTCTGCGCGATGCCATAGTGCGAAGTACCAAGAATTTCGCGCGCAAGACGATGGACGTTGTCTGCGGCCGCCAAATTATAGAAGGCGACGCCGTTGAGGACTTTTGGGCGCTGAATGATGTTTCCTTTGACGTTACGCGGGGTGAGGTGCTCGGCATCGTTGGTGCTAACGGTGCGGGAAAATCAACCCTACTAAAAATCCTTTCGCGCGTCACTGAACCGACCAAAGGTCGAATCATGATTAGGGGACGCGTTGCGAGCCTCCTTGAGGTCGGCACCGGATTTCACCCTGAACTCAGTGGTCGAGAAAACGTCTTTCTCAACGGCGCCATTTTAGGCATGACGCGCGCGGAGATACGTGCTCAGTTTGACGGGATCGTCGCCTTCGCCGGCGTCGAGCGTTTTCTCGATACACCCGTGAAACGATACTCCACGGGAATGCAGGTGCGGCTCGCATTTGCAGTGGCAGCTCATCTCCGGTCCGAAATCCTCATTGTTGACGAGGTTTTGGCTGTCGGCGATGGAGAATTTCAAAAGAAATGTCTTGGCAAAATGGGTGACGTAGCACGTAGCGGTCGAACCGTGCTGTTAGTGAGTCACAACCTTGGCTCTCTTCGGTCACTGTGCTCACACGGCATTCTGCTCAGCGAAGGGCGACTCATTGCTACGGGAGGCATTTCTAGCGTCTTGAAGGAGTATTCAGCAAAGAATCAACTTAGCAGTCGAGTGTATCCCCAGGAGTCCATTGTTCGTCGAGTGGCGGTTTATCAGGACATGGATAAAATAGTCCTTGAACTAGAGTATTCGGAATTGCGAGGTAAGCTGACGATCCCAGGTTTTAGTTTCGTCATCCACGACACCGATGGGCGCCCAATCCTCGGTCATAATCCCATGCTCGAGGACAAGAATCTCAATACGCCGTGGCCAAATGAGGGGGTAGTTAGGGCCATTGTGTCGTCGCCGACACTTCTGGACGGAGTGTACATCGTATCGGTATTTCTAGGCGATCCTTACTCGACGATCTTTAGGGATCCAAATTGCCTTACTTTTTCAATTTCAGGAGCTGTTGATTCACTTTATCAACTGCCTCCGGAACAAGTGGGCTCAGTCTATCCGGAGTGCCGTTACGAGTTCATTCCTCGGGAAACTAAAGATGATGTTGTAAACATAGCCACCTCTGAAGAAGGTTCCGCATCTTGAGAGCTACGATTGTCTGTTCCCGTTATACCGAGTTGCACCTTTGAGTGCGATTTTCTTTGTGGCATGTCATTTATTGTCTGCTGTTGTCTGCGTGATCTGGAGTTGGACTAAGAATGTCCTGGAAGCGAACACTCATTCACGTTCTCGACAATCGTTCTGGACGTTCCCTTCTCGGGCGACTGGCAACCCTATGGGCGAGACAATTACTTCACGAGGATGTGGAGATCAGATACGAAGAAGGATGGCAGCATCGAGTGGGGCTGTATATCGTTCCGGATGGACCATGTTTCGATTTTTATGAACCAACCGTTCTCGCGTGGAAGGATGAAGTCTCGGAATATTTTCGAGACGCGGAGGACTTCTGGTTTCACAAATACAAACCGAAACCGGGAGATGTCGTGATCGACATTGGGGCAGGGCGCGGAGAGGACGTTCTCCCATTTGCGCGAGAAGTGGGCCCGAGGGGGAAAGTTATCGCGCTCGAAGCCCATCCTACGACCTACAGTCGTCTGAAGCGATTTTGTGACGTTAATAATTTGAGAAATGTTGTCCCGATTCACACCGCAGTCATGGACATCGAGGGATATGTCTTAATCGACGACGGCGAATCCTGGCAAACTAATACCGTTAGAACAGCGGGCGAAGGCACGCGTGTGAGAGCGACGACTCTGGACAACATTTGCGATGACCTGCAGTTCGATCGTATCGACTTTCTAAAAATGAACATCGAGGGAGCGGAGAGTCGGGCGCTCATGGGGATGACCAACGCGATCGCCAAGGTCAGGAACATATGCGTATGCTGTCACGATTTTCGCGCAGATCGCGGGCACGGGGAGGAGTACCGAACGCGGGACTTTGTTACGGACTTCCTGAGTAAGAGCGGGTTCGTGGTATCGCGTCGAGCATCGGATCCTAGAGACTTCGTTCGCGACCATATTTTCGGATTGCGTTTGGGTGCCTAGCATAATGAAGACGATGGTGCGCAACACATATTGGCTTGTAACGCTCCCGGATCGGAGTTTCCTAAGGTCCGCGATTCTCTTCGTCGAGGATCCACCAGTTGATCCTGAACCCCGCGACTCTTGAGGATGTACTGTCCAGATGATCGTTCAATCTGATCCAGAATGTGCGAAGCCATCTGGTCAGGGCACATAGTGCGAAAAGTCTGCGTTCAGGGGCTAGGATATGTTGGCGCTGCCATGGCAGCTGCGGTTGCGGAGGCCCGCGACCAGAGCGGCGAGCCTTTTTTTGGGGTAGTAGGCGTCGACCTGCCGAATTCCTCCGGTAGTGCGCGAATCGATGCGATCAACAACGGCAGGTTCCCTTTCGAAACAGGAGATTCCGCCTTAAGTAATGCCGTCGCACGTGGCCGCGAGACCGGCAACTTGCGTGCGAGCGCTGATGCAGGAGAATACGAAGATTGTGACGTTGTGGTTGTTGATGTCCCCTTGGATGTCCATTTCGATGCGGTTCCACCAGCGGCAAGATTTGACGAGTACCTGGCTGCGATAAGAACCCTTGCGAACCGAATCCCAGCGGGAACGCTGGTGCTTGTTGAAACAACAGTTCCTCCGGGGACCACAGAAAAGCTGACCCTTCCAGAGCTAACCAAGGGTTTTACGGCTCGCGGGCTCGATCCAGAGAGGGTCCTGGTCGCGCATTCGTATGAGCGAGTCATGCCTGGCCGCGACTATCTTGCCTCGATTACAAACTATTGGCGCGTGTATGCTGGCGCGACGGAAGAGTCCGCGCAGGCTTGCGAAGAATTTCTCAAGTGCATCATCGATACCAAGAGGTATCCACTGACACGTCTGATGCGCTTAATGGAATCCGAAGTCGCGAAGTTAATGGAGAACAGTTTCCGCGCGCTGAACATTGCGTTTATCGACGAATGGGCCCGTTTTGCAGAATGCACAGGGATGGATATTACGGCGGTGGTCCGGGCCATCAGAATGCGACCGACGCATCAAAATATAATGCGTCCAGGATTCGGTGTCGGTGGGTACTGCCTAACAAAGGACCCCTTACTCGGAGGAATCGGGGCGCGAGATTTCTTTGGGCTTTTGGACCTTTCATTCCCTTTCTGCGAGGCTGCTGTCAGAACCAATCATCTGATGCCGCGCGCAACGATTGCAATGTTGCGGACCGCGATGTCCGAATTAGCAAACAAACACGTTCTGTTGTTAGGGGCCACGTATCGCGAGGACGTAGCCGATACGCGTTTTTCGCCGTCCAAGGATTTCGTCCTCTGGGCCGAAGCCGAAGGCGCAAGCATCGACGTACACGATCCTCTGGTGAGTGAACTTGAGGGAATAGGCCGCCCGGTAATGCGCGATCTACCGCCTCCGAGTGGCTACGATGCAGCGGTTTTTGCTGTCGCCCACGACTCATATCGCAAGCTGCAGCCGCAGGAATGGCTGGGTAATGCGCGACCATTGATTCTCGACGCAAACTCGGTGTTATCGCCCGAGCAGATTGCGCTGTTCCAGAACGCGGGTTGCCGCGTTAAGGCTATTGGACGTGGAGATCTGTGAAGATTTTGTTAACCGGAGGTGCGGGGTTCATCGGGGAGCGCTTGGCATCGGCTCTAGCTGCGGAAGACAACGAGGTGCATTTAGTAGACAATCTTTCGCGCGGCCACCGCGACGAAGCCCTGCAGTCGCTCGTCACGGCTCAAAATGTGCGCTTTTATGATGTTGATCTCCTGGCCCCGGGCGCGTTGGATTGCCTGCCTCATGACTACGATGGCGTTGTACACCTGGCCGCCATTCTGGGCGTGCAAAATGTATTGGATCGACCTTATGCGACGTTGCGCGACAACGTGCTCATGCAGGACGCTGCGATTCATTTTGCGCGGAGACAAAAAGGCTTGCAGCGATTTCTGTTCGCGTCTACCAGCGAAGTCTATGCCGGAAGCTTGCTTCACCTGGAAATTCCTGTCCCAACTCCGGAAGACGTCCCGCTCGCTTTGCCTGCGTTGAACGAGCCTCGCTCCTCTTATATGCTATCGAAGCTTTACGGCGAAGCCATGCTTTGTCATTCTGGCCTACCGTTTACGATCGTGCGGCCACACAACATCTACGGGCCGCGAATGGGCATGTCCCACGTCATACCGCAACTCTTGCAGAAAGCACACAGGGCACAGCCGCACTCTGCGATCGAGGTGTTCTCGGTAGAGCATCGCCGCTCCTTCTGTTTTATAGACGATGCGGTTGAGATGCTGAAGCGTGTATTGTTTTCCCCGATTGCCGGGAATCAAGTGCTCAACTTAGGAAGTGAGGGTCCAGAGGTCACAATAAAAAGTGTTGCGGAAATTATCATTGCCACGGTCGGGAAGCCTCTTCAGATTAGGGAGGGGGCGGCGACTCCCGGATCGCCAACACGCCGCGCACCTAAAATGGCTAAAATGACCGAAGCCACGGGCTATCTCGCCAATGTCAGTCTCGAGGAAGGTATTCATCGCACTTACGATTGGTATCGTACAAACATTTGTTTGGGATAGTAGCATCATGCACGCGAGTGTCTGAGCATAGCTGCATCGGATGGTCGCCCTACTTATATGATGTTCTTAATTGCAATGGAAGATGAAGTAGATCTTAGCGTGAGAAAAAAGACAGAACAATGCAGGTACTGATACTGGCGGGCGGCGAGGGAACTCGACTGAAGCCTTTTACTAACGTAATTCCAAAGCCCCTAGTGCCTATCGGGGATCTTCCAATTTTGGAAGTTGTCCTCCGACAACTTAAGTATCATGGTGCGGACAGAATCGTGCTTGCTGTTAACAAACTTGCCCGTCTTATAGAGGCATTCTTCGGCGACGGCTCACGTCTAGGTCTTGAAATCGTCTACTCGCTCGAAGATAAACCTCTTGGAACAGCGGGACCGATTCGCCTAGCAGACAACCTCGACGAAGACTTTATTGTGATGAACGGTGATCTCCTGACAACGATCGATTACTCAGCCTTCTTCCAACGCCACCGGACCAGTGGAGCGACCGCGACAATCGCTACGTTTCAGAAAGAAGTCAAGATTGATCTTGGCGTTCTAGAAATGAGAGAGGAAAGCTTTAAAAATTACGTTGAAAAACCGATATATCATTTCACGGTGAGCATGGGAATTTATGCTCTTAACAGGAGGGTTATTCAATTCATAGATGCCGGCAAGAAATTCGATATGCCAGATCTCATGCTGGCATTGCACAAGGCCGGAGAGAAGATATTGTGCTACTCAGGCGACTATGAGTGGTTGGACATCGGTCGCATCGATGACTACGAAAAAGCTGTTCAGCTATTTGAAGCGAATAAAGACAAGTATTTGGCTGAAGGCCACTGAGTAAGGGAGTTGAGTGACGTAGTGCGTGGCTCGACGTGAAACGGAAGGTGGCAATGATCTCGCTCACGCCTTAAAAGGAGGAACCGCGATGAAACGCGTGGCTGTATTCGGTATTGCCGGTTTCTCCGGCAGGCATTTTGAGAGGTTCGTCGCAGGGGAGGGGCTTGGCGGCAAATACGAGTTCTTTGGCTTCGGGAGAGACGTCAGTCGAGCGGAGCGTTCGGGGATCTTCTCGTACCGTGAAGGCAATGCATGTGAAGATACGGAGGTGTTTAGGTTTGTTGATGAAGTACGTCCGGTGTACATACTGAATCTTACGGGAATCTTCAGGGCGGGAAGCCTTGGAGAGTTTTTAGCAGTCAATGTGGGCGTGTCGCAGGCGATCTGCGAAGCAGTGCGGCGTTCTGATCGCGACATTCAAAAGATTTTGTTTGTCGGGTCAGCAGCGGAATATGGGGCTATCATAGCCAATCCTGTGAAAGAAGACGCTGAGGTTCGGCCCGTAAGCCAGTACGGATTGAGCAAGCTATATCAGACGCTACTCTCGGGATACTTCTTCAGGAACTATGGCTTGCCGACGGTGGTCGCAAGAACTTTCAACATACTCGGTGAGGGATTGTCTCCGCAGTTGTCGATCGGCAACTTTATGAAGCAGATCGCGTCCCTGCCCGATGGTGGAACGATAAGAGTGGGAAACGTGTCGACCAGCAGAGACTTCCTGAATATCTCTGAAGTCTCGCGCCGATATTGGGAATTACTCATGAAGGGAGTGCCGGGAGAAATCTATAACGTGTGTAGTGGTGCGCCGAGGACCATACGCTCGGTGCTTGAAGACCTCATCCGGGAGTCCGGAAAGAAACTGTCTATTGAGTCAGACCCATCATTGTTGAAGGAACGTGACATAGACTCAATCTACGGGGACAGTACTAAGTACGATCAATTTGCTCGATGAAAATTCTTATTGTGACATCTTCGACTGGTTGGGGGATCATTCCCGAGATGGTGGAGGAATTTGAAAAGCGTCAACACCATGCGGAAGTATTCGACATCAACGATCTTGGGCCGATGGGAATCGCGGCCAAGGTTGCTTTCAGCGTGCCGAGACTGCGTTACTTCGCAAGCATTGTATTGTTGAAGAGAAGGCTCGCGTCTTTAGCCGCAGATTTCGACGCCGTGAACATCCATTATGCAGATCCGATTTACGGCGATTGTGCGCGAGCTCTTAAACGACGTGGCAGGAAACTTGTAACCAGTATCTGGGGCTCCGATTTCCTTCGTGCAGGACCTTCCGCTCTCCGTAACCTTGGGCGCACGTTCGATGCCTCCGATATTGTGACGAGTAATAACCCCGAGGTAATGCAGAAAATAGTCGCGTATTACCCCGGCATTTCGGACCGTGCGCGAGTCATTCCTTTCGGCTTGAGGAGTCTCGACGTGATAGCCGAACTCCAACAGTCGGAAAGTCAGGAGGAAACGCGAAAGAAGCTTGACATCCCGCTTGGGAAGATCGTGGTCACCTGTGGGTACAACGCCATAAAAGAGCAGCGCCATGCCAAGATGATTGAGGCTCTGACCGCGCTCTCCTCAGGTGCCAAATCCCGGCTCTTCATATTGATGCCGATGACCTATCCGGACAACCAGGCATATCGTGAAGAGGTAAGGAAATCGCTTGTGTCGGCAGACGTGGAATACCGCATTATGGACAAGATAGTGAGCCCCGAGGACATGGGCCGTGTAAGGATCGTGTCAGATTATGCCGTCAATATACAGACGACCGATTCGCTGTCCGGCTCGATCCAGGAGCATATGTTCGCCGGCTCATCGATGATAGTGGGGAAATGGCTACCCTATGCCGTTTTCGAAACAATGGGCGTCCCCCTGCAGAGGATCGAAAGTCCGGAGGAAATCACTTCTATAATGGAGAAAGCTGTGCTGGCAAGGCCGGCACGAAGAACTGAGCCTGAATACGCGGACAAAATATACGACTATTCTAGTTGGAGCTCGAATGCTGACAGGTGGCTCGAGCTCTATGGTGACGGCAAGCCTGATGCACCCACTTGTGGATAATTGCTCGTCGATCACCTTGTAGTTGCGACTATCATAAATTCGGGTGCACACTCGACCGAGGACAGCTCTGTGAGAATCAGCGACCTCTCGTTCAGCCACAGATATTGGAGCACGAAAACTGACGGAGCGCATCGACATCCGAATGAAGAGTGCTTTCTGCAGTACGCTCAAGAGCTCCTAGCGATGCTTCCTCGCAGAGGAATACTGCTCGACGTAGGCTGCGGTTCTTGTCAAGTGACGACTTACTTGGCTCCAGAATTTGACCAAGTGTACGCAATCGACTTCTCTGAGTCGATGCTAGAGGCTGCCCGAAAGCGTGTCGTGAGCTTTGGATTGAAGAACATCGAATTGCTACCTGGCACAGCAAGCGCATTTCCGACTACCGTAACTCACGCGGACGTCATTCTCACGTCTGCTGTGGTTCAATACCTTAGTCTCGCGGATCTCGCATGTCATCTGGAGGAGTGTCGTCGAATCTTGAATCGAGAAGGGATGATCTTGGCAGCCCTCGTCCCTGATTCTGCAAGGAAGAAAACTTATTATTATGGGTATTTCAGCGCTAACCGTTATCGTCGCTTGAAGACACTCAGGACCTGGATTTATCTTTCTCGCCTCCGTGCCAAAGCGTACCTCGAGAATGATTTGCTGTGGGATGGTATTGGAAACTGGTTTGACCAAACTGATATCGAGAGAGCGGCGATGCAGGCTGGCCTCCGGGCCGAATTCAGGGACTCACAGACTTCCGATTATCGCTTCCACGCGATCTTGCGACGAAACCCCACGTTGGCGATTGTGCCATAGATTAAGCTTGGCGCGTCGCTCCGGACAAAAGTTTAAAGGGCTGCTGTGTGTGCGCAGGCCGATTCCTGCGAGACCTCATGGAAACATTTGCCGCCCTGTGACGCGTACTTTTGCTCTGGAAATTCGAATAAGGAGGCGCATCTTACCGACCGTTTACCCTCCGTTGATTCAGATTTCTTCCGCCAAAATCGGCCGAAACAGAAGATGAGTGTTACGAGCAAACGAGGAGGCCCAAGAGACACTGTTGAGGAGTCTTGGGACGAGCACATTCTCGCTCAGTGTTATAGCCTCGCTCGCCGCGTGACGGTTAAAGACTTTCTGGATAGATTCAAGTCGTTCTTAGGTATCTCCGGGAGGATGTGGGCGGCTACGAGCGGCCGAAGCGCCCTGCGGGATGCACTTGCAGGGACGAGGGGCCATACAGGTGGGCCAAAGAAGTCCGTTCTAATTTGCAGCTTCAACTGCGTTGCGGTGGGTGAAGCAGTACTACAAGCCGGCTTTCTAGCTGAGACATTTGATCTTAGTGACAGGTCGGGGCGAATCGATTGGGATGGGATCGCACGGCAACTGCGAAGCGATCATCATGCCATAGTCGTGCCCCATTTATTCGGTGTGCCAAGCGACTTTCGCCCAATCCTGCATGCTGCGGCAAACCTCGGTGTCCTTGTTATTGAAGACTGCGCGCACACGTTGGGAGGTAATATTGGCGACGCAGTTACAGGCACATTGGGTGACATGGCGGTTTATAGCTTCACATACAATAAGGCGATTTCGCTGGGGGGTGGTGGGGCATTAGTCGTCAACAACACTGAACTTGAGCAACTGATCCAGCTTCCCGAGCGAGAGATATCTCGAGATTGCGAAATGAAGG
>Ga0210388_10002849_pt1 | contig 13504 bp, 10 predicted proteins | sample IncBWC19OmetaG_FD_155485 | JGI IMG/M metagenome (GOLD analysis project Ga0210388, IMG submission 155485) | Forest soil microbial communities from Barre Woods Harvard Forest LTER site, Petersham, Massachusetts, United States - Inc-BW-C-19-O ... | reverse complement strand
CGACTTCGCCAAGATTGAATTGCGCGTGGGTATGGTAAAGGTCGCCGAGAGAGTGCCCAAGGCGGACAAACTTTTGCGGCTGGAGATTGATATTGGAACCGAAGTGCGGCAGGTGCTGGCCGGAATTGCCGAAGCGTATGCACCGGAGAGTCTGGTCGGGCGGAAGGTTGTAATTGTGGCGAATCTGGCGCCGCGCAAGTTGCGCGGGATGGAATCGAATGGAATGATCGTCGCGGCTTCGCTCGAGGGCGGGAAACCCGTGCTGGCGGGGTTTCTGGAGGACGTGCCGGTCGGGGCGAGATTGAAGTAGGAAAAACCGGACTTCAGACGTCGGACTTCGGCCTCAGCTATTCGCACCGGATCCTGAAGCCTGCAGTCGTAAGTCTGAAGTCCGAGGTCTGAGGTCTGCCCCTCCATGTTTGTTGACTCTCACGCACATCTTGATGGCAAACAGTTCGAGGCGGACCGCGAGCAGGTGATTGCGCGGGCTCGGGATGCCGGAGTGCAGACTATCGTCGCCATCGGGAATGGCGATGGCCCCGAGCAGGTGGACTGCGGAATTCAGCTGGCGGAGAAATACGATTTTATTTACGCGACGCTGGGCATTCATCCGCACGAAGCCAGGCTCGCCGACGAAGCCGCTTATCAGAATATGGAGCGGCTGGCGCGGCACACCAAAGTGATTGCGTGGGGAGAGATCGGCTTGGATTATTTCTACGATCACTCGCCGCGCGAGTTGCAAAAGACCGTCTTCGCGCGGCAGATGGAACTGGCTGCGGCCGCGAAGCTTCCGATTGTGATTCACTGTCGACCGGCTGAGGGCAGCGACAACGCCTGGGAAGATTGTCTTGGACTGATGCGAGAACACTGGGCCGCGAAGGGACTAGGAGGGATTCTGCACTGCTTCACCGGCAACTGGCCGCAGGCGAAGCGCGCGCTCGACATGGGGTTCATGATTTCGTTCGCCGGCAACATTACTTTTCCCAAGGCGCAGCAGATTCGCGACGCCGCACTCGAAGTTCCGCTGGACTGCATGCTGATTGAGACTGACTCGCCGTATCTGGCGCCGGTACCGCACCGCGGCAAGCGCAACGAGCCGGCATTTGTAAAGGAAACTGCGAGGAAGCTGAGCGAGCTGCGAGGGATATCGCCGGAAGAAGCCGGAGCACAGACGTCCCACAATTTCTACAAGTTTTTCAAATTGGCTGAAACCGCTGAAAGCAAAATTTCGGTGGTTTAACCCTGCTCTGGAATCGCTAATTCTGGTACCCTCAAGAGTCAGATTCCATCATTTCAGAAAGAATTGAAATCCGATGCCCGAGAACACTTTTGACATCGTGAGCAAGATTGACCTCGCAGAGGTGTCGAACGCGATCCAGCAGGCGCTAAAGGAGATCCACACGCGGTTCGACTTGAAAGATTCGAAATCGAATATCGAATTGGAGAAGGACGCGATCGTGCTGCACTCCGCCGACGAATACAAGCTGAAAGCGGTGAACGACATACTGCAGCAAAAACTGGTCAAGCGTGGAGTCTCATTGAAGGGGTTGACCTACGGCGCGGTGGAAGCCGCGGCCGGCGGCACTGCAAAACGCAAAGTCACGATGCAGCAAGGCATCGCCATCGAAAAGGCGCGGGAGATTGTTAAGTTGGTTAAGGATTCGAAGAAGAAAGCGCAGGCTTCGATCCAAGGCGACCTGGTCCGGATCAGCAGCAAGGACCGCGACACGCTGCAGGAAGTAATCGCTATACTGCGCGGGCACGATTTCGGAATCGATTTGCAGTTTACGAACTACCGAACGAATTAGGGTCAAAAGCCTTAACCACAGAGGACACAGGGGAACACAGAGAATTGAGCGCACCGGCCATCATTAACGGGAAGGAAGTTTTCGATCTGCTGCGGGAGGATCTCGCGGCACTCGAGGACGAGTTCGGGCAGGATACTGTCTCGGGCGTGCAGGCCATCACGGAGATTGGGGAGTACCTGCGGGCCGGCGGCGGCAAGCGGATCCGTCCGGCGCTGCTTTTCCTTTCTTCCAAACTGTTTCACTACGAGGGACGGGGAGCGGTGCGGCTGGGCGCGGTGGTCGAGATCATTCATACCGCGACGCTGGTGCACGACGACATTATTGATGAAGCTAAGACGCGGCGGGGACGTCCCGCGGCTAATACCCAGTGGGGCAATGCCAAGTGCGTTCTGGCAGGCGACTGGCTTTACATGCAGGCCTTCAAGGTGGCGGTGCAGGAGCGGAATTTCCGCATTCTCGACACGCTGATCGAACTAACGCAGCAGATGGTGGAAGGCGAACTGCTGCAAATGGAAAAGCTGGGCCAGTTGATCACGCTCGACGAGCACTTCGACTTGATCTACCGCAAGACGGCGTGCCTGTTTTCGGTTTGCATGCGCCTCGGAGCGATCCTGGGCGGCGCGACCGAGGCGCAGGAAGCGGCGCTCGGCCAGTACGGTCACGATCTCGGCATGGCGTTTCAAATAGTCGACGATGTGCTCGACCTGACCGCGTCCGAAGATGTTTTGGGAAAGCCGGTGGCGAGCGACCTGCGCGAGGGCAAGGTCACGATGGCGGTGATCCATGCGCTCGAGCGCTGCACGGTGGACGAGCGAGGCAGGATTGAAACCATTCTGCGGGATCGGGCCTTTAACGGCGTGACTCACTCGGAAATCATGGAGATTCTACAGCGCTACGGATCACTGGAGGCGGCAAACGCGCGCGCCGCGCGCTATGCGGAGTCTGCGCGGAAGGCGATCTGCACTTTTCCTGATTCAGAGATCAAGCGGGCGCTATTGTGGGCGCCGGAGTTTGTGGTGGCGAGAGAAAAGTAAGGCATCCGCGGGTTATCCTGAAACCTTTACTGGTTTTCCCTATCCAACACTGTCTATGAACTTGTTTCTGCTGATGGCGCTCCACGGCTACGCTCTTCTTTTCGGGCTGCTGTTGGTGGAAGCGGTGGGGCTTCCCTTCCCCGCGGCAATCGCGCTGGTGGCGGCGGGAGCTGCGGTGGCAGCTCACGCATTGTGGGGTCCTTATATTCTAGCGGCCGCAGTCACCGCATTGCTGCTCGGCGATACTGTGCAGTTCTGGCTGGGACGGTACATGGGATGGTTGCTTCTCGGCTTCCTGTGCCGCGTGTCGATCAATCCGGAGACCTGCATTCTGCGATCCGCAGAGTCGTTCTACAAGCGTGGCAAAGTCACACTGGTGATCGCGAAGTTTATCCCCGGGGTCAACACCATGGCAGCGCCGCTGGCCGGCAGCATGAGGATGCGCTTTGGTCAGTTTCTTTACCTGGATTTTGCGGGCGCCCTGCTCTATTCCTCCACCTATCTTCTGGTGGGGTACCTTTCTCGCGATTTCTTGGCTGCCATTTTGCGCGGCTTTCACGCGGCGGGGCTCGCGGTTGAAGGGGTGGTGGTGGTGGCGCTGGTGGTGTACTCGGTTTACCGCGTGCTGCAATATCGCAAGAACAAAATGTATCGCGTAGTGCCGCGGATTCAGGTTCAGGAGCTGGCTGCGCGCCTGGCCTCGGAGGAAGCAGGCCGGGTTCTGATCGTCGACGTCCGCAGCCACGGCTATTACGACTCAGGGTCGGCGCGAATCAAGAACTCGATCCGCATCGAGCCCAACAATCTTGACGAAGAGGTCAAGATCCTCCCCCGGGACAAGGACATTTATCTTTACTGCACTTGAGCGCGCGAAGCGACCAGCGCCCGGGTGGCGCATTTGCTGCGGGAAAAAGGATTCAACACGTTCGTGATCGTCGGCGGATTGGCCGCCTGGCGCAAGGCCGGCGAACCGCTGGAGCCGGTTCCGCAGAATGACCTGGTGAAGCTGCCGACGTTCAGCTAGTCGCGGGCCGCTCGGGCTTCACGCCAAGAAGGGCCGAGTTCGCGACATCTTCTCCACTGAAGTCTGATCGGGCGCTCTTTACTCGGCGCGATTGCGGCTGGCCTTTATACTTCTTCTGATGGCTTCGAAACGAGAAATTGAAATCAAGTTTCGCGTTGCGGACCTGCGTGCGCTGACGCGCCGGTTGCGGGCGGCCGGATTTCGTCTAGCGACGCCTCGGACGCACGAGATGAACACTCTGTACGACCTGCCCGGTGGGCTGCTGCGTACACGAGGCGAATTATTGCGGCTGCGGAAGTATGGCGCGGAGTGGGTACTGACGCACAAGTCGGGAGGAACGACCGGGCGGCACAAGAGCCGGGTTGAGATAGAGACGCGCGTGGCCGACGGAAGCAAGATGGACACGATTCTGCGCGCGCTGGGATATGCGCCGTCGTTCCGCTACGAGAAATTTCGCGCCGAATGGACGGATGGAAAAGGGCATGTGGTGGTCGACGAAACGCCTGTCGGAAATTTCAGCGAGATCGAGGGTGCGCCGCGCTGGATTGACGCGACCGCGAATAAGCTGGGAGTGACCGAGGCGGAGTACATCACTACGAACTATGCGGGATTGTTTCTGGAGTGGAAGGCTCGCACGAAGAGTCGCGCCGAGGAAATGACGTTCAAAGCAACTAGAGGGGCGTCACCTCAAGGGCAGCCTATCCTACATGGTTTGTTGCGGCCTACGCGCCGTGGCACTTCTTGAATTTCTTGCCGGAGCCGCAGGGGCAAGGATCATTGCGGCCAACTTTTTCCTGTCCGCGAACGACTTGTTGAACCGGGGCCACGTCGCCGGCGCCAGCCATGCGCGCTTGTTCGAGTTCGCGACGCTTGCGGCGCATGAAGGCTTCCTCCAGGTCGTCGGCGGAAGTTGCAACCAGGCGCGGCGGACGATTTCCGTTCCCAGCCCCTCCCTGTTGCGACGGCAATCCGGGCTCCGGGCCATGGCCTGCAGTATCACCGCCCTGCGGACCAGCAGGGCCCGGATCGGGCGGACGCTCGATAATCTGCATCAGGTAGAGATAGCGCGCCGTGTCTTCCTGAAAGCGTTGCAGCATGGCCTCAAACATCTCGAACGATTCTTTCTTGTACTCGACCAGCGGATCGTGCTGGCCGTAGCCGCGCAGGCCAATACCCTCCTTAAGATGGTCCATGCTGAGGAGGTGGTCTTTCCACTGCTGGTCGATCACGCTGAGCATGATCATGCGCTCGTGATGGCGCATGGCTTCGGGGCCGATTAATTTTTCCTTCGCGTCGTAGCGTTCCTTCAGCTTCTCGAAGATGGCGTCGCCGAGTTCCTGCCGGTTCAGCGCTTCGGGCTTCACGCCTTCCGCAATAAAATCCACGCCGAAGCGGGTGAAGACCGCATCTTTCAGGCCCTTGATGTCCCAGTCGTCGGCATGGCCTTTGGGCGGGCAATACTCTTCCATCAGGTCGCCGAGAATCGCCGACACGTAATCTTCGAGGATGAGATCTTTTTGATCCGTGCCTTCGAGCAGGCGGCGGCGCAGGCCGTACACGGCCTCACGCTGCTTGTTCATCACATCGTCATATTCGAGCAGGTGTTTGCGCGATTCGAAGTGCTGGCCTTCCACCGCTTTCTGCGCCGTCTCGATACGTCGGCTGATCAGTTTCGACTCGATGGGGATGCCCTCTTCCATCCCAAGTCGCTCAAGCAGCTTCGACACCCACTCCTTGGCGAAGATGCGCATGAGGTCATCCTCGAGCGCAAGGTAGAAGCGCGAAGAACCTGGATCGCCCTGCCGGCCGGCTCGTCCGCGAAGCTGGTTGTCGATGCGGCGCGACTCGTGGCGTTCCGTGCCCAGAATGTGCAGGCCGCCGACGGCAGTGACCTCGTCGTGCTCCTTGTCGGTCTGCGCTTTGTAACGGCTGAATGCTTCCGTCCACTTATCAGTCGGGACGGTGTATTCATTGCCGTTGTAATAGAAAATCGAAATCGTGCCATCTTCCTGCGGCCCTTCGATCTTGCCTTGAGCCACGCGTAGTTGCTGCGCGATTCCCTTCTTTACCAACTCCTGCTTCGCCATGAATTCAGGATTGCCGCCCAGCAGAATGTCAGTGCCGCGGCCCGCCATGTTGGTGGCGATGGTGACCATGCCTTTGCGGCCGGCCTGCGCCACGAATTCCGCCTCACGCTCGTGGAATTTGGCGTTCAGCACCACGTGCTGCTTGAGCCCTTTCTTTTTCAGCAACTCGGAGAGGCGCTCGGACTTTTCAATCGACGTGGTACCAACCAGCACCGGCTGCCCGGTCTCGTGAAGCTTCTGAATCTCATCCGCGACCGCAAAGTATTTCTCTTTTTCGGTGCGAAAAACGACGTCGGGATTCTCCAGCCGCAACATCTGCTTATTGGTCGGAGTGACCGTCACTTCCAGCTTGTAAATTTTGTCGAACTCGGCAGCCTCTGTTTCCGCCGTGCCCGTCATGCCGGAGAGCTTTTTGAACATGCGAAAGTAATTCTGAAACGTGATGGTCGCGAGAGTCTGGTTCTCGCGCTCGATCTTCACGCCTTCCTTGGCTTCGATCGCCTGGTGCAGGCCATCCGACCAACGGCGCCCCGGCATCATGCGTCCCGTGAACTCGTCGACGATGATCACTTCGCCGTCTTTGATCACATACTCCACGTCGCGGCGGTAGAGCGCGTGCGCCTTGATCGCAGTCTCCACGTGATGCTTGAGCGGCCAGTTCTCCGGATCAGCGATGTTGCCGATGCCGAGCAGTTGCTCGACCTTCACCCAGCCCTCGTCGGTGACGGTGATGTTGCGGTGCTTCTCGTCGACCACAAAGTCGCCCGTCAGCTGGGCGGGTTCTCCGGTCGCGACCTCAAGCTCTTCACCCTTTTCGAGTTTCGGAATGATGCGATTCACACGGTAATACTTGTCGGTGGATTCCTCGCTCGCGCCAGAAATGATTAGAGGCGTGCGCGCTTCATCGATCAGGATGGAATCAACTTCATCGACGATGGCGAAATTGTGGCCTCGCTGCACGCAATCTTTCAGGTCGAACTTCATGTTGTCGCGCAGGTAGTCGAAGCCAAATTCGTTATTCGTGCCGTAGGTAACGTCGGCGGCGTAGGCCGCGCGGCGCTGCTCATCATCGAGATCGTGAACGATCACGCCCACCGTGAGGCCGAGAAAGCGGTAAAGCTTGCCCATCCACTCGGAGTCGCGCTTGGCCAGGTAGTCGTTAACCGTAACCACGTGTACGCCGCGTCCGCTGAGGGCATTGAGATATACCGGAAGAGTGGCGACCAGCGTTTTGCCTTCGCCCGTCTTCATCTCCGAAATCATGCCCTGGTGCTGGACCATGCCGCCGATCAGCTGTACGTCGAAGTGGCGCATGTTAAGCACGCGACGACCCGCCTCGCGCACCACGGCGAAGGCTTCTACCAGGATTTCGTCCAGAACCTCCTGCAGAGCTTCGTATTGCTCTTTCTCGAATTGCTTCGCGCGGTCGGGCTCATCTTCGCCATCGAGGTCAGCGCGAGAATCATCACGAGGGGTCTGATTGCCATTGCCACCGAGGCGGCTCAGGTGCTCCTGGATGCGCTGCCGGAACTCGTCGGTTTTGGCGCGCAGTCCGTCGTCCGTGAGCTTCTGCATCTGCGGTTCGAGGGCATTGATGGCCTCGACTCTGGGCATCATGCTCTTGATGACCCGCTCGTTCTTGGTCCCAAAGACCTTGCCTATCAGGGTGTTAATCAAACTGTGAAATCCTTCGGAGGGGAAACCGCCCCACGCTATCTCTTTTCCTAGCCTATCCCTTTTAGCCTAGCATATTTAGATGCGTCGGAATCAGGCCACGTCGCGACGGTTACCTCAACGACTATTGGCTCGTGACGTGCGCAGTCCGCGCGCTGGAGAATAGGGCTGCACATCGATTGCGGACCCGCCGTCGGACTGTTTTTCCGAATGGTACAATAGGGGCAGTGCGGTAGAAGAATATGGCTCAACCAGCTCAAAGAAAGACAGCGAAAATGGCCACCAGACGAACATCAAAACGAGGCGCTGCTGCTTCCAGGGAAAATGCCGCCGGCAAGTTAGCGTCGATGATTGAGCAACACATGAGCGACCTTGGCCTTTCAGAAGAAGAGAAGAATCTACGGGTGACTAGATTCGGCAAGCGCGCGGACCTGGCTATCGAGAACCACGCCAAATCTTAAGCATTTCCGCATACCTCGGGTGATCCAGCGTGATTCCGAAATCTTCTGCCAGCCCTTCTCTGAATGTTTCTTCGTCATCCACCTCCAGCAACTGCTCCAGTTTCCGCTTAATCTCGCGCTCTCGAAGACGTGCAGCCGCTTGCCCGCTTCTCGGACGGAAAGAGTCAAACGTCTTCATGACAGGTAAAATCATACCGAAGTTGCAACGGTCTACAACTTAGCGACGCCAGCTTTATTTTCGAAATCTGCAACATAACGGGAATTGCGTACGTTGTAGATTATTCAGTCGCGACGCACATTCTCTCGTTTTTCGTGTATATTCCACACGACTCATGCCCACTTTCTACGACCGTTTTGTCGAATGCGCGGGGCGCTGGCCCGAGAACGTTGCCCTGGAAATCCAGCGCCACGATCGCATCGAGAGTTGCACCTACGCCGAACTCCACCGGATGGCTGAATCGGTCGGGCGATGGATCACGGAAAACGGATTCGCACGAGGCTCGCGGCTGGCAATTGTGGCGGATAACCATCCGCGGTGGGTCGCGGCGTATCTGGGGATTATTGCTGCGGGATGCACGGTCGTCCCGCTCGATACTGCGCTGCACGCCGACCAACTCACCAAGCTGTTGAAGGATAGTGGCACCTCGGCACTATTCTGCGACGCGCGCCATGCGGAGTCCGCGCGCCAAGCCGTTGCCGGCTTAAATGTGGGGCTCGTCCTTATGGACCCCGACCGCATGGCCCAGCACTCCATCCACGAGCACTGGCTGGGAAACCTGCCTGCGATTTTCGATGGCGGCCCGGGAAAATTCTTGCCTGCGCCGTCGACCCCCGACGACCTCGCTTCTTTGCTCTACACATCGGGAACCACCGCCGACCCTAAAGGCGTGATGCTCACCCATGCCAACTTTCTGGGCGAGGTGGAAGCGGTGTTCAACTGGATCGACCTCGGTCCCACGGACGCGCTGCTGGGCGTCCTGCCCATGTTTCACGTGCTGGCACAGATGGCCAATCTGCTCCTGCCGCTGGTGAAAGGCTCACGGGTCGTCTACCTGGAAACTCTGAACACAACCGAACTGCTGCGGGCGTTGCGGGAACGCAATATCACCGGCTTCGCCGTGGTTCCGCAATTCTTTTACCTGATTCATGAGCGAATCTTCCAGGAGATCGAAAAACGGGGAGCAATTACCCGGCGCGTGTTTCAGGGCCTCGTGGGATTCAATCGCGCTCTGCGCAAGGTGGGGATCAACGCAGGTCCGCTTCTATTTCGCAAAGTTCACGAGACTCTCGGCAAGAAGATGCGCTATCTGGTCACAGGAGGGTCGCGCTTCGATCCGCAGATTGCGCAGGACTTTCACGATCTCGGCATTGACGTGCTGCAGGCCTATGGCCTGACGGAAACCACCGCAGCCGTGTTTGCGAATTCTCCGGCGAACAACGTGATCGGGTCGGTCGGCAAGGCCCTGAAGGGCGTAGAAGGCAAGATCGTTTACGCGACCAGCGACCCGCAGCCGCAGGAAGACGGCGGACCGGCCACGGGTGAAATCGCTTTGCGCGGGGCGGTCGTGATGAAAGGCTACTGGAATCGTCCAGATGCAACCGCGGCCGTTCTGCGGGATGGATGGTTCTACACCGGCGATCTGGGCTACTTCGACGCTCACAGCAACTTGTTTCTCACCGGCCGCAAGAAAGAAATCATCGTGCTCAGCAACGGGAAGAATATTTATCCCGAAGAGGTCGAGGCCCACTACCTGAAGTCGCCATACATCAAAGAGCTGGCGGTCATGGGACTGGAAGGCAAGCCTGGCGAAGGCGGCGACCGGCTGCACGCCGTAATCGTGCCGGACTTCGATGCGCTGCGTCAGAAGAAAATCGTCAACACCAAGGAAGTCATCCGCTTCGATATTGAAAGCCTGTCGCAACAGATTGCTACCACCAAGCGCATTGGCAGTTACGAGATCTGGCAGGAAGAGCTGCCTCGCACCACTACTCGCAAGATCAAGCGCTTCGAAGTGGAAAAGCGTGTAAGGGCGAATCAGGCGCGGCGTGTTGACGACGATTCCGAGTTGCCGGCTGAACGGCCGCTGACCGCCGACGAAATGGCATGGCTCGATCAACCGGACGTGCAGCGGGCGCTGGCGATTGTGCGCCAGGCCGCGCACACAGCGCCGCCAACCCTGCGGCCCACTCACAGTCTTGAGCTCGACCTGGGGCTCGACTCCATGCAGCGCGTGGAATTGCTGAGCCAGATCGAAGAACAACTGGGAGGCAACGTTGAAGAATCGCAGCTCGCCGAGATTTATACCGTGCGGGACCTGGTAGACGCCGTGCTGCAAAGCGCGGCCAGCGGCGCCGGCGGACCGGGAGCGCGAACCGCCTTTGCCGGCTGGAAATCAATTCTGGCCGAAGAACCGGACGACGCCGTGCGTGCGCTGGCCAAGTCACAGCCGATCAGCAATGCATTCTGGTACATGGTTTCGCGCCTGATCCAGGTCGTCGCCCTAGATCGCTTCTCGCTACGAGTGAGCGGAATGGAGAAGCTGCCGAAGAGCGGTCCGTACATCCTCTGTTCCAATCACCAGAGCTACATCGATCCGCTCATCATGGCGAGCATCCTGCCGGCCGATTTGTTTGACAAGCTTTTCGCCGTGGGAACCAGCGAAATCTTCGGAAAAGGTTTCATGCTGTGGCTGGCGCATTCCCTGCGGGTCGTGGTCGTCGACCCCGACGCCAATCTGATTCCCGCCATGCGCGCCGGCGCGTTTGGCCTGCGACAGGGCCGCGTGCTCATTCTTTATCCTGAAGGCGAGCGGTCGATTGATGGCACTCCAAAGGTTTTCAAAAAGGGCGCGGCAATATTGTCCATTCACCTGCAGGTGCCGATTGTGCCCGTGGCGATTGAGGGATTCCACAAGGCCTGGCCGAGGAACAAACCGTTTCAGGGATTTACACCGCTGAAGATCGTATTCGGCGATCCGATCGCTCCGCCGCCTGAGAGCGATGCCTCGGAAGCAGCCTACGAGGATTTGACTGCAGAGGTGAAAACCCGCGTGGTCAAGATGTGGGAAGGCTTGCAGAGTCATCCGCCAAGCGAAGCGCGATCAGAGCCTTCCCTTTAGCTCTTCAACCAGAATTTTGGCAACGCCATAGAGTTCGACGAGCTGTCCCTTTTGAAATTCGAGATCGTCGCGGCAGATATCGCCATGCAGGGACCGGCAAAGCTGGTAGGCGGCTCGAATTCGTTCCGAGGTCAGATAGGAAGCCACCGTGGTGGCTCCTTGATCAAAAAGCGGAACGTTCGCCGATTGCTGGGCCGCCCAGGCCGTGTTGCGGATGCGATTCAGCGCGTCGCGGAAATCCGTAAGAACGCGAGGATCAACTCGTCCATAAAGCAGCGGCTCCTGCAGCGCGCGCAGTTCTGTAATTGCGCTCGCCAGCCGGTCTGAAATGTCGGCGCGGGGCACCGATCCACTGTTCACGGGTCTGCCTCTGTCTGTCACAGTAATACGTTTCTCTTGATGAGGACAGGCTCGAAGGAACATCTGCCTTCGTAATCCTCAGTTGGACGTATGACAGATTAGAGACCGCAAAGAAAAGAATGCTGCGCTTGATTTGCCGGCCTCACCTTATCGCGAGAGCATGCCCGTCTCACTTCGCCCGCGGATGCGTCCGGTCGTAGACCTGCAGCACGTGTTTCATCGACAATTGCGTGTAGCGCTGTGTGGTTGCCAGGCGTTCGTGGCCGAGTAACTCCTGAATGGCGCGCAGGTCGGCACCTTCTTCCAGCATGTGCGTGCCAAACGCATGGCGCAGCGTGTGCGGGTGGACATCCGGCGAAAGGCCTTTAGCGACCGCAATTTTCTTGACGATGCGGCCCACGCTGCGCGTGGTGAGCCGCCCCCCGCGCCGGTTGATCAGCAATGCCGCGGAGTGCTTACGCGCCGTTTCGAGAACCGCCTGGCGCTGCGGGAGATACATTGTAAATGCGCTTTTCACCGCGTCCCCGAATGGAACGTAGCGTTCCTTTTTCCCCTTCCCGCGGATCAGAATCGCCTCGGCGCTCAGCCGGATGTCGTCGAGGTTGATCCCGGTAAGCTCCGAATTGCGGATGCCGCATCCATAGAGCAGTTCCAGCATGAGCCGGTCGCGCTCGGGAAAAGCTGCAATCTCCGGCATTGCTCCATCGATTACAGAGTTCATTTCTTCGATCGTAGGCACGCGTGGAAGTTTCTTGGGAAGCTTCGGCGTGGCCACCAGCTTCGCCGGATTCTGTTCCACCACGCCCTCTCGCGCCAGCCACCGGTAGAGCGACCTTACGGCGGCCAACGCTCGCGCCACCGAGGTTTTGCTCAGCCCCGTTTCATAGAGCAGCGAGAGAAATCCGCGCACTGCAATGTGGTCGATCTGTTTCCATCCCCGCGAACCGGCGTAGACGGCGAACAGCGACAGATCACGGCTGTACGCCTTAACCGTGTGCGGCGACGCGTTGCGCTCACGCAGATGGCGGATAAAATCGCCGACGGCCTTCGCGACTGTCGTGTTTACCTTGCTCGTAGTCATAAGACCCAGAACCTACCACGGAGACACGGAGACACGGAGGAACCTCTTTTAGCTTTTCTCCGTCTCTCTGTGCCTCCGTGGTAGATTTTTTTATCGCTGACGCTCATCTGGCTTTCGCTCTGGGGTGATGCTTCTGATACACGGTTCGAAGCCGGTCCAGCGCCAGATGCGTATAAACCTGCGTAGTCGAGATATCCGCATGGCCCAGGATGGTCTGCACGGTCCGAAGATCGGCGCCGTTCTCCACCATGTGTGTGGCGCAGGAATGGCGCAGCATGTGCGGGGACGCGGCACGCCCGGAAACGGACGAGGCGGCACGCACCATCTGCCACACCCGTTGGCGCGTCAGCTTGCGACCTCCGCGCGCGACAAATAAGGGAGGCAAGTTCCGCACGGATGATGCCACCGGCGCCGCGCTTCGCTTCCCTGCCACCAGCGCTGGGCGCGACTGTCTCAGATACTCCGTGAGCGCGTCTTGCGCTGACTTCCCCAGGGGCACCACGCGTTCCTTATCGCCCTTGCCGCGGACGAGCATGTACCCGGCCTCAAGCTTCAGATCTTCCAGCTTAGCGTTGATAATTTCCGAGACTCGCAGCGCTCCGGCATACAAAACTTCCAGGATGGCGCAATCGCGCGCTGCCAGCGCCGCAGACTCCTCCACATTCCGAGACTCGCTGCGATGCCGCGTGAGTGGAGCGGCCAGCGTTGCTTCCATTTCGTCGCGCGCCAGCGCCTTTGGAAGAACCTTCCATTGCCTGGGGGACTCGATGTTCAAGGTGGGATCGTGTTCGAGTTTCTTATCCAGCAGCAGGTAGCGATAGAGGTGACGGAGCGTCGAAAGTTTTCGTCCCACGCT
>Ga0210388_10002848_pt1 | contig 13505 bp, 10 predicted proteins | sample IncBWC19OmetaG_FD_155485 | JGI IMG/M metagenome (GOLD analysis project Ga0210388, IMG submission 155485) | Forest soil microbial communities from Barre Woods Harvard Forest LTER site, Petersham, Massachusetts, United States - Inc-BW-C-19-O ... | reverse complement strand
CGCGGGGTACGAGCAGCAGGATGTGAAGGTGACGGGCATTGTGGTGTTTCTCACCTCGCTGGGCCTGTTTGTGGCTGTGACTGGGTTGGTTTGCTATGGGATCGGCCACATGTTCAACGCCCACATGAACAAAGAGGACGGCCCCAATACCAAGTGGACGCCGGAGCCGCAGATCAAAGTGCGCGACCTGGGCAATCTGCCCAATAGCCCGGAGATGCAGAACCAAGTGGCGCAATTGACGCAGCAATTTCCCACTCCGCGATTGCAGACCGACGACGGCTTCCAGGAGATCGCGGACATGCACGCGAAAGAAGACTTGCTGCTGACGAACTACAGCTGGGCGGATAAGTCGCAAGGCAAGGTGCGGATTCCGATCGACAGGGCCATGGAACTTCTTGTCCAGCGGGGGCTGCCGGTTGCAACAGCAACAGATAAGGCGCCGCTGCTGACCGGAGAGATCAAGCCGGTGGTCAAGGCTCCGTTGACGGATGGGTTTGCGCGGACGGGGTATGAGCACGATCTGGCCATCGAGGAATCGATTGCGGGAAAGCGGGTTGAGGCGCCGAAGTAAAGAGCGCCGAAACGTGAGGCGGTTCGAGGATTGAGGTTTCCCACCCTTGGCAGACAAACAAAGACCTGCCAAGGATGGGGCACCCAGCAGATAAGGGAATCAGGGAATTGATGCAGAGGGCAATAACAATGCGGAGGGGTTGGCGGGGCGCGGTTTGGGCTGCGGCGTTTGCTGCTGCGCTGTCGGTGCCTTCGCTGTTCGCGCAGGTCTCTGGCTATGGCGACAAGGAGACGGGACCGGTCAACGACAAGCCGCCGGCAATTCTGAATGGGGTGGGGATTGCGCAGAATCTGAATGCGCAACTGCCGCTCTCACTCACCTTCACCGACGACCAGGGCAAGCAGGTGCAACTGGCCAGCTACTTCGGCAGGAAGCCGGCGATTCTGGCGCTGGTCTACTACCAATGCCCGATGCTTTGTTCAGAAGAATTGAACGGGCTGACGGGCGCATTGCAGATGGTGGACGAGGTTCCGGGGAGGGATTTCGACATCATCGTGGTGAGCATCGATCCCAGTGAGGGCACGGACCTGGCGGCGGCCAAGAAGCGCAGCTACCTGAAGCGCTATGGGCATCCGGAGACTGCGGCTGGCTGGCATTTCATGACCGGGACGCAGGCCAACATCGACGCACTGACCAAGGCCGTAGGGTTTGGCTACGTAAAGATTCCTGGGCCCGACGGCAAGCTGACGCAGTTTGCGCACGCCAGCTCCATTCAGATTGTGACGCCGGAGGGCAAGCTGGCGCAGTATTACATGGGCGTCGAATACTCGCCCAAGGATTTGCGGCTGGGGCTGGCGGAGGCTTCATCGAATCGCATCGGCTCGCGAGTGGATAACATTTTGACTTATTGCTACCACTACGATCCCAGGACCAACAAGCATTCGCTGATTGTTGCGCGTGCGGTACAGCTGGGCGGGCTGGTAACCGTATGCACGCTGGGGAGTTTCATGTTTGTGATGTTCCGGCGCGACAGCAAGGCTGGAGACGTAATCGCAGGCGCGGGATCGCATGGAAACGGAACAAGCAGCAAAGGTACAAAGGTGAACGGATAACGGAATGGATCACATCAGTCCAGTAATCTGGCAGTTTCTCGTCAAGTGGACGACGAACTTCCCGCTGTTTCCACCGGAGGCGTCGAAGCTGGCGCCGCAGATGGACGCGCTCCTCTTTTTCGAGATTCTTGTGAGCCTGATCGGGCTCACGATCGTATTCCTGCTGGTGACCACGTTCTGCATCATGTACAGCAAGGGACGCCACCCGGTTGCGGTGCAGATCGAGGGATCCACGCTTCTGGAAGCGACATGGACAATTATTCCGCTGGGTCTGTTCCTGATGATGTTTGTGTGGGGATCGCTGATTTATTTTCGGGTATACACGCCGCCGGCCAACGCCATGAACATTTACGTGGTAGGCAAGCAGTGGATGTGGAAGGCGGAGCATCCGGGCGGGCAGCATGAGATCAATGCGCTGCATATCCCGATCGACAAGCCAATCCAATTGACCCTGATTTCGCAGGACGTGTTTCACAGTTTTTCGATTCCCGCATTTCGCGTCAAGCGCGAGGCGATTCCAGGCCGCTACACGTCAGTGTGGTTTGAGGCCACGACGCCGGGGACGTATCACCTGTTCTGCACGCAATACTGCGGCACCAATCATTCGGCAATGATCGGGGACATTGTGGTGTTGACTCAGGACGGCTACAAGAAGTGGCTGGCCGAATCGACCAGCGGCACGTCGCTGGCGCAGAATGGGGAGCGGCTTTTTGCCAGCCTGAGCTGCAATGCATGCCACAATTCCAAGCCGGATGCGAGGGGGCCGAGCCTGGCCAATGTTTACGGGGCTAAATTGGCGCTGGCCGGCGGCGGCACGGTCCTCGCCGACGACGCTTATCTGCGCGAGTCGATCCTGAATCCGTCGCAGCATATCACCCAGGGTTATGCGCCCATCATGCCCACCTACCAGGGGCAGGTGAGCGAAGAGGGTGTGATCTCCCTGGTTGAGTACATCAAGAACCTGAACTCGAACTACCGCATTGAGCAGACATTGAACACGACGGATCTGCTGCCGGAGGGCGAAGGCAAGACTGCGCCGGCGAAAACTGCACCACAAGGAGTGGTGAAGCCATGAGCGACACAATCGTCAGTCTTCCCGACCAATCCACGGCCAGAATTCCCAAGGTGAACTTCATCACCAAGGAGAATGGACTGCTGAGCTGGCTGCTGACCGGCGACCACAAGCGGATCGCGATCCTATACATGATCTCGATCACCTTCTTCTTCTTTATCGGCGGCGCCCTGGCGGGGCTGATCCGCCTGGAACTGCTAACGCCGCAATCGGATCTGATGGCTACGGACACCTATAACAAGGTGTTCACCATGCACGGCATTATCATGATCTTCTTCTTCCTGGTGCCGTCAGTTCCGGCCACGCTGGGCAATTTTCTTATCCCGCTGATGATCGGGGCCAAGGATCTGGCGCTGCCCAAGATCAACCTGCTGAGCTGGTACCTGTATGTTGCCGGCGGCATTCTGGCTATCTACACCATGGCCACAGGCGGCGTGGACACGGGCTGGACGTTCACCACCCCGCTGTCGACGCACTATGTAAATACAAATGTGCTTACCACCGGGCTGGCGGTTTTCATCGCAGGATTCAGTTCCATTTTCACCGGGCTCAATTTCATTGTCACGATCCACAAGATGCGCTGCCCCGGTATGACCTGGTTCCGCATGCCGTTGTTCTGCTGGGCACACTACGCGGCCAGCATCCTGATGGTGCTGGGCACACCGGTTCTGGCTATCACGATCGTGCTGGTCGCGCTGGAGCGGACCATTGGCATCGGCGTTTTCGATCCCGCCAAGGGCGGCGATCCGATCCTGTTCCAGCACCTGTTCTGGTTCTATTCGCATCCCGCCGTTTACATCATGATTTTGCCCGGTATGGGAGTGATTTCGGAAACCATTTCGACCTTCAGCCGCAAGCGCGTCTTCGGTTATACGGCGGTGGCGTTTTCATCGGTGGCCATTGCCGTGTTCGGCTTCTTTGTGTGGGCGCACCACATGTTCATCATGGGCATCTCCAACTACTCCATGCTGGTGTTTTCGCTGCTCACCATGCTGGTTGCGGTGCCTTCGGCGATCAAGATTTTCAACTGGACATTCACGCTGTACAAAGGTTCCATCACCTTTGAGACGCCGATGCTTTACACCTTCGGTTTCATGGGACTGTTTACCATCGGCGGACTGACGGGCGTTTTTCTGGGAGCAGCCGGAACGGACATTCATCTTACAGAGACCTACTTTATCGTGGCTCACTTCCACTTCGTGATGGTGGGCGGAATGCTCATGGCGTTCCTGGCCGGCATCCATTTCTGGTGGCCGAAGATGACGGGGCGCATGTATCCGGAAAAGATCTCGCAACTGGCCGCCGTGGTTACGTTTATCGGCTTCAACCTCACGTTCTTTCCGCAATTCATTCTGGGCACCCTGGGCATGCCGCGCCGCTATGCAGCGTATCCGCCGGAGTTCCAGGTGCTGAACGTGTTCTCGACCGCGGGAGCGACAATATTGGGGGTTGGCTATCTGCTGCCGATTCTCTACCTTACCTGGTCGCTGAAGTACGGCGAGATCGCGGGTAACAATCCCTGGCAGGCAACCGGCCTCGAATGGCAAGTGCAGTCTCCGCCGCTAACTGAGAACTTCGCGGTGACGCCCATCATGGACCACGAATGCTACGACTACGAGTGGCTGGAAAATCAGAAAGTAAAAGAGGTCTCCAGTGTCGGATAGCACAGCCATCGCCCACGCGGCGCCTGACGACCCTCACGCGGGAGGGCACGAAGCACACCCGGCCTACCTGCGCCACCACTTTGAGAACGTGGAGCAGCAGGCAGACGCGGCAGGCTTCGCCATGTGGCTCTTCCTGCTTACTGAAGTTATGTTTTTCGGCGGATTGTTCACCGCCTACCTGATTTATCGCAACTGGTATTATCCGGCGTTTGTGGCTGGATCGCACCAATTGAATATTTTCTGGGGCACGCTCAATACAGCCGTGCTGATTACATCCAGCTTCACCATGGCGATGGGCGTATGGTGCGCGGAGACGCGCAAGAAGTCCGGTCTTGTGCTTTGCCTGGTTCTCACCTTCATTCTGGGCCTGGGCTTTCTGGGAATCAAGACGGTGGAGTACAAGGAAAAGATTGAGAAGCATCACGTTCCCGGCTTCCACTACAGCCTGAATTCGTTCCTCAACCCTGACTCCGACGCGGAGGCAAAGGCTGCAGGCGACAAGCCGCTCGCGCCTGACATGGCGGAGCACACCGAGGTCTACTTCTCGCTTTACTTCGCCATGACCGGCATGCACGCGCTGCACATGATCATCGGCATCGCCATTCTGGGATACATGATCTTCCGTGCGCGAGCCGGGGCTTACACCTCGGGGCATGTCACGTTTGTCGAAAACTTCGGCCTGTATTGGCACTTTGTCGACATTATCTGGATATTCCTGTTCCCGCTGCTCTACCTGATCAGCAGACACCCGAACTAGCAAAGGACTTGCCGCATGACCGACCAAAAAGAAATGGAAGAATCGCAGCATCATATCGTCAGCCCCGTGGTTTACATCATCATTGGCGGCGCGCTACTGGTGCTTACCGGGGTGACGGTTGGGGCCTCGTATCTCGAACTGAAGATTTTCAATCCCATCGTGGCCATTGCCATTGCCTGCATCAAGGCGGTGCTGGTGGTGCTGTTTTTCATGCACGTGAAGTACAGCTCCAAGCTCACCAAGCTCACGGTATTTTGCGGCCTGTTCACCTTTTTTGCTCTCATCGGCATGACGCTGTCGGATTACTTCACGCGGGCGTGGGGGAGATGGTAGGGGATCAGTGGTCAGGTATTGTGCGGATTTGTACGATGGGCTGCCCGACGGGGCGGCCCTCGCTGCTCCTGGGTCCAGGTGATGCGGGAATTCGAGCCTTGGAGGGATGAGACGAATGGGGCGTGAGGCTGTCTGCACATGCGACTGGGCGGGGACGGTTGCGGAGGTCAAGGCGCTGCTTGAGACGAGTGAGCTGATTCTGCGTGGGGACATTCGCAAACGGGTGCTGTTCAGCGAGACCAAGAATGTAAGAGTGCAGGATGACTGTCTTTGCTTTTCGGTGGGGCGAGAGGCGGTGCAGCTCGTGCTGGGGGCTAAATCGGCGGCGAAGTGGGCGGCGATTATTACGAGCCCGCCACCGTCGCTGGCTCGAAAGCTTGGCATTACAAAGGCCACAGTGGTGCGGACAATCGGCTCGGTTGAGGACCATGAATTGAAGACGGCCCTTGCGGAGGCTGCGCGGATTGCCGCTAAAGACGCCGATCTGATCGTGGCTTGCGTGGATACTCCGGAGGCGCTCAAAAAGGCGCTTGCGCAGGCGGGGGCGGCACTGAAGAAGGCAGTGCCGATCTGGATGGTGTATGCGAAGGGGCCGGGACACGCGCTGAATGAGACCGCAATTCGGTCGCTGCTGCGCGCGAAGGGGATGATGGATACCAAGGTGGCTTCGGTGTCGAGTTCGCTGACTGCGCAGCGGTTCAATTTGCGCAAAGCGGATTAAATGCGCCGATCCAGCCTATTGGCGCTGGAAGGTACTGCGGCGTTTCGCGGAGCTCGAAGCTGCGATGCGATTTCCAATAACTCATCCTCAGAGTAATTGATGAGGATTTTTCCGCAATGACGAAGTCCGCGCTCGATCGCCAATACGCTCAGAATTGCCCGAATCGTTTCGGGATCCTTGGCGTGCAGAACCTGCTCCATTCCCGTCTCAGCCAGTTGGCGAATCGCACTGAAGTAGTCGTCTTTCAACCACTCGGGCACATCGGGGTTCCCGCCCGCATTCCGCGCAAGCTCGATTATGGCGATTATCGCATAAGTGTTCCATTCGATCCTGCTGCTGTTGCGATATATGCGGACGAGATGAGGTACAGAAGCATAGGACGCTTCGCCAACGTCTCCCTGGTGATGAAGTTCATCCCACAGGCTGTCCCAGATTGCAGCGGAACTCTCTCCCGACTCAAGCTTCATGAGCAAAAGGCGCGGGTCGAAGCGCATCCGGTAGCCGCCGTCGAGTCCCATCCAATGAAAGTCGTCCCAATCGAGCATTTGCGCGAAGTCTAACATAGTTATTAGATGAAGCTCACTCCTTCCCCATTGCAAGCCCAAGATGAACTTGCCCGCCTGTCTTCACAACCTCGCGTGCTGGTGCGGCGGGGCGGTGCGCCGCGCGAGGGTGGGCGCTGCGTTGTGTATTGGATGCAGCGGGCCGTGCGCATTGTCGATAATCCGGCGCTCGATGTGGCGATCGAGGCGGGGAACCTGCTGGGGCTGCCGGTGGTGGTTTACTTCCAGGTAATTCCAAACTACCCCAATGCGAATCTGCGGCATTATCACTTCTTGCAGCAGGGGCTTGGCGACGTGCAGGCGGACGCAGCTGAGCGGGGCGTGGGATTTGTTCTGCGGCGCTCCCCGGAGGGTTCGCTTGAGGCGTTTCTTGAGGAGACTCAGGCGGCGCTGCTCATTGGGGATGAAAATCCGTGCCGCGAGCCGGAGCGGTGGAGGCGGGTGCTGGCGAAGCGGCTCAGGCTGCCGTATTGGACGGTCGATGCGGATGTGGTGGTGCCTTCGCGAGTGTTTGACCGAAGCTTTGTACTGATTCATCATTTTCGTCCGCGTTTGATGGCTGAATTGCCGAAGTTTCTGACTGCGGCGAAGAAGATTGCGCCGCTTCATGCCTGGAAGCCGGACAAAAAGCTGGAGAGCTATTCGCTGGGTGAGGACATTACGTCGGGATTCACCAAGCTGAATCGGAGCATTGGGCCGGTGGACAGCTTTACCGGAGGCACGCATGCGGCGCTCAAACGGCTCAAGGAATTCGTGAATCTGGAGCTGAAGGATTATGAAACTACGCGCAATCATCCGGAGATGAAGGGAACGAGCCGTTTGTCGCCTTATCTCCATTTCGGAAACATTGGCCCGATCACCGTTGCGCTGGCGGTGAAGAGAGCTGTCAGCGCAGGCAAAGCGACGCAGGCCGCGGCCGACAGGTATCTCGAACAACTGATCGGCTGGCGGGAGTTGTCGGTGTTGTTCGTCCGGCACGAGCCCAACTACGACAAGTGGGAGTGCGCGGCGCCGTGGGCTCGGAAGACGCTTGTTGAGCACACGGCGGATGTGCGGCCCCATCGCTACACGCTGGCACAAATGGAGCGCGCCGAGACAGGCGACGAGCTTTGGAACGCGGCGCAGCGGGAGATGGTGGAGACCGGGTGGATGCACAATTACATGCGGATGTACTGGGCGAAGAAGATTCTGGAGTGGTCGCTCGATCCGGCGCGCGCATTCGAATGGGCAGCGATGCTGAACGACCGTTATGAGCTGGATGGGCGCGATCCCAATGGCTATGCAGGGATTGCGTGGGCGATTGTGGGCAGGCATGACCGTCCGTGGTTCAACCGGCCGATCTTCGGGCTGGTGCGGCCCATGTCGAGCGCTTCGATGGCGAAGAAGTTCGATGCGGAGGGATATATTCGGCGGAATGGCGGCGGCATTCCTGGGCCAGATTCAGCAAGTTAGCCGCCGCTTCGCGGTGATAGCAAGTCGGCAAGTCAGCGGGTGGCATGGGCGATCCTCGTTTCATTCTTCCACGCCGCCAAATCCATCCCTTTCTTTTTCGGGCTATAATCGCTGCAATTCCAATCCCGGAAGCTGCATGTTTCGCGTGACCTATTCGATTGGATTCCGATCAAGCCCCCTCAGAAGTTGAGAGAGGGGATGCCGGAATCAGAATCCGGGCGTGTGCGGCTATGCGGTTTTCTGAGCGGGTCTGGAATCAGCCTGTCTGTCTGGACATGGCTGGACTCCAATTTTGCGCAATCGGTAAGGCAAAGCGAGGGCGCTCATGCGCAGTCCTGGCTGTCGTGGTGTTGTGCCTGCTTTCCATCGTCCTGCTCACGGCGCATGCGCAAACGCCGCCGGCCCAGACCAATGCAACACCGCCGCGAAGGCCGAATCTGCCGCCGCGTGTGGTTGAGGCGCAGCGCTTTCTGGCGCAGCGGGGATGGACGCCGGGCCGGGCAATCGGGCGGGGAGCGCGCCGCGCCATTGCGGCGCCTGGAGCGAAGACCCAGCCGCCGGCAACCGCGGTCTGGCAGCCGCTGGGGCCGGAAGCGGTGCTTACGCCGGCTTATGGCCTGGTTACGGGCAGAGTCTCCGCGCTGGCGCTCGACTCGGCTGACGCAACCGGCAATCATCTTTATCTGGGAACCACCGGCGGCGGCGTGTGGGTGGCAAACAACGCGGCTCAAACCGATGCGTCCCAGGTGGTGTTCACGCCGCTTACAGACGCGGTTGAGGCACTGAGTGGAGCGCAGGACGCGTCGATCAGCATTGGCGCGCTGACGGTGCAGCCGGGCGGCACGGGCGTGATTCTGGCCGGCACCGGCGACCCTAACGATGCGCTGGACTCCTACTACGGGGCGGGAATTCTGCGCTCGGTGGACGGCGGCAACTCCTGGAAGCTGATTCGCGAGACAGTGGATTTGAAATGGAAGTTTACCGGGGAGGGTTTTGCGGGTTTTGCGTGGAGTTCGGTGAACCCGCAACTTGTGGTGGCCGCGGTTTCGCAGGCGTACGAAGGCACGCTGGTGAATGCGCTGGCCGAAAACAACAGCTATGAGGGCCTCTACTATTCCAGCGACAGCGGGACGACGTGGAACCTGTCCACCATAGCGGACGGAGCGGGCGCGGTGGTGCAGGGGCCGGGCGCTGAGTTTGCGACTCCGGACGGGAATGCGGCGACGTCGGTGGTTTGGAACCCGGTGCGGCAGGTTTTTGTGGCTGCGGTGAGGTTTCATGGCTACTACCAGTCCAGTGACGGCATCAACTGGATGCGTATGTCGGCGCAACCGGGCGCCAATCTAGCGACGGCGAATTGCCCAACGAACTCGGGGCAGACTGGCTCGATTGACTGCCCCATCTTTCGCGGCGCGCTGGCGGTGAATCCGCAGACTGGGGATACGTTTGCGTGGACCGTGGACGAGTTGAACCAGGACCAGGGGCTGTGGCAGGACCAATGCGCGATCAGCGGGGGCGCGTGCGGCTCGCCGAACATCACCTTTGCCTGGCAATGGAACACGCAGGCTTTGGAGACCAGCACAACGGAAGGCGCGGCCACCATTGCCAATGGCGACTATAATCTGGCGCTGGCGGCGGTGCCAGCGGGCCTGGGACCAGGCGAGGACACGTGGCTGCTGGCCGGGGCGAACGACCTGTGGAGATGCAGCGTGGCCCAGGGCTGCGTGTGGCGCGACACCACCAATGCCACCACCTGCATGAGCGCGATGGTAGCCGAATATCAGCATGCGCTGGAGTGGAATGTGAGCAATCCGCTGGAGATATTTGTAGGCAATGACAGCGGCCTGTGGCGCTCATTGGACGCGATCGGCGAGACCGGCCCAGCGTGCGCGGCTAGCGATGCAATGCACTTCCAGAACCTGAACGGCGGGCTGGGATCGCTGTCAGAAGTGGTAAGCATGGCCGCGGCTTCGCCGTTCAGCATGATGACCGGGCTGGGGGTCAACGGGACTGCCGGCTTGCAGGGCAGTACGGCAGTAATGGCGGAGTGGCCGCAGATTCTGGGCGGCTACGGCGGCCCGGTGGCAATCGATCCCAAGAATGAAGAGAACTGGTACGTGAACAATCAGGATGGGGTGGCTATTTATTTCTGTTCCGATCCCACGGCATGCAGCCCGGCTGCCTTTGGAAGCAGCCCGGTGGTCAACAATGCGGACGTGGGCGGGGATGGAGACACGATGGCGTCGCCGGCGCCTTTTCTGGTGGATCCGGTGGACTCGACGCAGTTGCTGATCGCCACTTGCCGGGTGTGGCGCGGGCCAGCCAACGGCGTGGGCTGGAGCGGGAGCAATGCGATCAGCCCCATTCTGGATACCGGGGACCTGGACGTTACATGCAGCGGGGATGCGCTGATTCGCTCCATCGCAGCAATGCCGCTGTCTGCAGGCGACGAAGCCGTCTATGTGGGCACGTACGGATCGCTGAACGGCGGGCAGACTCTGCCCGGTCACGTGTGGGGCGCGACGGTCAATACGCAAAGCGCGGCGATGCCCGCCTGGCACGATTTGACGCTCAATCCGGTAAGCAACTCTACGGACGCGCTGAACCAATTCGGCTTCGACATATCGAGCATTTACATTGACAGCCACGACCCCACGGGAAACACCATATATGTCACCGTGGAGGGAATTCCAACCGCATTGGTGTACGTCGATACGGTTTACGGCTCCATTGACGGGGGTGCGGATTGGGTCAATCTCACCGCCAATCTTCCGTCGGCTCCGGTCAGCAGCCTGGTAGTGGATCCGCAAAACGCCCGAACGGTATACGTGGCAACCGACGTGGGGGTTTATTTCACGACGCAAATCTCATCCTGCGCGGGTGTGGCGTCCATCTGCTGGTCGGCGTTCGGGAGCGGATTGCCGGACGCGCCGGTTGTGGAGTTGAGCGTCCCGTTGGAGACCGCCGCGGCGCAGGTGCTTACGGCGGGCACATACGGACGCGGCGTTTGGCAAGCGCCGCTTTCAACAGGGGGCATCGGCAGCGGGCCGGCAACCGACAGTCTCAGCACTGCCTCGGTTGCGTTTCCCGCAACGGCAGTGGGGCAGCTCTCTGCGCCGCTGCCGGTGCTGTTGACCAATAATGGAGGCCTGCCGCTGACCTCGATCGCAGTCACAACGAGCAGTGGTTTTCAGACTTCGAACACCTGCGGAACGCAACTTGCGGGGAGCGCGGTATGCACCATTAACGTAACCTTCGCGCCCACTCAGGTTGGCGGCCAGACCGGAATGCTGACTGTCTCCGATGCGCTGCGCACGCAGACGGTGACTCTGACCGGCACGGGCGCGCAGCCGGCAACTTTGAGCGTCAACCCTGCCCGCCTGACTTTTGCGGCCCAAAGCGTAGGCGGCTCGAGCGCCCCCATGGTTTTGACCATCGGCAATACCGGTGGAGTGGCGGCGGCCAATGTGGGCTTCCAGATTAGCGGCGCTTCCGCTGGCAGCTTTTCCACGGGAACCACGACTTGCGCGGCAATGCTGATCGCAGCATCCAGTTGCACGGTGCAGGTGATCTTTACGCCGGTTGCGGCGGGAGGGAATACAGCCTTGCTGACTGTCTCCTCGGCCACTTTGGGTGTGGCGCCCATGACGGCGCTGCTGGGCGGGGCAGGTAACGCGGTTTCCGGCCTCAACGTGAGCCCGGCGGAGTTGACTTTTGCGGCCACGTTGGTTGGATCGTCAAGCGCGACGCAGACTGTGACTGTGAGCAATACCAGCAGCGTTCTGGCCAGCCAGCTGCAACTTACCATTACTCCTGGGTTCGTCCTCACGCAAAATGCTTGCGCGGCAAGCCTGGCGGCGGGGGCGAGCTGCACTGCCGGAGTGCAGTTTGATCCCGCCGCCACGGGGATCGAAGTGGGGACGCTGACCGTTTCCTCGGCCTCCAACGGGAGTGTCGCACTTGTTGAACTCAGTGGCACCGGGGCTGTTGCCTCGGCTATCCAGGTGACGCCAGCCACCATTCTCCCGTTCGCAACCACCGGTGTGGGCCAGACCAGCAGCCCGGTTACAGTCACCGTCAGCAATACCGGAATAACGACTGCCCTCAGCAATCTCGTGCTGGCGGTTCCGGCAGGCTTCCAACTGGCTAACGACACCTGCGCCGCATCGCTGGGGCCGGGAATGAGTTGCACTGCCGGAGTGGTGTTTACTCCCACGGCGGCTGGCTTACAGATGGGGAACCTCACGGTGAGCAGCTCTTCAGCGGCTAACGCGGTGTCATTACCGCTGCAGGGCATGGGGTTCGATTTCACGGTGGCCGTCTACGGCTCGAACACCCAATCCGTGGCTGAAGGCCTGACCGCAGACTATACGCTGATATTTACGCCGCTGAACGGCTCCTCGGGATCGTTCAGCTTCGCATGCGGTTCGCTGCCCGCGAACGCCGTTTGCGGCTTTAGCGGGGCCAGCGGAGTGGTGTCTTCAGGGGCTACGGGAAGCGTGACGGTTGCGGTGTCAACGGGAAGTTCGACGACGGCGGTCCGATTGCAGCGGCACGCCATATGGAGATTTCTTCCGGTCCTCTGCGGCCTGCTATTACTGCCTTCGGGATGGAAAAAGCGCCGCAAAGTTTGGTACAACGTGGCTCTGCTGGCGATGATGGCTGGGGGAGTTTCAAGCTGCACTGTTTCTGGAGGCGGATCGGGTGGCGGAGGAGGCATCATTCCCGGCAATACACCGGCAGGGACTTATTCGATCACGGTGACTGTGACTTCAAATGGTTTGTCGCACAGCATTCCGGTCACGCTCACGGTGGACTGAGCGCGCGGCGAGCTTGCTGTTCGGGCGGGCAGCGGAAGACGCCGTATACTCTATCTTCGGGGAATGGGAGAGAATGACTGCGAAGGTAACCGTGGAAGATGTGGAGCGGGTGGCTGAGTTGGCGCATCTGCAATTGACGCCCGACGAAACCGGCGCGATGCTGCACGATTTGAACGCGATTCTGGATTATGTAGAGGAGCTGAACGCGCTGGATACGACCGGAGTTGCGCCGCTGGCGCAGGTGACGGAGCTGATGGATACGGCGGGCGGCGGATTGCGTGGCGATGTGGCGCAAGCTTCGCTCGATCGCGCCACAGTGCTAGCTCAGGCGCCGGAGACCAATGGTGTTTTCTTCAAGGTTCCCAAGGTGATTGAGCGGTAGGTGCAGCGAGTCGGGTTGAGTTTTGTGGTCTCCCTCCCTTGGCACAGAAACAAGTACGTGCCAAGGATGGGGCACCCAGCGCGTTAGCGGGGTCGCGGTGGCCGGATCAAGGAAGGTT
>Ga0210388_10002847_pt1 | contig 13508 bp, 14 predicted proteins | sample IncBWC19OmetaG_FD_155485 | JGI IMG/M metagenome (GOLD analysis project Ga0210388, IMG submission 155485) | Forest soil microbial communities from Barre Woods Harvard Forest LTER site, Petersham, Massachusetts, United States - Inc-BW-C-19-O ... | reverse complement strand
GATCCATTCCCCTTGGTCAAGTGAACCGCAAGAGCTACTGGGCTTCCAACATTTCGGCAAGACAGCGCGAGCGTTAGGTCGCCCGTGCCACCTCCCTTGTTCTCCATCCCGCGAACGTCTCCAAGAAATGCGACGGCCGGTGGTACGCCGCCCGGTGATGCGTCGGGGTTGGCCCAAAGGCGGTTGTATTCAGCAAGCGCGTCGGTGTAGGCTCGCTCCGTCCGCTGATCGCGGCTCTCCCAACGAGGATGGTCGGAAAAGAAAAAGGTGCCGACCCTTGATCGCTCTGGCGTGTTCATTCGTAGCAGGTGATGCATTGCGAAAGCATTGTCCGGGTGATAACCCGCACGTGCCATCAACAGCATGCCTTGAATATCCGCATCATGTTCCAAGTCACGGCTAAGCTTCTTCTCTGCAAGATTCCCGGCAATTCGTACAGCTAGCGCCGTCCAGCCAGCGCCTTTGTCTCCCAAACGAGCCCGCATTTGCCAATATTGAACCTGTTGCTCGACGTATTCGTGGAACAAAGCCTTTCTTACCGCATGTCTTCTCGCAACATGGGCTATTTCGTGCCCGAGCACGGCGGCCCACAAACCTCGATTGGTCCCAATCAGGCGTGACAAGCCAGTGTAAGCTTCGACTTCTCCATCCGAAAGAGACCCCGCGTTAACCGCCGAAGTGTCGTAAAGCCTAAATATCCATTTATAGGGGAGATGAAAACCAGAAATCATCTGAGTCTTTACCAGACTCTCAAAAACTTCCTCGCCGACGCGGCCCGCAATATCGTCTGGCACCTCTGTTTGCGAGCCAAGTTGTACTCGCTGCTTCGCGGCAAACTGGAAGTCAAGCTCAAAGGTTTGGGGCAGATCGATGGTCTCAGCTAGCTTCGGCGCTTTCTTGCCGCCAAAAGCAGCGTTGGAGCCTGCCAACAGGAACAGCACCAAGACAAAGTCCACGGCGCGGCAGTGAATGCAGCCCACATGCCCTCCCAGAAATATAAAAATCTAATAATCAAGGTGCTTGGCCCACAAGTCCCCGAGGTTGGACTGAGGGCGAGGGCACGGAGCCGTGAACCTTGTGACCGCTCTCTGAAGTGCCCCGCCGCCAGCGAATATAAGCTAAAACGCGGAGGGCTGTCCGGGTATGGCCTCAAGGTGATGTCATAGGGCACCTCAGTGCCACGCACCCGGAATAGGGACGGTTCTACTCTGGCGTTGAGCAGCACTTGGGGGAGGGCTGATCGACCGAGCGCCTCGTGACTCGAAGGGAGTCCGAGGCGTTTTGTTTTGTGCCAACCTGCTCCGAAAAGTGTGCAATTCTGACCAGCCGGATCGTCCTCTTGTGAAGTAGTCGCTCAGGCTGAAGAGGTCATCCGCTGACGGGCGGATCGTCCTTGGTAGGTGGGCACGGCTTATTGGCGACGTTCGGACCCTCACGTCCGCCTCGAGACACTGGTACTTGGGTCAAACGCTAATCAAGGACACAATGAACTGGAAACCTCAGGACTGGATCGAGCACGCTTCATTCGGGCTCGGGCGCGTGAACGAGAACCGGGGACGGAGAGAAAGCCTTCAAGGGGTACTTAAGGGAGAGTTTCGAGAGCCCATGGAAGCGTTACCTCTGAATCCGCCACACCGCTACAGTGCCCGTCGTTGGCGGCTCTGTTCTGGTTTCTCTCCGCTACAGAACCAGCCCGCCGTAGAGTACGGAAAATGAGGATTGCGCCAGTATTCACGCACCTTGTAGCGATGTAGCGGATATGAGCCGGTATGCCCAATCTCGATTGTCGTAACCCGTATCCAAAAGAGCGGCGAGCGACCCTCCCGCGAAGCGAAGCGGATGGGAGCCAGCTAATTTCCGGTTCCAGTCCTGCGTCCAAGGGCGAACACATAGCGAACATTGTAGAATGCCTCGCATGGCTAGGCGTCCCGACTTCGGCGAAAAGGAGAAGACTTGGACCCGCGAGGATCTCAAAGAGATCAAGCGGAACCTCTCAGCGCTCGGCGAACGCGGCGTCCGCGAGTTTTATCAGCGCGATTATCGCGAATGCGCCATGATCAACTCTCAGACCTTTCCGCCAGCGCGTGCCGTCCAGGAGTTGGTGCAGGCGTGGAAACAGTTGCGGAAATGGCGGAGGAAGTAGATCGGCAATTCCCGAGCGTTCCTGCTCCTGACTCTCCCTTGTCGATAACGAGGTCCAAGCATACAATTCGCGACTACCGGACGATCCGTAAGAGGACCATATGCTTCGAAGAATAGTTGGAGGCATTGTAGGTAAGATTCGCGCTCGTCCCGGATCCTTCGCCGTGCTCGTCGCAATCGTCACCCTTGCCACTGTTCTCGTCAAAGACAACATTGCGGACGCTGTCCGGTCGAATATTCAGTCCGTTGAGTTCGCAAAGCAATTCTACGAACTCCACGTCGCGGACATCGATCTCAATACTCGCATAAACGAGATTGACGACTCGGTAGAAGAACTGAAGCTAATCGTATCGAGGAAAGAGGTCCCGAGCGCCTCACAGGAACTACTGACGAGAGCGATTCAGAACCACAATGACGCGGTCCAGAACACAAAGCTCATACAAGCTGCTGCTGCTGACACGGAAGACCTCGTAAAGCACATTGGTGATTCAATATTCTTCTTCACCTATTCTGATGGCGAGGAAGGGCTGCTTCGAAGCAACATCAAATTGCTTCACGATCGGCTTGATGAGCTAAGTTCCGATATCAAGACGTTGAAGGGCGAGTGGAACAAAGTAAACATGGTGGTATCAGTTCCAGACTCATCAAAGTATGTGGAGGCGTGCAAGACCTTCGACCACGATGCGGCAGCCGCAGCTATACAGGCGGCGAATTTAGAAGACCTGTCCCGCGAGAACCGACTAAGGGCGGTGAGAGTCGCGGAATCGTATCGCCAATTCCTGGAGGAAGGAGAGGGCGTTTGTGACTGGGCGATCATTCTGCTGGTTGTCACTGGGGCAGTCCTCGGTCTTTTGAGTCTGCTTGCCGGGGTTAACGAAGGACCAGTCAAGAACGCGTGAAACAATTCGCCGTGCACATACGTCTTCGCGAGATGGGAGGAAGGTAAGTGTGCGGACGCTACCACTGTCGCGGAATAAGCAGATCGTCGAGGGAGCACTTCGACACGGTCTCAGTGAAGAGGACTGCAACCTCCGCTATAACGTTGCCGTGGGCGGAGCCCGTAAGCACATCCGCCAGCATCCGAAGGAGCCACTGTGCGAGCTGTCGCTTGTCCGATAGGGCCTCATACCGTAGTGGAACAAGGATTCCTCCGGCGCTGCCACGAACGCACCGCCGACATTTCAGCGCATCTCGGAACGCTGGCATCGTGGCCGCCGTCTCAGACCTGGCGTTAATCATCTGTTCCGGCTGACGGATTCTACGAGTGGTCGCGACACGAAGCTGCATGTGTGATTGTCCGGCGAGCACCACTCGACCGGACCTGCCATCCCATTGGCAGTACCCTGCGAGGTATGGCGATTCGGTAACGACTCGTCTAGAAGCCCTCGGACAATGTATCCCACCGTCGCAAGACGGGCATCGAAACCGCGAGGGGACGATATTTCTGCCAGCATCGAGGCGGATCGGGGCTAGGGTGAGTGGTAGGGTCAGCAGATGCGAACCTCTTTAAGTATCGTCAAGAATGAAGGGGTCAAAGATGGTGTTAGGCTCCGAGGTTGCGGCCGGAACGGGTGCTCCATTCTCACCCGTCGTGGGCGAAAAGGCCGTCGGTATAGCAGGAGGGACCTAACCCATTCTGTCACGCATGTGGAACGTGGTAAGCCCGCATTGCTCCCTTCGGGGTAGCTAGGCCGCAAGGTCATGCAACGGTGATGCGGGTAGAGGATAGAGGAGAAAGCGACGTCCGACTGTAATGGTCGGAATACGGATTGCGACATTATCCGACGCGAAAGCGGGCAGACTTCCTCTTGGTTTCCGATCACGAGAGAACTTGGCAAATCGGCCTAATAGGATCGGCAGATGACGGCGCAAGCCGGTGCAATCCTAAACACGAGTTCAGCATGGGACGCTGTTGATTGGCGAACCATCGAGGACAATGTTCGCCGACTCCAAGCGCGTATCGTGAAGGCGGTGCAGCAAAAGAAATGGAACAAGGTGAAAGCCTTGCAACATCTTCTTACGCACTCGGCCAGCGGCAAGTTACTTGCCGTGCGCCGGTTAACAGTGAACGACGGTAGAAAAACGCCTGGAGTGGATGGTGAACTCTGGGATACACCGCGCAAGAAGCTTCAAGGTGTGATTTCGCTGACGACACGGGGTTACCGCCCCATGCCTCTGCGGCGGATTTACATCCCGAAGGCCAATGGGAAGCTCCGACCGTTAGGAATCCCAACGATGCGGGATCGAGCAATGCAAGCCTTGTATCTGCTGTCGCTCGATCCGGTCGCGGAAACCACTGCGGATCAGAATTCCTACGGCTTCCGGCAGGGGAGAAGTTGTGCGGACGCGATTGAACAATGTTTCACTTCGCTCTGCCACAAAAACCCTAGCTGGGTGCTCGAAGGCGACATCAAAGGCTGCTTCGACAACATTAGTCATCAGTGGCTGCTCGACAATGTTCCCATGAACAAAGCGATCCTCCACAAGTGGCTAAAGTCGGGCTACCTAGAAAAACAAGTATTCTACGATACGATCTCTGGCACACCGCAGGGCGGAATCATATCGCCTGCGCTGTCAAACATCACTCTCGACGGCCTCGAACGTCGGCTCCGGGAAGTTTTCCCGGTACGCGGAAAAGGCTCCGAGCGTGGTCGAGCAGCGCAAGTACATTTGATCCGCTATGCGGACGACTTCATCATCACCGGACACTCTGAGGAGTTGCTGAGAATGACGGTGAAGCCGCTGGTCGAATCCTTCCTGGCTGAACGTGGTTTGGTCCTTTCTTCGGAAAAGACCTTGATCACGCACATAGAAAAAGGTTTCGACTTCCTTGGGCAGAACATCCGGCGCTATCCGCACGGCAAGTTGTTTATCAAGCCCGCTCGGAAGAGTGTTGTGTCTGTTCTGGCCAAAGTGAAGCAGATCGTCCGAGAGTACTTGGGTAGTACCGCTCATCTTCTTATTAACCGATTAAATCCGATTGTAAGGGGATGGGCCAACTACCACCGCCATGTCGTCTCCAAGCGCGTTTTCGCACGACTCGATGCTGCGATATTCAGGATGCTATGGCACTGGGCGCAAGCCCGTCATCCCCGTAAAGGGGCTGGTTGGATTAAGCAGAAATATTTCGACCGTGTGAAAACACGCGATTGGTGGTTCTTCGGTGACACCGTGGACGCGCCGGGCTCACCTCTTCGTGTTCGCTTGTTTCATGCAGCTTCTGTGCGAATCGTAAGGCATGTAAAGGTTCGGTCCGGCCTGAATCCTTACGACCCGAGTTGGACCCCGTATCTGTCCAGACGCTACGCCGTCGCTCCGCATCGTGCGCGTTCATGATCTGAGCGTTTCCGGAAACTTGAGCCGTGTGAGCTGGAAACTCTCACGCACGGTTCTTAGAGGGGGGACCAACAGCAACGTTGGTCCCCTACTCGGCGAAAAATTGGGGACTAAAGTGAAGCAGCCCTACAATTTCTGCATGGCAGATGACGCGCCCTTTGCCTTCGCTGGCCTATGGGAACGCTGGCGAGATCCAGCGGGCGAATTCATCGAAACTGCACAATCCTAACTACAAAACCAAACGCCTTGGTTGCCGATGTCCACGACCGTATGCCCGCGATTCTGCAGCCTGGGGACTACGAACTATGGCTAGACCCGGGTGTGACCCGCGTAGAACTTGTTGCAGATCGTCGATCGAGAGGTTACCCCATTCCCATCGAGGTTCCCGGTTTGTAGTACGAGACATCGGCGAGAGACCCGGTGTCGTTGGGTGGTGGTAGCACTTCAAGTTGTCTGCGTGTTCCAGACCATTCCTTCTTGAGCGCGACAAGTTCTCGCCTCAAGTCATTTGGGAAAAGCCCGATTTCGATGTTCGCTTCGTCGAGGGATGAATGCCCATACACCGTTTCATCTTTATCCGCCAAACCGTACACAACTCGTACGACTTTGGCATTGATGAGACGAGTGGCGCAAGGCGTCTTTCCCGGCTTGCGGATCGAACACGGTTCCAACGTTGTGTAGACCGTGCAATCGCTCAGATCAACTTTGTCCGGGTCTTCGGGACTCAGCTTCTTGATAGCGCAGAATTCTCCGTGATCCCCGCCCGTGCCTGACTCGCCTCTGAATCCTTTGGCGATGACATCGCCGCTTTTAACGATCACCGCCCCAACGTAAGGATGAGGCTTGCCGTCTTTCTCTGCGATGCTTTTTCGCGACTCAGCTACCGCTATTTCGCAGAAAGGACGATCCACGGCGGTCTGGATGAGTTCCGATCCCGACGCCGCCAGGAAAACATCAACAAGAAATTCGTCGCGTATCGCCTGACTCCGCGTCTTTATGAGATACCCACTTTTGAGAGAGATATTTAACGCAGGGCGGCTTGCAGTGTGACCGCGACACTTCCGGCAGCCTTATTGTCGTCAATGGTGTGATCGCCACGGAAAAAATTCAAAAAGTCAGCGTAGTTGCTGATCGGTGCATCAGTAAGCTGAGGATAGATAGGCCCCTGATGCAGCTTCTTGAGGATGAGCATGAATTCCAAAATTGCCAACGCATCAACTTTGGCACTCGGTCCGGCGGATCAGACCACGTCCCAACTCTTGCTGGATTTCACGACGTTGCGGGTCGGCGATCCACTGTCTGATTGCAGTTCATAGTCGCCATCAGGGATCGACGAGTCGTTTTTTACCGTCAACTTGAAGGTGTGCTTGCCGGACGCAGAAGTGCCAGTGACAGGGTCCTTTTGGAGATTCGCAAATTCGGTCAGGGTGAATTCGACGTCGTATTCCGTGCCGTCAGCCTTCGAGATGAGTTTGCCCTTCGCCATGCTATGCCGACTGCCTCAGAAGGCGGTCGGTGACCGCTTCAATCCGAAGTCGGACCCGGCCTATGAGCCTGGAGAAAAAGGCCGACAGATATCATGCCGCCTCGGAGCACCCATTTTCTCCGCTGCGGCTTTCAGAGAAACTATCGCAAAAATGCGGGCAACTTCTTTGATTTCTGGAAAAACTCAGCAGACTTTCTCTGTAGCCGGAACTGTTTGGTAGCGCTACCGGGAATCGAACCCGGGTTTGAAGATTGAGAATCTTCCGTCCTAACCCCTAGACGATAGCGCCACTATTTTGTGATCAGCGACTTAGGCGACGCTGGCTGCTGGCGGTCCCTCGTGCTTTCACCAGCAAGCTCGATCGCCTCGACCGGCCGCATCGCAACAGTTTCGGGAACCCAGGCCTTCACCAAGGTCCGAACAGCTGACCACCGCAGGTCGTGGACGATAAGCCCTTTGTAGCGACGATCGTACCGCTTTCCCTCGCTTTCGATTTTACGGCCAAAACCGCACGCCGCACAAGCCGTCACGCATGCGATTCTGCTGCGTGGGCTGCTTGATGTGCCGCGCGATATTTTTTCGCGCCCGTGCCAGGCGAGCTTTGACGGTTCCTTGTGGCACTCCCAAAATTTCGGGCTGTCTCAAAGACTGAGAACCCCATCAAGACACGCAGGTGAAATGTTCTCCGCAGAGCAGGCGGTAGTCGTACCGCTCATTTTTGCAGGCGTGCACTGAGTTCTGAATTGCGACACGCTTAGCGTTAGCGAACGCCTGCCGGAACTTCCAGCGTCGATTCAGGTGAATGAGGGAGTGTTGCTGATTAATCTAGCTGAAACTTGGTTTGGGCGGCACGCATACCGACTCAAACCAGCGACTGATATACACTTCGGCATGAGCCTCACCACAGTAATGTCGGGCTCCGGCCGCGCCGGCGGTTTCAGAATTCCACCTTTGCACCGTGAGCTCGGAATCTCCACATCGAATCACAAACCAGTGGATGGGACTGGTCGTCACCAGCCCACAGACTTCACACCTGAATTCCTTTAGCGTTGTCATGAGTTTCAGTCCCGTGTATCAATGGTTGGTAATGCTGACTTCGTGATCGGGCCTGGTCGCAGATTTGGCGTCAGAATCGTCAGCTCGCCAACTTGTTCCCTCTTCACGGTGCCACGCAGGTGGGCGTGATCCATCATCCAAACCTCGGGAATGATTTCGCCGACCAGTTTTCCCTGACAAAAAAGCCGCACTACTGAACTCTCAGAAACGACAATACCCACCGCCTTGGTAACTGCGCTCATGTTAGCGGCGGCGATGTGCCGGCTGCCGAGTCCCAACGGCACATCCACTTGGGCGGCCACGGCATCAAGATAGCGGCATGCGGAAAGAACAATTCCTTCGCGACTGACCACGAACCCGCCATCCAGCTGCGCCAATTCCTTGATCGTTCCACGTAGATTGAGATTGGTGAGATGGAGTGAAGACTCTGGATGACCCGATAGCGGATCCAAAATCAATGGTCTGGATCTCGCGAGCACGGCAATCTCGTCCCCCAGTGTAAAGAGCGTGCCTACACGTCTTCCCTCTCGTCCCTCGCGCGCAATCTCGACTGCGAGCCCAATCAACGACTCCAGGACGTCAGGATCATATTCGGTTACCTGGCAGAGAATACTCTCAAACATCGATCAACTCCTCGCTGCGGGTAGACGGCGACTATAGCGCAAACCCACTCTGCTTGGATGAAACCCATACCCAGAAGATGCAGGCATCTTGCTGACTCGTTGCCGCCTCGTTCCCGTAATCCAGGGAGCAGTCGGGCCCGCTACTTTACCAACGTCAAAACTCACCTTAGTCCTCACCGCGATGGATCTCACCAGGTTCATATCCGCAAACGAATACGGACATGCTTCCCGCCGGTTCCTCACGGTTCTGTGGGCGACGCTCTAGCGCCAACCGAGGGCTGGGGCGACCGTAGTCAGAATTGCCTCCATGACATGCGCATTGTAAGCAACCCCGAGTTGATTTGGAACGGTCAGTAAAAGTGTGTCGGCCTCGGCGATCGCTTCGTCTTTCTTGAGCAGCTTGATAAGAATATCCGGCTCAGCAGCGTAGCTGCGGCCGAAGACCGCCCGCGTGTTTTCGTCAAGGAAGCCGATTTTGTCCGCATCTTCCTGCGAGCCTCGTCCGAAATAGCCACGATCACGGTCATCGAGGAGCACAAAAATACTACGACTGACGGAAATGCGCGGAGTACGCTTGTGACCAGCTTCTTTCCAGGCTGCGCGATAAGCGCGGATCTGGGCGGCCTGTTGGATGTGAAGCGGCTCGCCGGTCTCGTCGAATTTCAAGGTTGAGCTCTGCAGGTTCATTCCCAGCTTCGCGGCCCATACTGCCGTCGCGTTCGAAGCGGATCCCCACCAGATGCGCTCACGCAATCCTGCCGAGTATGGCTCAAGGCGTAGCAGTCCCGGAGGATTGGCGAACATCGGACGTGGGTTGGGCTTGGCGAAGCCCTTGCCGCTCAGCAACTCAAGAAATTCTTCGGCGTGCCGGCGTCCCATATCCGCATCATCCTCACCTTCATTCGGCCGGTAGCCAAAATAGCGCCAACCGTCGATCACCTGCTCGGGGGAACCGCGGCTGATTCCCAACTGGAGTCGACCGCCGGAGATTAGATCCGCAGCCCCAGCGTCCTCTGCCATGTAATGAGGATTCTCATACCGCATGTCGATGACTGCGGTGCCGATTTCAATCTTTCGCGTCTTCGCACCCACCGCTGCCAGCAGGGGAAACGGTGACGCCAGTTGCTGCGCGAAGTGATGAACCCGGAAATAGGCGCCATCCATTCCCAAGCGCTCGGCCTCGATGGCGAGGTCGATCGACTGCAGGAGCGTGTCAGCTGCCGACTGTGTTCCTGAATGCGGTGAAGATGCCCAGTGACCGAATGAGAGAAAGCCAATTTTCTTCATGCACTATAAGTCTCCCATATCCTCGCTATGGGTGCCCCGTTTCTCTAGGTCCGTTCGCTGAATCTTGAAGATTTTTCCAAGATGCTCCTGCGGTGATCCTGGAAGTTCATTAAGTCAGCAACCGCGGAAGAGCAAACGCGGAAGAATGACCGCTGCGTCTCTTTTGCCACTGTTCGCGACCGGAGCGCTTCGGCATCACGAGCCGACCGGCGCGGTCACCATTGGCCGCGCCTGCCATTTTTCTGCCAGTTCGGCTCCGACTTTGATCATCGGCTTTTCGATGGCGTGATACAGCACAATCGGAATTCCAATGAGCATCGCGGTCAGCACCAGAATTCTGCTCCACAGCGGGAACGAGCCCAGCGGATCAGAAACAAACCAGATGCAGAACTGATGGGAAAGATAAATCCCATAAGAATAGGTCGCGATGCGGTTGCTGATGGCACGCAGCCAGACGGTTCTGATCTCGCCAAAGAATGGGATAGCAAATCCCAGAAGCAGACACAATACCCAGCCCGCAGCCGCATGAGGATAGATTGCGTACGCCGCCACCAGCAACAGCACGAACGGCGGCCACAGGTACGACTTGATTTTGGCCACGTGTACGAGAGTGAAGGCAATAATTCCTGGCAGAAAATTCGGCACATACTCCAGAAGTGACAGCCGCGCCGTCAGTCCTACCGGCGCGCCGTGCGCTACAAGTTGCGTCCGTCCGATGGCCAGCAACACCGACGCAACCCACAGCACGCATAAATGCCACAGCGAACTCCGCTTCCCCCGAACCCACATAAAGAGGAATGGAAGGAAGATGTACATCTGCACTTCGTAAGGCAGCGACCACAGCACGTTGATAATCGATCCCGGCCTCATCAGGTTCTGCACCAGCAGCAGGTTCGAGACAATACGGCCCATCGGCACCGGCGCAGCGCGCGAAAGTCCCGGCACACCGCCTACTCCCGAATCCAGATGCAGAGCGACAGCCGTCAGCACCGCCAGAATGCTCAGCGGATAAATCCGAAACAGCCGGCGCACGTAGAAGTTCCCCACTAGCGGCGCGCCGTTCAGCTGGCTGCGATCCATGGAATACATCAGAACCAGGCAGGTATGGACAAAGAAAAGCAGAACCCCGAAAGTTCCAATTGGCGGAATCTCAATGCCCAACCGCGGCCCGACCTGCGCCCGGTAGAGAAGATGCTGGGCCAGCACAAGCAACACCGCCACCGCTCGAAGAAAATCCAGATTTGCGGATAGCCTGGTTTGCAAACGACACCCACTCCCGACCAAAATTCCGGAACCAAGCCTACCAACCGCCATAGGCCTTTGCAACGCAACGCCCGGCGTAGTACCTCAACGCGAATTCCTCTGCGAAGTCCGCGGCTACCTCAGAGCTCTTCGCTGTTTACAACCTTTGACTTACATGCTGAGTAAGCACGCACTCGGAATCTTCCTTCTTTTGGAATTCCGGGCGTCCGCATCACATTTTTTCATCTGACATATACCTATCCACAGGCCCGTCAGGCCTATACTAAATACATCTCCGCTAACCAAAAACTGAACCCAAGTTCCATTAGCAGGAGCAACTTATGTTGTTCATTCATCAACAAATTCAATCCTTCCTAAACCTAGGAGCATGTAAGGAGTATCCCATCATGGCCAAACCAAAAGCCCCCAAGAAAACTAATGGCGTGAGCGCGCCAGTTCCCCCGACGGCGGCGACGCTGCCAGCTTCCGACTCCAGTGTCACGGCAGCCGAAGCCTCGGCGGCGGTGCTCTCTGGATCGCCCACGCTGGAGGTGCGCAAGACGGAACCGAAAAAAGCGGCCCGGAAGCCCGATGTGGCGAAGGCCGAGTCCCGCGCCAATCTTCTTCCGATCAACCTGGAGGACGAGATTCGCCGGCTCGCCTACCTGTTCTCTGAGCGCCGCGGTTTTGAAGCCGGCCACGAAACCGAAGACTGGGTGAACGCCGAACGCGAAGTGCGCCAGCGTTACCACCAGCACAGCGCCAGCGCCAGCGCCTAAAACGGAGGCCACTCCGTGAGCCGCCCGGCGGCTGCAGCAATGCCGCCGCGCGGCCGCGGAAACGTTCACGTTCCTGACCCCCCGGGGAGTCCCACGCGCTTCGCCACCTTCGGTCGCGGTTCTGTGCTGTGCCCTTCCGGCTCTTGTTTCCGCTCACGCTCGGTTGCAGGTACCGTGGGTTTCTGAAAAAATACGGTGGGGTTCCCCCACAATGGCGCAAATTGGCAGTTTTGCCTTGCTCCTCGCCCTGGCGCTGAGCATTTATTCGTTCGTCGCGGGAATTTTCGCCCTGGCTTCTCCGGGACGCGGCTCGGAGCGCGTGGGTGAGACCGCTCGTCGCGCCGGCGTCGCCGTTTTCGGAGCCGTCGTTCTCGCTGCTACCGCCCTCGTGGTCTCCGCCTTCCGTGACGACTTTCAGATCGCCTACATCTTTCATCACAGCAATCGCGACTTGCCCGCGGCTTATAAGTTCGCCACCCTGTGGTCCGGGCAGGAAGGCTCGCTACTGTTCTGGTCGTTGCTTCTCGCCGGCTACGGATTCGTTCTGCGCCTGCGCTACAAGACCGATCCCCGGCTCTTTGCCTACGCCTCGGTCGTTCTCGCCGGAGTCCAGATCTTCTTCCTGCTTCTTGTAAATTTCGCCGCTAACCCGTTCGGCCTGCTGGAAGGCCCGCTGCGCGCCGACGGCAGCGGATTGAATCCCCTGCTGCAATACGCCGAGATGGTCATCCATCCGCCCATGCTCTATTTGGGCTACGTCGGATTCACTGTCCCCTTCGCCTTCGCCTTGGGCGCGCTCATCATGCGATATCCCGGCGAAAAGTGGATTCACATCACCCGCCGCTGGACCATGGTCACCTGGGGATTTCTCACCTGCGGCATCTTCCTCGGCGCCCACTGGGCCTACTCCGTACTCGGCTGGGGCGGCTACTGGGGCTGGGATCCCGTCGAAAACGCGTCACTCATGCCATGGCTGGTGGGCACCGCGTTCCTGCATTCGGTCATGATGCAGGAAAAACGCGGCATGCTGAAAGTCTGGAACATGTGGCTGGTCTTCTTCACCTTCTGGCTGGCCATCCTCGGAACTTTTCTCACGCGCAGCGGCATCATCGCTTCCGTCCACGCTTTCGCGCAGTCCTCCATCGGAAGCTGGTTCGCCTGGTTTCTCGGCATCACTTTCCTGGTCTTCGCTGTCTTCTTCATCCTGAACCGCGATCACCTGCGCAGCGAGCACAAGCTGGAGGCCATCGTCTCCCGCGAATCGAGCTTCCTGTTCAACAACCTCCTCTTTGTGCTGCTCACGTTCACCGTGCTCTGGGGAACCTGGTTCCCGAAAATTTCTGAACTCGTACAAGGCAACAAAGTCACCGTGGGCCCTCCGTTTTATAACCGGGTCGCGATCCCGGTCGCGCTGCTGCTGCTGATTCTCACCGGTATCGGCCCGCTGCTGGCCTGGCGCAATACTTCGGCCGAGAGCCTGAAACGGAATTTCATGTGGCCCGCTATCGGCGGCCTCGCCGCCATGGCGTTCCTCGTGATCACGCCCCCCAGCTGGGG
>Ga0210388_10002846_pt1 | contig 13510 bp, 13 predicted proteins | sample IncBWC19OmetaG_FD_155485 | JGI IMG/M metagenome (GOLD analysis project Ga0210388, IMG submission 155485) | Forest soil microbial communities from Barre Woods Harvard Forest LTER site, Petersham, Massachusetts, United States - Inc-BW-C-19-O ... | reverse complement strand
GGGTCATAGGTGGTCTCGGACTGCGCGCTCAATTTATAAAATGCTAGGGTCATCGTGAAGGCTTGAGTGATTTGCTGGCGAAGCCCGATTTCCTCGCCGCTTTGCCGGGCGATGAGCGGAGCGCCGGCGACGTGCGCGTCTTCTGCCGCCGTGACGCCGCGCAGATCGTCGCTGTGAAAGCCACGCCCCGCGCTTAAATACAGCTCTGTCATTTCGAGGGGCCTGAATATCAGACTGCCCTTGGGTGCGAGCAAGTGATCGCTCGCGGTGCCCGAATTCGTGCCCTTGTCGGAGCCGTACTGGGTGTCATACCGATATCCTAAAACGGAACGAAACCAATCGGTCCAACGCGTGCTTGTCTGTGCGTAGGCGGAAAAGCTGCTCAAGCGCACCGTATCGGCTTCGCTGAAATTCAAAGGGTCGTCGGCCGCCGGGATCACGATGCGATCCTCGGTCGGCAAGCGCGATACATCATTGAAGTCGCTGCGTGTGGCGAGGCCAACCGTCACGTCGTTCTGCAGTCCAAAGATCGGCGCGGCGCGCCCATAGTCGAGATTGCCGCCGATCACCGTGCGGCCTTCGTGTTGCTCCTCCTGATCGCCATGCACGGGATCAACCAGAAAGTGGGTGAAATCGTTCCACAGCGTCAATCGATTGCCGAACACGTAGGCGCTGGCATTCAGTTGCCCGTCGGCAATGGGTTTGAATAAGCGCGCGGTCAAACTGGCTCGTTGTGCCATGCCGCCGTCGCTCGGATCCAAGGAGCCGTAACGGCTGATCAATCCTTCCTCGATGGCGCGTTCCGGTTGATCCGTGGTTGCATTCCACAAGCCGTGATAGTACATCGCCGTCAGGCTGTAACCGTCGGTTTTGTCGCCGGCACTGTAGCGTAGCACCGCGTTGATTTTGTGCAGCTCGTCGGGATTGACCCACGGGCCGTTATAGTGCTGCCACTCCAGAGCGCCCAATAGCTCGCCCGCGCCGAGGCCCACCGAGCCGCCGCCAAAGAAGCGCTCGTACCCAAGCGTCCCCTCGGTATAGGAAACCTGCGGAGTGAGCGTGTCGAGGTAATTGATGTGCACCGATCCCACCGAGGCGAAATCGCCTTCCGGAGCGTAGTAAGGTCCCTTGGTGTAGGTGACGTTGGTGGCCAGTTCCGGAATCAGGAAGTTGAGGTCGGTATAGCCCTGACCATGCGCGTGGGTGGGTTCATTGACTGGCATGCCATCCACGAAAATGGCCAAGTCCGTGCCATGGTCAAGATTGTAGCCGCGCAACAAGTATTGATTGGCCTTGCCTTCGCCGCTATGACTCGTGACCTGCAATCCCGGCACGGTTTCCAGCAATTGGCCCACCCGAAACGCCGGTGTCAGAGCCAGTTCGTCGTTGACGACAATGCCTTCGCTGGCGGAGCTGGCGCTGCCCATGAGCCCCAGCCGTTCGGCGGTTACCCGGATTTCCTCAAGTTGATCAGGTGCCATGGCCGTCTGCGCCCTCGCGGCGAACATGGCGGCGGTCGACAGCAGGGCTACCCCAATCGCATTGCACGTCTCTCTCCCTCGTCTGGGCATCGATACCTACTTTGGCCAATTCTCTTATAAGGGAGGTAGCGGGCGACTCTGCGAAAGCCGAGTACCCCCGTGCGGCGAAGTGTGTCGTGGTAAAGAGCCAGGTTCATGTAATTTACTGTTCTCAGTAACGTTAATGGACGTTAAAAGTCCAAGATCGGTGAGGCGAGACGGTCGCGTTCGGGGGGGCGCGGCTCTGGAACAGTCGTTAGGATTGGGGCATTATTTCGCCACCATCACCAAGGGGAATTTCATGGCGAAGAATCAATCCAGCACTCTGAGCGAGGTCAAGGGTCGTCAAAGCGCACCGCTGATCACTCCAACGGATCTTGGAACAGCCGCTTCGGCTGACATTGCCGGAGGCATGAATGCCATCCTCGCTGACGTGTTCGCGCTGTATCTCAAGACCAAGAATTTTCACTGGCACATGAGCGGTCCGCACTTTCGCGACTATCATTTGCTGTTGGACGAACAGGCCGACCAGTTATATGCGATGACTGATCCCATTGCCGAAAGAATCAGAAAGACGGGCGGTTCGACACTGCGCTCGATCGGGCATATCGCACGCGTCCAGCGGATCAAAGATAACGACGCTGAATACGTCGCGCCGAATGACATGCTCGCCGAACTGCGCGAAGACAACCAGACTCTGGCTGCGCGTCTGCGTGAAGTGCACGACATGGTCGATGAACACCGCGACATCGCGACCGCCAGCTTGATCGAGAACTGGATCGATGAAACGGAACGTCGCACGTGGTTTCTGTTCGAATCCAGTCGGCGCGAGCGCTAGGTGGAAAGACTCGAGGCCGTGTTGCCTTCGGGCCTTGAGTCTTCCGACCCTTTCGGACGAGCGCTCCTAGGTCAAATTCAGTTTCAGCGCGGCTGCCGCCGATGCAAGCTTGCCTTGTGCATCTTTGGCTGCGGTCACGGCGTCTTCTGGATTACCCGATTTGAAAGCCTCTTGCGCCTTGTCCCACGCCGAGGTGGCGTCTGCCAGTCCGGACTTTCCCGCACCTAGATCGACGTCTTTCGGAACATGCTTGGATTTTGACAAAGCGTCGATCCGGCTTTGCACCGCGCTCAGCGATTGGGGAACGGAAGCGGCGAGGGACCGCCACTCGTTTCCCAACGCCTTTACCATCTCATCCTTTTTGGCTGAAGCCGCGTCGGCCAAGCCATTGACTTCGGCCAATACAGCGGGCGCGCCGGCGACTACCGCCGCGTAGTCCTGCTTTTGATAGGATGCGGTTAAAGCCGCCACCTTACTCTGGGCTTGGCTGAATTGGTCGGGGATGTACTTTTGCGCATCCGCGGACACCGAGTTCAATGTGGAATTGATGTTATCGAGAGCATTCTTGGCAGGCTCCATCTGGTTTGCGCAGGCCACGAAAAGGATTGCGACAGAACACAAGGTCAGAAATCCTGTAACTCTTTGATTTGATTTCATAGTATGGATCTCCTTACGATAAAGACGTAACCTACGCCACGTATCGAAAGGATTGCAAGCCGTTCGCGTCAAACGCTCGAATGTGCTGCGCTCAGTTCGCCTTGACGCCTTCGACCTGTATGCGCAGCAATACATCCTGTTTGAATCCGTACTGCTGACCGTAGTTCACGCCAAAGTCAGCGCGGTTGAAAGTGCCGCTGGCATCCGCTCCGCAAACCTGCTTCTTGAGCATGGGATGCTCGATGCATTTGAAGGAATTAATGGTCAGCGTCACGGGCTTTGTGACGCCGTGAAGGGTCAAGACTCCGGTAACGGTTCTCGGCGCGCCGTTTGCGAATTCACCGAATTTTCCTTTGTATTCCGCGGTCGGGTATTTCGCCACATCGAGTATTTCGGGGCTCGATACATGTTCGTTGAGTTTGTCGTGGGCGAAATCGACCGTTGCCGTGTCGATGACGACATCGACCGTGCCTGTTTTCGCCTCGGTATCAATTGTGACGGTACCGCTGGTTTTCTTGAAGGTGCCCCGCCAAGTGGAGAGCCCCCCGAAATGGTCCACTTCGAAACTCGGGTGGGTGTGGTCCGGATCGACGTTGTAGGTTGTCGAGGCGGCAGTTGCGGATGTGACCGCCAACGCCAAGAACAGCAGCGCGTAATTGTATTTCATCGTGATCCCTTGCAAGAGTGGTTGAGTGTTTAGTGCTAGCGGAGCAATCCGGCGCTCACGAGCTGATTGCCGATGCGTTGAATCTGCGATTCCCCCGCAGCGAGAGCTGCATGGGTGGTGTGAACCGAATAGTGACCGAGTACCAGATCGTGCGGGTGTTTTACCGCGGAGCCGAGGACAAACCTCGACGCAGCGTGCGCTTGAATGACAATGGCCTCGCTGGACTGCTCGAACACAATCAATTCGCCGGCGGCCATCGGCTCGGGTGCGCTCAGGGTTCCTTCAGAGACCGCGAGCCAAGCCACTTCATGATCTAACGGTGGCTGATAGGTCCATCGTTCACCCGCCGCGAGTTGAACGTCGAGGTAGTTAATCCCCGGAGGGGAAAGGATCGGGCTCTTGGCGCGACCATACGATCCCAAGATGACCCGCGCGGGCTTATCCTCGGGCACTTGGTCGGCAGACAGATAATGGCTTTGGCTGGGCGAGTTCTCGAGTTCCTGCGGCAACGCGATCCACAGCTGAAAGCCTTTTGCTTGTTCCAAAGCGGCTCCTGTATGCCAGACGCCGCCCCCGGCGCGCATGAATTCGATCCCATTCGCGGGAAGAATCCCTTTTACACCCGTGGTTTCTTGATACTCGATGGCACCCGCATGAAGCACGGTGATCGTGGCGATTCCAGAATGCGGGTGCCAGCCAAATGCAGGCGCCGTTGCCGCGGAAATATCAAAAAAATCCAGGAACACGAATGGCTTGATGAACTCGCCGATATCCGACGGGCTAACCAGGCGCGTGATGGGCCCGTGCCGTTGTCCTCGGGTCCGAAGCGCAATGGGGCGCGCTGTGTTGCGCGCCTTCAATACGGCGCTCATGCCGCTAGCGCCGCGATATCGGCGCGCGCCTTCAGCATGGCCGCTTCCTTGGCTTCGGGACCAAAGGCAAGTCCTTCCGCTCGGACGACGGCGACATCCGTCAACCCAATGAAGGCGAGCACACCGAGGAGATAGCTCTCGTGATGCTCAAGCGCTGCCGCGGGAGAGCCGGGCGTATAGACATTGCCGCGAGAGGACGCGATGAACACCTTCTTGTTCTTCAACAGCCCTTCAGCACCATTCGCCCCGTAGCGAAACGTTTTGCCCGCGACGACCACGCGGTCGATCCAGGCTTTGAGCTGGCTGGGAATCGAAAAGTTGTACATCGGGGCGCCGATCACAATGATGTCGGAAGCGAGGAGTTCCTCCAGGTACGCACCGCCCTTGGCCAAATCGGCACCCAGAAGCGCGTCCTCAATCGGGCCGCCTTGCCAGGCCGCCAAGTGAGCTGAAGATAAATGGAGCGCTGCGTCAGTGGCCAAATCCCGGTGCACGACGTTGATGCCGGGGTGGAGTGCAACTTGTCTTGCGACGATTTCCGCCGAGAGCGCGCGGCTCGCTGAGTTGGGTCCCAAAACGCTTGAATCGATGTGTAGTAGCTGCATGATATTCACTGCCTCGTTTGGCTTAATGCTGAACTGCGGTGTATCCTGCGCCGGCGGCTACCCCGTGAATAGCCGTTATGTTGCGATATTATCCATCTGGATATCTGATACATAGGGTCAAAATCGTGCTAGACGGCGTCTCCTTGGACCAATTGAGGGCCTTCATTGCCGCAGTCGATGAGGGCAGTTTCTCGGCGGGTGCGCGCAAGCTGAATCGCGCGCAATCTGCGGTCAGCGAACTCGTCAGTAACCTCGAAGCACAACTCGGCGTCGTGCTTTTCGATCGCTCCGAGCGCTATCCCAAACTCACCGCCGCCGGAGTTCAGTTGGTTGCCGACGCCCGCAGTGTCGTCGCCAACGTCGATCTTCTCAAGGCGCGCGCGAAGGGAATTTCCCGTGGCCTCGAATCGGAACTCTCCGTTGTGGTGGACGTGCTGTTTCCAATTGAAGCAATTGCCGAGTCAGCCAAGGAATTCCGAGATCGATTTCCTCGCACGCCCCTGCGACTGTACGTTGAGGCGCTGGGTGGCGCGTACCAACCCGTGCTCGACGCTCGCTGCAGCTTGGGAATTGTGGGATCTCTGCCAACCGCGCCGGACTCGATCACTCTGGAGCGATTGCTAGGGCTCTCCATGATCATGGTCGCCGCGCGCGAGCATCCCCTCGCGCTGATCACGGGCGTGATTCCAAAAACAGAACTCGCCAAACACATACAACTGGTGCTGACCGACAGATCCGAGCTGACGGTTGGGCGCGAATTCGGCGTCATGTCTCCGCTCACGTGGCGATTGGGCGATCTTTTTGCCAAGCACGCCTTTCTTCTCAAAGGATTGGGCTGGGGCGGCATGCCGTTGCACGCGGTGAAGCAGGATCTCGTGGAAGGTCGACTCGTCAAGCTGTCGATCGAAGACTTTGTCGAGCAAAGCCTGGTATTGCCGATGTCGGCTGCCTATCTCACGGCCAATCCTCCCGGCCCTGCAGGCCGCTGGCTCATCGAGCGACTCAAGCAGTGTTCCGGTCAACCCTCAGCGGCTCCGCAAGTTGTGCCGGCGCATGCGCCAGAAACATTGGAGCTTCATTAAAAAATCGCGCTCTGTCGGCGTGCAACTTGATGCCTAACCGGTTATTCACTTCGGCGCGCAAGTGGCGCTGCCAAGCTCAACGTGTTGCAAATCAGCCAGATCCGCGGTTGGAAATTCCTGCTGTCCGCCGCCGGCCGGCTGCACGCAGTCATAGCTTAAAAGATAGGCCATCACGGCGGCATATTCCTCCGGCTTGAGCGAGCCCGGTGCGGTCAGAGGCATCGTTTGAACCACGACCGTGCGCAGCTGGGAACCGTTGAGATGTGAGCGCCCAAAGCTAGCGCCGGTCAGAGCCGGTGCCGAGACGCCCTGCAAATTGGCGCCATGACAAACGGCGCATTCCTTGCCGTAGACCTCGCCGCCCTTCGCGACCTGCTGCTTGGTGTACGGCGCGGAGCCGGTCGATCTCTGCGGTGGCCCCTCGGACTCACCGCCAGGGCCTAAGGATCCCTTCGCCAATGCGACCTGTCCGGTGCTGCTATTCGCGATCGTGTCCGCACGCCGAATAGAATAGGTCACTACCCGGCTGCCCTCAGTAGCGGGCAGATTCGGTGTCTGCTGGTTACCCGCCTCGCCAATCACTACGGCCAGATACTCAGTACCGTTCACGCTGTACGCAGTGATCGGAGCGACGATCGAAGAACCGGTCTCGTCCTTCCAGTACTGGTGCCCGGTCGCGGCGTCGAAGGCGTAAAGATTGCCGCCGACGTCGCTGCTGAAAGCCAGTCCGGTGGACGTGACAAGCACGCCGCCCTCGGCAGGATACGGCAGGGCATTGCGCCAGCGCAGCTTGCCGGTATCGACATCAACTGCGCTCAGAACGCCGGTTGCATTCTGGCGTCTGGGCAGCGCGCCGCCTTCGTAAGGTTGGCCGGGAATATATTGGGGAAGTGCGTCGCTGGTAGTCTTGAAAATTCCGCACTCTTCGGTGCTCGGCACGAGGAACAAGTTGGTCGCCGGATCGTAAGCACCGCCATTCCATTCAATGCCGCCGCCATGATTCGGGCAAACTTCGTCTCCCTTGGTGGTCGGCGGCGTGTCGAGGCCTTTCTGCTTGCTCAGCGCGAGCCGGTGCACGACCTCGCCGCTCTGGCGATCTAGAATGACGAAGTTTCCGGCTTTGTCGCCGACCGCGACCAGCCGCCGCGTCTTACCGCGGACTCCGCCTTCGAAGAGCACCGGTATCATCGCTGGATCGGCATCGTGGGTGTCGTTCTGGATCAGCTGGTAGTACCACTTCATCTTGGGCTTCTTGCCCGACACGTCGAGTGCCACCAGCGAGTTCGTGTACAGGTTCCTGCCTTTCCGTCCCTGCAAAACCATGTCGGGGCCTGGATTGCCAGGTGCCACGAACAGGGTGTCGGTATCTTGGTCGATGGCCAGCCCGCTCCAAACCGCGCCACCCCCGTGTTGCCAGGAATCGCCGGGCCAGGTGTCGTGCCCGGGCTCTCCAGGAGCCGGGATGCTGCGCCAATCCCATAACCGCTTCCCGTCCTGGATGCTGAACGCACTGACGAGACCAATCGTGCCGTTGTCGCCGCCGCCGGTGCCGACGATGATCTGATTCTTATAGACGTAGGCAGCCATCGAGTACCAGCTGTTGCTGGTATCACGACAGCCTTGGACGTTCCAAACCTGCTTGCCCGTCGCGGCGTCGAGGGCCAGGATTCTGCAGTCCTGGGTAGCGATGAACACCTTGCCATCGGCTAATCCCACGCCGCGGTTGACTGCGAACAACAGCACGTAAGCCGGATTGTAGGGTGCCTGCCAGAGTAACTTGCCGGTCGTCGCGTCGAGTGCCAGCACCCCGCCATGCGGCGTAGAGACGTACATCCTGCCATTCCAAACGATCGGCGCCGCCTCTTGCTCGCCATCATCGGCAACGTCAGTTCGCCAGGTCTGGCTCAGTTCCCCAACGTTGGTCTTTTGGATTTGCGTCAGCGTTGTGAAGCGATTACCAGCGTACGTGCGGGCGGGGAGAATCCAATTGCTGTTGTCGGTCTGTGCTCCCAAGAGCGCCCGCGCATCCGGAGCGCCCGTTTCGGCGAAGGATAGGGTCGGTAGCGCAGCGCACGCGCATATCAACGATACGCAAAGGCGGGCGGTTTGAAGCATGATTGGCTCCCCGTTGACGTTGTCTTAAGAATCCCTTCGAGTGCCCGATTCGGGAACCCCGATTTTCTGCCAATGCGGTACCTTTTATCAACTATCCGAGACACGTGTAGGATGCACCGCCAAATCACGCGACAACGCGAGGTGCTTTGACCATGCGCATCCTAAAGAAACCGTCCGCATGGGATATTGTGTATTCGATCGCCATGGCGCTCGCTTGCATAATTTCGTATGCCATGATGGTGGAGCTGTTGAATGTTGCGGTGGAAGGGCGCGCTGATCTCGTTGGCGGGATGTGGGCGGCGGTGTCGACGGCGTTTGTGTTTCGCGACTCACGGCAAAATAGTTTTTCAGCGGGAGCAGGCCGTCTCATTGCAACATGCGTCAGCTTTGCGCTATGCCTACCTTACTTGTGGCTCATTCCGCCGAATGTCGCGGGAATGGCCATACTTCTGGCGGTCGGAACGCTCGTGATGGTACTGCTCGATCGGCGCGAGGACATTATTACGACGGCGGTCACTACGATTGTCATCATGGTCGTCGCTGTGGAACGCCCCATCGATGCGTGGGAGCAACCGCTGCTCCGTCTATTCGATACGGTGGTTGGAGTCGCAATAGGCCTGGCAGCAAAGTGGATCGCCTCATATGCATTCTACAAAGCGAGGGGCGAACCTGTGCAGTGATAACTTGCGCTACGCCGACACGCCTATCTCTCGCAAGCGCGCGATCTCCGAGCGCGGGGGAGCGCCGAAGAGGCGCCGGTATTCGCGGCTGAACTGCGAAGCACTTTCATAGCCCACCCGGTGTCCGGCGGTGGCGGATTCGATGCCGTCGGCGAACATCAGCCGTCGCGCTTCGTGCAGCCTCAAGTGCTTTTGATACTGCAGCGGCGACATTGCGGTGACGGCTTTGAAGCGGTGATGCAGTGCGGACGGGCTCATATGCACGGCCTCCGCCAGTTCCTCGATGCGCAGGGTCACGGCATAATGCTGCTTGAGCCACTCGATTGCTCGAACGACGCGATGATTGCCGCCCTCGCATTGCGCAAGATCGACCAGGCGAGATCCTAGCTCGCCGCGCAACAAGCGATAGTAGATTTCGCGCTGTACCACAGGGGCGAGCACGCCGATATCCTCCGGCGTGTCGAGCAGCTTCACCATCCGCAAAACCGCGTCCAGCAAAGGCTCGTCCAAGCGTGCGACGAATAGACCGCGATCGGCGGCGGCCGGCGAGGCTCCCCGATCGCCCAATTCCAGCACCAAGCGCGCGATTTCCTCCAGATCGAGGTTCAGGCGTAGGGACAGGTACGGATGCTCGGGAGTGGCCTCGAGTACTTGGCCCATCCCCGATAATGTCACCGACACGACCAGATAGTTCAGCGGATCGTAGTGGAATACTTCATCGTTCAATAAAGCACTTTTGCGCCCCTGAACGACGATGGCCAGGCAAGGCTGAAAGATCGTCGGCATGCACACCGTTGGCACGCTGCTGCGTACCAGCGCAAGGGATGGCATCACCGATTGGTGGGTCCCGTCGAAAGGTGCCAATCGGGCAACCCGCGCCGACAGCTCCTGCTGCCGTGTAGGGATCCCGGTGATTCCGTGAATTCTCTGCAAACTGCTGTCAAACATGAGTGTTTCTCATTGCTCGAGGGGTCGGTGCATAGTAATCGACCGATTCGCGGCACGAAACCTAAGATCACGCCGTTTGCAGGATTAGGCAAGAACTCGGCAGGAATGATCTAACGTCCCGATGGTGCCGGTGTCTAGCATGAACGCTACACACACCCCTTGGGAGACATCATGTTAATTCCGCGTCGCAAACTGGGGCCTCAGGGCCTTGAAGTCTCGGCCGTTGGCCTGGGCTGCATGGGTATGTCTGAGTTCTACGGACCGTCCGATGAAGCCGCGAATCTGCGCGTGCTCAACGCCGCGCTCGATATCGGCATCAACTTCCTCGATACGGCTGATGGATACGGCGTGGGTGCCAACGAACGCCTGCTGGCAAAGGTCTTGATAACACGCCGCGAGGAAATTGTGCTCGCAACCAAGTTCGGTTACGTGCGCGCTCCCGAAGGTGCGTTGCTGGGTATCAACGGAACGCCGGAATACGTGCACGCGGCCTGCGATGCCAGTCTTAAGCGGCTCGGCGTGGACCATATCGATTTGTACTATCAGCATCGCGTCGACCCACAGGTCGCGATTGAGGAAACCGTAGGAGCCATGGCGGAGCTGGTCAAGGCGGGCAAGGTGCTGCACCTGGGCTTGTCCGAAGCCTCGGCCGGCACTATTCGACGCGCCGCGCAGGTGCACCCCATCACCGCGTTGCAGAGCGAATACTCATTGTGGTCGCGCGACCTCGAGGACACGATCCTGCCCACGTGCGAGGAACTCGACATCGGCGTGGTCGCCTACAGTCCACTTGGTCGCGGCTTTCTGACAGGCGCGTTCAAGAACCCAGAGGACTTCGAGGCCGGCGACTTCAGGCGCAGCAGTCCGCGATTCTCGAGTGAGAATTTCGCCGGCAATCTGCAGCTGGTCGAGGTCGTATCACAGATTGCACGCGAGGAAGGCTACACACCGGCACAGGTCGCCCTGGCCTGGCTGCTCGACTGCGCACCCTACATCGTGCCGATTCCGGGGACGCGCAACATCAAGCGCCTCAAGGAAAATGCACTGTCCGTCATGGTGCGCCTCGGCGATGCGCAACTCGAGCGGCTGTACGGAATTCTGCGCGAACGGCCGGTGACTGGAGCGCGCTACCCCGCCTCATCGATGGTAACGATCGACACCTAAGCGTTGGGCGGAATTGATGGGCTTCGCGAGCAGATAGCGATCCCCGAGCCACTCGAGAGCTCGGGTAAGCGCCGGTCGATAGTTCGCCACGGGCAGCGGTTTAAGCGGGTGATTTCGTTTTTCGGTCATAGAAAACTCCAACAGAACGATACGTGAACATCTAGCGCACGGCTAAGCGTCCGATGAATTCATCATCGGCTGGGCATTGGTTGGGCCGCCCGGTGCCGGGGTCATCCCGGTTTGCGTCGCCATGTCCGGCGCTTCGTGACGAGGTCCAGAGTCGACCTGCTTGGGCGCACCGGTAGCCGTATTGAAACAGCGATCGCATGCTCTGCGTGCGGAAGTCAAACGAGTGGAGTTCGGGGTAGGCGAGGGGAATGGCTGCGAATTGAAACTGCGCGCCTTCAAGTTCCGCATCGGTGGCGGTCAGCTCGAGAGTCGTCCTCAACATGTGATTGAGTCCCGCGGAAACGCTGCGCGTTAGAATCGATCTGGCTCGCAATCGGAGCGGAGCGGGTTGTTCGCTCAAGCGCCCATCGACAATGACGTAAACGACCACGCCATGCGACGGGTCGCTTGCGCCTCGGGTCGGCTCGACGAAAGCCAGCGGAACGAAAAACGGCACAGAAACCGTACCGTCAACGTGGACCTCATCGTAAAGCGCCTGTTGCTCTTGCACACGGATCACCACCGGCGGAAACAGTCCGGGGACACTGGCGGAGGCCACCAAGACATCGCGAAACAGCGCTTTTGCGTTAGCGCCGCCGTTCATCGCGATCGATCCCAAGTCCCATATCACCGGCTCTCCGGTGCTGACATCGGTTGTCGCCACGAGCAGCAGTCGTCCGGTCGACGCCTCGCGCGCGACCGCTTGGATCAAGGCATCGGTGGCGTACCGCTCGACCAGCTGCTTGAGCGGCGTCCCGCTATAGACACTGGAGCCAAAGAACGCTGCTAATCCGCGGGAATGCAGCAGGTGTTCCGCGCTGCCGGAAGTGTAGACCTCAACGAGTTTGTCATCCCAGTCGGGACCCAAAAAAGCGTAGGGGGCGATCAAAGCACCGGTGCTGACACCGGTGACGACCGAGAATTGGGGCCGCAAGGCTGATCGCGTCAGACCGACCAGCGCACCTGCTCCAAACGCGCCATCCGCACCGCCCCCCGAAAGTGCCAGGATCGTGACCGGCTGCCCCGCGCGCTGTGCACGAACGCGTCGTGCGACACTTTCCGAGGGCAGGGTCGAGAAGCGCTGATCGGGTCCAAGCGTGCGGATCGCGTTGGGCTCATCCGCTTGGGATGAGGTGGGCTCGCGTATGGCGGTGTGCGCGCACCCTTGTAGAGCGAGCAGACTCGCGCTAAGCAGGAAGGCAGTCGGGAATCTCAGTTGCATGGTTCACACCTTATTGCACATGGCGGCTCACAGCTGACGCACCGGAACGCGAGCGCAGGCCCTGCGACCACCTGATGGCGACCTTCGCATATCGGGTGAGGGCATTAAGAAGCGCCGGCAGGCTTCCGATTGCACCCAGCGCGCTGATCAGGGCGATGACATCAATGGCATAGGCGATGCCGCCCAAGTATTGGCCTAAAGCCATATCGATTCGCGCCCTCATGGAATTCGCCCCCTCATGGAATTCGCGCCACTTTTATCGGGGCGGTATCGTTCAGCGGCTGTCCAACGCCGCCGAGCGCTTTATAGATCGCGACCACGGATACATTGACGGCCGTCTCCGCTTGCGCCACAGAGTCCTCGGCATCGAGTTGCGTGCGCTGCGCATCCAGCAAGACCAGAAAATCCGCGACGCCCTCCCGGTATTGCGTGTCGGCGAGCTCCGCGGCGCGGCGCGAGGCTTGCGCCTGTTCGGTCAGACTTTTCAGCTGCGTTTGCTGTGCGCTGTAGGCGAAAAAACTATTTTCGGTATCCTCGAGCGCCGTCAGCACGACTTTCTCGTAGTTGGCCGCTGCGGCGTCGGATTGCGCTTCGCTGGCGCGCAGCCGTGCACGCACCGAGCCCATGTCGAAAGCCGCCCAACTCACCGTCGGGGTGACGGACCAGGCCCGAGCATTATTGTCGGCACCGGTGCCGAACAGTCGGCCGACGTCCCCCGAGAGAAAGCCGACGAAACCCGCGACATTGACGCGCGGGAACAAGTCGGCGGTTGCCACGCCCACGCGCGCCGTTGCCGCCGCGAGCTGGCGTTCGGCAGCACGCACATCGGGCCGTCGGCGCAGAAGCTCGGCGGTGTCGCCGATCGGCAGTGCCTTGGCGTAGGTTGCAACAGGGGCGGGTTGAAGCTCCTGATCCAGCGCGCCCGGTCGCTCGCCCAAGAGAACCGCCAAGCGATAACCTGCCTGCTTCTCG